>Ga0335075_10007575_pt1 | contig 16691 bp, 15 predicted proteins | sample Lox_Sample_24_FD_206723 | JGI IMG/M metagenome (GOLD analysis project Ga0335075, IMG submission 206723) | Soil microbial communities from Loxahatchee National Wildlife Refuge, Florida, United States - Lox_Sample_2.4 | ecosystem: Environmental > Terrestrial > Soil > Wetlands | place: USA...
TGACGGTGAACGGCCCGGCCGTCGCCGAACCCTGGCCGTTGGACGCCACGACCGAGTAGGTGAAGGAACTGATCCCGGACGGGACCGTGCCCGACAGCGCACCGGTCGAGGAGTTGATCGACAGCCAGCCCGGCGCACCCGAACCGAGCGCGTAGCTCGGCGCGGGGTTGCCGCTGGCGGCGAAGGTGTAGCCGTAGTACCCGCCGTGGTTGGCGGTTAGCGACGGCGAGTCCGCCGTGAACACCGGGACGGACCCGATAGTCATGGTGTCGGTGCTGCTGAACGAGCCGCCGAAGGTGAAGTCACCAAGGTAGCTAGCGTGCAGCGTGTAGGTGCCCGCGCTCAGGGGGGGAGCGATGTCGCAGCTCCCGGTGGCTACCGAGCTGCCGGGACCGTCTTGGGCCAAGTGGATGTTGCAGCCGCTGCCGCCGATTCCGTCGGTGACCGTGACGGTTCCGGTCGGATAGGCGCTGCCGCCGACAGGCGTTACGGTGACGAACACGTCAAGCGTCGTGCCGCTTGCGCCCGACGACTGGGTCACGTTGGTGATCGCAGTCGCGGTGTTAATGAGCGGTGTGGCGAAGGCCGTGCCCGGAAGGAGCAGAACTCCCCCGGCCATGCCTCCCGCCAGCACCGCGGCTGCCGCGAGCCCCGCTGTTCGGCGGCTCACGGCACCCATCAGAGTGTGCATTGTACGAACCTTTCCACCCGTTGACTAACTCTCAACACGGCTAACACCTTATAGACGCCTTCAGATGGTATTAAGTTGCCAGCTAGCGCGACACTTCGTTGACGGGTGCCCGAGTGGAGTTCGTCGATGAAAGCACGCAGGGCGCAGGCGGTCAGCCTGCGCCCTGCGTCGTTGCCGATTGCCTAGATGCTTACCACCAGAACCGTGGCGGCAGGATCTCGACCGAGGCACTTGAGTAGCTGCCGTTGCCGCCGAACCAGCTTGAGTTGTTCCAGTAGCCCTGCGACTGAGCGGACCCGGTTACCCGGACCCACTCACGGAACTGGCGACCCCAGCCCCACAGCCAGCGGGTTGACTGGGCGGTGAAGGTCACCGTCACGGACCCGCTCTGACCCGGACGCAGCGAGCCGAGGTTTTCGCTGGCGCCGTTGCCGCTGATCGTGCAACCCCAGCTGTTGAACCAGCCCCAGCTCCAGCCATGGCCGCAGAAGTCAGCCTTGAGCTGCGATGGCAGATCGATCTGGCCGGTTACGTCCTGCACCGTGCCCGAGCCGGCGTTGGTCACGTCCAGCGTGCAGGTACCCCGCGCGCCGGAGCGCACCGGAGAGCTGCAGTGCAGGCTAGTGGACAGGCGGCTGAATCCGCTAGGCCCGCTAGGCCCGCCCGGGTGCCCGTTCTTCCAGCCGGCGACGGTTACCGAGTCCGTGCCGCTCGAGCCCTCGAAGTTGGAGTCACCGGGGTAGCTAGCCTGCAGTGTGTAGGTGCCCGCGCCAAGGTTGGGAATGTAGCAATTCCCCGTGCCCGCCGTGCTGCCGAGACCGTCCTGACTCAAGGCGAGGTTGCAGCCGCCGCCGACTCCGTCGCTGACCCTCATGGTCCCGGTCGGCCATGCGGTGGCGCTGCTCGTGGGCGTCACGGTGACGAACACGTGAAGCGTCGTGCCGCTCCCGCCCGCAGTCTGCGTCACGCTGGTGATCGCTGTTGTGGTGTTTGCAGTCGCAGCGAACGCAGTGCCGGGCGTGAGCAGGACTCCGCCGACCATGCCCGCCGCCAGTACCGCACTTGCCGCGAGGCCGACTCTACGTCGGCTCACGACACTTATCAGGTTATGCATCTACCAACCTCTCCACCCGTTGCCTAGAGACCAAACACAGCTAACACAATCTAGACGCGTTCAGATCGTATTAAGTTGCCAGATACCGTAACGGTTTCGTGTACTAGTGTCCGGAGAAGTTCGGGGTGGGCACCAGCGTGCCGATCCACGGCAAGTGGGTAGCAAGATCTTGCGCGGCCAGGGTCAGCTGAGCACCCGCGGGGGTGTCCTGGTAGGCGGTCACCCCGCTGCTCGCGCTGCCCTGGCCGTGCCAAGCGTCATGCTCGGCCACCGGACATAATCCGATATGGGAACACGCGCCCCGGCAACAGGAGGATTCATGTACCGCAAACTGCTTGTCCTGGTTATCGGCGTAGCCGCTTCGCTTTTCGGTATTACGGCACACGCCTCCGCCGCCACCTTCCATCCGTTCACGATCGTCAGTCCCGACTTCACCGAAGACGGCTGGCTACCGGTCAGCTCCGAGTTCGGCGGTCCCGGCTCGGCCGGCTCCGGCTGCAGCGGGAAGAACCAGGCACCGACGCTGCACTGGTTCAACGTGCCGTCGGGGACCAAGAGCTTCGCGTTCACGATCACCGACGTGGACGCGCCGGTGGCCGGCTTCTTCCATCACTGGATCGTGTACAACATCCCGGCCGGCGTCACGACCCTGCGGGGCCATGGCAGCAACCCGTACAGCGAGGGAACCAACGATTATCCCACCGTCGGGTACGGCGGCCCGTGCCCGCCGGCCGACGGCCAGGTCCACCACTACATCTTCACCGTGTACGCGCTGTCGGTGTCTCATGTCTCCGGCGTGCACCTTACTTACACTCAGCTGATGAGCAAGATCGGCAACGACGTGGCGGGCGCGACCAGCACGATCGGCAAGTTCCGTCTCCCCGTCAACGGCTAAGGCCGTGCGCGTCCTGGCGCGCACCCCGTAATACCGGGCTCGCTGCCGCAGCAGCAGCCCAGCAGGCAGTCCCACCGTGACTGGATCGTTGTCCGATCGGCGGTGGCGTGCCTGCATATTGCTGTATATATAACCCGATATAACTGGGAGGTCCGCCGTTTCGGCTGGCGGGTGGGGCGGGTTGTTCTGATGGACGGTCTCCAGCCTGGAGATCCTGCCGCGGTCGGCGGCTACCAACTGGTGGGCAGGCTCGGCTCCGGCGGGATGGGGCAGGTATTCCTGGGCGTCTCGCCCGGTGGGCGCAAGGTCGCGGTCAAGCTGATTCACCCAGTGCATGCGAGCACTGAGCACTTCAGGGAGCGGTTCGCCCGCGAGGTCGAGGCGGCGCGACGGGTCGGAGGCTTCCATACCGCGATGGTGGTCGACGCCGATCCGGCCGCGGACCCGCCATGGATGATCACCGCTTTCATCGACGGTCCCTCGCTGCAGGAAACCGTGCAGCGGGACGGCCCGCTGCGGGCGGAACGCGTGCGCGTGATCGGGGCCGGGCTGGCGGAAGGCCTGGCCGCGATCCATGGCTGCGGCCTAGTGCACAGGGACCTGAAGCCGGGCAACGTGATCCTCGCCACGGATGGCCTGCGGATCATCGACTTCGGGATCGCGCGTGCGGCCGGGGCCACGGCGCTCACCTCGGCGGGCGTGGTGGTCGGGACCTATGCGTACATGTCGCCCGAGCAAGTGCGCGGGGAGCAAGCCGGGCCTGCCAGCGACGTGTTCTCGCTCGGCTGCGTGCTCACGTTCGCGGCCACTGGCAAGCCGCCGTTCGGCACCGATGCGCCGGCCGCGGTCATGTTTCGCATCGCCGCGGAGCCACCGGACCTGACCGGCATCACTGACCCGCCGTTGCGCGAGCTGGTCGCCGCGTGCCTGGCCAAGTCCCCGCAAGCCCGCCCGCCGGTCCAGGCCATCCTCCGTGCTCTCGCCGGTCCCCGCCGCCCGCCGGCTAGCCCAGTACCGGTCAGCCCAGTACCGGTCAGCCCGTCACCGTCACCGTCAGCCCCACCGCCACCGACGGTCACGGCAGCGGCCGCTGTTCCGCTGCCCACCCGCCCGCCAGCTGACGGCGTGGCGGCCAATGGCCGCGGTCCGCTGCCCGCCATGCCGCCGCCGCCGACGACGACGACGGCGGCGGCGACCGAGCACGTGGCTTCACGCTGGCGGCGAGTTCGCCGGATCGGCGTGGTCGCCGCCGCGGTGGTCGCCGCCGCGGTGGTCATCCCCGTCGTGCTCAGCACGGGAAGTCCGGGAGCGGCGGCCGGTCACGACCAAGGCGCCGGAATCAACAGAATCAACATCAGCGCGAGCAGCCAAGGAACGCCGTTCCACACGACCAGCCCGAGCCCGGTTAGCAGCCGGACTAAGCGCGCTCAGCCCAGCAGTTCACCCAGCCCGACTCGGGTTCGCGAGACGCACGCGCCGGCGGCGGCTACCAGTACGAGCGGCACTGCCTTGATAGCCGGCAACGTCATCGCCGGGCCGTCGGACAACGAGTTCGGCGGCCTCGCGTTCAGCCCGGACGACAGCGAGCTGGCCATCGGCGACATCGGCGCCACTAAGACCTACCTCTACCTGTACAGCGTTGCCACCGGCGCGCTGACGAGCAGCATGAGCGCACCGGCAAACGGTGTGGATCAGAACGTGGGAACCGGGGCGGCGTTCAGCCCGGACGGCGAGCTCGTCGCTTCCGGCGTCAGCCTCGGCCCCACGCTGACCGTGTGGCTCTGGGATGTCGCCACCGGCAAGCTCGTCGGCACGCTGAACGCCCCGAGCGACAACGGCGACGGCGGAGTGACCGTGGCCTTCAGCCCGAACGGCCAGGATGTGGCGGCGGGCAATGGCGGCTCCAATGCCTACGTGTGGAACGTCTCGACCGGCCAGCGCCTCTTGACGCTTACCACCGCATCCGGCAACGACGCGGTCGGCGTCGCGTTCAGCCCGAACGGCACCTACATAGCCGGCGGCAGCTGTGGCTTGACCGTGTGGAGCGCGACCACCGGGCAGCAGGTGGCGACGTTCAGCTGTCCGGTGGCCCCGGGCTTCTACGGCACGTATCCCAGCTTCAGCGAAGTGGCTTTCAGTTCCGATAGCAGCCTGGTTTCCGGCAACGGCGGCAGCTTCCTGTGGAATATCTCCACCGGCGCTCTGGTCCGCACGATCCCGGCGGACAGTCCGAATGGGGCGCTGGGGTTCAGCACCACCGCCATGCTGGTGCTCACCATCCCAGGGGGTAAGACCCACGGCTACCTGTGGAACGCCGCGACCGGCAAGCGGATCGGCACCTTCAGCGATCTGCTCGGGTCTGAATCCAGTAGCTACGTTCAGGCCATGGCGTTCAGCCCCGATGGCAAGTTCCTCGCGGCGATCGACATAGGCGGCGGCATACACGTCTGGCGCGTCGAGTAGCCGGCCGTTCCGGCGGGAACTATCCACGGCGAACTGTCGTCCGGTACTCACGATAAGGTCACAAGCGTGGCGGACAGCGGAAGAAGCCGGGCCGAGCGGCGGCGGATGCGGGGTTCGACCCGCACGACCTCGGGGCCGTGGAAAGAGTGGGGACCATACCTGGCCGAACGCGCCTGGGGCACCGTCCGCGAGGACTACAGCCCGGACGGCGAGGCCTGGACGTACTTCCCGCACGACCACGCCAGGTCCCGCGCCTACCGGTGGAACGAGGAGGGCATGGCCGGCCTGTGTGACCTGCGCCAGCGAATGTGCTTGGCACTGGCCCTGTGGAACGGCCGCGACCCCATCCTCAAGGAGCGCATTTTCGGCCTCACCGGCGCCGAAGGCAACCACGGTGAGGACGCCAAGGAGTACTGGTGGTACCTGGACTCAACGCCTTCGCACTCGTGGATGACCTGGCGCTACCACTACCCGCAGGCGGCGTTCCCGTACGAGCGGCTGCTTGAGGAGAACGCGCGACGGTCCAAGCTGGAGCCGGAGTTCGAGCTGCTCGATACCGGTGTCTTCGGCGAGAACCGGTACTGGACGGTCACCGTCGACTATGCCAAGGCGACCCCCACAGACATCTGCATGCGGATCACGGTGCGGAACAACGGCCCGGACCCGGACCAACTGCATGTGCTCCCCACCGTATGGTTCCGTAACACGTGGTCCTGGGGGCGATATCACGATCACCCGTCATTGTCTGCTTCATCAGGAAAAAACGCCCAAATCGCGCTATGTCATAACGACATGGGCACGTGGACCCTGGATGCCGGTCCCGCGCCCGATGGCAGCCGTCCCGAGCTGCTGTTCTGCGAGAACGAGACGAACACCGCGCGCCTGTACGGCTCGGCCGATTCGCCCCCGTTTCCCAAGGACGGCATTAATGACCACGTCGTTAACGGCCTGCCGACGGTGAACCCCGCGCAGACTGGGACGAAAGCCGCAGCGTGGTACCGGCTTACCGTGCCGCCCGGCGAGACCGCTTGTCTCAAGCTGCGCCTTCGCGCCGACGAAGGCGGGCCCATCGCCGCCGATTCCGACTTCGACACGGTGGTGAGGGCCCGCCGCGAGGAGGCCGACGAGTACTACGCCGGCTTGACCCCGGCCGGAGCGTCCGCCGACGAAGCGCTGGTGCTGCGCCAGGCCGCGGCCGGCCTGCTGTGGTCCAAGCAGTACTACCACTTCGACGTGGCCGACTGGCTGGACGGAGATCCGGCCCAGCCTCCGCCGCCGCGGTCGCGCAAGTCCGGACGGAACGCCGGCTGGCGCCATCTGGACAACAACGACGTCTTGTCCATGCCGGACAAATGGGAGTACCCCTGGTATGCCTCGTGGGATCTGGCGTTCCACTGCGTCGCGCTGGCGCACCTGGACCCGGAGCTGGCCAAACACCAGCTCACGCTGCTGTGCCGCGAGTGGTACATGCACCCGAATGGCCAGCTGCCCGCCTACGAGTGGAACTTCAGCGATGTTAACCCGCCAGTGCACGCCTGGGCCGCGCTGCGTGTGTTCGAGGTGGATGGCGGGTGTGACTATGAGTTCCTTGAGCGGATCTTCCACAAGCTGCTGATCAACTTCACCTGGTGGGTGAACCGGGAGGACGCGGAGGGGAACAACGCCTTCCAGGGCGGCTTCCTGGGACTGGACAACATCGGCCCGTTCGACCGCACCGCCACCAAGCTCCCGGTGGACGGTCACCTCGAGCAGTCGGACGGCACCGCGTGGATGGCCATGTACTGCCTGAACCTGCTGGAGATGGCGGTCCGGCTGGCCGGTCACGACGTCAGCTACGAGGACGTGGCGCTGAAGTTCTTCGAGCATTTCGCGAGCATCTCCTCCGCGCTGAACGACCAGGGCCTGTGGGACGAGCAGGACGGTTTCTACTACGACGTGCTGAGCTGTTCTGACGGGCGGCGCATTCCGCTGCGAGCCCGGTCCATGGTCGGCCTCGTCCCGCTGTTCGCGGTCACCGCCGCCCCGGCCGACATCGCCCGGATGATGCCGGACTTCGCGGTCAGGGCCCGCTGGTTCATCGAGCACAAGCCAGCGCTCGCGCGCTCGGTCGCGCACGTCCGCACCGACCCGTCTAGCGTGATGCACATGCTGGCGGTGCCCACGCCCGAGCAACTGGCCCGGGTCCTGGAGCGGGTGCTCGACGAGGACGAGTTCCTGTCCCCGTACGGGCTGCGCTCGCTGTCCGCATATCACCGCGATCATCCGCTGGACGTCTCGCTGGGCAACGGCGCCGTCGCGCACCTGGACTACGAGCCGGCCGAGTCGACCACGGGGCTGTTCGGCGGCAACTCCAACTGGCGCGGCCCGGTCTGGTTCCCGGTCAACTACCTGTTCATCGAGGCGCTGCGCCGCTATCACCAGAGCATGGGGGACGAGTTCACCGCGGAGATGCCCACCGGTTCCGGCACTAAGGTGACGCTGCTCGACGTGGCCGAGGAATTGCGCCGCCGCCTGATCCGGCTGTTCCTGTCCGATGCCGGCCGGCGTCCGTGCTTCGGCGACGCGGCCACGTTCCAGGACGACCCCGCCTGGCACGGCCTGATCCTGTTCAACGAGTACTTCCACGGCGACACGGGCGCGGGTCTGGGTGCCTCCCACCAGACCGGCTGGACCGCCCTGGTCCTGGACCTTATCCTGGAGTCCCGCCGCTGATCAGGCGGCTACCGGGTACGGGCTCGCGGTGACGGGGGACACGAGGGTGGCCGGCGACACGCTGCCGGAGCTGATCATCAGGTGGCTCGCCCGCCAGCCGATCGCCGACGCGGCTCCGTTGTGCTGGCGTGGGACCGAGCCGGTGTGGCCCGGCGCCTCACCGTGGGCAGGCTTACCGTTGGAGCCGCCATTGGCGCCGCCGCTGGTGCTGGCCAGACCTAGCGGGACCCCGATGCCGGCGGCCACCACGACCAGGCCAACCGCGCCGGCGACGCGACGGCGGCGGGTCCTGTGGTAACGCGCGATGACCACGCCGGCTAGGCCGTCGGCGGGCACCACGTCGTCCAGTTCGCCCTCGAGCGCGATCCGCAGGCTGAACTCGTCATCAGCGTGGATGGACACGGCGACCTCTCTTCTCTTCAGCGGACAGTAGCATCCGCAGCTGTTCCAGGCCCCTGCTGGCCGCGGACTTGACCGTTCCCTCCGCGATACCGAGGCTTTCGGCGGTCTCACTCACGGTGGCGTCGAGGAGGTAACGGAACACGAGCACCTCGCGCTGGACGTCCGGCAGCCGGCGCAGCATCCTGACCAGCACGTGCCGGCGGTCTACCGCCTCGGCGAACGAGATGACGTTGCCCAGTGACTCCATGTCCCCGGTCGTCTCCGGATGCCGGGCCCGGTGCCGCCAGCGCTCCCGGCACGCGTTGGCCAGCACCGCCCTGGCGTACGCCGTCGGCGCCGCCCTGGCCCGGTCCCAGCGCCGGTACGTGCGCAGCAGCGTGAGCTGCAGCGCGTCCTCCGCGTCCTCCCGCGAGCCGAGCAGCACCAGGGCCGCGCGCAGCAGCGAAGGCGATGCTGCCTCGACGAACTCGGTGAACTCCGCCTCGCGACTCCGCTGCCTGGAGCTGACCCGTCTCACGCATGCTTTAATGCCGGCGGCCAGGGTTAGGTTCCATCAGTTGAGGAATCCCTTGTAGCTCCGCTGTTCCAGCTGGCTCTCGATCTGCTTGACCGTGTCCAGCCCCACGCCCACCATGATCAGCAGGCTGACCCCGCTGAGCAGCAGGTCCTGGCCGAGCCCGATCGCGTCCAGGGCCACCAGCGGGAACATGGCGACCAGTGCCAGGTAGACCGATCCGGGTACGGTGAGCCGGGTGAGCGTGTACCGAAGGTGACCGGCGGTGGGGGCGCCGGGCCGGATGCCGGGGATGAAGCCGCCGTACTTTCTCATGGTGTCCGCCATCTCGTCCGGGTTGAACGTGATCGACACATAGAAAAAGGTGAACCCGATGATCAGGACGAAGAACGCCACGAAATAGAGGTACGGAGCCACCGGCAGCGCGGGGTTGAAGTTGCGGTCGAGCCAGGACACCCAGCCCTGTGGGTGATCCTGGTTGCCGAACAGCGACGTGGCGAACTGCGGCATCTCCAGCAGCGAGGAGGCGAAGATGACCGGCACCACGCCGGCCTGGTTCACCTTGACCGGGAGGAACGTGGATCCTCCGCCATAGGTGCGGCGCCCGGTGATCCGCTTCGCGTACTGGACCGTGATACGGCGCTGCGCCTGCTCGATGAACACCAGGAGCGTGACCACCGCGATGATCACCACGATGGCCGCGGCCGCGTAGAAGAGCCGCTTGACGATGTAGATCTGCCCGATCTCGCCGGGGACGACGGCCATGATGCTGGTGAACATCAGCACGGACATGCCGTTGCCCACGCCCCGGTCGGTGAGCAGCTCGCCCATCCACATGATCACCGCGGTGCCGGACACCATCGTGATCACCATGGTGACGATCGTGACCGGATCCGGGTGCGGTATGAGCGGATGGAACGACGGGCCGCAGCCGCTGCCCGAGAACGTCGCGCCCGTCCTGGCCTCCTGCACGTACCCGACCGAGTACAGCAGGCCCAGGCCCACCGAGACGTACCTGGTGTACTGGGTGATCTTGGCCTGGCCGGCCTGACCCTCCTTCCGCAGCGTGTCCAGGCGCGGGATCACCTGGGTGAGCATCTGCACGATGATGGTGGCCGTGATGTACGGCAAGATGCCGATCGCGAACACGGTCAGATGCAGCAGTGAGCCGCCGCTGAGCAGGTTGAGGATGGAGAAAATTCCGCTGGTATTCGCCAGGTGAGCGCAATACCGCACGTTCTGCTCGGAGATGCCGGGCGCCGGCAGGTTCGCGCCGAACCGGAACAAGACGATCAAGCCGAGGCTGAACAGCATCTTCTTCCGCAGGTCGGGATTCCGGGACGCCCGTACGAGTACGGCAACATTCGTCACGCCCCCTAAATGCCGCGCCCCGCCCGCCCGTTCCGGGCTAGACGAACGCGCTGGTCCCGGTGATAGCGCGGCCGACGATCAGCGTGTTGATCTCGCGGGTGCCCTCGTAGCTGTAGATCGCTTCGGCATCCGCGACGAACCTGCCGACGTGGTTCTCCAGCAAGATCCCGTTCCCGCCGAGCAGTTCGCGCGCCCAGCCGACCGTTTCCCGCATCCGCATCGTGCAGAACGCCTTGGCCAGCGCCGAGTGCTGGTCCTTGGCCAGCCCGTCCTGTTGCAGCGCGGACAGCCGCGCGCACAGGCACGAGGAGGAGGTCACGTTGGCGAGCATCCGTACCAGCAGGTCCTGGACCAGCTGGAACCCTGCGATCGGCCGGCCGAACTGCTCCCGCTGCGTCGCGTACGCGAGCGCGTGCTCGTACGCGCCCCTGGCGCACCCGGTAGCCTGCCAGGCCACCCCGGCCCTGGTCAGCCGCAGCACGGCCGCGGTGTCACGGAACGTGTTCGCGTTCTGCAGCCGGTTCGCCTCCGGTACCCGGACTCCATCCAGGGTGATCGTCGCGTTCTGCACGACCCGCAGCGCGATCTTGTCGCGCATCTTCGTGGCCGAGAACCCAGGGGTGTTCTTCTCCACGACGAAGCCCTTGACCTGGCCGTCCTCCAGTGACCGGGCCCAGATGATCACGTAGTCGGCGAACGTGGCGTTGCCGATCCACTTCTTCTGCCCATCCAGGATCCACTCTTCGCCGTCCCGGCGCGCGGTGGTGGTCAGCCCGCCGGCCGCCCCCGACCCGACGTCCGGCTCGGTCAGGCCGAACGCCCCTATCTTCTCCATCCGCGCCATCTCGGGCAGCCAGCGCTGCTTCTGCTCCTCGGATCCGCACAGGTAGATCGAACCCATGGCCAGCCCGCTGTGCACGCCGAAGAACGTCGCGATCGAGGAGTCCACCCGCGCGATCTCCATCGCGATCATCCCGTCGAGCAGGCAGCCTCCACCGGGACAGCCGTATCCCTCATAGGACAGCCCGGCGATGCCCAGCGAGCGCATCTCTCCGACCAGGTCGTGCGGGAACTCCTCGCGCACCCAGTAGTGATTGATGACCGGCTGCACGGACTTCTCCATGAACGTCCTGACCCGCTGCAGCAGCTCGCGGCCGTCCGGGCCGAGCATCTGTTCCAGCAGGTAGAAATCGGTCATGGAGTTTCTCCTCTCAAGAATCCTTCCACTACCGGAGCCAGCTCCCGCGCTTCGGTCACCATGCCCAGATGGCCGCCACGGTAGACGTGCAGCCGGGAATGCGGGATGAGCCGGTGCATCAGCCGGGCATTGGCCATCGGGATCAGCGGGTCGTCGTCACCTGCCATGATCAGCGTCTGCTGCCGCAGCAGCGGCAGGAACGGCACGCTGGTCCACCCGGCCCCCGCGGTGAGCTGGTACACGTAGCCGAGCGCAGAGCCGACCCGGTTCCCTTCGTGCATGGCGTCGGCTATCCGCGTCGGGTCTTCGCGCGCGGAGCCGCCGTAGAGCTCGCCGGCCACCTGCCGCAGGTAGCCATGGTTCAGGTAGCGGCGTGGCGTCACCATGTGCCTGAGCACCGATGGCCTGGCCGGCACCATCAGCGCCCCGGTCGCGGTCGCGACCAGCACCAGCCGACGGCAGTGGCCGCGCTGGAACGCGGCGAAGTGCTGCGCCACCGCGCCGCCCCAGGAGATGCCGAGCACGTCGACGGTGCCGTAGCCGAGCTCGGTGAGCATGCCCGCGATCAGCCGGCACAGACCGTGGAACCGGTACGGGCCCGATGGCGTCTTCGAGCCGCCCACGCCCGGCGGGTCGAACCTGATCACGTCGAGTGCCGGGTCGAGCTGGACGACGAACGGCTCGAGCAGGTCCAGGCTGGCCCCGATCCCGTTGATCAGCAGCAGCGGGACCCGCGGTTGTTCCTTCCGGCGGCGCGGCGGGATACCGCGACGGATAGACACCCGCAGATGCTGGCCGTTGACCGTGAGGCTTCGGACCTCGTGGGCGTTAGCGGTCGTGAACATAGGTGCCTGGTGCCGGGCACAGGACGGGGTACGCCTCGCTCCCGGGCTGCGTGGGAGCCTCATGGCGGGGGCCGCTCCTCGCCGCCAGCCAGGCCGAGTAGTCCGGCCACCAGCTGCCGGCGACCTCGGTCGACGAGGCGAGGAACTCGCGCGGGTCGGCGGGGTTCGACGCGGCTGTCCGGAACTTTGCCTTGGGGTTAGCCGGGGGATTGACCATGGCTGCTATGTGCCCGCTGGTGGACAGCACGAACTTCACCGGGCCGCCGAGCAGCTGCGTGGTCCGGTAGCACGACTGCCACGGGCAGATGTGATCGGCGATGGCCGCGATCACGTACGTGTCCACATCGATCTTGGCCAGGTCCACCGCGGAGCCGAGCATGTCCGCGGCCTGCGGGACCGTCAGCGCGTTGGCCAGCGCGATGCCGATGAACCCCCGGTGCAGGGCGGCCGGCAGCCGGGTCGTGTCCGCGTTCCAGTGCAAGATGTCGAAGGCCGGGGGCGGGCGGCCCTGCAGGTAGTTGTTGACCCAGTAGTTCCAGACCAGGTCGTCAGGGCGGAGCCAGGCGAACACCTCGGCCAGCGACCGCCCGTCCAGGTAGCCGCGCATCCGCGACGCTGCCGCGGCGGCGGCAGCGGTGTCCTCGTCGATCATCGCGGCGGCGGTGCCCGCGCGGGCCTGGTCGAGCACGGTTACGCCGAGGCAAAGGGTGGCGACCCAGTCGAGCCGCCCGGTCCTGGCCAGGTGGGCGGCGACCATGGACGTCACCACGCCGCCGGAGCAGAGGGCGCACAGGCTCACCTTCGGCGTGCTCGCGATCACCCGCACCGCGTGCATCGCCTCGTTCACCGCGCCGCCGTAGGTGTCCAGGTCCCAGTCCCGGTGCCGGGCGTCCGGGTTGCGCCAGGACAGCACGAACACCTGATGTCCCTGCCCCACCAGGAACTCCACCATGCTGCGCCCGGGGGCCAAGTCGGTGATGTAGTACTTGTTGATCATCGGCGGGACGATCAGCAGCGGGTATGTATATACGGCCGGGGTGGCCCGCTGGTACTGGATGAGTTCGTACTGCTCGGTCCTGTGCACGACCGCGCCAGGCGTCACCGCGAGCGTCTTGCCCACCTCGAAGGCGCCGTCCGGCACCATCGACGGCACCCTGGGCGGCGCCGCCATGTCAGCGGCGAAGGCGCGCAGTCCGCGGACGATGCTGGCGCCGCTCGTGTCTATGACCGCCTTCCACGCGACCGGATTGATCAGCGGGTTGTTGCTCGGCGCCGCGGCGGCGATGAGGTTGGTCAGCAAGAACCTCAGCCGTGCGTCGTCACGCCAGTCGAGGTCGGCGCCGGCCACCAGCGCCTCGGCCGCGGCACTGGCCGCGAGGTACGCCTGCACCGTCCGTTTCAGCAGCGGATTGCTTGTCCAGGCCGGATCGGCGAACCGGCGGTCCCTGGGATCTGCCGCCAGCTCCGAGCGGCCGGTCATGATCTTGCCCAGCTCCGCGCCGAACCGTCTTGCCTGGCGCCCGGCGATGCTCGGATCGCGGACCAGCTTGGTCGCGAGCCGCCTCAGCGAGGTGTCGCGGAACCGGCGCAGCACGCCCAGCGCCGCGTCGGTCAGCAGCAGGTCCAGCCCGCCGGCATCATCGGCCGCGTCCTGTACCCAGTCGTGCGCGTCCGTCATAAACGCAAGCATGCGCCCCACGGAGCGGTAATTAAATAGTTTCGGCGAACGATCCCAGGTGCTGAGCTAGCGCGTGCCGCGCGTAAATGGATTGTGCGAGGAGTGGGACCAAGGGACCATGGGACCATGAATCCTCAATCGGCCAGCGGGCCGGAGTACTTGCGCCTGGCCACCACGCTGCTGCGGCGGATGCGGCTGGCCTCGCCGGAGGGCGGGATCTGGGAAGCCGCGGACATCCAGTGGTGGTCGCGCAAGGATCGGCGGACCGGGCTGTTCTGGCTGGACGGGGACGGTGAGCCGCTGGCCGCCTTCCTCGCCACCGACTTCGGGCATAGCGTGCAATGCGACGTCCTGGTCCTGCCGGCGGATGAGACGTTCGCCGGTGATGTATGGCACGCCGCGATCGGATATTGCGCGATGGGATATTCCGACGCGGTCGAGTTCACCGTCAGGCTGGATGACGCGCCGGGGATCGCCGCGCTCGCGGCGGCCGGGTACACGCTGGCCGACCCAGTCGGCGTTGTATCCTGCTGGCTGGACGCGCCGGCCCGCCCGCCCGTTCCCGGGTTGCCGGACGGCTATCGCCTGCGGTCCAGGGCAGCGGATCCGGACCGGCCGCATCCGCTGATCGCCCGCAACGGCCGGGACGTGGAACAGCGCCTGCGTGAGTGCTCGCTGTACCAGCCAGACCTGGACCTGATGGTGCTGGCACCCGACGGCGAGCTAGCGGGATACGGCCTGTTCTGGCCCGACCCGGTCACCGGTGTCGGATTGGTCGAGCCGATCCGGATCGAGGACGCGCACCAGGGCCGGGGTCTGGCCAGCAACCTGGTCGCCACCGGCCTTGACCTGCTCGCCGTCCGTGGCTGCGGTCGGCTGAAGGTCTGCAGCGACCGTGGCCTGTACACCAGGCTCGGCTTCCGCCGGCTGGACAGTGCGACGGCGGGCATTTACCAGCGGCCGGACGGAGCGTGATGGCACGTGTGCGGGTCGAGCGTGTGCAGCTCGGCGTCAGGATGGAGAAGCGCCTGGTCAAGGTGCTGAAGGGACTGGCGGAGTTCGAGGACCTGACGCTCGGGCAGTTGCTGGAGAAAATCGTCCTGCACTCGTTCCAGCCCGCGGCGGGACACGAAGGCGAGCTCGCCGCCAGCCCGCACGGCCCGCGGGCGCTCGCCGCCATCGCAGACCTCAAGCGAGTCTACGGTCTGGACTACGACCCGCACGGATTCCGGGAGTTCGACGAGGGGGAGCAGCCGATATCGTAGCTTCGCCATGAAGTTCTTCTGGGAAGTGTTCGTCACGCTGCTGGTCATTACCGACCCGCCGGGCATCGTGCCGGTGTTCCTGGGCCTGACCAGGGGCCGCGCAGACCACGACCGGAACAGGCTGGCCTGGCAGGCCGCCGTGGTCGCCTTCGGGGTGATCGTGGTGTTCGCGCTGTTCGGCCGCTCGATCCTGGAATATCTCGGCGTTGGCCTGCCCGCGCTGGAGGGCGCGGGCGGGCTCTTGCTGCTGCTCGTCTCGCTTGAACTGCTCACCGGGAAGTCATCGGAGCCGACGCAGCAGGAGCTGGACAGGGCGAACGTCGCGTTCGTGCCGCTGGGCACGCCGCTGCTGGCCGGCCCTGGCGCCATCGTCGCGGTCATGCTGTTCGTGCAGCGCGTGCGCGGCGCGAGCGACGGTATCGCGCTGGCCCTCGCGATGATCGCGGTGGCCGTCGCCGCATGGCTGGCTATGCGATTCGCGGCGGCCGTGCACCGGGTGCTCACCGATAACGGTGTCGAGCTGCTGACCAGGATCGCCGGCCTGCTGCTGGCCGCCATCGCGGTCCAGCTCGTGGCGAACTCCATCATCGCCTTCGTCCACTCCGCGTAGTACTTCGCCTTCAGCTATAGCCGGGCTACTGGACAATCACGCAGGCGCTGCCGTGGTGCCACAACGCCCTTGGCTAACTCGCTGCTTTGCTTAGGTTCGTGTGGTAGGAAACTCCGGTGGACGCGAAAATCGAGCGAGTGCAGTCACCGGACGTTAACGCATGGCTTGTCGGCGACGACGAAGAAGTCATCGTGATCGATCCGGGCAGCGACGATGTGGCGGTGCTGGCGGCGGTAGGTGAGCGTGAGATCCTCGCGGTGATCTGCACACACGGCCATCACGCGCATATCGCCGCGGCAACTACGGTGGCGGACAGGGACGAGGCGCCGATCGCGCTGCACTCGCTGGACAAGGTGGCGTGGCGCGAGACGCACAGTGACGGCGATCCGGACATCGCGATGGCGGACGGCGGCGTATTCGAGGTCGCCGACGTCCGGCTTGAGGTGATCCACTCTCCGGGACACAGTCCCGGTTCGGTGTGCCTGTACTGCGAAGACCTGGGCGCGGTGTTCACCGGCGATACGGTGCTGGCGAGCGGCCCGGTCCCGCACCACGGCGAGTACCCAGACATCGCCGGGCAGCTCACCGCAATCGGCGAGCAGCTGCTCACGCTGCCCGGTAACACCAGGGTGCTCCCCGGTCATGGTGAGGAGACCACGATCGGGCTCGTGGAGCGGCAGTTCGATTCGTGGGCGACGGCACGCGGATAGCCATCGTGGAACAACTGGGTTTTGAGGGCATGCCGAGACGGCTCTACACCTGCACACCGACCCGGCTGGCCACCTGGCTGGATTGCCCGCGCCGTTACCGGATGACCTACCTGGACCGGCCCTCTCCACCCAAGGGTCCGCCGTGGGCGCACAACAGCCTGGGTGCCAGCGTGCACAACGCGCTGGCCGGCTGGTGGCGGCTACCACTGACACGCCGCACGGT
>Ga0335075_10007576_pt1 | contig 16688 bp, 15 predicted proteins | sample Lox_Sample_24_FD_206723 | JGI IMG/M metagenome (GOLD analysis project Ga0335075, IMG submission 206723) | Soil microbial communities from Loxahatchee National Wildlife Refuge, Florida, United States - Lox_Sample_2.4 | ecosystem: Environmental > Terrestrial > Soil > Wetlands | place: USA...
GCTCCAGCTCTCCGACATCAAGCTGGCGCTCGACGAACCCGGGACCGAGGACCCCGCCTCGCCGCCGCCACAGCCGGTGCTCCTGCACCACCTGGGTCTCCCGGACGAGTCGGTGGTGGTCGTCGACTGGTGGGAGCTCGACCGGACCCTCGAGCCCGACCACCTGACCTCGGTCTATCTGCCCTTCGTTCGTGGGGGCGGGGCGTCCGATGACGCCGGGGCCGGGGCGGGCGTCGAGCACGCCGCCCGAGCGGGGCGCGCCGTGGCCGACCTGGTCGCACTCATGGACACGCTGCGGGAACGCTGTCCCTGGGACCGCGTGCAGACCCACGCCTCCCTCATGCCACACCTCGTCGAGGAGTGCTACGAGGTCCTCGACGCGCTCGCCGCCCTCGACGGCACGAGCCCCGCGTCGTCGGCGGAACGGGCCGCCTCGCTACACCTCGAGGAGGAATTGGGCGACCTCTTGTTCCAGATCGTGTTCCACGCGCGCCTCGCCAGTGAGACGGGTGCCTTCGACCTGGCCGACGTCGCGGGCGTGGTGCACGACAAGCTGGTGCACCGGCACCCCCATGTCTTCGGCGACGTCGCGGTCGACGGCGCGGACCAAGTGGCGCGGAACTGGGAGGACATCAAGAAAGCGGAGAAGGGGCGGGCGAGCGTGACGGAGGGCATCCCGTCCGCGCTCCCCGCGCTCATGTTCACGACCAAACTCGCGCGGAAGGCTCGTTCGGTCGGCCTCGACGTGGCGTCGCCGCCCGAGGACGCCACGCTGGCGCAAGTGTCGTCGCTGCACGCGCAGGCGGCCCGCACCGACCCCCGCGCCGACGACCCGCTGTCGAGCGGCGCCGACGAGGTGGCCCGCCAGGTGGGTGACGTGCTCTTCGCGGTGGCGACGATGGCACAGCGCGTCGGCGTCGACGCGGAACAAGCGTTGCGCGACCGTGCACTCTCGTTGCGCGCGGAGATCCTCGCGGCCGAAGGCGTCCCCAATCAGGAGAATCGCAACCGCTAGTCTTGGAATCCGGCGTCCCACCAGGGGAGACGCCAAGGAGAGATGTCGTGAGCACCATTGAGCAGGTGATCGGGCGCGAGGTCCTCGACTCCCGCGGCAACCCGACCGTCGAGGCCGAGGTGCTGCTCGACTCGGGGGCGCGGGGCCGCGCGATCGCACCGTCAGGTGCCTCCACCGGTGCGCGCGAAGCCGTCGAGCTGCGCGACGGCGGTGATCGCTACGGCGGCAAGGGCGTGCTGCGCGCCGTGGCACACGTCAACGGTGAGATCGCTGCGGCGATCCGTGGTCTCGACGCACTCGATCAGCGCGCCGTCGACTTCGCCATGATCGACGTGGACGCGACGCCCGACAAAGGGCGCCTCGGGGCCAACGCGATCCTCGCCGTCTCGCTCGCCACGGCCAAGGCGCTGGCGGACGACCTCGAGGTGCCGCTGTACCGCTCGGTCGGCGGGGCCAATGCGCACGCGTTGCCGGTGCCGATGCTGAACGTCCTCAATGGCGGGGCACACGCCGACAACTCCATCGACTTCCAAGAGTTCATGCTGATGCCGGTCGGCGCGGCGTCCTTCGCCGAGGCCTTGCGATGGGGCAGCGAGACCTACCACGTGTTGCGCAAACTCCTCGCCTCGCGCGGCCTGTCGACCGCCGTCGGGGATGAAGGTGGCTTCGCGCCGGATCTGCCCAAGAACGAGGACGCCGCCACGCTGCTTCTCGAAGCGATCGAAGCGGCGGGCCGCGTGCCGGGGGAGGAGATCGCACTCGCGCTCGATCCCGCCACGAGCGAGTTGTGGGCGGACGGCGCCTACGTGCTGGCGGGCGAGGGCCGTACGCTGTCGCCGGGCGAGTTGGTCGACTATTGGGTCGACCTCGTCGACCGGTACCCGATCGTCTCCATCGAGGACGGCATGGCCGAGGACGACTGGGACGGGTGGGCTGCCCTCACCAAGGCACTCGGCGACCGCGTGCAGCTGGTGGGCGACGACCTCTTCGTCACCAACGCGACGATCCTCGAGCGCGGGGTGCGGGATGGGGTCGCCAACTCCGTCCTCATCAAGCTCAACCAGATCGGCACCTTGACCGAGACGCTCGACACGGTGGCGCTGGCAACCCGCTCGTCGTACTCGACGGTCATCTCCCACCGCTCCGGCGAGACCGAAGACACCACCATCGCCGACTTGGCGGTGGCGCTCAACGCGGGGCAGATCAAGACCGGCGCGCCGGCGCGCTCGGACCGGGTCGCCAAGTACAACCAGTTGCTCCGGATCGAGGAGGATCTGGGACAGTCGGCCAGCTTCCCGGGTGGAGCGGCGCTGTCGGGTGACTGGGGGACCCGGCATGGCACGGGTTAAGCGCCGGGCGCGGCCGCACGCGAAGCGCGGCGCGCGTGGGGGGCGGCCGCGGGCGAAGCGCCAGGCTGCGCCGGCGGAGGTCCGGCGCGCCCGCTTCGTGTTGCTCGGCGCTGTCGTCGTCTCCGCTGTCGTCCTCTTTGCCTGGTTCCCGGCGAGCTCGTTGCTGAGCCAGCGATCGGACCTGACCGGCACCCAGTCGCAACTCTCCACCCTGCACAGCCAGGACGCAGCGTTGGCCCAGGAGAAGAAGAACCTGAGCGACTCCGGTGAGATCGGCCGGATCGCCCGCGAGCAGTACCAGCTCGTCAGCCCGGGTCAACAGGCCTACCAGGTGCTGCCGCCCACCGGCTCCGGAGCGACGTCGACGCCCTATGCCGGGGACCCGGGCGCCACCGGCCCGGTCACGCCGTCCGCCAGCTCGGAGCTGCCGCCCGGCGGTGCGACCGCGACGACGACCACCACCACACCCGGAACGCCGCCCGCTGCCGCCTCGGCTGGGGGAGGGCAGGCCGGTGCCACCGCGGCACGCGGCCACCAGAGCGCTGGTTTCATGACCCGCGTGATGCACGCCTTGGAATTCTGGCGCTGAGCAGGCCGTAGGCCCAGGCGAGGGCTGGGCACGGCATGCTGGAGGGATGCCGACCGAGGTGCCCCGCGAGCCGCAGGTCTCGGACCGCGTGGCAGTCACCCGCCTGCTCGGACGAGAACCCGCCGGCGCGTTCGTGGTGACCGTGCGCCGGCGGGACGGGTCGCCGGTCGTCATCGAAAACGCACCGTTACTCGACGACGGGCGCCCGATGCCGACGCGCTACTGGCTGGTCGATGCTGCTCTACGCGAGGCGGTGAGCCGGCTCGAGGCCGCTGGGGGGGTGCGCCGCGCGGCAACGGAGGTGCCGGCGGAGGCGGTCGCCACCGCGCATGCCCGCCACGCGGCAGAGCGCGACCGAGCGCTCCCTGTCGGCCATACGGGGCCACGACCCAGCGGTGGTGTCGGCGGGACGCGCGAGGGGGTCAAGTGCTTGCACGCGCACGTCGCGTGGTATCTGGCGGGCGGAGACGACCCGGTGGGACGGTGGACGGCCGACGGGGTGGGCCTCTCTCGCGACGACTTCATTCGGGATCGCGAGCGTGACTGATCGCACGCGTCCGGTCGCGGCGGTGGACTGCGGGACGAACTCCACTCGTCTGATCGTGGTCGCGCCCGACGGAGCGGTACTCCAGCGAGAGATGCGGATTACGCGGCTCGGCGAGGGGGTCGATGCCAGGGGCCTCCTTGCACCGAGTGCCATCGCTCGAACGCTGGCGGTGCTGCGCGACTACCGCGCGGCCATTGACGAGCTGGGTGTTGGAAGAATCCGGATCGTGGCGACCTCGGCGGTCCGCGACGCGCAGAACGCCGATGAGTTCATGGCACCTGCGGCCGGCGTCGTCGGGGTGGACCTCGAGGTGCTCGCAGGCGAAGAAGAAGGCCGGCTGTCGTTTGCAGGGGCCACGGCCCGCCTGCCGGCAGACTCAGCGGGGCAGGACGAGCGGGCGCTTGTGATCGATATCGGAGGAGGTTCGACCGAACTGTCCGCCGGGTTCCCACCGGGGGATGCTCGCCACGATGCTGTCGGGGTGGAGACCTGTTCCCTCGACATCGGCTGCGTTCGCGTGAGTGAGCGGTTCTTGCGCCACGACCCTCCACGAGCAGACGAGCTCTCGGCTGCTCGTGCGGCGGTCGCAGAGGAGCTGGATCGGGCACGCGGTGCGCTGCCGACGCTCGGTCCCCAGGGCCTCCTCATCGGGCTGGCGGGGACGGTCTCGGCTCTGGCCGGTATGCAGCAAGGGGTCTCGGAGTACGACCGCGCCCGCATCCACCATTCCGTGCTCCGCCAAGACGAGGTGGAGCATTGGCTCGCCGTGCTGGCCACAGAGACGGCCAAAGAACGCCTGGCCCACCCGGGCCTGGACGAAGGCCGCGAAGACGTCATCGTGGGTGGTGCGATCATCTTGGCCCAAGCGATGGTCACGTTCGGCCGCGCGCGGTGCCTTGTGTCCGAAGACGACATCTTGGACGGAATGGCGGCGGGACTCCTGCGGTCGGGCTAGCGCGCGGCCGACCTGCTCACGATGAGGTTGATTGCCTCGTTGACGTCGGGGGCTACGAGGTCTGGCGCGAAATCCGTCTCGCTCCAGGTGCGTCCGCGAGACAGCCACATCGTCTGGAGCCCGGTGGCCTTGCCGCCCGCCACGTCGGCGTGGGGCGCATCGCCCACCATCCAACCGATCCCATCGGAATTCGGAACGCCACCGCACCGGCGAATCGCCTCGGTGAAGATCCGTGGGTCAGGCTTCTCGATCCCGCACTCCTCCGAGATGCAGACGCCGTCGACGAGCGAGTTGAGTCCCGACCGATCAAGTTTCTCCCGTTGCGTCGCCGGGCCGTTCGTCACCACACCAATGCGGAAACCGTGCTCTCGCAATCGCTGCAGGGCGCTGAGGACCGAGTGATCGGGCTGGAAGAATTTCGGGTACTCGATGCGATACTCGGCGATCAACTGTTCCACCGATTCCGCAAGACCACACGCCTGACGCACCGCCTCGAACACGGCCTGCCTCGGTGCAAACCCGTCCTCATCGGACTCCGCGAGGACCTGCACTGCCTCAGAACCAAGGCCGCGGTGAGCAGCGAAGCCACGCGCCCATCGCCCGTAGGCGAGCTGGCGATCGACCAGCGTGTTGTCGAGGTCAAAGAGGACAAAGCGGACCATGTTCAACCCACGGTCACCGACGGCGAACGCGAGGCGACGAAACGGTTCATCGTACGGTGGCTTCGTCCCGGCGCTGGCGCAGCAAGAATTGTTCGGTTTCCTCCAGCGACGCGGGTGTGCCGATCTCGTAGAACCGGTGCGTCGCCTCGAACCCGAAGAGGGATCCTCGTTGCGCCAGGCTCTGGTGCAACGCCGCGAGGTCCGTGGCCTCGGGGCCGACCATGTCGAGCGCCGTCGTCTCGAGCCCACCGAGACCGTAGTCAATCCATTCCATGTTCGGCGTCGGGCGCCGCTTGTCGAATTGGGTGACAAGGCCGTTCGAGAAGACGGCATTCGAAGGGCCCCACCTGTCGTGGTTGTGCAGCACAGTCATGGCTCCCGGGAGCCCGCTGGCGCGCCAGGACTCATCGAATGCACGAAAATCGACACGAAGATACGTGTCGCCATAGAGCGTCAAAAAGCGTTCACCCAAAAGCGGAACGGCCCTCCTGATCGCCCCGAGGGTACCCACCAATTCGGGACCGTCATAGCTATACTCGACCTCCATATCGAACTGTGAATAGCCGATGGCATCCTCAATCTGCTCTCCCAGATAGCCAACGCACAACACGACTCGGTGTGTGCCGTACGCAGCGAGGAGCCGCAACTGGTGCATCAAGAAGGGTTCCCCTGCTACGTCGAGCAGAGGCTTCGGGGTGTCTTTGACCGCCTCGCCGAGGCGCGAACCCAGTCCTCCCGCCAGTATGCAGACGGGTGCGGTTTCCATGTCAGACGTTTGGGTACCTCGAGGAACGGCTGTGGGCGAATGCATCGTAAGGTTGAAAGAGCCGCCGCGGCTGGGATATGTTCGCACGTCGGCTCAGGCCGCGAGCATGCGGCACCAGTTCAGTCCCCCGCCCCCAGATCGCGACGGCTCTCGATAAAGATGCCACCTGTTCAAATCTTGTCACCCGAGGGTCGATGACCGACACCGACCAGAGAGTTGACGAGCACGGTAGCGGTGGCGCTGTGGTGGATGCGGCACCCGTGGCCGACCCGAGCAAGCGAGTTGAGGAGCCCGGCCTTCTCCAGGGCACTCTCGGCCAGGAAGCAGACCCGGCGGCGGTGCTCGCATCGATCTATCAGAGCCATGGGCCAGGCTGGCGGCTCAGGATCGTGGAGCCGAACAGTAGGGCGATTCAACACCGGTTCACCTTCGGGTCCGACCCTGCGTGTCGCCGGGGGGAATTCACTGCTGACTCTCTGAGCACTCTGCTCTTCAAGAGCGGGTTCGTCGAGACGCGGGTCGAAACCAAGGGCGGCATGCTCATCGCATCGAGCATTCGTGGAGAACTGCCACCCCCGACCGATCGGCCGCTGCGCCTGTCAGTGGTCTTGCCCGTCTACAACGAGCGCGAGACCTTTCTCAAGGTGTTCGACGAGCTTGTCGCCAAAGAGATTGCCGACACCGAGATCGAGATCGTTCTGATCGAGAGCAACTCCACCGACGGCACCCGGGAGGAGGTTCTGTCGCTTGCTGACGATCCCCGCGTGACGGTGATCCTCGAAGACAGAGCCAGGGGCAAGGGCCATGCCGTCAGGGCAGGACTTCAGCGGGTCAGCGGCGACGTTGTCCTCATCCAGGATGCCGACGCGGAATACGACATGGCGGATTACGAGAAACTGCTGAAGCCGCTTCGTTCGTTCGAAGCGAGCTTCGTGCTCGGTGCTCGCCAACTCCACGAAGGGCACCGGGGGATGCGCCACTTCGAGCAGGAGCAGCACATGAGCCGGCTCATGAACGTCGGCCACGTCGGGTTCCTCGGCCTCTTCAACACGGTCTACGGGCAGCGCCTCAAAGATCCGTTCACGATGTACAAGGTCTTCCGGCGCGACTGCCTGACCGATATGCATCTCGAATGCGATCGTTTCGATTTTGACTGGGAGCTGACGGCCAAGCTCATCCGACGAGGCCATCACCCCATCGAAGTGCCGGTGTCGTATCACTCACGATCATTTTCTGAGGGAAAGAAGATCAGACTTCTCGGCGATCCGATTTCATGGGTTCGGGCCTGTTTCAAATATCGTTTCACGCCTCTGTACCGAAGTGACGATGCCCGTGATCCGGGCACGTATGACGATCACGCCGACGTCGGGCGGCTCCCGTGACAGCGGTCGGTTGGTGATGGTGGGTTGCGTGGCGCAGCACAGACCGCCGTCGACCTAACCGACAACATCGCCGAGCCAAATTTGATCGCCGACGCCTCGAGCCACTTTGGCGGTGGGCACAAGAATGGTTACGCTCTTGCGCGATGCGGTCCCCACGCCAAGAGCTAGCCCTCGGACACGTGGATACGAGCGGCAAGGGCCTCGAGGTTGGCCCTGCCTTCCAGCCCCTTGCTCCGCGCTCTGAGGGTTTCGACGTCACCATCCTCGACCATGCGTCCACGGCCGAGATCCGCCAAAAGTACGCCGACCTGGGACTCGATCAAGATGGCCTGGACAGGATTGAAGACGTCGACTGTGTCTGGACGGGCGGCAGGTATAGCGACACCCCCGGACTCGTGCCGCCGTACGACTACATCATCGCGTCACACGTGATTGAGCACACGACAGATCCGGTCGGATTCCTGTTGGACTTGGGATCGCTCTTGTCAAGGAATGGCCGTATTGCCCTCGTTGTCCCCGACAAGAGATTTTGCTTCGATCATCACCGGCCTGTCTCCACGACCGGAGCCATTCTCGATGCCCACCTGCATCCGATTGACGTCCACTCTCCCGGTGCCGTGCTCGATCATTTCGTGCACCACGTCACAAAGGACCAGGCCATCGTGTGGGGCGACCAAAGTGCTGGCGGCGACTTCGAGTTCACCTACTCGATCGAGCACGCCTGGGCCGAGACTGAACGGGCGATGAAAGCCGACGACTACATGGATATCCATCGGTGGTCCTTCACTCCCAGCAGTCTGGCCTTCGCCCTTGGGACTCTCCGCTGCGGTGGTTGGCTAGAAGACCTCGCAGTGATTGCGTCTCATGAGACCGTCGGTTGCGAGTTCTTCCTGACTCTTGGGCGTGGGGATGCGCCGTACCGGGGCGAGATCCGCCAACTCCAGTCGAAGATGTGGACGGAGGGACAGAGTTCGCAATGAGTCGGCCGGCCGCAAGAGTCACCCTGACGGTGCATGGAGCAAGGGTATGAGTACAACGTTCACCTACGAGGGCTTCGACATTCCTCTCGATCTCGCCCGGATGACCGGCGGCGGCGAAGAGACCTGGCACGACATCACGGTCGGGCACCTTCTCGAGTACGAGAAGTATTGCCCCGTCCGACCACACGACCACGTGCTCGAGATCGGTTGTGGAGTCGGCCGTGACGCCATCGGGCTGAGCAAGATCCTCGGACCCGACGGTCATTACGTTGGCATCGACATCATCCGACCCAGCATCGAGTGGTGCCAGAGTCACATCACGCCTCGGTTTCCGAACTTCGAGTTCCGCTGTCTCAACATCCGGAGTGAGATCCACAACCCTGGCGGCGACCTGCAGGTCCGCCAGATCTCCCTTCCAGTCGAGACCCAGAGTGTCGACCGAATCATCCTCCAATCGGTCTTCACGCACATGTTCGAAGACGACATCGTGCATTACCTCAAGGAATTCCGTCGAGCTCTCCGGCCGGAAGGACGCGTGTTCGCGTCCTGGTTCGTGCTGGACGACGAGACCCTGCAGATGGCTCGGGGAGTTCCAGATGGTGAGCTCACCTTCGAGTTCGAGTTCGGCGACGGATGCTTCGTCAACGACGAAAGGTACCCTGAGGGAGCCGTCGGCTTCACCCCCGAAGCCTTCGAGCGAATCCTGAGCCGCGGAGGATTCGAGCTCGATCAACCCCTCCACCGAGGATTCTGGTGCGGCCGGCAAGGAGTCTCGGACGGCCAAGACATCGCGATCCTCCGGGCGCTGTGAAACAGCCCATTCCCCTGGGCCTGTCGTGACACTGGCGGAGGCGCCAACCTTACGGTTCGTGTCGGTCGGACGCGCGCCTCCGGCGCCGGGCACCCAGGGGGATCTCCACACCCCTTGACGACGCCCAGGCGACGAGAAGCAACGCGATGCCTACGCAGAAGGCGATCAAGGCGAGAGTTTCGTGCGGCGGTGTGAACGAGAACTCCACCGTCGACTCGCCCGCCGGGACCCGGACCGATTGGAAGATCTGGCCGTCAGCGCGCACCGCCACGGAATTGCCATTGACTTGCGCATGCCAACCGGGCATGCGCAACTCGCGATAGACGATCGTTGAGGGTTCTCGACATTTCGTTGCGACTGCAGTCTCGCTCAACGCGTGCACTGAACAACCTCGATCCACCGCTCCGAACAGACCGGCTGGATGAGGTAGGTCGAGGATGCGAGTGTTGGCATCACTGAAGACCTGTCGAAGTGCGGGTCCCTTACCCGTCGGAAGAGCCAACCCAGTCGGAAGCACGACATATTTGACGCCCGCTTCTTCGTAGCCAGACAGATGATCGACCAGTTCCTGTGCGGGAGTCGGGCCCTCGGGATTCGTCACGATGGTGCCGCTGAACGTACCCGGCATGACGTTGCTGTCGAGGTGCTCATGGACGAAGGTGGCATAGGCCTCGGGATTCGGATCGTCCTGCAACCCCACCGAGCTCAGTCCGAAGTAGGAGCCGTAGTTGGGTACCAGCGGTCCCAATGTGTAGAACCGATAGTCGCCCAAGTGTTGCTCGAGGAAGTTGACCGGTTTTTCGTCGAGGACTGCTTGCCGAGGTGCCGAGAACTGCGGGACCATGAACATGGCCGTGACGTCGAGCACGACGAGGGTCGCCAAAGCGCCCTGGCGGAAGCGAACAAGGTTGATTTCGCCGAACCCCAGATCGGGCATCAGGCCAAGCGCGATCACGCCGGTGACCACGACCAGAGACCATGCCAAAGAGGCAAGCGCCCATGCACGGTTGTGCGGCGAGCCGACGAGCGCATGAAATACAGGTTGTGCGGCGTGCCAGCACGCCAGGATGATGACCACCATCGCCGCACCACTGCCCACGACCGCCAGTCGGGGCACGGATCTGCGGAGCAGATCGTCCAAACCGAGCACTGCGAGGACCACCAGGGCGAGTTCCCATGACGGTGGGGCATATCGGATGAAGATCGTCGACTTGACTCCCGGAATGGCATTGACGACATGAACCGCCCAGCTCGCTCCTACCAACCGGGCAAGGCCGACGACGATCCAGGCCGCCAGTGCGATGCGGAGCGGTCGGTATCTGCGGCCGAAGAGTCCGATCAGTGCCAAGAGACAGAGCGAGGCGCCGAGGTATCCGCCGATGAATGTCCAAAACGCGTCGAGTGGTGCCGACGCGGTGGTCAAACCCTTGATCGGACCGAAGATGTATGGCAAAACCTGCGCCGGGAGTGCGGTGTTCGCACTCAACGACGTCGTCGTGAATCCACCGTTGTGAGAGCCAGTGTTGGCATACGGGATGTAGTCCAGGAACGCCACCAAAATCGGGGCTGCCAGGAGTGCGCCTACCGATACTCCGAGCACGGTGCTCTGGAAGTAGGACACGAGGGACCGGCGCGGCAGGCCAAACGCGCGCACAGCGAACCACAAGACCGCCAGCAGCCCGTCGAGGACGACGGTTTCGGGAAATCCTGCATAGATGGAGAGAGCAATCGCCACGGATACGAGCGCCCACCCCTTCCGTCTCTGAGCTAACGCACCTTCTCTTGCCCACTCCAAACCCAGGAGCAGAAAAGGCAAGAAGGCGACGGGATTGCCGGGCGCATGGAACATCCAGGAAAAGCTGCCGTTGAGTGCAAAGGCGATCCCTCCGACCACGGCCGGCGTGTTGGATCGAGTGAATCGGCGTACGAGCAGATATGTCCCGATGCCCGCGCCCAGCTCCAACGCGATTCGGAAATAGACCTGGCCATCCGGCAACAGGTTGAAGGCGTTCAGCGGAAAGAGCGCAGCGGACTGCATCTCCCCGGCCAGGGGTGCGCCGACTCCTTCGTACGGGTTCCACCAAGGAATTTGGCCATGGAGCCAATCAACCGCCGCGCGATGGCCCAACGCCTGGGAGGTGAAGCCGATGTCGGGATCGATGTTGTTCTCGCCCTGGAGGAGACCGGGCTGCACGGTCGTCCCCAATCCGCTCAGCTGGTTGATCGGGTTGGCATTGAAGATGTGGAGCAGATACGTGCTGTTCGCGAACAGAACAACGAGGAGAATTATGACGATCGACCGAGTTCGTTCGCTCTTCCACAGTGAGCCACCCCATGGACCCCGCGGTTCGACCGTTTCAGCCGGTGCGGGCTGTTCTTCCAGGGCGTCGCTCAGCTGCATGTAGGGCCGAGGCCTGGGTGCGGTACGCCCACGTCAGGAGACGCCAGCTCATGTCCGCCTGAACCGGTGGCGTCGTTTGACCGCTGTGCGCGTCCCGTGGCATTGCCGCCGGGCCTTGGTCTGACGCGAGACAGGCCGGTTTGCCATCTGAATTCGGTGGCAGCGTCCTTCCGCAAGGGTGTGTGGAGCATCATGATTTCGGGCCTGAGGATACTAAGTAACGCAGTGCCAATTGCGGCCCCCCGCTCTGACTGTGAGGCGAGCTCTTCCTCGGTTCCGAAGAAGTCAGAGCGGGATTCGGCGGTGAAAATCGCTGCTCGCCGCCGAGAACCTTCCGTCCTGTCGACAGGTCCCTGGTGCGTGCTCGGTCACCTCGTACCCACGCACTTCGAGCCGTGTGTTCGAGCGTGTCGCGAAATGGTGTTGTCCCGAAGTTTCAACCCCGAGCCCAACCGACGGGATGTGCGCTGGGCCGCAAGCGCAGGTCGACGATCCGGCTCGCCAGAGTCCAAGGAACGACCCGGCTGGGCAACGTGTCACGCCGTATGCCGGCCGACTTGAGCACCTTGAACCTGATGATGTCGTCCCAGCCTGGCTGATATCCGGGAAAGGCGGCGTCGAATCCAGCCCTGTCGAGCGCGAGAGCAAGTGTTTGCGGCTCGAAGAACGATACGTGGACATCGGGCACAACGTAACGCCACCTCGACAAGCGGTCGCGATAGGGCGCTGCATTCCCGGTCGTGAGAAACAGCAAGCCGCCCGGGCGCAACAGCGCCCGCATCTTCGAGAGTTCGCTGACCGGGTCGCTGACGTGCTCAACGACTTCGATTGCGGTCACGACGTCAAAGGTGCCACGCTGTCGGTCTAATTCGTCAGGGGTCAGATGTGGGACGCCGCGTTGTCTGAGTTGGCTCAGGCTCCAGCCCTGATCGAAACCGACGGCTTGAGCAACGCCTTGATTTCGGACGAAATCGACCAGACCGCCGACCCCACACCCATAGTCGAGCCATCGGGTCGTCGACCCAGTCTTCACCATGCCGGAGACAACCCGCCAGATGCCGCGCCATTCGAACTGCCGAATGGTTGTCTCAGGATGCTCGATCTCATCCATGTAGTCGACGAGGGGATCAGCTCCGCGTCCGGAGTAATACGCGTCGTCATAGAGAGCGTCGTAGTCCAGTCTGGGATTGGCCACAAACGCGAAATTGCACGATGGGCAGCGGCGAAGCTCGAACTCCTTGCCGCTCCACGAACTGGTCTTGAATCCCACCGCCTCCGTGCCGGAGTGACAAATCGCGCACGTCGGTGCCGTGCTCTGCATCATCTGGACATCACGGCCAGCCACGCCGTTGCTTTCTCGTTCCACCTCGGGCGACGCAACACAGGTCAGTCAGGACGCGGCGTCGGTATCAACTCTGTCAAAGAGCTGTGCGTCGATTCGCCGCAGAGTACAGAAGTCGGAGTCCTGTGCCAGCCGCGCTCGAAAGTGCTCGTCTTTCCATGGGTCCCAACGGGCACTGATCAGCTTGCCGGTGATGGGCGTCGATGATCGGGAGACCAGGAACGACACAAGATCGGCGGCCAGTGCCGGTGAGTCCCCCTCGCCAGTTTCGATCGCGCGGGCCGTGCGATCGAAGTACTCCTCTCCGGCAAGTTCGCCACCGGCAGCGAGAGTCGACTGATGCATATCTGTGAGGACGAAACCTGGGGCCACGCAGTTGACGCGAACACCATCGGGTGCCAACGCGACAGCCAAATTCTCGACCAAACGGACCACGGCGGCCTTCGAGGCGGCGTACGCGTCGTACCTCGGAAATGGACCGGTTGCGCCGCCGCCAGAAAAGGCGACGACGGCGCCATTGTTCGCCACGAGCTGATCAATGGTGCTCTCCACCGCGAGCAAGGTGCCGACGACATTGACGTCGAGCGTCTGACGAAACTCTGCGACGTCCCAGGTCCCGACCAGTCCGATCGGGGTGACGATCGCCGCAGCCGTCACCACGCCAGTGATATCTCCGTCCGGCGCGATGGTGTCGATCGCGTGGTGCCACGCCGACGAATCGCGCACGTCGAAGGCCGCGACTGCGTGATTGCCCGGCTCGAGGCATCGCAGGAGCTCGTCGAGGCCTTCCCGGTTCCTCGAAACGACAACGAGGTCGGCACCGTCCCGGGACAATCTGAGAGCGACCTCTCGGCCGATGCCCCTGCTCGCCCCGGTGACGAGAATCCTCTGGCCCGCAAGGGGTCCATTCACCGCTGAGCCTCTTCGACGCACGACCAGGCGTACCGAGCGGAGTCGAGGTCACCGAGGAGCTGGCGCCCGTCGCGTGTCACGATGGCCTCTGCGAAGTGATTCCACTCGCGTTCCCACGATTCGTCCCGGTCGGGGTAGGACACTCGCTCGACATCCGGAGGACCGAGCTCAGGTCGCATCCGATAGATGGTGAGGCTCTGCGGCCCATACGAGCCAACGAGGCCCTCGACTGCCCACTTGGCTCGCTCCGCGGCGATCTCCAGCGAGAACTGGTTCTTCCACTCGGTCCAACTCACGTGGATCAGGGCCCAGGGCGTGCGATCACCGATACCGCCGCTGTCGGCAAGGACCAGCACCGCGTTGTCGTCGACCGGGGCTTGCCAAAACTGTGTCTTCAACAGAGAGCTCCGAACTCGCAGCGGCCCGAGCAACCAATAGCTCAGGTCGAGCAGATGCATGCCCTGGTCGACGATCTCACCACCCCCCGAACGGACGGGATCCGTGCGCCATTCCCGTTCGTATCCCAGTCGTGCTCCGTGCCCATAGCGTGCCCGCATGTAGAGGAGATCCCCGAAACTTCCGGAGCGAGCTTCGTCGATGGCGCGTTGGATACCCGAATGGAAACGGTGGTTGAACCCGACCTTGACCAGTTTGCCCGTACGTTCTGCGCTGGCGGCGATGCGATCGATTTGTGCAGTTCCGATCCCCGCGGGCTTCTCGACCAGGACGTGGGCGTCCGACGCCAATGCGGCACAGCTCAGGTCCGCCAGGCGGTCGTGGGTCACTGCAACGATCACGACATCCGGCGACAAGTCGAAGAGACGTTCCGGACTTGCGCAGGACACCGCGTCGTAATCGCCGGCGAGTTTCTCGGACACGTCTTGCTGGATATCGAAACAGCCGACGAGCGTGTCCCCACCCAACGCTGCCGCCCGCTTGCGTCCGATCAGCCCGCAGCCGATGATCCCGACCCGCAAGGGCGCCCGTTGGTTCACGTGTACTCCGATGCGTACGCACCGCCGAACTCGAAGTCGAAGGGAAGCTCCGGAGCGCCTTCCTGCGCCATTGCACGTCGCGTCTCCTCCGGGTGCGCCGAGTACACGAGGAGGAACCCACCGCCTCCGGCCCCGACCAACTTCCCTCCGATGACCCCATTGCTTCGGGCGACGTCGTAGAGATGATCGATTCGTTCGTTGGCCATGCCTGCCGATCTCACCCTCTTGTGCATCCAGTGCTCGTGCATCAGATCTGCATAGCCTTCGACATCACCGGCTACGAGGAGATCGCGGCTCCTCCACCCCAGCTCCTTTGTGACATGGAGGTTGTGGATCATCGTCGGGTCGTCTTTGAGGGATCTTTGGTTCTGATCGGAGAGCACTTGCGATGCCGACCTGGCTTGACCGGTGTAGAAGAGCAGAAGTTGGTCCCTGAGGTGACGACGCGTGTCCGCCTCGAGCGCCAAGGGCTCGACGTCAACCCCACCGTCACGCCTGAACGTGTATGCGCAAATGCCGCCGTGGGCGGCAACGTATTGATCTTGCTTGCCGACAGGTTCTCCGAGAACGTCGATCTCGATCTCGCAGGCCGCCTCGGCAAGCGGTCCGGGAGCGATTGTGGTGCGGCGTGCGTACGCAAGTCCACGGAGTAGACAGACCGTGAAGGCACCGGATGATCCCATGCCGGTTCCAGACGGGACATCGGCGACGGAGGCGATTTCCAACGGGTTGCCCGTCCAGTGACGCACCAGCACTTCCCGAAGGATCGGATGCTTGATCTCGGCCGGTGAGTCCACCTCTTCGGTCTCCGAATACTTCATTCGATAGCGACGCTGAAAGATGTCGTGAATGAGCATGTAGACGTACTTGTCGATTGCCCCGGCCAACACGTAGCCCTCGTGGTTGAGGTAGTACGACGGAAGGTCGGTGCCGCCACCTCCCAACGAGATTCGGAGGGGCGCGCGGCTCAAGATCACGCTCATGGTTGCGTCACGAGGGCTCTTCCCTCTGCCAGGCGTATGGATTTTGCTCAAGCCAGTCGACAGTGAGCTCCACTGATTCGCGGATCGACTTCGTCGGCTTCCAACCCAACGCTCGGATCCGCGACGGGTCCAATTGAATCAACGGACTGTCTCCTACCCAGCCGCGCTGTCCGCCCCCGTAATGGATGTCAGGACTGACACCCATTCGGTTCGTGATGATGTCTATCGAGTCACGTACCAGAAGGGTGTCTTCGTGTCCGAGATTGTAGATAAACGCGCCTCGGTCGTGATCATGATGGTCGACGGCCAGCAATATGGCCGCAATGCAGTCCTGCACATAGAGGTACGACTTCTGTTGTCGCCCGTCTCCGAGAACTGATAGCGCATCCGGGTTCCTCCGAAGCGAGCGGAAGAAGTCATAGACATGACCGTGGGTGTACCGCTCACCCAGGATCGAGACGAACCTAAAAATTACTCCGGTGAATCCGAACCCGGTGGCATAGGCCTGAATGAGACCTTCCGCAGCGAGCTTCGATGCGCCGTACAGGGACGTCTGTACTGGGAACGGTGCATCTTCGGGCGTCGGGAATACGTTGGGCTCACCATAGATGGAACCGGTCGACGAAAAGGCGATTCGAGAGACTCCAACCTTCCGCATTGCTTCGAGAACCCGAGATGTCGCCAGCGCGTTCTGCTCCAAATCGAGAGTGGGGTGTTCGAGTCCGTGCCGGACGTCCGCATTGGCGGCCAGATGGAAGACCCAATCGCATCCGTCGAACGCGTCAATCAGAACGTCTGAGTCGAGAATGTCACCTTCAACGAGACGGTTCCTCGGTTTCGCGAGCAACGACTCAACGAACTCGCGCCTACCCGTTCGGTAGTCATCGACGACGATCACTTCGACGTCCGCGGCAGAGAGAGCATCGGCGAGATTGCTGCCGATGAAACCCGCACCGCCCGTGATACAGACGCGGTGCATGTGTTAGACGCGCGCCAGCC
>Ga0335075_10007577_pt1 | contig 16687 bp, 18 predicted proteins | sample Lox_Sample_24_FD_206723 | JGI IMG/M metagenome (GOLD analysis project Ga0335075, IMG submission 206723) | Soil microbial communities from Loxahatchee National Wildlife Refuge, Florida, United States - Lox_Sample_2.4 | ecosystem: Environmental > Terrestrial > Soil > Wetlands | place: USA...
GCATCGCGGCGCTGACGGGCGGCCCCATGGCCTAGCCATCGTCCGCCACCTGGCCGTCGAGTCAGGCACCGACGGCGATGCGCTGACCGGGTGGATCACGTGGGCCAGGATCGGCTGGCCCGGATCGCAGCGGAGCCTCCTCCAATAACAGAAAGGGGCGCCGGCCTGTCGGCCAGCACCCCTTTCCGAATTCGGTCACGCGTCAGGCGGCAGCGAACCTGCGCCTGGTCACCCGGTAGCCCATGCCGCCGATCAGCAGCACGCCGAGCCCGCCGAGGGTCAGCGGCAGCGACTTGCCCGGCAGGATCGGCACCGGCGCCAGCCTGGCCCGGTTGCAGACCGACGTCGCGACCGTCAGCGTCTGCCTGACGTGCCGCCACTTCACGTAGATCGCGGTCACGGTCAGCGTGCCGCTGTACGAGGTGGTCTGCCGGTTCAGCGTGATCGTCGCGATACCCGGAACCGAGATCCTGGTGTTCGGCGCCGGGTACCAGGGCAGCGGCTTCGTGAAGCCGAGGGTGCGAACGGCACCATAGGTGATCTTGGTGTAGCCCGACACCCGGCCGCTTCTGGTGTGGAACTTGCACGACGAGTACGCCGCCGTGGCACTCAGCGTGGCCAGCTTCCCAAGCCTGACCCGGGGGGTCAGGACATTCGACGAGGCGTAGGTCGGGCCGGCCTTGTCGGTGACGGTCCAGGTGGTGAGCAGGCCAGGAATGCTGATGTGGTTGAGCCTGACGAAGTGGGTACCCGTCGGATAGGTGGCCAGGCCGATCGGCGGCGCGTAGATCCGCCCGCTGGCGGACGCGCCGTAGGCCGCGTTCGTCCGCGGTGCGGCGACCGCGGGCAGCGCGGCCATCATGATCATGCCGCCGGCGAGAGCTAATGCGCCGGTGATCTTGGAGACACCGGCTATACCCCGTTTCATTAATTTCCCCCTATTATTTCTCTGAGCATCTCGATGCCACCGACTGTTGCCGGTGGAGCTTGGCTCTCGATATCGGCGAGGAATTCTGCATTACGTCGCGTCTTGAACCATTCATTGCGGTGCCGCAGGATCCGGCCCAAGGCGCGCCATGACGTGATGTAAATAACGGTGACGAACAGGGAATAACCGACACCGAGCCCGAGCGCGCCGGCGATGCCGACTTGCCGCTCGCAGCGTTTGCCGTACACCGGGCCCCAGGCAACGAACGGACCGAGCCCGAGGATGAGGTAATACCCGACAATCATCCATCCGCCCGCCGCGACCCAGGCCCTCATCTGAGCTGGCCCGGCGGCATAATTGGCGATGAATACCGCTAGCGGAACGGGATAGACGATCGTCCCGACGAGCTGCAGCCAGGGCTGGAACAGGTAATAGCTGGCCTCTAATGCGCCGATCGTGGAGACGTGCCGCGATGTCCACAGCTGGCGCAGGTAGATGCCGCACTGCATGGTCCCCTGGCCCCACCGCGTCCGCTGCCGGACCAGCCTCCGGATATCGGGCAGGCCCTCCTGGTCGACGTGGGTGTCGTCGGTGTACTCGTTGCGGTGGCCCGCCATCATCAGGTGCAGGCTGAGCTCGTAGTCCTCGAGCAGGGCACCGCGCCAGGGCCGCCCGTTCTCGTCGGTGACAACATCGAGCGCCGACAGGCGGCTGAACTGGCCGTTGCCACCGAGCCCGACGGTCCTGGTGCTCCGGCGGGTGATCTGGATCGCCGAGATCGGAACGCGGAATTCAAGGTCCTGGAGGCGGACGAGCGTCTGGCCGAGGAAGTTCACGAACCGGCCGCGCCGCGGGAACGGGCGCGCGGTGTGACGGTTCATCATCCGCACCATGATCTGGACCGAGCCGACGGCGGCGTCGCCGAACAGCGTGTCGCCCGCGCAGACATCGAGGCAGTTGGGTGCGGGCCGGCCATCCGCGTCGATGACGCCGACAATGATGCCCGTGCGGTCGGCCGACCCCGGCAGCCACTGGTTCAGTGCCTGGTACGCGGCGTTGAGCGCGTCTCCCTTGCCGGTACGGGCGTCAGGTTCCCGGCGGGGTACGAGGTGGACCAGCGGGTCGGCGGCAGCGCGGCGGGCCACGATCGGCGCGGTCCGGTCGCCGCTGTCGTCATCGATGACCCAGACGTTCGCCGCCGGGAATGTCGCCCGCAGGTAATCCACGGTCTCCCCGATGACCTGCTCCTCGTTCAGGGCCGGGACGAATAGGTGCCAGGCGAGCGTGCCGCCGTCACCTGGTGTTCTCGGCCGGTACCGCAGGTAGTGGATGAAGATGACCACTGTGTAGGTGACGAAGGCGACGCTCATCAGCAGCGCGACCGCCTGGGCCAGCGCGATGACAACCTGCCCTGCGGAACCGTTCACGCCGCGACCCCCCGTCGTGCGTGCGGGAGAGCGCGGAGGGCCCAGTTTGCCGCGCGGCCGGTAACGATCAAAGTGAGGGCCACCATGCTGGTGGCGATGCACACGATGCTCAGCAGGGAGCCAAGGACCAGATGCCCGAGCTGATACCCGGCCCCCAAGCCGTACAGGTGGATCATCTCGGCGATCAGCCCGATCCGGGCCATGTTCCCCGCCACCAGGAGCGCGGCCGCGACCGCCAGGCCGGCCCAGACCCGGCGCAGCGAGAGCTTGCGCGGGATCATGAGGAGGATGCCCAGCACGCAGAGCGGCGCGATCAGCAACGCCGAGCTGCAGTCCGGCGTGATCTCCAGCCCGAACCCGTTCGGCGTTCCGAGCCCGAACCAGACGATCGGCGCCCCCGGTGCCGCCAGCGTCGGCGTTATGACGCTGCACAGATGGGCCGCGAAGACCGCCTCGAGGTCACGGAACTGGTGCTGGAAGACCACCAATAAGACCGCGATGCTCGCGAGCACCGCCATGAAGACGAGGCGGGTCCGCGTGGTGGACGGCGCGCGCCGGGCCGCGTGCCGTCCCGGCGAGGTGACGCGAGGGCGCACGGTGACGCGTATGCGCGTCCGGCTGGCGTCGCTGTGCACCGTTGATGCCCCTATCCCCCGGTCTTCTATGACTCTCAGTAGCAAAGCAAGAGCATAGAGTAACCGAGAGTAGCCGGCAACGAGCCCGGCTAATCCGATGGGCGTGAAAGTTTAAGCGGCGGCATGTTCTGATCGAAAACAGCCGATTCTGTGTGCCATCTCCGTGCGGGCACCGCGAAGTTTCATAATTCCGGCTGGAGCTGTGATTAAAATCGGCCGACGGAGTGCTTGGCACGCCCGTTATTGACGTCGTACGTCATATTATCGGGGGCTCATCAAGTTCGGCTCGCAGAAGAGGAAAATGTTACAGAACACCGATTCCCGGTACATTGCCATTGTGGTCGGAACGCGGCCTGAAATAGTCAAGCTCGCGCCCGTTATACGCATCCTGGGCCCGGCGGCCAGATTCCTGCACACCGGCCAGCACCGTGACGAAGAGCTCTCCGGCGTGTTCCTGGCCGGTGCCCGCCTGCCGCCGCCGGAGACCCTGCGCGGCATCTGCGGCGAGCCACGCCACGTCCAGATCGCCCGGATGGTCGAGCAGCTTGGCCGCATGTTCGCCGAGCGGCCCCCGGCCGCGGTGTTAGTCCAGGGCGACACGAACACGGTCTCGGCCGCCGCCCAGGCGGCCAGCTACGTGGGCGTGCCGGTCGTGCACGTAGAGGCCGGGCTGCGCTCCCATGATCGCGCGATGCCGGAAGAGATCAACCGGTGTGTGGTCGGTGTCCTGGCCGACCTGCACTGCGCCCCCACGCAGCGGGCCGTGGCCAACCTGCAGCACGATGGCATCCCGGCCGACCGGATCGCCCTGACCGGCAACACGATCGTCGAGGCCATTCTCGACATGCTGCCCAACGAGACAGCGGCCCGGCAGATCGTGACCGGGCTGGGCGCCGAACCCGGGGAGTACGTGCTGGCCACGATCCACCGGCCGGAGAACACCGACGACCCGGAGCGCCTGCGCGCCACCCTGGACGAGCTGAGCAAGCTCGGGCTTCCCGTCCTGCTGCCGCTGCACCCCCGCACCCGGGCCGCCGCCGCGCGGCACGGGCTCACCGCCGCGCTCGACCGGCTCCGGCCCATTCCCCCGGCCGACCACCGGACCTTCCTCGGCCTGGCCCGGCACGCGCGCCTCCTGGTCTCCGATTCTGGCGGCGTCCAGGAGGAATGCACTGTGCTCAAGCGGCCGCTGATCGTGGTCAGGAACTCCACCGAGCGCCCGGAGTCCATCGATGCCGGATTCGCGCACCTCGTCCAGCCCGGGCCCATGCTCAGCGATCTCGGCCGGCAGCTGATCGGCGACCAAGGACTCGGCGAGAGGCTGGCCGCCATCCGCTGCCCGTACGGCGACGGCCAGGCCAGCCAGCGGATCGCCGCGCTCCTGCAGGCCTTCCTGCGCTGACGGGAACACGCCGCGGTGGGCTATCACGGCAGGCGGCAGGGTGAATGCCCGGAACATACCTCGGTAAAGGGGCACAGCGGCGTTTTGTCGGTGGCTCAAGGCATCGTGGGCATATGCCTTCCTTACTGCACGAGGCGCCCCTGGAATTACTGCGCCGCAACCCCAGATTGGCGGCGGCGCTGCTGGACGGGATACCCGGGGTGACCGTCCCCGCGGGTGGCTCCGCAGCACTGGCACCCGGCGAAGTGACCGCGAGCCTGCCCGTAGAGCTGCGTGCCGACGCGGTCGTGCTGCTGGGTGATGCGGACGGCAAGCTCGCGGTGGTGACCGAGGTGCAGATGTCGGCCAGGGCGATCAAGCGGAAACGGCGGGTCTGGCCCGCCTACCTCACGCAGGCCCGCGCCCAGCACGACTGCCCGACCGCGCTGATGGTGTTCTGCCGCGACCGTTCGACGGCACGGGCATGCGCCATGCCCATTCCCACCGGCCATCCCGAGTTCGTCCTGACCCCGATCGTGATCGGCCCGGATGACGTGCCCGATCCAGACAGGCGAGGAACGGCCGGGGCGGCCGCCGAGCTGACGATGATGGCCGCCTGGGCGGGCAGTGCTGACCTCCGCGATCCGGCCGTCCAGGCCCGCATCTTGCGGCTGATCTCGGGCCTCGAGCCGGAACGCCTGGCCGCATACACTCGTATTGTCCTCATCGCCGCACCGGATGAACCGTCTCGACGTGCCCTGGAGGCGCTGATGGCCACCGTGTTCAAGAACGAGTTCCTCGACAAACTTCAAGCAGAAGCCGAGGCACGCGGCTCAGCACGCGGCGAAGCACTAGGCCTGGCCCGCGGCGAGGCACTAGGCCTGGCCCGCGGCGAAGCACGCGGCGAAGCACGCGGCGAAGCACGCGGCGAAGCACGCGGCGAAGCACGCGGCGAAGCACGCGGCGAAGCCGCGGGCCGAGCACGGATGATCTTGCAGGTCCTGGCCGCGCGCAACATCGCGGTGCCGGCCGAGATCCGCGACCAGGTGTTGGCCTGCACCGACATCGTGCAGCTGGATGCGTGGGGAAGCAAGGCCGCCATCGCCCGGAGCGTCGGGGAGATCTTCGGCGCAGCGAGCGACGCACGCTAGCCCGGAGCGCATCCAGAGCCGTTTGCTTGCCTGCCCGCCTGCACAGTCCCGCCTGCACAGTCCCGCCTGCACAGTCCCGCCTGCACAGTCCCGCGCGCCACAGTCTGGCGAGGGCGGTCACGGTGCCGGGTGCCGGGCGTCACGGAAGACCAGCCAGCGCATCGCGACGTACATGTACACGGCCTCGCACAGGCCCGCGGCGATCCGGGCGAGCTGGTAGTCGACGCCCAGGGCGGCCAGGCCAGCGCCGACCCCGAGGATGCAGGCCAGGTAGTTCACGATGACGACGACGGCGTACACGCCGGCCTGCGATGCCACCGTGCCGTGAGAGCGGAAGTTCAGCCAGCGGTTGAGCAGGTAGCTCAGCCCGGACGCGGCCAGGTAGGACAGGGTGATGCTGACCGGCACCGGCCAGCGCAGCCCGCCGTGCAAGGCCGTGAGCAGCGCGAGGTCGACGGTGAACGTGCAACTGTTGATCACCGCGAACCCGAGCATGTCCGGTGCCACGATCCGGGCCAGGCCGAACGGCAGCCTGCGCACGATCGCGGCCATCACGGCCGCGAACCGCTCCCCCCGGCGGTCCTTCGTCTCCGCGCGCACAGGATCGGACACCGGCATGAACTGCAGGCTGGCAGCCCCGGATGACCGGCAGCCGACCTGCAGCGGCCGAACCGGCCAACGAGCCCTGACCATCAGGCGCGATCGCGCATGCGGGGCGTAGGATGTATGACAAGTATTACGTGTCAGGAGGGCGATGATGCGGCTCAACAGCAAAGGCCAGGTGACGATCCCTGCTCCTCTCCGCAAGCGGTATGGCCTGCATGAGGGTGACGAGGTGGACGTGATTGAGGACGGCAATACCCTGCGCATCGTCCGGGTCGAGGCGAGCCCGACTCGCGGGCAGCGGCTCGTGCGCCGGATGCGCGGACGGGCGACCACCACGATGAGCACGGACCAGCTTCTGGCGCTGCTGCGTGACGAGTGAACCGCGAGCCCACCTGTCCGTCGTTGCGGGTCAGCCGGTCACGTTGGTGGACTCCAGCGTCATGCTCGACATCGTGACCGACGATCCTTCCTGGGCCCAGTGGTCCGCAGACGCCCTCGCCCACGCCCGGGACGACGGCGTGCTGGTGATCAACCCGATCGTGTACGCCGAGGTATCGACTGGGTTCGACCGGATCGAGGATCTCGATGACGCCGTTCCTGCTGATGACTTCCAGCGTGAGGCGCTGCCGTACGAGGCGGGCTTCGTGGCGGGCAAGGCATTCCTTGTCTACCGCAGGCGGGGCGGCCAGAAGCAGTCCCCGCTTCCGGACTTCTACATCGGCGCGCATGCTGCCGTCCGCGGGTACCGGCTGCTGACCCGGGACACCGCGCGGTACCGCACCTACTTCCCGACGGTCGAGCTCATGGCTCCCGAACGCCCAGCCAGCGAAACGTCATGACCCACCACCCCGCCCAGAACAGCCAGATCGGGGCGGCTCAGCTCGCCGAGACCCGCGCGGTTCAGCGGGGGTCGGCGCGGACCGGGCGGCCAGGCAGGGCGCTGGGCACGAGTTCGGTGTCCCGGACCACGAGAGTGCCGTTGACCAGCACGTGCCGGATGCCGGCCGACGGCCGGATGCTGTCGGCGTAGCTGGACCGGTCGCTGATCGTGGCCGGGTCGAACACCACGATGTCGGCGTCGCTCCCGGCCTGCAGCCGGCCTTTGCGGCGCATGGCCGGCACGCGGTCCTGCAGCACCCGGGCGGGCAGCAGGTTGCACTTGCTCAGCGCCTCGGCCAGGCCCAGCGGCCCGCCACCAGAGCTGAGCCCCTCGGTATCCCTGGTCAGCAGGCGCAGCGACCGGGCGAACGTGCCCGCTGACCTCGGATGCGTGAAGGCATCGCCGGGCAGCGGCCAGGCCAGCGGATCAGGCTCTGGCCCGGTCCAGGTCAGCGGCATCGCGTCGCTGGCGACGATCGCACCGGGGAACGCCAGCGACCGCCTGAGCAGCGCCCGGTCAGCGGGGTCCGCCTCGTCGAGCAGCTCGATGATCACCAGGCCGCCAGGGTCGGTCCGCCGCAGCTCGCGGAGCCGCTCCAGGCTGGCGATCCGCTCGCCGGCCGGCGCGTACATGAGCGAGGAGGGGGTGAGGCCGCGCTCGCCGAGCCGCTCCGGCGCGAGGAACGCGGCGCCGATGCCGGTCATGCCCGACCCGTAGGGATAGGCCTCGGTGGTGACCCGGGACCCGGCCGCCTGGGCGCGGGCGACCACGCCGAGCACCCGGTCGATGTGCCGCTGCGAGGTGCTGTTCACGTGGCAGTAGTGCATGTGCGCGCCGGTCTCCCCGGCCGCGCGGACGATCTCCTCGGCGCCGTCGGCGCGGGTGTGCGGCACCAGCTCGATGATGTCCCGCGCGTGCGTGAACGTCGGTGTGCCCGCCTCGGCGGCGAGCGCGGCGACCTGCAGGTACTCGGCGGGGTCGGACCCGGGCGCGTAGCCGAGCAGCACGCCGATGCCCAGGGCCCCGTCGGCCAGGTCCGCCGACAGCCGCGCGAGCAGCGCGGTGACCTCGGCGGGCGTGGCCTCACGCTGCCATTCGCTGCGCCCGAGGTTGCTCAGCATGCTGTCCAGCCTGCCGTCCAGCGCGGCCCCGCCGACGGCCGCCATTCTGGCCAGGCCCCAGGACGCGGCGAAGCCGTAGTTGACCGGGCGGCCTTCGGCCGCGGCCGCCCGGTAGGCGGCGTCCACCGGCGACACGCCCGCCTCGAGTTCCAGCGCGGTGGTGACGCCGTCCAGCGCCTGCAGCCGGAGCCCGGCGACGGTGCTGACGTGGCTGTGCAGGTCGATGAAGCCCGCGGTCACGACCAGGCCGGTGACGTCGTGCTCGGCCCGTCCCGGGCCCAGGTCCTGGCCGACCGCGGCAACGTGGTCCCCGTCGACCGCGACGTCGGCCACGGCGTCCAGGCCGGATTCCGGGTCGATCACGCGCCCGCCGCGCAGCACGGTGTCCCACTCGCTCACCGGGCGCGCCCCTACGCCCAGAGCGCCACGAGCTGGGCGGGGCTGATGTTGCCGCCACTGCAGACGATGACCACGTTCCGGCCCGCGAACCGGGCCGGGTCGGAGAGCACAGCGGCGAGCGCGGCCGCGCCGGCGGGCTCGACGAGGTTGCGGGTCTTGGAGATCATGGTCCGGGTGGCGTCCCGCAGCGCGTCGTCGGAGACGAGCACGAAGTCGTCGAGCTTGTCCCACAGGATCTGCTGCGTCAGTTTGAACGAGGTGCCGGTGGCCAGGCCCTCGGCCATCGTGCTGTTGTCGCCGGTGAGCAGATCGCGTGCCCGCCAGGACCGCTGGGCCGCCGGGGCCGCCGCCGACTGCACGCCGATGACCTGGATCGACGGCCGGGCGGCCTTGGCCACCAGGCACGTGCCCGCCGCGCCGCTGCCGCCACCGATCGGGACCACGATCACCTCGGTGTCCGGCTGCGCTTCAAGGATCTCGACGGTGTAGGTGGCGACGCCGGCGATCAGCGCCGGCTCGTTCGCGGAATGGATGTACCGGTAACCATGCTCGGCGGCCAGCTTCTCTGAGTGCTCTCGCGCCTCGTCGAAGTCGCGGCCGTGGAAGACCACCTCGGCGCCGAGCGCGCGCATCGACTCCACCTTTACCGGGTTGGCCTGCTCCGGCACGCACACGGTCGCGCGGACGCCGAACAGGTTCGCCGCGTAGCCAACCGACTGGCCGTGGTTGCCGGTCGAGGCCGTGATCACGCCCCGGCTGCGCTCCTCGGCGCTGAGCTGGCTCACCAGGTTCACCCCGCCGCGGACCTTGAACGCGCCCACCGGCTGGTGGTTCTCGTGCTTGACCCACAGCCGCGCGCCGGTCAGCTCGTCGAGCACGGGATAGCGGTACAGCGGCGTCGGCCCCAGGTACGGGGCGATACGCTGGCGGGCGGCGAGGACGTCGGCCAGGTCTGGTGCGTCAGGTGCGCTCATGGGCCGTTTCTACCACGGTGTGGCGAGCTGGTTCAGCTCGCCACAATGCGCCCCCAGGTCAGTTCGGCCACGACCGCCAGGTCGAGCAGGTTGCTGGGATCGGGCGGGCGATCGCTCCCTCCCCCGCTCCCAGATCCAGCACGTCGGCTGGCCGGTCGGCGACGACCCGTTCAAGAATGTCGAAAGTCTCGGCGGGATACGGCGGCCGGTACTGGTAGGCCTGTGCCACCCCAGGATGCGCGAACACCGCGGCCAGCTTTTCGCGTTCCGCCCGAGAAGTCACCAGCCCACAGTAAGTTGCGACAGGAGCCTGACCATGGATGACCCATACAATCTCGGGCGTTTCGTCGCCGCGCAGGACGGGGGCGGCACGTACGACCAGGCCCGCGCTGAGCTGCGCCGGGGCCGCAAGACGAGCCACTGGATGTGGTTCGTGTTCCCGCAGATCGCCGGTCTGGGGCAGAGCCCGGTGTCGCGCCGGTTCGCGATCTCCTCCCTGGACGAGGCCCGCGCCTACCTGGCCCACCCGGTGCTCGGCCCGCGGCTGACCGAGTGCGCGGGCATCGTCGCGCAGGCGCAGGGCCGCACCGCCGAGCAGATCTTCGGCGACCTCGACGCGCAGAAGCTGCACTCGTCGGTCACCCTGTTCCTGCGCGCCGATCCGGCCGCGCCGGTGTTCGCCCAGGTGCTCGACCAGCACTTCGGCGGCCTCCCCGACGTGGCCACCGATCGGCTGCTACGGGAACAGCGCGATTGACGCCGTGTAGGCGTGCAGGAAGTTCTGCCCGCCCACCGGCCCCAGCTCTCCGGCGCAGAAGAACCCCGCCACCGGAATCTCGCCCAGCATCCTGGCCAGCAGGCCGGCGTCGTGGTCCGGCTCGGAGAACAGCCGCGATCCGCGGCCGTTGCAGGTAAACAGCAGCGCCCCGGCGGCCCGGCGGCCGTCCAGGGCGGTGGCTTCCCGTTCCAGCGTGCGCCGCAGATCCTCGTCGGCCGACTGGGCATCCCGGACGTGGAACTGCACCGACTGGCCCACCTCGACCTCATCGCCGACCGCGACGGCGCCCGATCCGGGATCGGCGCCGGCGATGCCGCGGATCAGGAAATCTCCCTGGCCCGGCTCGGCCTGGTACTCGTTGATCACCACCCCCAGCTGCACGCCCGCTGCGAGCAGTTCCTGCTCGCGGCCGGGCAGCGCCGCGGCCAGTTCCTGCAGGCGCACCAGCGGCGAGCGGCCGCCCAGCTCCTGGATCAGGTGACCGTTGGCCCGGGTGATGGTGTAGGGGGCACCGACCGGGCGGCATCCCTGCGCCACCAGCGGATGAACCTCGGCCTGCGGCAAATGAGCGCCGACGGCACCACTCGACAGCACCCGGTCGTTGAGAAACAGCCGGCTCTGCTGCAGCTCCAGCCCGCCGCTGGCCATCCCGCCCATGACCACCGCCCCCGGGACCTGCTCGTTCAGGTGGTCAAGCAGGTCACCGATCGGGAACGTGAACGGGTCGCAGATCATCAGGTGAACGCCCGCCGGGTCTGGCCCGAACCGGTACCCGCCGAAGGCTCCCCCGCTGGTCGTCCGGACGAACTCCATGGCGAACGTCTCGACCGGGCCGATGCCGGCCGCGAGCCAGAGCGAAACGGCGGGCTCGGACTCGATCTCGCGAGCGCCCCCGGCCACCGCCTCGGCCACGCAGCCGATGAGCGGGACGGAGCCGGTCTCCTCGGCCACCGCCGTGACGAGAGCCTGCGCCGAGCCGAGGAAATGCGCGGATGCGAACAGCACCGCGAACGAAGGGGGCTGGTCGCCAAGCGGCATCTGGGCCTCCGCGACGGCCCGGCTCGCAGCCTCACGGGCGTCCGCAGTGAGGACGAGGGCTCCTCCCGCCTTCATCAACCCAGGATAGGCGGTGAATCGCGGCCGGCGCGGGACCGCGCGGGCTGGCGCGCAGCCCAGTGGCGATAATCGGGTTATGGCAGTGTTCGCCACGGATGTCGAGATCAGCCCGGCCCGGCCTGACTCGGCTGAGGCGCGCGCGGTGCTGACGGACTATTTCAGCGAGGTCGCCAGCCGAATCTACGGGCGCGAGGCGACCGATGCCGAGGTGGAGGCCGAGATGCGCGCCGATCCCAGCGACCACCTGTGCCCGCCCGGCGGGCTCTTCCTGGTCGCGCGGGCCGGCCAGACGGTCGTCGGATGCGTGGCTCTTCGCTTGCTGCCCGGCGGCCTCGGCGAGATCATGCGGGTCTTCGTCGAGCCGGCCGCCCGCAACCGCGGGGTGGGTGCCCTGCTCATGGGCACGGTAGAGGCCGCCGCCCGCGGTCACGGCGTGACCAGGGTCCGCCTGGATACCCGCATGGAGCTAACGGAGGCCCGCCGCCTGTACGCCAGGCACGGCTACCACCCAACGGCCCCCTTCAACGACGGCTGGGCCGACCTGTGGTTCGAGAAAGCGCTGGCCTGAGCCGGGGCCGTTAAGATGGCTTATGTCCGGTGAAGGGTGGTAGTCATGAATGGTCGCTGGATTCGCAGGCTGGTCGCGTCGGCGGGCCTCGTCATGGTTGCGGCGGCCGGGCTGGCCGGGCCGGCCAAGGCGACGTCGTTATCCGCGCCTTCCAGCAGCGGGCGCCCGCTCCGGGTCACCGGCGCGACCGGCGCCGGAGCGCTTGGGCCGGCCCTGGGGCCATCTGTCGGCGGACGGTTTACCGCCGCAGCGGCCACCTCGGCGCATGACGTCTGGGCCGTCGGCCTGTCCTCCAACGGGCCGCCGCTGGTGTTTCACTGGAACGGCAGCGCGTGGTGGGAGTACCCGATCAGCCCCAATCTCTACTTCCTCGGCGTGGCAGCGGTCTCGCCGAGCGATGCCTGGGCGGTTGGCGGCAGTTACTGGTACGCACCGACGCAGACCGAGGCTTACCACTGGAACGGCAAGACGTGGACCCAGGTGTCCACGCCCACGCCGGATGGCAGCGCGTTCTTCAACGGGGTCGCCGCCACCTCGGCGGCAAATGCCTGGGCGGTCGGCGCGACCGGCCCCGGCCCCGGCGGGCCGGGCAGCTCCAATGCCCCACTGATCGAGCACTGGAACGGCACCACCTGGGAGCAGCAGTCGGCCCCGGTGCCTGATAAGCCCGGTGCGTTCAGCGGCGTGGCCGCGACCTCGGCCAGCAACGCGTGGGCGGTCGGCACGACCGGCTCCCATGCGCTGATCGAGCACTGGAACGGCTCGAAGTGGCAGCAGGTGCCCGTGCCCGCGGGCGTTCCCGCCGACAGCGGCCTCAACGGCATCGCGGCGACGGGACCAGACAACGTCTGGGCGGTCGGTGTCAACGGCAGCGGCAGCCTGCCCGCGCCGCTGATCCTGCACTGGAACGGCACCCAGTGGTCCGTGTTGTCCAGCCCCAACCCGACCGGCAACACCTACATGCTGGCGGTGGCGGCCGCCTCGCAGCGCAATGCCTGGGCGGTCGGCTACGACCGGGCGGGCGGGGCGTCGTGCAGCCCCGAGTGCCAGACCGTGACCGAGCACTGGAACGGCACCAAGTGGTCCGTGGTGCCCAGTCCCAACCCGCCCGCCGAATACCTGAACGCCTTCCTGGGCGTCGTGGCTATCTCCTCGTGCGACGCCTGGGCGGTAGGCACCACGGACTTCTCGTCCACCCTGATCGCCCACTGGAACGGCCATACCTGGAGCTAGGCACCTGCAGCCTGCGCCTGGTCAGCTGCTCCCTTTCTCACTGCCGAGAAACGCCGTGACAATGCCGAAGACGGCGCCGGCAAAACCGAAGAGCGTGCCAGTCGAAGTCGTAAGGTGAGTGGCCTCGCAGGCAATACCGCCTCCGACCAGCGCGGCGAAGATAGAGAACGCGATCACGAACCGGCCGGTGTTGAACGATGACCCGCCGAGCAGCTCATCTACTGCACCTTGTGCCATTACTTTCGCGGCCGCACCCGGGTTCTCCGGCGTCGGCGTAGCGACCGCCTCGGTAAGCGTCTGCATCAAGGGATGCAGCAGATTCGTCGCCTGTGCGGTCGCCTCGGCCGGGGACCCAGGGGGCGGAGTTCGGAGTGCGGTCTCGACCAGGTTGACTGCGTCGGAGCTTGGGGTTGCGCGTTCAAAGAACAGTCCCACGGTATCTTCCTTCCGTTGCCGCAAGACACTCTGAGAACGCCATCATTCATGATCCCGGTGGATTTGGTGTTACATGTGCACACAATCCACCGGGATCACGAAGGCGACTACGGACGGTTAACGTTCAGATGTGCGGGCCAAGCAACGTCAGGTCGGCGGGTGACAGCCGGTCACTGGCGGTATTTGCCTGATGCCAGTACGGGTAGATCAGCGGCGGCGCGCTGGCCTTGTCCAGCCGGGACCGCTCGGCGTCGGTGAGGCTGAGGGACGCGGCCGCCAGGTTGTCGGCCAGTTGCCCGGCGGTGCGTGCCCCGATCACCAGCGACGTGATCGCGGGCTTGCCGAGGATGTAGGCCAGGGCTACCTGCGCGGCCGGCACGCCGCGGTCCTCGCCGATGCCGACGAGGATCTCCACGATGTCGTACAGCCCTTCCTGGTCGTAGACGGGCGGCTCGTTCCAGTCGGTGAGCTGCCGTGACCCGGCGGGCGCCTCGCGGTCCCGGCGGTACTTGCCGGTCAGCAGGCCGCCCGCCAGCGGGCTCCAGACGAGAACCCCGAGACCCTGGTCGATCGCCAGCGGGATCAGCTCGTACTCCGCCTCGCGGGCCTGCAGCGAGTAGTAGATCTGCTGGCTGACGAAGCGCGGCAGGCCCGCGCGGTCAGCCGTGGCCAGCGCCTTCATCAGCTGCCACGACGTGTAGTTGGACGCGCCGACGTAACGCACCTTGCCCGACCGGACCAGCAGGTCCAGCGCCTCCAGGGTCTCCTCGAGCGGCGTCTGCCCGTCCCACTCGTGCACCTGGTAGAGGTCGATGTGGTCGGTGCCCAGGCGCCGCAGGCTGGCCTCGCAGCCGGTGATGATGTGGTGGCGCGACAGCCCGGCGTCGTTCGGGCCCGGCCCCATCTCCATCCGCACCTTGGTGGCCACCAGCACCTGGTCCCGGCGGCCGCGCAGCACCTCGCCCACGATTTCCTCGGACAGGCCATCGGAGTAGACATCGGCGGTGTCGATGAGGTTGATCCCGGCGTCCAGGCACATGTCCACCTGCCGCCTGGCCTCGTCCACGCCGGTCGACCCGACGTTCGCGAAGGATCCCTTCCCGCCGAATGTCATCGTGCCCATGGTCAGCACCGATACCCGCAGACCCGACGTGCCCAGCGCCCGATATTCCATAAGCCGCACCCTATCGAGCGTGATCCGGGCGAGCGGTTCGGGCCTCCTGCCTGCCCAGCCGGGCCACGCACTCCGCGCTGCCGCAGGTGCGGCCGGAGCCCAGACGCGGCTGGCCGCACCGGCAGGCCGGCACCAGGCGGGCCTGCCACGCGGCATGCGCGATCAGCTCAACCGTGCCGCCGCTGCCCGGGACGGACACGACGCGCCGGATCCCGCCACCCGGCAGGGCCAGCCATTCCCGTGGCCGCTCTGCCGCAGCGCTGCCCGGCATCGGGTCCATGCTCCTATTTTGGTTGCTCCGGAAGCTCGCCGGCGGGCCACAGCGGCGATCGCGTGACTACCGGGGAGCTACCGGGGAGCGTCACCCATGCGGTACTCGTGGGTGCGCTCGTCGAGCAGGTGCTTGAGGTTGTCGTCGATGGTGAACTCGGCCGCGGCCAGGCTCGGGCCGAGCTGCTCCGGGCTGCTCGCCCCGATGATGGGGGCCGTGATCGCCGGGTTGGCCAGCACCCAGGCGACCGCGAGGGTCACCAGGCTCACCCCGGCCTCGTCGGCTAGCTGGCGCAGGATCTCGACCGTGTCGAACTCACGCTCGCGCCAGTAGCGCTCCTGGTACATCTTCCCGGCGGTGCCGAGGGTGAAGCGCGTGCCCTCGGGCGGCGGGCCGGAACGCGAGTGCTTGCCGGACAGCAGGCCGCCCGCGATCGGGTTGTAGGGAATGACGCCGACGCCTTCCTCACCGCAGAACGGGAGCATTTCCCGCTCGATCTGGCGGAAGAGCAGGTTGTAGCGGGGCTGGACGCAGTCGAGGCGGGCCAGCCGCAGCGTCTCGCTCCGGCCCACGGCGCGCACCAGCTGGTAGGTCAGGAAGTTAGAGCAGCCGATGTAGCGGACCTTCCCCTGGTGGACAAGGTCATCGAGGGCGCTCAGCGTCTCATCGATGGGCGTGTCCCGGTCGTAGCCGTGCAGCTGGTACAGGTCGATGTAGTCGGTCTGCAGCCGCCGCAGCGAGGCCTCGGCCGCGGACATGATGTGCTTGCGGGAGTTGCCCGCGTCGAACGGCGCCGGCCCGGTCGGGACAAAGCACTTGGTGGCCACGATGAACCGGTCCCGCCTGCCGCGCAGCCACCGCCCCAGGATCTCCTCGGTCACCCCCCGGGTGGCCAGATCCCCGCCCAGTGGGTACGCGTCGGAGGTGTCAAGGAAGTCGACACCGCCCTCGGCGGCCCGGTCGAGGATGGCCCCCGACGTCGGTTCGTCACACTGCAGTCCGAAGGTCATCGTGCCCAGGCACAGCCTGGAGACCTTAAGGCCGGTCCGGCCGAGTCGTGTGTGGTCCACACGGGCACGTTACCCGCCCCGCCCCGGCGGACCCACGGCAGGTACGTTGGGGACGCCACCACCTGAGGCAGGGGTCTTGAGCCATCAGATGAGCCTGAACGGTACGGACGGCGGCCAGCCTGGCCCGGACGGCGGCAGCCGGATCGAGCTGCTCGGCGACCCCGACCGGCCGCGCGCATGGGTGCTGCTGGTCGACGGCGTCCCGCAGTCGCATGTTGATCTTGATGACCCGCGGTACCTGGATTTCGAGTACATGCGGCGGTTCGGGCACCTGATCGACCTGGCCGCGCCGGCCGGGACGGCATTGCGGGTGCTGCACCTCGGAGCCGGAGGCCTGACCCTGGCCCGTTACGTGGCCGCGACCCGGCCGGGCTCGCGTCAGCTGGCGGCCGAGTCCGACTCGGAGCTGGCCATGGTGGTCCGGCGGCAGCTGCCGCTGGACCAGCCCAGCCGGTCGCGGACCAGGACCGGCCGGATCACCGTTCGCGTGGCCGATGCCCGCGCCGTCCTGGAGCAGGTCGCGGCCGGCTCGTTTGACGT
>Ga0335075_10007578_pt1 | contig 16687 bp, 22 predicted proteins | sample Lox_Sample_24_FD_206723 | JGI IMG/M metagenome (GOLD analysis project Ga0335075, IMG submission 206723) | Soil microbial communities from Loxahatchee National Wildlife Refuge, Florida, United States - Lox_Sample_2.4 | ecosystem: Environmental > Terrestrial > Soil > Wetlands | place: USA...
TCGCCGTCACACCCTTCGAATCCATAAAAACCCAACTCATCGACGACCGCAAACTGCCGCAGCCCCGCATGAAGGGCTTCCTGCACGGCAGCCGGATAATCTTCCAAGAGAAAGGCCTACGAGGCTTCTTCCAGGGGTTTGCTCCTACCACTGCCCGCCAGGCCGCTAATTCCGCGGTCCGTTTCAGTAGTTATACCAGTCTGAAGCAGTTGGCACAGAGCTATGTGGCTCCTGGGGAAAAACTTGGGAGTGTGAGCACATTTGCGCTTGGGGCGGCTGCAGGCACGATAACGGTGTATACTACAATGCCGCTTGATACGATTAAGACAAGGATGCAGAGTTTGGAAGCAAGGAAGGAGTACAAGAATAGCTTTGCGTGTGCGGCGAAAATATTTAGAGAAGAAGGCCTTTTGGCGTTTTGGTCTGGCGCTCTGCCGAGATTGGGGAGGTTGATGTTGAGTGGTGGAATTGTGTTTACAATGTATGTTCTTTTCATTTCCATTCTCTCCCCTGTGTATTTTCTTCTCCAAATCTTCGAGTGATATTTGGTGTGCTGACACTTACTTGTAGGTACGAGAAGATCATGGATATCCTGGACAGCGTAGATCCGGAACGGAAGTATATATAAAGTGCCTTTATTACATCTAGTTTCGTCTAGCATTCTCTGGCGCACTCAAAGACGGCTTCATTGCGAGTTCGATAGGATCGGTCTAGAACAATCTATGGAATCAAGAACCAATATCAACGTATCCTCGTTCAAATTTTCCATTTCCTCGATTGTCCCCAGTCTCCTTGTCTCTACCTCTCTTGCAGTGGTGAACCAAGATGTTGGCAACCTAGATCACCTGCGACTTGATTCACTTTGGATTCCTAGAAAGCCATTAATCGTTACCCTATACTCAAAACCTCAAAGCACAAGAACACCTGTAACGATGCACAGAAGACGAGACCTACAACACAGCCTTTCTATTCAGTGTCCACGTATTGGCCTCCTCATTATGATATACTTTGCCTTCGCCAACCAGTTTCTCTAGGATTTGGACGACACCCCGAGCAGCTGGGAGACGCAAGTTCTCAGGGACATCCTGATAGATGATCTTCACAAACTCCATCGGCCCCAGTCCTTCTCCTTCGGTGCCTCTCAGGACCTCTATGACTTCCTTTTCGCGCATCTTCCTATGTTCAACGTACTCGATTATCCTAGCTTTGCAGTCTTCGATTACTGCACCATGACCAGGATAGCCTCTACCCTTGACCTGATGAGACATTTTTTCCAGACTCTCCAGATAAGTGGGCAAATCCTCGAACACTCCGGTCCCATGGCCAAGAACATTGTCTCCTGTGAACATGGCATCTTCTTGTTCGAGAATAAGTGCCATGTGATCCTGCGTATGGCCGGGACAATGAAAAGCTCGAATCGTAGCGCCTTCAACTTCAAATTTCTGGCCGTCTTTTATATCTTCTAGGCCCTGAACTTCGTTTATCTGACTCTTGTACACTATTGGCTTGGGGGAAAGCGTGACCACATCCTTGACTCCACCGATATGATCAGGATGCCAGTGTGTTACAATGACTTTGTCAAGAGTGGCGTTTTCTGAATCAAGTGTATCTTTCAGAAGCTTTAGCCATTCTGGCTTGCCTTCTCCTGTATCAATCAATAACCGCCTAGGACCCTGGCCAACAAGATACGTGTTTGTTCCTTTTTCTGGTGAGCATATCTTTCAATCCACAGAATGTATCGACTACCTTGAAGAGTGAACTGTCTAATCCGTCAGCAAATTTGGTCCAACTCGATGTGAATACCATTATTGCAGTACATTTCCTGGGTTGCCCCCTAATATTCTTATAACCGTGGGACTTATTCTCTCCACATCAGGGAGTGGCACCAACTTGGTGGCCATTGTGGTCCGATAAGAAACGCCTCGTGCCAGCAATAAAGCGCATTACATTGCTTCTAAAAATTCTGACACGTCTTCGATCTGCAGCCGAGGTTCACGGATGGTAGATGTAAAGTCCGAGATTCACCCAACGCTAATCGTATTACGGCGTTCCTTTACCAGGAACGTTCCGGTCTTTCTTATGGATATCAAAACTCGATTGCATCCAATCAACGATAATGGAATCCTCAAACGGACTTGATGATAATGACATCCCGTATGTGAAAATGTCCACTGTCAGCATCAAAAGTGTCTAAATCTTGCAGACAGCTATCCTCCACCGCTCTCGATGCGCTCAAGCAATTCTACAACGATAGAGACAACCGGGAGAAGGCATTCGAAGATCTCAAAGCCCAAGTGGAAACCAATTTTGGTGACCAACAACCTCTTTCCATGAGTGTCTTTGCTGAAGACTGGAACGCAAGTCAGTTCTGGTACGATGATTCTACCGCGACCAAGCTAGCAAGACAGCTCGTGGACGGAGCAAGCGCGGAAACTCGGATAGCAGTTATTTCGGCACCGAGTGTCTTCTTGCAGCTCAAGAATCTCTTGGCTTCCAAGGACGAAGACAAGAGGCCGAAAATCGTGCTACTCGAATTTGACGAAAGGTTTGCTGTGTTCAAGGAATTTGTCAAGTATGATTTCGAGAAGCCAACCCGGCTGGCCGCAGACCTAAAAGGAAGCTTCGACCGCATAATCTGCGATCCTCCATTTTTGAGCGAAGACTGTCAGACCAAAGCCGCTCTCACTGTCCGCTGGCTGGCAAAATGTTGGGCCTCCGACTGTGATTTTCGTATGATCCTCTGCACCGGAGAGCGCATGGAATCCCTAATCCACCGACTCTACGCCAAAATCGGCATCCACACGACAGACTTTGAAGTCAAACACGCCAAAGGCCTGAGCAACGAATTCCACTGCTACTCGAATTTTGAATCTTCATCCTGGAAATTCCAGCCCTAGGCCCACTTTACCCCTTCAGGCCGAATCTTACCGCAAAGTATTACCGCAGCGGGGTACGGAGTACCTGCCCTGGTTCCTTTGGTCCAGCTCCGATCATTCCACACCCAAGCTCTCAGATTCCAAGTACACACCAATCGGTTCTCGCGAACAAAAGCAGAAAGCAACAATGGCAGCCTCTTGTATCTTCTGCAAGATCATCAAAGGTCAGCCCTCCATGACACTCCTCCGCCAGTCAAGAAACCAGCCATCATTGACCATCTACAACAGGTGAAATCCCCTGCTTCAAGCTCTTCGAATCCGACAAAACTCTCGCCTTTCTCGACATCCAGCCCCTCAGCCACGGCCACTCTGTACGTCACCCAATCGCTCACCTTCCGCAACACCCCTCTCTACTCTACCCTTTCCCATCCATGCTTCCTAAACTAAATACTCCCCACCACTGTAGCTCATAATCCCCAAACACCACGGGCCCAAACTGACCGACATCCCCGACTCGTCCCTTACCGAAATCCTATCCGTGGCCAAGAAGCTTGCCGCGGCCTCGGGCGCGGAGAACTACAATATCTTGCAGAATAATGGGCGGCTGGCGCATCAGGAGGTGGATCATGTGCATTTTCACATGATTCCAAAGCCGAATGCGGAGGAAGGGTTGAGGATTGGGTGGCCGGCGAGGAAGGGGGATATGGAGAGTTTGAAGAGGTTGGGGGAGGAGTTGAGAAGTAAGATGTAGGTGAAGATTCTTCGTGTTGGGGGAAGAAAGGTGAGCGAGGGTGTGGGTCAGCTGGACGAAAGACGTAGAGATTTGTACAAGGGATGGGGCTTGTTCACGGCATTACAGCTACATGTAAAGGAAAATGGAAACGCGAGTTGAAATGATATCGACGGAGAAATCGGTTTTCCAGTGCTAGCATGGAGTATCATGAGAACTAGTCCGAATGTCTAGATCCAGCAAGCAAATCCCACCCTCTTGCGAGATTCCAAACGCCCAACACCTTCTGTCATCACATAATAGGCTAAAAGACAACAGCCCAGTCCGCTTGGCGCGGCCAAAGCCAAACAAGCCATTTCCTTTGTACAAAGACTCGCCAACGACAACTAAACACTGCTCTCCGGATTCTCCCCTTCCGCCACCACCGCAACGCCCAACCCCCGATCCGGACTTTGCAACACAAGCTGCTCATGTCTCCGCGCGCGGAAATAGTCGCTGACGCTCCGAATCAAAATAAACCAACCCACAATCATGAGGATATACGCCAGCCAATCCGCCGTGGTGATGCCACCCACCGCCGCCGCAGTCACACCGGCATCACCGGCCGGATCCGCCCCCGGATCCACAAAATCATGAGAATTGGGGTCTGCGGGAACGGGAGAAAACTGATCGGCTTGCTGCTGCTGCTGCGACGACGGCACGCCATTGCTCAGCACCGACGCACCCTTCATGCTGAAGCCGTACTGTACCAGCGTGATTCCCAGGCCAGCCCGTGAGCCGTTTTTCGCGGCGTGCGTCGTGTGCAGGAGGTAGGTGAGCAGGAAGCCGACGATTTGGAAGGACATGCTAATCAACGCGTTCCAGACGAAAGAGAAAAGGGAGCCGACGGGTAGGCCATCGACGTAGACTTCGTCGCTCACCATGCCTGGGGCCAGGATGGTGGTTTCCCAGTATGGTGGTGTTGCGTCGGCCGCGGCGGCTTCGTAGGACTGGATGCATGTGTCAGCGAGGAGTGGAACGAGTGGTGCGGGAGAGGTTGCAAACGGGAGGGCACTTACGGGTGGTTTTTCATCTTCGAGATCGCCCGACGCGGGCTTGGCCGCGAGGTTGGAAAAGACGCCATCGTTTGCGTTGCCGCCGCCGTACACTCGTCCTCCATTCGCGCGGGGTGCGAACACGGGCAGTTGAGTTACCCTTCGCTCGATTCTTCTCGGCGGCGTGCCGGTCGCGTTCTGCGATGGTGAAGCATCGTCTCCCCCTTCGTTGGCCGATGCCTGCCCACGCATCAGCCGCTGCCGGTCGTCCGGCTCGTCGTGGCCCTCGTCATCTTCATCGTCGGACGGCGAGTCAAACGTGTCTGCGAGTGTGCGGTCGGCGTGGGAGGTCAGAGGGTCGTTTTCGGAGAAGAAGCGCTGGTTGCGTGAGGGAGAGGGCGACGAGGCGCGGGAACGGAACGAAGGCGGTGGCGAAGAGGGAACGGACTCGTAGCGCTGTGAGCTCATGGCCGCGAGAGGTGTGCCCGAAGGCGATCAGGTGCGGGTGGTGCGTTTCTGGCGATTGATTGCGTATGGAGTAGGAGGTCGATTGATGTATGGGTTGGAGGGTTGGTGGTGATGGGGTGATGAGCGGCTCGAGCACACGGAGGAAGGGGGAAAGCACCGGGCGTTTTCGAGTTGGAGCATTGCTGCCTCAGCCACATTTGACCTCTGCTGACGAATAACCAAAAAACCGGAGTAGCCGGCAAGACTCGGGGGTGCAGTGTACACGTTCTGGATCAGCGGCAATATGAAATGGGATGATCCGCAATGAGCAAGACTCTTCTCTCTGGCTTTTGCCGGCAATGTTGACCTTGTCCTTCTCTCATCGTGACGATTCCCGCCCAGGATCTGCCCCTGCTGCCTCGGCGGCTACATCAGTGAAGTAATCCAACAACACCATCGCTCTTGATTTTCCGCGTGCCGTGCTGTTTTCAATACCTGTTCCATGTAACGGACCAAACGAAAGCAACCTTACCGCAATGTCAACAACAGTATGTCACGATCCAGCAAAACCCATCCACCCGCCTTTCGTCCCATTTCCCTTTTAACATTGACCCCAGAACATCGCAAAGCACTACGCCCGCCTCCTCTCGCGTTGGCCAAAAGATCCCTTAAGACCCGAAACCACCTTCCACAAACTCCTCTCCGCCCGCGCTGCAAAAGCCCAGACCCTCTTCGATGCCGAAACCAACGCAGAGCTGAGAAATGTGAATGCGCTGTACTCGTTGCTGGATGATCGGTATAAGAAGAAGGTACGTGACAACACTGTTCCACTTGTCGATAAGCGAAGTGCTGACTACGGGTGTTGCTGGTAGTATCCCATACCGCCGCAATTGATGCGGCCAAGCAGTAACCCGACATACTATGAGGATTTGATTGCAGAGCTTGAGCAGGCACCCAGCAGGTCGTGGTGGCAGAGGAATGCGAATAGGTGGAAGGGGTTTATACGCTGGTCATGATTTGGATAACTTGAGGGTGACACGGAAATTATTATTATTTGACATTGTGTACAACGGTTGTCAAGCTTTGGCGAACACAATGGAACTCCATCCGTGTACGAAATTAAGAGGAGATGGAAACGGTGTACAATTACAAAACTTGGAAGCATTCTAGTTCGTATATCAATAAAATGTAGTACAATGACACGTATGATGAGAAGACTACAGTACCAGTCTTCGGATGCCAAACGCCTTATTAGCAATGCAAATAAGCTTGAAGCAAAACCAGCTTCCTAATACCACACCCCTTTTCATACAATCCGATGCAGATGCTCTCTCATCCGTGATGAAGTTAAAATATAAGTTTGGTACAACCAGACAGAAAATTGTAGCGAACAAGTGGAGCGGATAGAGTAAGCTCCTTGTAAGCAGAAACAGCAAAAGCAAGCCTGGAGATCATGGTGCTGAAGGTGTATCCAACCTCTTGCGGACCCCTCGACGTTTTTGATGGTTCTCGGTTGGATGACGGTTTTCGGTGTCGCAGCTCTTCTTTCTTTGGAATCCGCATTTCACTCGTTAGGGCCCCTCCCATTACGCTCAATTCAAATTACTATCCTCGCACTCATCCAGATTCTCAACAGTAGTGTTGCCGTAGACATTTTTGCAGCTCCCGTACTTCACGACAGTCTGCAAGCTCGCGTCACATCCATTTCCACGCTGGGGAAGACGGTCTGTTTCTGACCATCCCGTTGAAAGGCAACACAGCCTTGCCCACGGCGATCCGTAAGCTTCCATTTGAGTCCGCAGTTGCAAGATTTACCAAGTAATCGGTCTAGGACGCCGCTCCTGTCGGGAACGTGAGCGGTTGTGGTTGTGGTTTAGCCGCCAACGTCGCCCCCATCTTCTCGCGATCAATCTTCTCCTGCTCCCTCATCGCTCGATCGGCCTTGGTGACGCGAGGTTTGCGAACGGTCGCTCCGCCCCGCGAGCCTCGTCCGCCGCCACGGCTACCGCGGCCGGAAGACTCACCGCGCGTCGCTCCACCTCGCCCACGCCCACGACCGCGCTTGACGGTGCCATCGGCCCTATTCGCAACGTTAACAATCGCACCCAGACGCCAAATCCCGCACCATAGTTTGGGAAAGACGCACCTCTCAACCGCCACCTTCTCCCCCTCCACCACAAGGGGCCCACTATACACGAAAAACCCATCCTTGGCCATGAGCGCCTGCTCCTCCCACGCCAGCTCGGTATCATCAATAAAGTCATCCGTGCGATCATAATCCTCCACCTTCCTCCTCCGCCGCCTTTTCTTCTCGCCGCCCGCAACCCCAACCCCGGTCCCAGTTCCCGTGCCCGTCCCCACTGACCCGCCATCACCCCCATCCCCATTGCTCTCCTCCCCCGGTTCCGACACAAGGTCCAACGACATCTCATCCTCCGCCGCCGCGCCACCACCCGCCTCCCTCTCCAGCGCCGCTCCGGCGGCCGCAAGCATCCGCTGCCTCTCGCGGCGCGCCGCGAGCCGCGGATGCAGCGCCGCGAACCCGTATTGTCGCTCCACCTCGCGCGCGAAATTGATCGTCGTGTTGGTTTTGCCCCGCAGGTCGAACGTCAGGTAGATGTTGGTTCCTTTGCTTTCGCCGGCCGGGACGCCGTTGGTGCCTGGGCCGAAGGGCGTGGCGGAGAGGAGGCCGCTTCCCGCTGGGAGAGAGAGTGGCGCGGTGTCCTTGGTGCGTGGCGCTTTTGGGGGGGGGGTTGGGGCCGACGAGGACGGGGCGGTGCTAGGGGGTTCGGTGGGGGGTTTTTTGACGGGGAGGGGTTTGGGCGGATCCGGGTCCAGGTCCATCGGTGTGTGGGTGGAGGGTGGGATGGTGGTTGGCGGTTGGGAGACGAGCGTGGAGTTGGCCAGGCCGGTGAAGGGGTTTGGGTTGGGCTTGTACGTCGGAGCTGGAGAGACGGGTGCTGAGGTTACCGACGGCGGAGGAGCCAAGCGGGATGCTTGGTGGGTGATTCCAGGCATGGGAGGAGTGGGGTCGATCAGGCTCTTTATCGACGGAGAGGCGCTGGCTCGATTGACCAGCTGGTGGTTTGGAGAGACGGGAGGGTGGCCGGGTGCATGGTGGCTTCCTCCCGGCTCGACGGTGGATCCGCGGACGGGGTCGAATATTTGGCCGCTGGAGGCAGGCCGTGGAGTCGCCGGCACCGCGGACTGGACATTGTGTGGGAGAGGTGGAGTCGCATGGTTCGGCGCTGGAATGGTGGTGGAAATGGCCGGCTGCGACACGGCCGGTACGTTTGCAACGAGATCGGTAATTTTTGGCTGTCTCAGAGCGGTTGCACCGTCTGCAGGCTGGCCAGAATCGGTCTTCACCCGCTTCCTCGGTTTCTGAGGGGCCGGCGCGGGAGCGTTAGGATCTTTTGGCTTGGGTTTGCGTCCTTGCTTCCGGCGCTGAAGTCCCGCTGCGGTCGATTGTGTGGATGTGGCGTTGGCGGTTGCAGATGTGGCTGGGACGGGATTGAAAACACCAAAAGCTTTGTCGCGAGCGTCATCTTGATGAGGCGGAACGTTGGGTGGCGTGACGTCCTCAGGCGAGCGTGGTGCGCTGCTGAGAGGCGGGGACGAGCTGCCATCTTCAGCGCCCTGGTGCAGCCCTCCCTGCCCACCAAAATCCATCCTCGACGACGCCGATTTGATACCGTTACAACATCAAATTCGACGACCGGGGGGGTTGGAAATGGCAAATTCGATGAAATATGGCAAATCGGATGATGGAAATGCGGTTCCCCTGGATGAAACCGGCCGGACACGTTGACAGTGTTTGTAAATTGTGGATTGCGACCGGCGGCGATTTGCGTTACAACACGACGACGACAAGATTTATTGCGTCCAGGGCGGCGATGCGTTGTCGAAAATCGAATTCGGCTCGGCGGGATTGATGCTGATGCTCGGCTCGATTGGGCAAGGGATATTTTGGCAATATGGCGGCCGAGATGCAGCAGCTGTTCGGCCACGAAAATCGATTTCTCAGCGGCGGGAAAGAGATGCGAAAGAAGAGAGAGAAGAGCAGGCAGCAAAGCCAGAAGACAGCCGGGGGACCACAGCGTATAATGAGCAGGTTCAAGCAAAAGTACGACCAGACCATCTTCTAACACAAGAGAACTAAAGGTACGGCTGCCCCTGGCAGGCACAAGCAACAAAAAATGCTAGTCCCGTTTCTGCAGCCTGATGACGACCCTGGTAAATCCTTCCCAATATCAACAAGGGCTCGACCACATCGACGGTGTCGATGATCCATAATCACTTTATCGCTGCATGCGCGACGACAGTCGCAATACTTGTCCAACGCCGTTGTCTTGTTTCCGCTATTGGGGCTGCCCTTTATCCATGCCGTCACAAGCCAATAGCAGCTGACGCAATGGCGTACCTTATGATGATTCAATGCCTGTCCAGTCACATTGCTCACGAGTCGAGGCCATCATGCGTAGTTCACCATATCTCCATTAGCGTGGAAACATTTCCGGGCCTGGGACGTCCAGCTGTTCGTGCATGCGCCAGCCGGTTGGTAGCGTTTTGGGATATCGGAGCCAAACTGATGTGCTGCCGTATCACGCCTTGGCCGCAAGCGAGGCGAGATGTGGCGCGATCACGTGTTCCTCCGAGATGGTGAGATCGTGTCTGATCGTGGAGAAACAACGCGAAGACCGTTGGACCCCTCGGCGTGAAACCGCAACTCCCAAACATCGACTTGCCGCCATGGATGCCCTTAGTGGCCAACGATTCGAACTGGACTTGGGTGAGGAAGACCAGGAACACCAGCAACTTCCGGACACCACTGCGGCTCCCCCGGCCGCTACCGCTTTTGGTTTCGTAGGGGACGTCAAGGAACGCCCTATGAACGGCTCGGCGCCTCCCCAGCCTCCATCTTTGAAGAATAATGCCACCGGCTTCCCGGCGCACAAGGATCGCGCAAAAGCTTCAAAATTCAAACAGAGCCAATCCGCAGAGCCGCCGGCAATTCTGAAGAACGATGAGGAGATCCCTCAAGGCTCGCAGCCTCCATCAGCCACCGCTGGGCCAACTGAAGGAAATGCCGGACTCTTCGAGGCATCCGAGCGCCAACGGATAGATGCCGAGAATGCGGAGAAGATTGCCGGAATGTCACCCGAAGAGATTGCGCAGGAGCGACAGGAGTTGTTTACCAGTCTGAATCCCACGCTGGTACAAAAGTTGCTCCAACGTTCGACCATCGAAGACGAAAGCCAGCCCGATTTTGATGCCGACCTCAAGACATCGTCAAGGTCTTCGCATCGACGGTCACCGTCAGCGGGATCCGGAAGAAAGGTTTCCTTTGCAATCGACCAAGAACAGGCAAACGAACAGGTCAGGAGGCCAACCGCAGAGCGACATAGCATTTCATCTCAAAGCGTCTCTTCGCTATCATCTTTCACGTCCCAAGAGACCGAAGAACCCGAGGAGCTTCAAAAGTCACCCAGACACAAGAGACGGCCGTCGCCACACTCTCGCAAAGTGTCCTTCGCCGTACCGGACTCGGAATCTCAAAACGAAGAAGCCAAGCCAACCGCGGAAAAGCACAGCATCTCACCTTCACCCCACGCGCGCTCGGTCTCGACAAGCAACTCGGACATCGAAGACGAGATCCCCCTCCCACCCCCCGCCCAACCCCTAAATCCCCTCGACAGCATCCAGCCAACCGTGCACTTCCCCAAACCCGACCAATCCACCCTCGACCCAACCTCGGACACCTTCCTCGACGACCTCCACAAAACCTACTTCCCAAACGTGGCCCACGACCCCACCAAACTGACCTGGATGCAGCCCGCCACCGCCTCCGAAAACGCCGCCTACGACCCCACCGCCTCCACCGTCGCCCCGAAAGATCTCCGCTTCGACTTCAACGGCCGACTCATCCCGCCCCGCCTCGCCGCCACCTTGCCCACGAACCTGGGCCTGCACAACCACGCCGACACCCCGGACGCGGCGGGGTACGCGATCCCGGAACTCGCGCGGTTGGCGCGCAGCGCGTTCCCCGCCCAACGATGCATCGCGGTGCAGACGCTCGGCCGGATTTTGTATCGGCTGGGCATCGGGGAGTTTGGGGATGAGAACGATGTGGACGTCGTGGAGCCGGAGGGTGTTGGGGAGAGAGCGATCATGGCGGCGGGTTTGTGGGATGCCGTGGAGGAGGGGAGGGTGATTGAGACGTTGACTGAGGAGGCGGGAAGGAAGACGGGGCATCAGACGAGTATTATGGTGGCGCAAGAGGCAGTTTGGAATTGGAGGAGGGGTGGAGGGAGGAAGAGGAAGGCGGTCTGATGCCGGTTTGGCATGCGTGGGCATGGCTTGGCCTAACTTTGGGCTTGATGGATTTGGATTCTTGATAAGCCGTTTCTCCTTGACGTTGTTACCATTCGAGGTTACAGGCCCTTACGGAATGCCGCATATACTGTCGTCGTTACTGCAGCGAATAGAATGCCCCCGCGTGTTTCAACGCTGGTTCCGAGAGATGATGCCTTTACCGAGGTGAATTACCCAGTGCAGCAGATTCCCTTTCCGCTATAAAAGAGTGGTTGTCCTATCATCACGACATCCAAGCGGCCAAGCGGGTCAAACAGCTGGGAAATGGACAAGCCAGTCATGCGCCCGAATTCCACGTCTAAATCTTTCATCAGTTAGTCCGGCAAAAATCAAAGAAGCTTCAACCACTTGCATTTGTATCACTCTCCGAAGATAATGAACACCGTTGCAGTTCGAAGAGGCCCAGCACAATTGAGTCCTCAATCCACATTACAATACCCCTCCTCAACCACCACTCTCCACGTCCCATCACCGCTCCTCACCTCGGTGGCCAACTCACCTCCACAACTTCCCCATCTTTCCTCACCCTCACAAACCGCACCACATTCAACCCCACCCAATCCCCCTTCCACTCCCTCAGCCTCTTCAAATTCTCCCTATCCCTCAAATCTGGCACCCAAAACCCCGTCTCAAACTCCTTCTCTTCCTCCTCCCTCTTCCACCTCACCCTTTCCTCCTCCCTCCCCACCGGCCGCCCCTGCCTCCGCTCCCCCTCCAACGCCTCCAACTTCGCCTCCCCCCGCGCAATGAACTGCTCAATCTCAACTTTCAAGTCCTCCAATCCAGCTGCGGAATCCAGCACAAGCGCCACCGCCCGGAAATGCGCCACCCGCTGCACTGTCATGCGGTTAACCCAGCCAACGAACGTTGAGGGAAAGGGGGAATTTACGGTATGTTTCGTGCGCCTTTTGGTGCGCGGACAGGGTGCGGGCGAGCTTTGTGTTCCGCACGGCGGCGCGCTGAAGGCGTTTTGCGTCGCGCGAATTAGTGTGCAATGTTGAGGAGGTGCGCGAATTGTGGTTGTTGGCGCGGTGTTTGCGGGCGATGGATTTTTGGACTTTGTGGAGGGATTTGGGGGGCATTTTTGGGAGTTTGTGTTTTAGTTTGTGGGAGTTGCCGGTTGGAGGTTGTGGGCGTGGGTTGTAGTTGGAGGTTGTTGTGTGGTGGGATTTTGGAAATTTTGAGGGAGGCGGAGTTTACCGGGGATACGAGTACTTTGTAGGTTACTCGCGGAGCATACTTTCGCTGAGAGTAAAGCGGTTTGCAATGAGGTTTTACCCATTGGTGGAACACGAGAGGTTATTTGGTCGTCACGGTCTGTTCATCTCTAGAATATCCTATTGAAGTAAAATTTCGACAGGCTCGTCGGCAGATAGAGGATGCGCAGTCCCAAAACGTTCAGAAGCTGCAAGATGATTTCCTATTACGTCCGCAAACTGGCAATTATATACAGATCCACAAATAGCAAACTGACCGGTACTCGTACGAGATAGAGTTGTTCAATTTTAAGAGACAAACAAGACTTAACATTGTGAGAGACAAACAAGACTTAACATTCTGAGAGACAAACAAGACTTAACATTCTGAGAGACAAACAAGACTTAACATTCTGAGAGACAAACAAGACTTAACATTCTGAGAGACATCCTTCACTGCTTGAGAAGCCCAATGATGATCCCACCTTGAATGATCAAGCTGTCTAGATCATTCAGCTTCGTTGCAATCTCATCTGTACTCTTCGGAAATCTTTGAGACTCGCTTATTTCGCCTTCTGCAATGGCGATATCTCGCAGGTCCAGCAATAGGCTGCCAAATTCGGCCTGCATGTCATTTTGAATTTTGTGAAATGCAGCATCAATTGCCTCCCACTGTGCGCCTCTGATGGTAGCCCGAAGTTCAGGAAACAATTGCATATTGGAAAGACGTTCCGACATATGGCTTTTGCGGCGGCTATCGCTGCCAGTACCTGTCGTGAATATGCAATTAGAAAACCAAGCCAAATATTACAAGACGGTCAGTTATAAGTTCCATAGATTTTCACGTACCTCTTTCTCTGATGCAGGCTTGATACGTAGGGTACATTTGTCTCGCCATGTACGAGCTAGCATGTCCGTGAACAGAATCACTGTGGATTTCACTAATACCGAGTTGCTTGTTAGCGGCGTGGTAATTCCTATAGATGTAGTCGACCGAGATCAAGTATATGGGGCTTTACGCACTACATCTTCTCGAGAAGAGTCTCAAATCCAGCATCCATCAAATCTGCAACACAGTGTCTTCGGTGACCCATGTTCAAGAGCAGATTCCCGAGCGCCTTCGGAGCGAGTTGAAGATTTTCTGCCAAAGTTAGTTAATACAGATCCTCAAAGTTGGCTTGCGAGCATAGTGGGAACTAGAAGCCTACCTTTTAGGATCGCATTTGTAGAGTCGAACATGTTGTCGATTTCCTTATCTGTAGCATTAAATTCGCCAACTATCCACGTCTTGTATTCTTTCCAACATGAATCGATTTCGCCACGCATCGGCTCCACTAGCTCTTGATTCCAGTTACGGTGTCCCACGGCTTTAGTGGTATGATTACCGTAATTCCTGCAAAATGCAGCATATGTGGAATGATACCACTAACACATTTTAGTTATTACGTAACTGGTAACTAATATTTGAGGTAGTACTTACGTCGCTCCACTCGTCGCCAGATTTAATGGCGTCTTCCATCCACTCATTCTGACGGTCACCTAATCCTCGTTAGACAATGTTCGTATTGATCCGAAAACCTGTCCAAGAACATTTTGTATTAAGTGCTAAGCCCAGATATTTTCTACAAGGAAAGAAATGATCCTCATTACATACCAATTTTCTTGAGGATGGAGAGCTTGAACTCGTCTTTCAGGTCTCGCTTTAGTTTTTCTAGCACAGAGGTCCACTGTCCGTATTAGGATATGCCAGGTTAACGTGAGCAGCCAAGACATACTTGTTGAAGATATTCTTCAGATCGGGTCAACACATGTTTCAGTTTCTCCGCTCCCTCGGCCGTCATGTTGTCAGAACCCTGGAGTTTCCACTGCTTGATTGAACCGATTAGCGTCGGCACCTGGTGCTCTAGAAACCCTGCCACAGCTCTGAATTGAGCTTCGGCGGGAATCGATTGACAGTATTTTCGCATGGCAGCGATCCCGCTAAGGTCGGAATACTTTCGAGCGATTGGGCTTTCATCATTTCGATAGCTCAAGTAATCCGTGTTACTCACGCAAAATACTTTGAGATCTCCGTTCATGACGCTTGCTGAATACTCGGATATCAATTCCCTCTGGACTTTGGCGTTGCGCCTCTCCACCAGATATTTCTTCAAACTAAGTGGTATCTGTGTCAGCCCTTCAAACTCAATGTTTGCGATAATGGGAAGAATACTTAAACTTCGCTTCTTGTAGTTTGTCCCTTGTATCTAATTAGCCTTCCGTGTTTCCACATTGATAATAAGGTTTACACACCTAGTCCTTATTTCGTCTTCCATGTCTTGAATTCGACCTTTGATTGGTTTTCCTTCTCGTCTCGCATTTTCTAGTTTTTTGAGGTCATTTCCGAGTTTACGTTCAGCCTCTCGAAGAGTTGAGATTGCTTGCTGGGCTTCGCCTTGAGCTATTCTCTCTGTTTCACTGGCGTTGACATCCTGGGACCATGTTAACAAGTCTCAGCTCTGAGTTTGGCAGAACTAGGTGAACTACCTCGGAACGTGTACAAACAATGCGCAACGGACGATGTGTGCCGCAGCGGGAGATAACATCCTCCACTACAGGATCCGAAATCGGGCGGAAAATCGTTGCCACCGCAAAAACCTCATGGCAACTTCGCATATACTTTTCGCATGCACGTACTCTGGCATAGTCAAGATCCTGGAGGCCTAGTAATTGTTAGTTTTACTCATAAGATATAACTTGGACGCCGTTCTTCAATTCTTACCTGGCAGATCTGCCAAAATCAACCCATTCCTCAGAATATAAGAGCGGAGATATATCCTATATACAGTGAGACAATGATATTCGCAAATGAGGTATTGACGAACCTGATTATTCGAACAAAAGGCCAGATCGGAGAAGCGTTGTTTTCGTCGTTATCCCGGATAAAGGGTTCGAGCTTATCATTCAAGTCATCAACAGTTTCTGCAGACGTAGACCATGTCTGGTTTGCAAGGCCCCCAGGCCGTTCTCGCTTAACTTCTTCAGCCAACGAAGTGAGGTGTTCCAGGATCGAAGACTCTGCCTGCGGACCCTCTTCCATTAGGGACTCTTCGGTGAATCGTGTATGATTCTTGGAGATAGATTTCAATGTTTTCCGTGCGTTTTCTGACTTCTTTCTGATCGATTCCAGCTCAGATGTGTTTGTCTCTTCGCGAAGTGCTTCCCGGTAGGCTCGGATGCTCAAGAGAAGCTCTTGTAAGAGCTCCCTAACCTCTTCCGAGGTCATGTAATCAACCTCCAGGCGATAATTTCCTCCAACGCTTGACGAAAGGAAACGATATTCTGTTACAATATTTGTACAAGCACTGCCGTCTCCGCTCTAGAGAGGTGTCAGCGTGAAGTGCTGGCATGGAGGAAGACCCAGCTTCATGAAATATTTACCGATTTTGCAACATTTTCTTCATCAAGGAGACTGTTGATTAGGCTGCTTTTTCCTAGACTCTCGTCAGCGTACACTGCGCTATCACTTGATGAGTTTACTTACCGACACCAGAACCACCGACAAATCCAATTGTACGAGTCGTGGGATACTCAAACTGGGCAAGACGTCGAGTTTGTTGTGTAAGTTCAGAAAGTTTCGATTTACCGTCGAAGGCGATAGGACATTGTTTCATGGTGGATTCTAGTGCACCAAGTTGATCTTTGGCCTCTCGGAGAGCAGTCTGCAACTCTACGTTGTAGATAGGATCATCGGGAAGACTCTCCCCTCTCATGATAGAGGAAAAGCCATCGCCGTTCTCGGAGTGCGACGTGGGCGAGGCATCTGGGTATCTCCGGCTTCGGGTAGGACTTTGGATATTGAGATTGGCGACTCCTAAGGCTAGTGTGTCTGGACCACCAAGCAAAGAGCTGTCAGCAGCGCTGCGGTAAAGTCAGAGGTCACGCATACCTTTGGCTTTCACCGGTGGAGTATGAGGTGGATCAATGCTTTCCCCTTCTTCCCGAGTAACATAATGTCGAGGTTCTGGCGACGGTGTGACGTTGTGCTGA
>Ga0335075_10007579_pt1 | contig 16686 bp, 8 predicted proteins | sample Lox_Sample_24_FD_206723 | JGI IMG/M metagenome (GOLD analysis project Ga0335075, IMG submission 206723) | Soil microbial communities from Loxahatchee National Wildlife Refuge, Florida, United States - Lox_Sample_2.4 | ecosystem: Environmental > Terrestrial > Soil > Wetlands | place: USA: Florida...
TGACACACGCCAGGACAGAGAAGAAACGCCCCACTAGCACGAGAATTCGCAGCTAGCGGGGCGTTTTCGCAGCGTGTGGCAGGTGATGGGTTCGAACCATCGTAGGCTAAGCCGACGGTTTTACAGCCCTATCCTCCTATTCGAGTCTTATGTCCCTGACATGCCGCTATGTGCTCCGAGGCGGAATTTGGGGCCGCCGCCGTCCGCTATGCGTCCGTGCGCCGGGAGCCGGTGGCGAGGTGACGCACGGACGGGCACGGACGGCGGCGTCAGGAGGCTGCGCCTTCACGCCCCCGATCCGGGGCTTTCTGGCCCTTGACCTGCGCTGTTCAAGATGCCATTTCGCCTTCGCCGTCTCCCTCGTTCCCCGGTTCTGGCTGGGTGTCCTTGGCACCGAGGGCGTCGGTGATGCGCTGGTTGGCGGCATCAGCCTGGCCGTCGATGCAGTGGGCGTAGATCTTGAGCAGGACCGCGACGCCGTGCCCGGCGCGGCGGGCGACCTCGGTCGCGGGCACTCCGGAGTTCAGCCACAGCGACACCGCCGCGTGCCGCAGATCATACGGCCGACGGCCGAGCGGGGAGCGGAACTGCGCCTCGGTCAGGGCCGCCTGGCGGGCCTCGGCCCACACCGCGCTGTAGGCCGAGTCCTGGATTAGGCCGCCCCGGGTGGTCTGGAAGACCCGCCCGTCCGGGGTCGTCCCGTACCTCTTAATGTGGGCGCGGAGCAGCCGCACGAGTTCGGGCGGGATGGGGATGGTCCTTGTCTCGTTGGCGGCGCGGTGCTTGAGGCCGCGTTCCTGGCGGGAGGTGCCGTGGTCGGTCCAGGCCGTCCCGGCCCGGGAGGCCGAGGCAGCCAGCACGATCCTCCCCCACCCCTTGGCCGGCAGGTACAGGTCCAACTCGCGGAGCATCACCGCCTCCGAGGGGCGCAGCGCGGCGTAGTACAGGCAGCCGTAGAACGCCTCCAGGTGCGCGCCCCGGTCTGACAGGCCCCGGACGGCGGCCAGCAGCTTGCTGGCCTGGGCCGGGCTGACCACCACGCGCCGGTCGACGGTCGCTGCGACGGCGGGCGCGGTCCACTGGATGCGGTCGATCGGGTTGGAGGGCAGGCGGCCGAGTTCGACGGCGTAGCCGAGGGCGTTGTAGAACACCGACCGCTTGCGCCGCTGCGTCGACCCGGCGGCCGGCTTGCCGGCCAGGGTCTTGGCGCACGCGCCGAGCGCGACCCGCACGGTGGCCGGGTCGTCGAGTGCGCTGAGCGGCAGCGAGGCGCGGGCGGCCCAGCCCAGGGCGAGGGCGATCTCGCGCGGCGGGTCGGCCTCGCGGGTGGCGGGGTTGAACGCCCAGGCGAACAGCGCCCGCCGCAGCACCCTCGGCTCGGGCGCGCCCTTCTCCTTGCCGGCGAGGACGACCGTGACGGTCACCAGCGACTCGGCGACCGAGCGGCGGGAGACCGGGGCGAGACTGGGCCACTTGGCCTCGGCGTAGGCGCGGGCGTGCTCGTACCAGGTGACGATCTCCTCCTCGGTGGTCTCGGCGGCGGGCAGGCCGGTGCGGGGGCTGAAGGGCCGGCGGTCGCGGGCGGCGTCCTTGAGGTTGTCGAGGAACCCGTCGGCGAGGGTCTTGTTCTGGAACGACTTGCAGTGCTCCTGCCCGTTGACGGCCCACCGGACCCGGTAGCGTCCGCCGCTGGCGTTGTCGGCGATCTTCTTGGTGTCCCAGAACCTGACGTCGTAACTGTCCATCTGCTGTCTTCTCCTGTCCGTCTTGCGCTTGTTCCAGGCGGCGCAGCCACTGGCTGAGTGCGCTGCGCCGGACCCGCACCCCGCCGCCGGGCAGCCGCACGACCGGCGGGCCGGCCTGCTGGCGGCGCCAGCGGTAGAAGGCGGCCCGGGATACCCGCAGCTCGGCGGTCACCTCCTCGATGGTCAGCAGCGGGTCGCCCGGGCTCCGGGTTCGTCGGCCGGGATGGCGGGGGGCCGGCCGGGAGCGGTTGGCGTTCCCGGGGGCGGCCCGTCCGTGGGGTCGCGACGACGGACGCTCCGCTCGGCCCGCCGCGTCAAGTCCGGCTCCCGCCAGCCCGGCGGCTGGCCGCGGCCCGGGGCGCCCGGCCCGCGGAACAGGGAAGAGAGGAAAGGCCCCGCCGGCGAGCTGGACGGCGGAGCGGTGCGGGACGCGCCCGCCCTTGCCGGAGGGGAAGGCCGGCAGGGGCGGGCGCGGGGTGGTCCCGGGTGGTGACCTCGTGCGCGCCCGCGCCGTTGCCGGGGGCGGAGGCAGCCGGCCCGGTTGCCGGCCGGCGGGGCGGGCTGGCCTGCCGCCCGGGACCGCAGGCATCCACCCTCGACTCCACCCGTTCCGTCAAGTCCGCCCGGCACGGGCAGGGGGCGGGCCTGGCACCCGGCCCGCAGCCACGGGCCAGTGCGGGCCGGCACCCGCCCGGCCAGGAGGGGCCGGCCCGGCACGAGGGCCGGCCGCCGGCGGGTACCGCGACGGGGGCGCGGGGGCGCGCACCGCGTCGGTGCGCGCCCGCGTCGCGCACGCGCCCGGTGCCGGGCGGCGGCCCGGTACGGGCTCGCCTGGCTGCGCGCGGCGCGTTATTCTCGTTGGAGGATCTGTCATAGGCCGCTCCCTCGCGCCTCCTGGTTTTCCGTCCCATTACAGAAATCGGGTTTTCAGGGCCTTTTTTCGCCGGCGCTCCCGAAAAAGGTGCTGGTGAGGCAAAAAAGCGCGGCTGTTGCGGGAGGTCTGTTTACTTCCGGTGGCCCTTCATGTACCTCGCGCGGGCCGGCGGTGTACCTGGCGGGAAACGACGCCGGTCAGCGCCCTGATATACCCGGCCGGGAGCGGCCGGCGGCCGGCGCGGCGGGAAGGGGCAAGCGCCCGTCCGCGACCCCAGGTCGGCCGCGCAGGCGCAACGCGAAGACGGCGCGGCCGGGGCGGCATCGGCTGCCGTCCCGGCCGCGCCGTCCGCGCGGGCCGCGCGTTACGCGGCGCTGGCCGCCGTCTCCGCGCTGGCAGCGGGGTCGCTGGCCGCGTCCGGGGCGGGGGCGGTCTCCGGGGCGGCGGTGGCGAGCTGGTAGGTGCGGGGCTTGTCGGTGACCATCTGCGCGACCCCGAGGCTGACCAGCTTGTCGAGGGCGTTGGCGACCGCCCCGGCCGAGCGGGTCAGCGCCTTGCCGATCTGGTGCGGGGTGAAGGCGGTGCCGGGGAACTTGCGCACGTGCTCCTCGACCAGGTCGCGCAGGGCCCCGGGCCGGGTGGCGGGGGCGCGCCGGCCGCTGGCGGCGGCCTTGACTGCCCGCCGTCCCTGGGCGGCCAGGTCCCGGGCGGTGTCCAGGGCGGCGAGGGCGACGTCCAGGTTCCCGGCCGCGAGGGCCTTCCCGGCCTCGTCGGCGGCCCGGGTGATGGCCGCGACGGTCCCGGCGGCCTCGGCGGTGAGGGCCGGGTCCGGCCCCGCCTCGGGGCCGGCGTCCGCCTGCTGCTCCCCGGCGGTGCCGCTGGCGGGGGCCGGGGCGGGCTGGCTCGCGCCGGCCGTGCTGCCGGCCGGCTCGTCGGCGGGCTGCCCGGCGTCGGCGGTGCTGCCCGCGTTGGCCTCGGCGGTGCTGCCCGCGTTGGCCTCGGCGGCCGGGGTCTCGGCGGCCGGGGTCTCGGCGGCCGGGGCTGCCGGGGCGGCGGCGAGCGTCCAGGTGTCGGCGATGCCGGGCCGGCTGCCCTTGACCCGGGTCGCGGTGCCGTCCTTCTCGTGCGCGAGCAGGGCCTGCCGGGCGGCGGCGGTGCTGATCCCGGCGCGGCCGGCGATCACCGCGACGGCCGCCCCGGCGGGGTCGGCCGACAGCGCGGCCAGGACGGCCGCTGCGGGGCTGCCGCCCGCCGCCGGGGCAACGGGCGCGGGGGCGGGGTTCGTCGCGGTGTCGGCGGCGCTGCGGGCCGCGTGCGGGGCGGGGGCGGTGCTGGTGCGTGCCATGATGGTGACTCCGTTTCCTATTCTCCGGCGCTATTCCGGTTTCCGTTTTTGACTGCGCCGGTGTTTTCTGGACGACAATTGCTCTGGTCCGGACGTGAAGTCAAGCGGCTCCGCGACAATTCCAGATGCCGTTTTCCACATCGGCCGGCGGGCACGGAAATACGTCGGCTCGCTATCCTCACCTGGCAAGACGACTCGCGAGCGCGACTCGGACGACGGTTCCCCAGTTGACGGCCGACCCGAATTCTTACTTTCGGACTCGGATGCCGAGACTTTTCCGCACCCGCCGCCTTTTCTTTTCCCGGTGCGTTTACCTCGGTGCCGCGATCTGGGTGCGCGCGGCCTTTCCCGGCAGGGGCGCCCGTGCCGGGAGACGGGCCTGGGCCGCCTCCCGGGGGCGGGCGGTCAGGCGGTGCGGGCGCTGGCGGTGACCGCGCGGGCGACCGCCTGGCTGGTGGCGGCGGGGTCGGCGAGGATGACCACCTTCGCGCCGGTCATCGTGTTGGCGGTGTCGCTGGGGGCGATCCAGATGACCAGGCAGCCCGAAGCTGCGAGGCGGGTGATGAGCTTCTGGCCGTCGGCGTGCTGGGTGCCCTTGTACCGGCCGTCGGAGACGATCACCAGGATGCGGGTGGCCCCGGGGCGGGACAGGCCGAGCGCGCCGTCGAGGGCGCTGACCGCGCGGGTGAAGTCCTCGTACCGGTCCGTGGCGGTGAACTCGGCGACCTTGGCGGGGACCGCGCCGGGGTAGGTGACCGGGCGGACGTCGCGCCCGTAGGTGACGGCGGCGGTGCGAGCGGCGGGCAGGCTCGCGGTCGCGCGGGCCAGTATCCAGGCGGTCGAGGCGACCGGCCCGGTGAAGGCGGTCATGGAGCCGGACACGTCGCACATGACCCCGACCGCGAGGGGCGGGGCGGGCAGCCGGCGGCGCTCGACCCGGGTGAACGGCTTGGCGGTGGGCATGGCCCCGGCGGCGCGCTGGGCCTCGGCCGTCACGGCGTGCCGCATGCGGAGCCGGCCGGGCGGGGTCGCCGAGCTGACCTTGGTCTCGGCGCGGCCCCCGGCGCTGGCCTCGCGCAGCGCGCGGGCCAGCCGCCTCGCGGCGGCCTGCTCGCCAGCGGTGGGCTCGCGGGTGAGGCCCGTGGTGCCGCCGGAGGCATCGCCGGGGTCGCGGGCGAAGACCCGGGCGGAGGCGTCGCCGGCCTGACGGCGGGCCTTGCTCTCCGCCTCGCGGGCCTCGGCCGCCCCGGGCGGGAACGGGGGCGGCGGCGCGAACTCGGCCTTCGAGGCGTCCTCGACCCGGGCAGCCGACTCGCCGACCGCCGAGGCGACCGGCGACGGCGACCCGCCCGCCTGCGACGGGTCGGCCTTCGGGGCGAGCTGGTCGGGCTGGATGTCGAGGATGCGGCACCAGCGGCGCCCGAGCCGGACCATGCGCCTCGCGTCGTCGTCGCGGGTGCGGTGGGCCTCGCGCCACACCTGGCGGAGCTGCCCCAGCTTCTCCTCCCCGATCACCGTGGCGACCGCCCTCGCGACCGGCTCGGCCTCAGCCGCCTCGAGGATGCCAGCGTCTTCCCGGGCGAGGATCAGCGCGGCGGCCGACCCGGCCTCGGCCGCGCTCGCGGGCGGGGCAGCAGCAGCCGTGAAGTCGCCGACCACGATCTGGCAGGTGCAGGCCCGCAGCCAGGCCCGGTCACCGGGCCGGCGGGCGACCTGGCGGGCCTCGATCCGGGACTCCTCCAGCGCGAGGGCGGCGGCCGACCAGGCGGCGCTGGTGCCTTGGGGGGCGCGCCAGCGGGAGTGGGCGGCATGCGCGCACTCGTGCACGGTCGCGCCCCACAGGGCGGGATAGCGCTCGCGGTCGGCCGGGCTGGCGGGGTCGGCGGTGGCCGGGTCGACGCCGAGGTGGTCGGCGTTGACCTCGATCTCGGCGCTGGCCGGGATGAAGCAGGCCGGGGCACCCCGGCCCGCGCCGGGGGCGACGGTCACGGTCAGGTCGGCGCGATCGGCGACCGGGGCGACCTGCGCGGTCATCTTCGCGGAGAAGGCCAGCCAGGCGGCGGCGGGGCGGGAGGCGGGTGCGGGGGCGGGTGGGGTCGCGCTCATCACGGCGCTCCTTTCCAGGGCGGGAAGTCAGATCTGGCGGCCGAGGGCGAGCGGGCGAACGGTCTTGCCGAAGGTCTTGGCGAGGGTCTCGGCGACCACGTCGCGGTCCTCGGCGGGCGCGACCCCGGCCAGGTTGGCCAGGGCGGTGTCCAGCCCGAAAATCTTCGTGATCTTGGCGAAGGCGAGCAGCTCGCGGAGCTGGGGTGCCCAGCCGGTCTCGCCGTTGGCCTGCCTGGTGGCCAGGTTGCGGGCGGCGGTGATGGCGCGGGAGTCGATGCCCAGCGACCGGGCCAGGTCGTAATCGGTCGCGACCTCGAACTGGAAGGTGAATCTCGATGACAGGGCCTCGGTCAGCACCGCCCCGTGTACTCCCGGGTTGTGCCCGGCTACCACGTAGAAGCCGTCAGCGGCGGTGATGGTCTCGCCCTTGTGCGCCTTGACGGTCACCTCGCGCCGCCCGTCCATGGCGGGGTAGCAGACGGCGAGGACCGCCGGGGAGATGAGGGTGGCGTCGTCGATGAAAAGGACCCGGCCTTCCTGCATCGCCCTGATCAGCGGCCCGTAGATGAACTCATAGGTGCCGTCGGGTCGCTGGGTGTACTCGCCGACGAAGTCGCCCACCGTGGTGTCGCCGTCGCCCGCGACCGTGATCAGGTCGGGGAAGGCCGCCTCGACCAGGCTCGTCTTGCCCGTGCCGGGCGGCCCGGCCAGCAGGGAGGGCACGCCCTCGGCGCGCAGCGTGCGCAGCGCCTCGACATCGGCCATGCCGGCCAGCACGCGGGGCCGGTAGACCTGCCCGCCTGGGCGAGTGACCGGGCCGCGCGTGGCCTTCGGGGCGGGAGCGGGAGCCTTCGGCGCGGCCGGCGAGGCGGCCGGCGTCGCTGGCGGGGCGGGCGAGGCGGCTGGCGTCGGCGCGGCCGGGGCGGCCTTGGGCGGGGCGGGGGCCTTGGGGGCCGAGGGGGCCTTGGGGGTGATGGCGGCGGCTGCGGCGGCGGTCGCGGAGTTGGCCTCGTAGCGCAGCGGCTTGCCGGCAATGCGGCTGGCCTCGGCGCGGTCGGCGAGGGTGGTCAGGGCGTTGCCGACCGCGCCGGCCGAGCGGCCGAGGTCCTTGGCGATCTCGCCGACCGTGTGCGGGCCGGGGCGGGCGGCGAGCCACTCGGCAACCTGGCGGCGAAGCTGGCCGTTGCCGAGCCGGCCCGTGGCCGGGGCGGGAATAGCGGGGGCGGTCATCGGGAATACCTCCGGGAAATGCGAGGGCGGGAATTGCGGGCGGGCGCGCGCTTCGCCATGACCCAGGCTATTAATTACCGGGAATTTCCCCGGAATTTCCTGGGTACGCCACGACGCTATCTCGCCTTTTCCGAGGCAGTCAACGCCTTTCCGTCTCGAAATAGCCGAATTCCTCGCCAATTTCCGCGCTATTCGTCACTCACCGCGCCTGAATTGATTACCGTCCGCCCTCGCGCCTTTCCGCCCGCGCCGGCCGCCTTTCCCGCGCCCGCCTCGCCGCCCGCCGACCGCCTCGCGCGCCTGCCCTCACCTGGCCGCACGTCCTCGCGGGCCCGCGGGGCACGGACCAGGGGGGCGGGAACCTGATACTGAGCGGATACATTGCCACGGACGAGAGACAGGGAATTAACGTACGTCACGCATGTCCGGCCCGCCATCAACTATTGTTTTACGAGCTGTGCGCGTATATAAGTCTGGGAGTCCACCGGAAGGTTTATTCCCGCCGCGTCCAGCACGTCCGCCACCGAAAGGGGGCTCCGCTGTCGGCAGGCCCCCGTATTAGCTGGCAGGTTAGCTGACGACATGGAAGGGCGACAGGTTCGCGAATCGGGGTAAACGGCCTGCCATTTCCTCTGACCGTCCCCAGCCGCCCTGGGAACCCGGCCCGGAGGCCCTCCGCGCCGACAGCGGGCAGTCCGCGGACCGGGCGGGCGGGGTGCCGGCTGCGAGCCGGCCGGCCCGTGGCCGACGAGCCCGTCCCGGTAGGCTCCCACGCCTTCGCGGTCCTGTCGAGCCGCCGGCCGCGCCACGGCGCGGGGAGCCCGGGTCAGGCGGCGCGGGAGGTTCCCGGCGGCTGGCCCGGGTCGGCGCGGAGCTGGCGCAGCAGCTCGGAGGCAGCCTGGTTGGAGACGCCGAGGCGGGCGCGGAGCGCGTCGCGGGTGATCGGCTGGCGGTGCTGGTCCTGGTGCTCGGCGGCGGCCCGCCGCGCGGCGGCAAGGAGCGCCGCGTCCTCCTCGTCCCGGGCCTCGTCCCCGGCACCTGGCACCGGGGACGGCCGTCCCGGCGCGGACGGCTCGCCCGCGCCGTCGTCCTGGCCGGCGGCGGGGCGGGGGCGGCGGGCGGCGCGGCGCTCGATCATCGAGACCGCGACCAGGAACGCGGCGGGCGGCACGGCGGCCACGATGCGGCCCCAGGCCGTCGGCTGGGCCTGGGCGAGGTTGGCGGCCAGGCTCAGCAGTATCCCGCCCGCGAGCACGGCGGCGGGCCACGACAGCCGCCGGGTGACGACGCCCTGTTGCTTGTCGCGCTGGCGCTCGCGGGCGGCCATCACGCAGGTCAGGTCGACGCAGACCGCCACCGCCCACGACATCGGGCCGCCCTGGCCGTGCTCGGCGGCAGTGTCGCGGATGTGGGTGAACGACCCCGCCCCGGCGATCGCCGCGAGCACGGTGACCGGCAGCGCGTCCGCGGCCGCGAGCAGGCGGCGCCCCGCGCTCACGGGCCGTCCGGCCGTCCGGCCCGTCCCGGACGGCCCGGCGGGCCGTCCCCGCCCTGCCTAGCCCGGTTGCCGCCGTGCCCGAGCGGGACCGCCCCGGTGAACGCTGAGTCCTTCACGCCTGGCTGCCTCCTGAACGCACGGCCGGCCCTGGCCCGTCGACGGCTGCCGTGCCGCCGGCGACAAGAGAGCCGCGCGCCCCCGGCGGGCCGAGCGGAACGCCCTCCACCTACAGAAATCGGGTTTTCGGGGCTTTTTTCACCGTCAGGCCCGAAATCAGGTGCCAGAGAGGCAAAATTTGCCGGCTGTTACAGGAGGGTCATGTACCTGGCGTGTACCTTTCTTGGACCTTTCGTGTACCCCCGATATACCTGGGGCCGCCTTTCCGCCGGCCCCGGCCCTCGCACGGCGGTGGTCCGCTGACCGTCGCTTATCAGGCGCGGCGCGGGCTTTGGAGGGCCGGAGACGCCTTTGGCCCTGCCCGCAGGCGCGGGTGTGGCCTTTGCCGGGAGGCCGCTGGCGCCCAGGGCGTCAGGCTCCGCCGCTGGTGTTCAGCGCCTGGGACTCCGCGACCCGGAACGCCGCCACGGCGGTCGTGAACAACGGCGGCAGCGCCCCGCCCGCGCCCCCGGCCCCCTGCCAGGTGACGTCCCAGGTGATCGTGGCCGTCGCCTGGAACGCGCCGCCCGGCTGCCCCGCGCTGGAGCTGGTGTAGGTGTGCCCGCAGTCCGGCGACGCCGCCGCCGGGTTATCCGCGCTCGTGTACGGGGTGCCCGCCCCCTGGCAGGTCACCGTCGACCCGTCGCCCGGGTGCCAGGTCACCGACACCGGGGTCGCGGTCGCGGTCACGCTCTCCCCCGGCACCGTCGCCGTCTTCGACTCCGGCACCCACTCCGCCGGGTTGATCCACAGCCAGGTCGGCAAGTTAATCAGCTGCAAGGCGTTCTGCGCGGGACTGGAACGGATCACCGGGCTCGGCAGCCCCAGGGTCCGGCGGGCCAGCGCAGCCAGCACCGCCGGGTCCGGCGGCCCCGGCCCTGTGGGCCGCCTTGGCCATGCTGGGCGGCGGTGTCGCGGATGTGAGTGAACGAGCCCGCCCCGGCGATCACCGCGAGCACGGTCACGGGCAGCGCATTGGCGACCGCGAGCAGGCGGCGGCCGGCACTCAAGAGCCGTCTGGCCATCCGCCTCGACCGGGACGGCCCCGGCGGCCGTCCCAGTGAACGCTCAGTCCTTCACGCGGTTGCCTCCTGAACGCACAGCCGACCCTGACCTTGCTGGCGGCTGCCGCGCCGCCAGCAACAAGGGGCCCGCCCCGGGCGGGTCGGGGTGGAACTCCTCTTATCCCTCTATCTAAAGAAATCGGGCTTTGAGGCTATTTCTTGCCTTCCCAGCCGAACAGCTCGGGCTGACACACCGCAATCATGAAAGGACGAGGCTTACACCCGGACTCCCTGCGTCAACGTGTTCGATTCGTGCGAGATATTCGCCAGTAGCATCTGTAGTGGCTCGAAGTGATGCCTGTATGCATCGGCCTCGCCTAACGTCCGAATTGCGCACATCCTGACCGCTCGTGTTCGGCGCCAACCTGCTACATCCGTGCCAACGCTGACAGTTCGGTTCGGTAGGTCTCGTAGAATTTCCGCAGCTCGATTGCAGTTGAACCGTCAGGCACGGAGATGTCGGCGTCCGCAAACAGCTCCAAGGTGGCGATCGTGTCGGCAAGCCCCTTGGGGCTCGGAGCCTGCGGGCGTGGAGCGTTTTGCGTGAGTGGATGGATAATGTCGAGAACGTGACAGGGATGGATCGCGCTTTGCCTACTACTGAGAACATGAAGATGGCGCCCATCGCTGTGCCCAGCCTTCCCGAGCCCGGTCAGGTGGTCGAGGTTCGTGGCTCGGCGTGGGCGGTCTCTAATGTCCAGGCCCAAGGCCTTCCGCGGAGCCCTGCCGATGAGTCGGTTGCTCAGCTCAGCCATGTCGTCGACCTACAATCCCTCGATGAAGGCAGCCTCGGCGCGCAGCTCAGCGTCGTGTGGGAACTCGAAGTCGGTCACACCGTAGCCCCTGCGCAGGGCCTTCCCGACGCCATCTACCCCGACGGATTCGATGACCCTGAGACCCTCGCTGGCTTTATCGACGCGATGCGCTGGGGCGCTGTCACTAGTGCCGACCCCAACCGCTACCAGGCGCCGTTCTGGTCGGGTGTGAACGTCGAGGCGTACCAGCTCGAACCGCTCCGCCGTGCGCTCGGCGCTCCTCGCGCCAACCTCCTCCTAGCCGACGACGTCGGTCTCGGCAAGACGATCGAGGCCGGGCTCGTCATCCAGGAACTGTTCCTCCGGCACCGTGCACGTACCGCAATCATCGTGTGCCCGCCAAGCCTGTCGCTGAAGTGGCAGGACGAGATGCGTGAAAAGTTTGGACTCGAGTTCACTATCGTCAACTCAGAGCTGATGGCTGAGGTCCGCCGCAGCCACGGCTTGCAGGCCAACCCGTTCCAGATCTTCCCCCGTGTGATCGTGAGCATGGCGTGGCTGCCGCAGGTGCGCGCTCAGCGGCTGCTGCGCGACGTCTACGCGCAGGCGACGGACCCGAAGACGGGCAGTCGGTACGCCTTCGACGTCCTGGTCGTCGATGAGGCGCATCATGTCGCGCCGTCCAGCCCGTCGGCTGTCGCCGGCGCCCGTGGATACGCGGTCGATACCCAGCGCACGATCGCCGTCCGGCAACTCGCCGAAAAGTGCGAGCACCGCCTCTTCCTCAGCGCTACCCCGCACAACGGCCACCCCGAGTCTTTCACAGCGCTGATGGAGATGATTGACCCGCGGCGGTTCGCCCGTGGCGCGAACCTGGACTCCGCTGCCCTCAAAGATGTCACCGTCCGACGCCTTAAGACCGACCTGGCCGGTAAGGGCTTCATGAAGCGCAAGGTCAGCAAGATCGACTTCGAGCCATCGGGCGACGAGCAGCGGATGTTCTCCCTACTTGACGGGATTGTCGCCAAGAGCGCGAAGCTGAATGGCACCAAGCCGAGCGGCGATATCGTGACAATGCTGCTGAAGAAGCGGTTCCTCTCCAGCCCGTTCGCGTTCGGGATGACCCTGAGCAGCTACCTGTCGTCTAAGGCGGGCCGCGGGCTGTCTGACGACGAGTACGACGACATCTTCGGTGAGGGCCAGGCCGACGAAGAAGAAGGGCTCTGGGAGCAGGCCGAGTCTGAGAGGCTGCGTGAGTCGAAGGGCTCCGACCCGCTCGTTGGCGCCGATCCGGGCCAGCTTGAGACCCTGGCGAACTGGGGGCTCGGCTATGAGAGCCGGGCCGACTCGCGGTTGGACAAGTTGATCGGCTTCCTCAACGCGGCCTGTCGTCCGGACGGAAAGCATTGGTCGAACGAGCGGGTCGTCGTATTCACCGAGTACGCGCACACCGTCGACTGGCTGACCCGCGTGCTGCGGCAAAAGGGCTACACCGGCGACCGGCTCGCGGTGATCCAGGGCTCGACTCCGCCCGACGAGCGTGAGTACATCCGCTCGCAGTTCACCGCCGACCCGGCCAAAGAGCCAGTGCGGGTGCTGCTCGCCACCGACGCGGCCGGTGAGGGCATCGACCTTCAGACGCACTGTCACAGGCTCGTGAACTTCGACATCCCGTTCAACCCGTCCCGACTCGAACAGCGCATCGGCCGCATCGACCGCTACGGCCAGGCTGAGACCCCCGAGGTCTACCATTTCGCGCCGGTGCTGGACTCCTCGACCTATGGCTCCGACCTGAAATTCATGGAGATCATCGCCCGAAAGATCGCACAGGTCGAGTACGACCTCGGCTCGGCGAACCAGGTCGTCGGCGAAGAGATTCAGGGGCACTTCGGCAAACGAGCCCTGTCGAAGGGCAAGTCGAAGGGCGTCGACACCAACGAGGTCATCAACGCCGCCCTGGCGGGCGGCATGGAACTCAACGCCCGCCTCACGCAGCTTGAGCAAGGCTACGACGCTTCCCGCACCGAGATGCACCTCGACCCGGCCAACCTTCGCCGAGTCGTGGACACCGCGCTGCGCATCAACCACCAAGCAGCCCTGATACCGAACTACGACTTCGCGCAGGACACCGACGCCGAGGTTTTCACTATGCCGACGCTCACGGCAGGCTGGCGTGACACCCTGCGCGGCCTCGACACCCGTCTTGATCCCGGAGCGCTGCGGCCGATCACCTTCGATCCGAATGCTGCAGAGGACAGGGCCGACCTCGTTTACGTGCACCTGGGTCACCCGATCGTGCAGAAGGCACAGCGACTGCTTCGGCGATCACTGTGGAGCGTGGACTCGACCCTGCGTCGCGTAACGGCCGTGGTGGTCGACGACCTCGATGAGTCATTCGCTGCCGCCGTCACTCGGATGGTGCTCGTCGGCCGTGGCGGCGTCCGACTGCACGAGGAAGTCTTCCTGGCGGGCGTCCGGCTGCGCGGACGGCGGGCGATGGCTGAGGAGCGTGCCGAGGAGGCCCTCGACAAGGCACTGGACCGCGAGAACCTGATCCTCGCCGACCAGCGGGTGCGAGACGAGCTCTGCGACATGTGGAACGTCAAGGACGCCCCGCTGCGCCTCAGGCTTGAAGAGTCAATGCAGGCCCGAGCCGGTCGTCGCCATGACCTGGTGACTGAACAACTGGCGCGGCGTCAGGCCACCGACGTGCATCGCGCGAAGGAGATCTTCGCCGCCTTCCGCACCAATCTCGGCGATTCCCTAGCGCGGCTGCGGGCTGAGGAAGCCGAGGCCGCTGAGCAGCTGTTCGTTGAACCTGACCAGCAGCGCCAGTGGCGGCGGGACATCGCCGCCATGTCCCGCCGCTTGGACGAAATCGACGACGAGGAGGCACGCGAAATCGCCGCCATCAACGATCGCTACGCCGATGTGAAGCCCCATACAACCGCTGCCGCCGTCGTGTTCGCCTTGACCCGTGCCGACGCCGACGGGTGGCAGTGATGGCACGCCGGCCGCCCCGTAGCCGCTCGACCATGAGCGCCGCCGACTTGCACCGTTCGTGGCTGGAACTTGTCGACACTGAGGGTCCGTTCCTCGCAATCCCGCCGCTCAAGATGGTGTGGCCGGAAGGGATGCCCGGCCTGCTCGATGACCGGAAGACGGCGCTCGTTGACGCCCGCAAGGACTTTGAGGCTGCCTGGGAGCGATTCGATCGTGCGGTCCACTCGGAGTCAGCTCTCGACGCTTATCGCGTCGAGCGCGACAAGTGGGTGGAGACGGTTCTCCGCGATGTCGCAGGCTGGGCCGAGTCTCTGTCCTGGGGCGAGGTGCCCGGCGTCGAAGCGCACTCGCCCAACCGTGTCGTCACCGTCCGCGCGCAGGCCTCGCTCAATGGCGACGAGGGTATCGGCGCGCTCGTGCATGTCATCGATCCGGTCGACTCGCTTCGCGAGGTGCCGGGCGATCTGTGGGCGGCCAACCCGATCGACCGCGTTGAGGCGATGCTGCGCGAGAACCGGATTCCTGTCGGCATCGTCACCGATGGTCGCTGGTGGGGTCTTGTCTGCGCCCGAGAGGCCGCGATGGCCGCCTCCGGCATTGTCGATGCGCTCACCTGGATCGAAGAGCCGCGCACCCGCGATGCATTCCTCACCCTCATCGGTCGCCAGTACCTGATCGGGGGCGACCCAAACGAGCGTCTTCCCGCCCTCTTCGAGGAGTCCGTCGCCGCCGCCGAGGAGATCACCGAGGCCCTGGGCGCCCAGGTAAGGCGGGCGGTCGAGCTGCTCATCCAGTCCTTCTCCGAGTCAGCCGCCGATGCGAGGCAGCGAAGCCTTCCAAACCCACTCCCTGAGCGACCGCACAACAGCTACGAAGCCGCCGTCACAGTGATGATGCGCGTCGTGTTCTTGCTCTTCGCCGAGGAACGCGGCCTACTGCCATCGGGCGAACTCTTTGACCAGGGATATGGCATCGCCGGCGAGCTCGAGCAACTCTCCGCGCGTGAGACTGAGGAGAGCGAGGAAGCCCTCGACTCCACCTCGCTCACCTGGCACAGGCTGCTGGCCACTAGCAACGCCCTCTACCGCGGTGCGACCTTCGAGAACCTCCGCATGCCCGCCTACGGCGGCTCTCTCTTCGACCCGGCACGCTTCCCGTTCCTGACCGCGACGTCCCAGCAGGGCACTCTCGGCGTCACCGTCTCCGACCGCGTCATGCTCCACGTCCTGCGATCTGTGCAGGTCGCCGACATTAAGGGGGAAGCTCGGCGCATCTCCTTCCGGGACATCGACGTCGAGCAGATCGGCTACATGTACGAGGGCTTGCTCGGTTACACCGCCGCCATCGCCTCGGAGGTGGTCGTAGGAATCAAGGGCACCCTCGGAGAGGAACCCGAGATTCCGCTGGCCAAGCTCGAAGAGTTGGCAGGGAAACACTCTGACCGTAAGAAGTTCGCTGACTCCATCCGGGTGTGGGTGGAGGAGAATCAGCCCTCGGCAAAGCCGCAGTCGGCTGCCGCAATCGTTAAGGCCATCGACGCTGAAGTGGAGCCCAGCATCGTCAGCGCGCTGACCCAGGCCGTGGGGGACGATCTCGAACTGCGCGACAGGGTCAAGCCGTGGCTCGGGCTCGTTCGCCTCGACCTGCGCAAGCGTCCCTTTATCGTGCTCGATGGCAGCCTTCTCGTCAAAGAGACGCCGTCGCGGAAGAATGCAGGCGCACACTACACGCCGAAGGCGCTCGCCCAGGATGTCGTGCTGTATGCCCTTCAGCCACTCTGCTACTCTCCTGGTCCGCACCAGACCTCGAACCAAGCGGAATGGAAGCTCAAGTCGTCCGACGAGATCCTCGACCTTAAGGTCGCCGACATCGCCTGCGGCTCGGGTGCCTTCCTCGTCGCGGCAGCCCGCTACCTGGCCGAGCGCGTCGTCGAAGCGTGGACCGCCGAGGACCCAGCGAACGCCGCCCGCAAGGATCTGTATACGCTCGCCATCCGTCAGGTCGTTGCCAACTGCCTCTACGGCGCTGACATCAACGACATGGCGATCGAGATGTGCAAGCTTTCGCTCTGGCTTGTCTCTCTCGACCGCGACTTGCCGTTCTCCTTCGTTGACGACAAGGTCTTCCTCGGCAACTCCCTGCTCGGGCTGACCAACCTCAAGCAGCTTCGCGCCCTTCACATCGACCCGTCCAAGTCCACCAACCAGCAGATGCTCGACATCTTCCAGGTCGATGTCGACTCGCTCATCAACAGGGCGGTCGCCCTCCGCAAGAACCTCGCCTCGCCGGTTGATGATGCAGATCCGGCACGCTCCAGCGCGGCAAAGCGCCGTCAGCTTGCGCAGTTGCACGACGATGTGACGGCCGATCTGCGGAGAATCGCGGACGGTGTCATCGGTGCCGGGCTGCCCCTCGGCGGGAAACCGGGCAAGGCCCTCGACTCCGTGTACGAGAACCTGCGCGAGGCTGCAAGGAAGGCATACCCCGGTCCGCGCGGCGGTGCACCCGATCGCACATGGCTCGACGCGAGTATCGACCGCGGCCTCACGCCAGTAGTCGAGACGGATTATGAGCGATGGCAGCCGCTGCACTGGATCATTGAGGCCCCAGATGTCATGGTCGACCACGGCGGTTTCGACGCCATCGTTGGCAATCCACCGTTCCTCGGCGGCCAGAAGCTCACGGGCGCCATGGGCACGCCCGTTCGCGACTGGTTCGTGAATATCCTTGCGGAAGGTCGCCGCGGAAGCGCCGATCTGGTTGCCTACTTCTTCCTACGTGCGACCTCGCTCTTGCAGAGGAACGGCACCCTCGGCCTGATCGCCACCAACACCGTGGCCCAGGGCGACAGCCGCGAGGTCGGCCTGGACGCGATGACCGCCGACGGGTTCACCATCACCCGCGCCATCC
>Ga0335075_10007580_pt1 | contig 16685 bp, 10 predicted proteins | sample Lox_Sample_24_FD_206723 | JGI IMG/M metagenome (GOLD analysis project Ga0335075, IMG submission 206723) | Soil microbial communities from Loxahatchee National Wildlife Refuge, Florida, United States - Lox_Sample_2.4 | ecosystem: Environmental > Terrestrial > Soil > Wetlands | place: USA...
GGGATCGCGATGATCACCAGGATCAGCACCGGAACCACCGTCCAGGTGATCTCGATCACGGTGTTGTGCGTGGTCTGCGTCGGCACCGGGTGGCGCTTTGCATTGTAGCGCACGATCACCCACAGCAGCAGCCCGGCAACCAGCGCGGTGATCAGGCCTATGATCACCAGCACCAGGTGATTGAGGCTGATGATCTCGGCTTTGACCGGGCTGTACGCCGGCTGCAGCACCATCTGCCAGTCGTGCGGCGCGCCGAGCACCGGCAGATCGGCGCCCGGCGCTGTCAGCGCCGCGGTCTGCTGCCCTTGGGCCAGCGCCGGCGTGGCCGCGAGTGCCATCGAAGACGTCGCGGCCAACAGCCGCCGGACGCGCTGGATCGGCCCGTTCATTCCGCTTGCATTCCCCTCGTTCTCGTCCCCGACGATCTGGCGCGCACGCCCGTCAGCACACTTTGCGCCTAGCGGAGCCGCCGCGCCAGATCAAGCCGCGACGAAGTTAATTCACCTCTCCCGCTCTGCGGGAGAGGTCGCCGCGCACGGCGCGGCGGGTGAGGGTGCCGCGGTTGGCCGACGACAACGGGTGCGGGCCTCCAACCCAGCGTCATTCTCGCAGACGGTCGGACTCAATTCACAAGCTGAACAAGCGTGAAGATGCCGAACGGCGGCACCGGCTTCGTCTCGATGCGCGCCAGCTCGTCCGGCCCCAACAGCGCCTCGATAGGAAAATCCGGATGCCAGCCCAGCGTGTGCGAGGCCGGTGCCATCGCCCACTCCACCCACCAGCGGGGACCGCTCTTGGCGGCAAAGTGGCTCACGAACAGAAGGTGCCCTCCCGGCCGCACCACACGCCGCATCTCGGCCACCAGGCGACGTGGATGCGGAACCACCGAGGCCACGAACATCGCCACCGCGATGTCGAACGTCCCGTCCGGGAATTCGGTCGCCTCGGCGTCCATTTCGCGCAACGCCTCGACCGTCTTGATGCGCTCCGTGGCGACGCGCGTCCGGGCATGGGCCAGCATCTCGGCGGACAGGTCGATGCCGGTGACGCGCTTCTCGGGCCGGTAATGCGGCAGCGCAAGCCCGGTGCCGACGCCCACTTCCAACACCTGGCGCCCCGGCAACAGGTTGATCGCCTCGACGGCGCGGCGCCGCCCGAACCCCGAGACCCCGCCAAACAGCCAATCATAGACACCCGCCCAGCGCCGGTAGGCAGCGCGCACGGCATCGGCGTCCAGGGCACTCCGCGGGTCAAGGCGCCTCGGGCCGCGGCGCGACTCCAGGGTATGTATCATGTCAGCGCTTCCTTCGGCGCTGCTGCCTAGACGTGGACGCACCAGGGCGCAAGCCGGATTGCCGTCAAATGGCCGCCCGGCGCGCGGCGCGGACACGGCGCGTCTCGGCGGACAGCACCACCAGGCCGCCCAGTGCGATCACCGGAGCGCCGAGCAGGGTAGCGGCGTCCGGCGTTTCGCCGAACAACAGCGCGCCGTACAGCGTGGCGAACAGCATGCCGGCGTAGCTCAGCGGCGCGATCAGGCTGGCTGGAGCCCGCTCATAAGCGAGCACCAGCAGATAGTGCCCCACGCCGCCCAGTGCCCCGAGCAATGCCATCAGCAGCCATCCCTGCCAGCTTGGCCAGACCCAGACGAAGGGGAGCACGAGCGATGTTGCCAGCGTGGCCCAGAGCCCGGTGTGCAGGATGGTGGTGCCGGCGCTGTCCACCCCGGCCAGCCGCCGCGTCAGAATCTGGTAAACCGCATAAACAAGCGCCGAGGCCACCGCAAATAGCCCAGCCGGCGCCACCGCCCCGAAACCCGGCCGCAGCACAATCATCACGCCCCCGAGCCCGGCGACCAGTCCCGCCCAGCGCCGCCACCCGACCCGCTCGCGCAGCCAGACCGCCGCCAGTGCGACGGTCAGCACCGGACCCACGAAGTTGATCGCGGTGCACTCGGCAAGCGGCACGCGTTGCAGCGCCAGTGCGTAGAGCAGATTGCAGGCCGCCAGCGCTAGGCTGCGGACCACCTGTATGCGCAGCGCCCGCGGGCGCCATGGCGGACGCGGCGCGCCCAACCCGCCACAGACGCGCAGTGCGGTCGCCATGATCAGCAGGTGGAAGCCGAATCGCGCCCACATGACCTCGGTGGGCGGCAGTCCGACGACCAGCATCTTGGTGGTGGCATCCATGCTGGCGAAGACGCCGACCGCAGCCAAATAGAGCCCGACCCCGACCAGCCGCGCGGTCCGGTCGGCGGACGCGTCAGTCGCGCCGCCGGCCGCGAGCCGCCGGCGGATCACACCGAGCCTGTTGCGCGACGGTTCAGTCGCTTTGCGACAAGTTCACCGCCGCGCTGCGACCGTTCTGCTGCTGCTCGACTTCGAAGCCGATCTTTTGGCCTTCGTTCAACGTGCGTAGCCCGGCCTTCTGCACGGCGCTGATATGGACGAAGATGTCCTTTCCCCCGGTATCCGGCGCGATGAAACCATATCCCTTGGTCGGGTTGAACCATTTAACGGTGCCCATTGGCATCGACGCGCTGCCTTTCTGCCAGAGGGCGGTCCTGCTTGCCCGGCGCGCCTGTCCGGCGCGCCTGCCCGAATAATACCGCCCGAGTGTCCCCTCGGCAGGTTCCCGCCCTTCTTGTCGGGACGACTTGCCCACCGGTATGGAACGATACGCGTCAACCCACGCGGTTGCAACGCTGTAACGCGTCGGGACGGGAGGGGCGCCGCGGTCGGCAAACAGGGGGGCCGCCCGGTCGGGCTTGCGGCTGCCCGGCCAAGGGACAAGCTTGTGGCGAGCCCAAGCAGGCAGGGGAGGGACGGGACCATGGTCGAGCGCGATTTGGAGCAATTGCTTCCCGGGGGCGTGCTGAATGGCGAGTCCCCGACCTGGAGCGGGCCGCTCGGCAAGCTCTGGTGGGTCGACGTACGTGGCAATGGGCTGCATCTGTTCGATCCCGCATCCGGGCAGGACCAGAGTTGGGAGGTGCCCGGCTGGATCGGCGCCTGCTACCTGACATCGGATGGGGTGGCCGTGACCCTGCGCGGCGGACTGTTCCTGTTCGATCCCGGCTCCAGCGCACTGCGCTTCTGCGCCGGGCCGCCGTACGATCCGCGCCGTTTCATTTTCAATGATGGGCGTTGCGACCGCTCGGGCCGGCTGTTTGCCGGGCCGATGCTGGCGCCGCTGCCGCCCGCCGATCCAAATGCGCCGGAGCGCCTGCCGCTGTGGCGCTATGACGGTCAGGGCGGCTGGACCCCGCTGACGGACCCGGTGCGCACCTCGAACGGGCTGGCCTGGAGCCCGGACGGGCGGACCATGTACCACGCCGATACGCGGCAGAAGACCGTCTGGGCCTATGACTACGACCAGGCGAGCGGGGCCGTTGCCAACAAGCGGGTATTTGCGGCGGTCGATCTGCCCGGCGCATCGGGGCCGGACGGCGCGACGGTGGACCGCGACGGGTTCTATTGGGTCGCCGTGTTCGGCGGCGGCTGTGTGCTGCGCTTCGATCCGGCCGGCAAGCTGGAGCGACGGGTCGATCTGCCATGCCGTTACCCGACCATGCCCTGCTTCGGAGGCGCCGCGCTGGACACGCTGTATGTGACGTCCGCGAACCATCCGCTGACCGAGGCGGAACGGCAGTCGCACCCACAGGAGGGGAACCTGTTCCGAATGCCGGCGCCGGTGCCGGGCTTGCCGGAGGCGATGTTCCGGCCAGGAGGCTAAGCCGGCCGCATCGGCGGGAATTGCTGCCGAAGACATATCCACCCGAGGAGGCCGCGGCACCTTCGGTCAACGCCGCAGCGTTCGCCATGCCCCCGGGCTCGGCCTTTCGATCGAGGAGTAGCGGCCCTGACTTTCATCGGGTGCGGCGATGCACCTAGTATGGGAAAATATGAGCGGGTGCGGGCGCATGCCTATCCCGCGCTCGCCTGGCCGAGGCTGCCCGGCAGCAGATCGAGGCGGCAAGCGCCGCAGGGGTTGGGTGAAAGGGGATACGGAACGCCAACGCCGAAGAGGACACGTAAGCGCGGCCATGATCTACCGCAGTCTCACGGTGCGACCACGGAGCCAGCTTTCGCGTCCCACGAAGCCGCCGAGAAAGATCTAGACGAGCTTCTGGCGCGTCTCGACGTAGGCATTGCCCAGGAACAGAAGAAGATTGACGCACTGCTCTCGCGGCTGCGCACAACTCTCATCGCCGCGTAGCTCATGGCGCTCTCTTGACTTCGGCCGCGCATGGACGCTTGCCCGTAAGATCGAGGACTTGCTCGGGCTGCAGCAAAAAACGAGCGAATCTCTCGACGTCGTCGAACAGCGCCTAAAGGCACTCGAGGACCAGTGATATGACGCGGATCACGCGGCTCGAAGGTCGTGCCGATCAGTTTGAACGGAAGCATTTGGCACCACCATGAGCACCCTGCTGTAGGCGGCAATGATTGTCGGAGCGCTCGGCGGGGAGACCGTCATCCGACTGGCTGGTGACGTAAGCGCGCGACGCCCACCATGACCGGCGCTGCAAAGGTCATAAATGAAAAGGGGACAGCGATGGCTGATTTCTATGAGGACGACGTGGTGGCCTGGTCCGATCAGCAGGCCGCACGGGCGGCCAATGAACTCGATTGGGACGACATCGCCGAGGAGATCGCCGACGTAGGGCAGCGGCAGAGGGACCAGACCGAAAGCCGCCTCGGCGTCGCCTGCGAGCATCTTCTCAAATGGCAATTTCAGCCCGATCATCGGTCGGGGAGTTGGCGCGGCTCGATCCTTGCAGTCCGTAACCGGATTGCGCGGCTGTTGGAGTTCGACGTATTGACCGATGAGGCCGAGATTGGTTGCACCGGGGAGTACAATAGGCGGGCGATCGGTGCTACGGCGCGGAAGCCAGATGTTGTTGACGTAAGGCAGATCACAGGGAATGCAGATCGAATCGGCCAGCACACGTTCGAGAATTTGGTCGAAGCGCAGGTGACGCAGGGCCTCCTTCAGGATCTCGGCGCCCGTGCACGAACTCATCCGCTTCTTGACAAAGTCGCCGTTGCGCTCGGGATACAGGCCATAGCCCCACCAAACATACGTGCCCGACGGTTGGCCGATCACTTCCGGCTGGTGAAAGATGGTCAGCGTTAACAGCCAGCTGGAGTCCTTGAGCGTCACAAGGCCACCGATGCCGGGCTCGCTGTTGGTCAGTTTGGAGAGGTGCTCGATGAACTCGGTGCCGGTGGTGGTCACGGTGAAAATAACCCAACGGGAGTCCGAGATCTGGTCCGCCCCGAAGAAACGGGCGGGGTTGCCGAAGCCAGGATAATCCTGGGCGAGTCGCTCCCAGAGCGCGGAGGCGCGGCCCGCTCGGTTCGGCAGGGGCGGTTCGGTCATGGTGCCCGATGATAGATCCTCGGCCTGCGAGCCAAGGGTGACGAGCACGATGTCGTCGGGCTCGACCGGCACCGAACTGGCGGTCCCGCCCTGCTCGATCTCGAGCCGGTCGACGGTCAGACGATCGGAGGCGGCGAAGCCGAGGTCATGGACGAAGGCTCCCGTCCGGACCCTCACAAAGCGGGCGCGTAGCCAGGCGAGAAGGGGTTCGATGAAAGCCTGGTGTTGATTGACGGGCGTGCGCAAAACGCGCCGCATCGTCGACAGGTCAGGAAACAAGTACAAGAAGCGATTCATGTAGCGGCGGAATTCGGTCGCGCTGTGCTGGGGCAGTGAGCCCATGATCGTTGACCAGAGCAGCCAGAATTCGGTGGTGAAGAAGCGGGGGGAAAAGAATTCATCGATGCGGCGGCCGTCGAGCCTGGGTTCGGGCGTCAGCGAGAGGCGGGCGAGGGCGAAGGCGTCGCGCAGAGTCAGGCCGAAGCGAGGGCCATGGACGATGTTGCCGTTGCGATCGAGGATGTGCGCACGATCGTTGAAGGGATTCTGTTTGTTGAACGCGAAGAATTCGTCGGTCACGGAGACGGAGGGGGTGCCGGTGGACGGGATCGACTGAAACAAATCGAAGGTGCAGCGAAATTCGCGGTCGAAAACCGAGCCGGGCATGTTGTAGCCCGTCTTGGGACCGCCAGCGAGGAACAAGCCGCCACCCATTTGGCGGTCGGCTTCGTAGATAGTTATGCTTTCGCCGGGCACGTCCGCGTGGTGGATCAGGAAGAATGCTGCCGCCAGTCCGCCGAACCCGCCGCCGACGATGTGCGCCCTCATCTCGGGTCCCCCTTTCGGCGATGTCCTCGCAAGCAGTTTAACCTGAGCCGCTGCGCATCATGAAGATGGGCGAGGCCGCGAGACAGCTCTCTGACATCACTGCCTGCGGGCGAGGCAGCCCCACTTGTTCGAATCCGGCTCAAAGGTTGTTCTGGACAGCACGCGCCTTGACCGTTTGGCCAGCTGACCCCGAGCTCCGATCCATTGCCTCCATTAGTTCCGGCGGTCGAGCCGAGTCCTTCGATTTCCGCTTTCGGCAACTGCCACAGTGAGGCTGGAAGTCTGGCTCGGGCGCGAAGACGACCGCGTTCAAAAAGTTCGCGCCCTTCCTCCCGCTTACGACCTTCGACGACGAAGGCAAGCTCGACCCTGGTTACCGCCGAAACCAGCCCGGCGGGGGCTGCTGCGATCGCCTCATCGTAGCGGCGCTGATCGGGCGCGCCAAACAGGATGGCGACCACGGCCGAGGTGTCGATAACCATCACCACATGCCGTTTTCGTCATAGCCGACGATCTCGTCCGGACTGCGCGTATCGTAGTCGGGTAGGGCGGCGCACTCGCGCCCAAGCTGTTCCAGTTCGTCGGCCAATCGAGCGGCTTCCCCCCGGCGCAGCCTTTCCCGCTCCAACCGTTCGGCGAGGAACTTACGGACGGCCTCGGTCAGCTTCATGCGCCAGGCGCAGGGCTACCACACCCGCCTGCTCCGCCTGCAAAACGAACGCCGCAAGCTCGAGAAGGACCCCCGCGCAGCCAGCCGCGCCGCCTGGGCCGAGCATTGCACCATCGGCCTCCTGGCCGACGACGAGTTACTCGAAACCCCATCGCCCCAGCCCATCTCCGCGCCACCCCCCGCACCCGAGCCGTCGTCACCACCACCGCCCGAACAGCCCCCCTCACCGAGGCCGAGCTCGACGCCACTCTCTACCCCGAAAAGGCCGGGCGGATCCGCCGCTTCGGCCGCGTCCTCCCCGACCTCGATTTCGACCCGCCGCACCCCGACCTGGTGCAGGCACTAACCACCGCCCGCGGCCCCATCTTCACCGACCTGGACCGCCGCTTCCCTATCCCCCCTCCCCTTGTGGGAGGGGGCCAGGGGGAGGGGCCGCGGGGAGTGGCGCACGGCGCCCGAGAGCCGCTCCTCCCACAAGCCCTTAGGCAAAAGCCCCCGCACCCCCCATCTCCCAGGCACCGCCGCCCGAAAGGACCCCCACCATGGCCGAGGCCGCGAACCTCCTGACCCGAGAGACCTCGCCCTATCTCCTCCAGCACGCCCACAACCCGGTGCACTGGCGCCCCTGGGGCGCTGCCGCGCTGGCCGAAGCCGTCGCCGAGGACAAGCCGATCCTTCTCTCGATCGGCTACGCCGCCTGCCACTGGTGCCACGTGATGGCGCACGAGTCCTTCGAAGACCCCGACACCGCCGCCCTGATGAACGCCCAGTTCATCAACATAAAGGTGGACCGCGAGGAACGCCCCGACATCGACCACCTCTACATGTCCGCCCTCCACGCGATGGGCGAGCAGGGCGGCTGGCCGCTGACGATGTTCCTCGCCCCCGACGGCACCCCCTTCTGGGGCGGCACCTATTTCCCGCCCGAGCCCCGCTGGGGCCGGCCGTCATTCCGCCAAGTCCTGCAAAGCATCGCCGAGGTCTGGCGCACGAAAGACGCGATGGTGGCCCAGAACACGGCAGCACTGCGCCAGGCAGTGGAGCGCGTATCAGCGCCGCGGCCCGGCGACCTACCGGGACCGGTGCAACTCGACGCTGTGGCGCACGCACTGCTGCGGATGACCGACCCTGACCAGGGCGGGCTGCGCGGCGCACCCAAATTCCCCAACCCCCCGATTTTCCGGTTCCTCTGGCAGAACGCATTCCGCACCGGCCGCCCGGAAGGGCGCGAGGCCCTGCACCTGATGCTGCAACGGATGTCGCAGGGCGGCATCTACGATCATCTTGGCGGCGGCTATGCCCGCTATTCGACCGACGCTGTCTGGCTGGTCCCGCATTTCGAGAAGATGCTCTACGACAACGCGCAGATCCTTGAACTGCTCGCCTTCGCCCACGCCGACCGCCCCGACCCCCTCTACGCCGCCCGCGCGGATGAGACGGTCGGCTGGATGCTGCGCGACATGTCGGCCGAGGGCGCCTTCGCCGCCTCCGAGGACGCCGACAGCGAGGGCGAGGAAGGCAAGTTCTACGTCTGGCAGGAAGCCGAGATCGACGCCCTTCTCGGCCCCGACGCACCAACCTTCAAGTCGGCCTACGACGTCACCGCCGCCGGCAACTGGGAGGGCCACACAATCCTTCGCCGGACCTCCCCGCCCGACAACCCTGAAACCGAGGCGCTGCTAGCCCGCGCCCGCCGCACCCTGTTCGAGGCGCGCAGCCGCCACCGGATCCGGCCGGGCCGCGACGACAAGGTCTTGGCCGACTGGAACGGCCTCGCGATCGCCGGACTGGCGCGCGCCGCAAGCGTGTTCGGCCGTCCCGAATGGCTCGCCCGCGCATTGGCCGCATTCGATTTCGTGCTGCACGAACTCGGCACCCCCGACGGCCGAGTGCAGCACGCTTGGCGGCTGGGCCGAGTGACCGCCGCCGGCCTGCTGGACGACCAGGCCAGCATGGCCGGCGCCGCGCTCGCGCTCTACGAAGCCTCCGCCGACTCCGCTCGCCTCTCCCAAGCGACCCGCCTGGCCGAGGCTGCAATCGCGCATTTCAGCGACAACGCCGGCGGCTTCTTCACCACCGCCGACGACGCCACCGACGTCCCATTGGCACGTCCGCGCACCGCCGCTGATAACGCGACGCCGGCGGGCAACGGATTGATTGCAGAAGTATTCGCACGCCTCTGGCACCTCACCGGCGAGACCGTCTGGCGCGATCGTGCCGACGCTGTGCTGCGCGCCTTCACCGGCATCCCCGACCAGCTCGCGGCAATGCCGACCCTGCTCGCCGCCGCCGACCTGTTAGAGGAAGCTGCCGGCGTGGTGATCACCGGTCCGGCCGACAGCGACGTTGGACACGCTCTCGCCGCCGCTGCCCTGGCCGGTCCAGATCCGGCGACGGTAGTGCTGCGCATCCCAACGCCGGACGTTCTCCCGGCAACCCATCCGGCGCACGGGAAAACCGCCGGCCCGGAGGGCGCTGCTGCCTATATTTGCAGACGCAACGTCTGCGGCATGCCGGTCACCGACCCCGCGGCGCTGGTCGCCATGCTGCGCGCACGCTCCTGATGGGGTCAACCGCTCGCACCGTCATGGCCGGCCTTGTGCTGCCTTGTGCCGGCCATCTCGCGCCCGCTGTGGCACCGTCGCGCGAACCGCCAGGAGATGGCCGGCCATGCATGGGGTGGCGCCACGGGTGCCGCAGAGTCAATCCTTCGGCCGCTTGGTAAAATATAAACCGCTCGGGATGCGATACCAGCCTCCCGGCCCCGGCGTTATCGGACGCGTAGTTTCATTCGCGCGGAGTCGGCCCGCCGGTCGCCGGAGCGTAACTCCCATCGGCTTGATGCGTCTCCGTTCCGGCCAATGCGGGAAAGAACACGCAGACCAACCGCAGTTCGCCCTTGGTCGCACGGACCACATGCGCGTCGTTCTTGTCCAGCGCATAAACCGTTCCTGGACGAATGGGGAACACCTGTCCGGTCGCCAGGTCTTCCACCTCGCCTTCGCCGCTGATGCAATAGTTGGTCTCGAGATGATGTTTGTAGTGCAGGCGTTGCTCGGTTCCGGCCGCAACAATCGTGTCGCTGAGCGAGCATCCCATTGCGTCGGCACGCGCAATAAGCCGACGGCTGCGCCAGCCGGGACCGCTGACGTCCCGTTCCGTGCCCCGGATGTCATCAAGAGTTCGAACAATCATCGTCTTGTCTCCCTCGTATCGGCCATCGCTGCAGGTTTGCTCCGCCGCCCGTCGGCTGGCGCGGCCGCCCAGGTTCGACACGATCCGCAGGGCGGACGCTGCACAGCGCGGCTCGCAGCATCAACGACGCGCGACAGTGGACAGACGCGGTTCCGGAGCCGACGCGACCGGGCGGGATCACTATACCGCCAACAACCCCACCAACCGCTCGACCTCCGCCACGATCGGATCCGCGATCGCCGCCGCCCGAGCGGCGCCCGCGCGCAATACCGCGTCGATCTCGGCCGGATCGGCGAGCAGCCGGTTGGTTTCCCGAGCAATCGGTCCCACCGTCTCCACCAGCAGTGCGGCCAGCGCGTCCTTGAACGCGCCGAAGCCCTTGCCGCCATGCTCGCGCAGCACATCCGCTGGTTCGGCGCCCGCAAGCGCCGCATAGATACCGACAAGGTTGCGTGCTTCCGGCCGCCCCACCAGTCCGCCCTCTTCCGAGGGAAGCGGCGCCGCATCGGTCTTCGCCCGGCGAATCTTCAAAGCGATCGTATCGGCATCATCGTTCAGGTTGATTCGACTCTGGTCCGACGGGTTGGTCTTAGACATCTTCTTCGTGCCGTCACGCAGACTCATCACCCGCGCAGCGGGTCCAAGGATCAACGGATGAATTGCCGGGAAGAACTCCACCCCGTAATCGTGGTTGAACTTCTGCACAATGTCGTTGGCCAGCTCCAGGTGCTGGCGCTGATCGTCGCCCACCGGCACATGCGTCGCATGGTAAGCCAGGATGTCCGCGGTCATCAGCACCGGATAGGCATACAGCCCGACCGAGGCGTTCTCCCGATCCTTGCCGGCCTTTTCCTTGAACTGGGTCATGCGGCTCAGCCAACCCACCCGAGCGACGCAGTTCAGGATCCACGCAAGTTGCGCATGCGCGCGCACGTGCGACTGCGCAAACAGGATGTGCCGTTGCGGATCGATCCCGCAGGCCATCAGCACTGCCGTCATCTCGCGCGTCTGGGCGCTCAGCGCGGCCGGCTCCTGCCACTGGGTGATTGCGTGCAGATCGACCACGCACCAGATGCACTCGAACTCCGATTGCAGCGCCACCCAGTTGCGGAAGGCACCGAGATAGTTGCCGAGAGTTGCGCCGCCGCTCGGCTGGACGCCGGAGAAGATGCGAGGCATGGAACGTATCATCAGGTCCGCGGTGAGCGGGGACTGATGGCTGATCCCTCCGCCCGGCGCAAGGCCGGACGGCGCAGCATTCGGCGCGCATCGCGGATGTCGTAGGCACCGAGAAGCTGCAGCGCCAGCGCATACGCAGCCACCCCGGCAGCGACCAATCCGGCGAGTGCCAGCACTTTCAGCGCGCCGCCGACAGTCGGATGAGCGAACACGGCATGGTCGAATGCGGCCACCGCCGCCGCCATGACCAAAGCTGCGGCCAGCATCCGCGGCACGCGATGCCGCAGCATCCGATCGAGCCGCAGCAGGCCGCGCCGGGCCAGCACCGCGCCCAGCATCGCCACGTTGAAGATCGCAGCCAGACTGGTCGCCAGCGCCGGACCCATCGACTGCAATGGCCGCATGAAGGCGATGTTCAACGCCAGATTAAGCGCCACGGCCGCCAGCCCGATCTTGACAGGCGTGGAGGTATCGCCGCGCGCGAAGAACCCGGGTGCCAGCACCTTCACCAGCACGAAGGCCGGCAGCCCGACCGCATAGGCGGCCAGCGCAGCCGCCGAAAGCCGTGTGTCCTGGGCGCTGAAGGCGCCGTGACCGAATAGCACCCAGATGACCGGCCAGGCCGCGACGATCAGCGCGAACGCTGCGGGCAAGGTCAGGAACAGCGCGTATTCGATCGCCCGGTTCAGCGTGCCGAGCGCATCCGCTGCCTCGCCGGCCCGCACCTGCCGCGACAGCAGGGGCAACAGCGCCGTGCCCACCGCCGTCCCGATCACCCCGAGCGGAAGCTGCTGCACCCGGTCGGCGTAATACAGCACCGAGACCGTGCCGGGCGGCAGCAGGCTGGCGATAATCACATCGACCGCCAGGTTGAGCTGCGTCACGCCCGCTCCGACAAGCCCCGGCGCCATACGCCGGAGCAGCACGCGCATCTGCGGCGTGAGTCGCGGCCACGGCAACGCCAGGCCCATACCCGCGCGCCGCACCGCGACCAGCAGCACCGCAAGTTGGGCAACGCCCGAGGCCGACACCCCCCAGGCGAGCGCGTGCCCCACCGTCGGCACATAGGGGGCCAGCCCGAGCATGAAGGCGATCGAGATGATGTTGAACAACACGTACGAGGCCGAGGCGGCGGTGAACCGGTCGAGCCCGTTCAGCACCCCCGATACCAGGGCCGCCAGACAGATCAGGATGAGATAGGGGAAGGTAATCCGCGACAGCGTGACCGCCAGCGCGAACTTTGCCGGAATGGCGGAGAAACCAGGCGCCAGCACCAGCATCATCTGCGGCATGAAGACCTCGCCGGCGATGGTCAGCAAGCCGAGCCAGAACGTCATGACGGCGAAGGCTTCGTCAGCAAAGCGGCGGGCGGCCCCGCGTCCTTCGGCGGCGAGCAGGCCGGAGAAAGCGGGGACGAAGGCGGCGTTGAACGCGCCCTCACCGAACAGGCGGCGGAACAGGTTGGGCAGTTTCAGCGCGACAAAGAAAGCATCGGCCACCGGCCCGGCGCCCAGCATCGTAGCGATCAGCATGTCGCGGGCAAAGCCGAGGATGCGGCTCGCCATGGTCCAGACGCCCACCGTCAAGATGCCGCGAATCATGTGTCGCACACCCTGTGCGGTTGCCGGGCAGTCAGCAAGGCCAGGATCACCCGCTCTCTCGCGGAAGGGAGGCGGGGAGTCCCCGGGGGCGAGCCACGTCTCTCCAGGGGAGGAGCAGCGTCCCTTTCGGGCAGTTGGGTACGACACAGAAACTCGTTTCAGCGTTCCAAGACGGCGGCCCGGAGGCGTCGTCGTGCGTGTGCAGCGCGGCGATGCCTCGGATTAAGTGGGGGCCCAAGGCTCGGTTGCTTGGCGAACCAACCCGCCCAAGCGGGCGAGGTGCAGTCGGTCAGGCGCTGCCAGGCAGCGGCGAAGGGGGCCCCCGATTCCGCTTCGACTGAACTGAAACTACAACCTGGGATGGCGAGAGCCATTTCAGGAATCAACCGAAACGTTAGGCTGATCGTGACTCTGTTAGTGTATCGTCGTCAAAAAATGCATTGCCGGAATCTTCCGTACTGGTATTATCATTTGCCGAAGGCCGTTGAAAGCGTGGGGAGGCGCGGGACAGGAATGTCCAACCGCGAGCGGCTAGTTCTGCACAATCTATGACAGCGTAACGAGCAACTCGGTGCCTGAACGGCGTGCCTCGCGGTCGTCGCGGACGGGCTGCGCCAATTCCAGGGAGGGCGAGACAATATGACCACCTATAGTTGGACGCCTGGTGTCAGCGCGGATTGGAGTGCGTCGGCCGATTGGGAGCCATTCGGCGTCCCAAATGCCACGACCGCCGATGCGGTGATCAACGCATCGGGCGACTACACCGTTACGATCGCGTCGGGCGAAAGCTTTCTCGTCGATTCGCTCACGTTCAACCCCGGCAGCAGCGGCACGCTCGACGTGAATGGCACTCTGATGCTGGGCGGCGCGCTGGCCGAGATGACCGAGAGTTCCGGCAGTGTGAACGTCGCCGGTACTCTTTCCGGCGGCACGCTGACGCTGGACGGTGGAACCTTCGTCGTCGACAGCAGCGGAGAGGTGGCGCTCAGCACAGGGAGCATCTCCGCAGCCGTGTATCTCGAGCTGAATGGCGGCGTGGTCACCGTCAGCGGCGGGTTCAGCAACAGCGGCTATTTGTATCTCCTTGACGGGTCCTCCCTGACGATCGACGGCACGCTCGACAATACCGGGGCGGTGCAGAACTACGGCGGGCCCGCGGCGCTCGCGGTGACCCTGGGCGGGCTGATCAACGCCAGCGGCGCCAGCCTCGAGCTTGGGGGCTCGGCGAGCTACGCGGTGACGCTGACGTTCAGCGGCGGCGGCACCGGATTCACCAGCAACGCCGGCAGTTTCGCGCTAAGCTATGCCGCGCCGCTGACCCTGAACAGCAGCTTCACCAATAGCGGCGTGTTCTCTCTCGCCAACGGCACGACCCTCACAGTCAATGGCGGCTTTACCAACAGCGGCATGTTGGACGTCGACGCCGCGGAAAACCAGGGTGGCAGTAGCCTGACGGTCGACGGCACCCTTGACAACACCGGCACGGTGCAGGCCGGCAACTTGTACGCGACTGCGTCGACCACGCTGACCCTGGGGGGGCTGATCAATGCCAGCGGCGCCAGCTTCGAACTCGAAGGCTTGGCCAGCTATGCGGATACGCTGAGCCTCACCGGCGGCGCCGGTGCGTTCAGCAGCAACGCCGGCTATTTCGACTTGTATCACGTCACTCCGGTCACCATCAACAACAGCTTCACCAATGCCAGCACCGGCACGTTCGATCTGTACGAAGCAACGGTCACCGTCACCGGTGGCTTCACCAACGGCGGCGGCTTGGATGTCGGCAACGGTTCGTCGCTGACGATCGGCGGCACGCTGGACAATACTGGCAGCACCAGTTCGGTGTCGGTCTCCGACTCCAGTGCGGCGGCCGCGCTGAGTTTGGGTGGTCTGATCAACGCCAGCGGCGCCAGCTTCTCGGTGCAGGGTGCAGCCGGCTATCTGGCGACGCTGAGCCTCACCGGCGGCGGCGGCGCGTTCGGCAGCAACGCCGGCTCGTTCGGGCTGACCTACACCGCACCGGTCACCATCGACAACAGCTTCAGCAACGCCAGCACCGGCTCGTTTGGGCTGAATGACGACACCGTGCTCACCGTCGATGGCAGCTTCACCAACAGCGGCGGGGTCGGCCTGAATAACGGTTCGGCGCTCACCGTCACCGGCGGCTTCACCAACAGCGACACGTTGGACATCGACACCGCGAACTATGCTGGCGGCAGCAGCCTGACGGTCGACGGCACGCTCGACAACACCGGCACGGTGCAGACGGGCAACTTCGAGCCAACCGCCGCGACCACGCTGAGCCTCGGCGGGCTGGTCAACGCCGGCGACGCCAGCTTCTCGGTGCAGGGTGCAGCCGGCTATCTGGCGACGCTGACTATCGCAGGGCCGGCAGAGAACGCGGGTATTATCAATATCGGCAGCTTTTCCGCACTCGAGGTAAGCGGCGCCAATGCCTTCACGCAGACCGCTGGCACTACGACGGTCGATGGCACGTTTAGTGGCGCCACGATCGATATCAATGGTGGCGCTCTTATTTTCGACACAACCAATTTCACCAACAATGGCACGCTCGAAGCCGTCGATGGGGGCATAATAGATTTCAGCGCCGGTGGCCTGACAAACCTATCAGGCACGACCCTGACCGGTGGCGTCTATATCATAGATGCCGGATCGACATTACAAGTCCCAAACAACACCTATATCCAGACCCTGGCGGCCAATCTGACGCTAAGTGGAACCGGCTCGGTCGTCGAAAGCCTCGATACAGCAACCAGCGTGCAGGTGCCGCTTGAACGCACCCTCTCGACGATCGCCGCTGGTGGCGCCTTGAATGTGCTGGGCGGACGCTCCTACACGACGGCCAACACGATCACAGACGCAGGCGCCGTACAGATCAGCGGCGGAGGCACCTTTGGGGCCGGCGGGCTGAGCGTCGCCAGCGGAGCTGTTGCGTCGGTTGGCGCCGTCAGCAGTCTCGATCTCAGCGCACCGATGAGCGTCTCCGGGACGTTGATCAATGCGGGGACGGTCAGCGGCGGCGGTGCCACCGCGGTTACGTTCGGGACGACCAGCGCCGACCGATTGATCCTCGATCCCGGGGCCGCGTTCACCGGCACGGCGATGGGTGGCGGCGCCAACACCACGCTCGAGCTGGCCCAAGGCTCGGGTCGCGGAACTCTCGACGCGCTGGGCACGACGTTTATCAACTTCGGCACTGTCGTCGTGGATGCCGGAGCGACCTGGACCGTTGAAGCCCTTGCGTCGGCGCTGGCCGGTACAACGATCATCGGCAGCGGCGGATCCGACGTGTTGGAAATGATCAGCGCCGGCACATTCAGCCTCGGCGGGGTCAGCAATTTTCCAACGATCGAGCTGGCGAACGGCAACAATACCGTCTCCATTTCGGCAGCAGCAGTCAACGGCGAGGTGCTGACCGCCGGCAGCGGAACCAACACTCTGGTGTTGACCAGTGCCGGTACGTTCAGTCTCGGCGGCGTCAGCAACTTTTCCACGATCGACCTTGCCCCGGGCAGCAATACGGTGACGGTGACCGATGCGACGCTGTCCGGCGGGGCGGTGACGATCGAGGCGGGGGCGAGCGGCAACGAGACAATCAATGTCGTGGATACCGCCGCGAGCACGGGCAAGAGCCTTGTCTATGTGGCCGCAACCGGGATGGACAGGTTTACCGGCGGGTTCGAGAACGACACAATCCATGTCTCAGCGACGGCTCTCGGCGGCGACACACTGACGGGCGGCAGTGGTACCAACACGCTGGTGCTGACCAGCGCCGGCGCGATCAACCTCGTGCCGCTCAGCACATTCAG
>Ga0335075_10007581_pt1 | contig 16685 bp, 13 predicted proteins | sample Lox_Sample_24_FD_206723 | JGI IMG/M metagenome (GOLD analysis project Ga0335075, IMG submission 206723) | Soil microbial communities from Loxahatchee National Wildlife Refuge, Florida, United States - Lox_Sample_2.4 | ecosystem: Environmental > Terrestrial > Soil > Wetlands | place: USA...
CCGGCCAGACGCGTTCATCGAAGTGCTACGGCACGCCTTCGAACCAGCTGACGATCACCGACCCGGACCCCTCGATGCCGAACTAGGCGCTCCGCTACTGGTCGACACCTCTCGTGAACGGTTGCCGGCTGCAGCAGACCTGCTCGGTGTTGATGCTTCCGCCGACGTGAACTGAGGACCTGGCCAGTGCCGCGGCGGCCAGTTTCGGGTAGCCCCTGGCCCCGAAGAATCCGCCCGGCCCGTAATACTCATCAGCGCCATCGACCACGATGCCGCCTTCCAGCCGACCGCTCCGTGAAGCCCGCCCGCATTGGATCTGGCGTTGCCGGGTGTTCGCGGCAGGGCTCACGCGGAAACTTGAGCGCGGGCGTGCCGGGTGCGGGAGCAGAAGTAACGCGGCCAGCATCAGCCACTCATCCCACCTGGCTCAGGCCTGGCAGCAGCCACAGTCAAGGACCGTGCCAGCCCGCAGAGCCGCCCGGCACACCCGCGAGAAGGCCGCTAGAGACTGGCGACGTCGGCCTGCTTGGCGCGGACCGCGTCGGCTGCCGCGTGCAGCGAGGTGAGCTCGGACTGGGTCAGGTCGCGCTCGACGACCCGCTGGACACCCTCGCGGCCGAGCTGCGCCTCGACTCCGAGGTAGACGCCGGAGATGTCGTACTGACCGTCAACCCAGGCACAGACGGGCATGACCGCGCCAGAGTCCTCAGCTACGGCCCTGGCCATCCGGGCCGCTGCTGACGACGGCGCGTAGTAGGCGGAGCCAGTCTTCAGCAACGCCACGACCTCGGCGCCGCCGTTGCGAGTGCGGTCCACCAACTGCTCTATGTCCGCTGCGGGCAAGAGGTCAGACAGCGGCTTGCCATCGACCGAACACGCCGACGGCACCGGCACCATGGTGTCGCCGTGCGAGCCGAGGGTCAGCGTCTGCACCGAGCCGACCGGAACACCAAGCCGCTCGGCCACGAAGTAGCTGAACCGGGCGGTGTCGAGCATGCCGGCCTGGCCAATGACGCGGTGCGCCGGGAAGCCGGACACCTTAGCGGCGAGCGCAGTCATCTCGTCCAGCGGGTTCGAGACGACGATCAGCACGGCGTCTGGCGCGTGCTTCACAACCTGCTCGGTAACACTCCGGACGATCTTGGCGTTGACCCCGATCAGGTCCATGCGGCTCATACCCGGCTTGCGCGGCAGGCCAGCCGTGATGACGACGATCTGGGAGCCGCCGATCGCCTCGTAGCCCTCGCCGGCCGTCCCGGTCGTCTGGCCGGTGACCTTAGTCTCGAAGCCCTCGATCGGCCGCGACTGGTTCATGTCGAGTGCGAGGCCCTCGGGCTTGCCCTCGACGATGTCGGTGAGAACGACCTCATCAAATATGTCGTACTCAGCCAGTCGCTGTGCCGTGGTCGAGCCGTAGAAGCCGGCGCCGACGACCGTTACCTTCCCTGTGCGGGCCATTGAAGTTATCTCCTCGTGCTGCTGTGATTCGCGGGTAGTGCGCGGCGATTGCGTCCGGCCTCGGAGTCAGGACGCAGCCATCGCGACGCGGAGGTTCTCGTCGAGGGCGGCGAGGAACTCCTCAGTCGTCAGGAACGGCGTGTCCTTGCCGACCAGCAGCGCCAGGTCCTTGGTCATCTTGCCGCTCTCGACGGTCTCCACGCAGACCCGCTCCAGCGTTTCGGCGAAGTTGGTCACCTCGGGCGTGCCGTCCAGCTTCCCGCGGTGCGCCAGCCCCCTGGTCCAGGCGAAGATCGACGCGATCGGATTCGTCGAGGTGGGCTTACCCTGCTGGTGCTGCCGGTAATGCCTGGTCACGGTCCCGTGCGCGGCCTCCGCCTCGACCGTCCTGCCGTCCGGCGTCATCAGCACGCTTGTCATGAGCCCGAGTGAGCCGAAGCCCTGAGCGACGATGTCGGACTCGACGTCGCCGTCATAGTTCTTGCAGGCCCACACGATGCCGCCGTTGCCCTTGATCACCTGGGCGACCATGTCGTCGATGAGCCGGTGCTCGTAGGTAATTCCAGCGGCCTCGAACTCGGCCTTGAACTCCGCCTCGAAGACTTCGGCAAACAGGTCCTTGAACCGGCCGTCGTAGGCCTTGAGGATCGTGTTCTTCGTGGACAGGTACAGCGGGAAGCCGCGGTCGAGCGCGTACCGCATCGTCGCACGCGCGAAGTCCTGGATCGAATCGTCGAAGTTGTACATGCCCATTGCCACGCCGCTGCCGGTGAACTCGGCGACGTCGAACTCGAGCGGGACGGTTTCGCCGTCGGCGGGGACGAAGGAGATACGGACCGAGCCCGGTCCGGGCACCACGAAGTCGGTCGCCCGGTACTGGTCACCGTGGGCGTGCCTGCCGATCACGATCGGGTCGGTCCAGCCGGGCACGAACCGCGGGATGCTGGAGACCACGATCGGCTCGCGGAAGACCACGCCGCCCAGGATGTTCCTGATGGTGCCGTTCGGTGACCGCCACATCCGCTTGAGGCCGAACTCGGTTACCCGCGCTTCGTCAGGGGTAATCGTGGCGCATTTGACCCCAACGCCGTGTCGCTTAATCGCATTGGCCGCGTCGATGGTCACCTGATCATCGGTCGCATCGCGATGCTGAATGGACAGGTCGTAATACTCAAGGTCAATATCCAGGTACGGCAGGATCAGCTGGTCCTTGATGAACTTCCAGATGATCCGGGTCATCTCATCTCCGTCGAGTTCAACGACGGGGTTTACCACTTTGATCTTCGACATGCAGCTGCGTTCCCTTCACCACGGCGGCGTCGTTACCGCCGCGAACCCTGGCCGGGCCCTAACTTGCCCGGTGTCCGTCCTGTTCGCCTTCGCCTGACCAACCCGGCATTAGCTGGTGACCTTGGCGAACAAGCCTGCGGCCAGCAGGCCGACGCCGAGTGCAGCCAGTACGGCGACGTCAGCAAGCCGCCGCCGGGACGCAAGCAATCCGAGCCTGCCGTCCGGTAGCACCAGCCTGATCAACGACCCTGCCAGCAGGGCGCCGGCTACTACCAACGTACCGCCCTTTACCGCCTGCCCACCGCCGCGAGCAGTCGCCAGGCCGGCCACCACGCCGGCTATTACAACGCAGTACGGAAGCTGTACAAGCCAGCGCCGGCCACTGGTCTGCGATCCAGCGCGCCGCTGCGCGGCCTCCCCGGCCCGGGCCTGCCGTGCGCCGGCCTTCGCCTGGCGGGCAACCGCCCTGGCGGAATGCTTCACGGCAGCATGTTTCACCGGGCATCGAGCGGCGCCCAGTGCACGCCGCGCTCCCCGATGTATTCGCTATCCGGCCGGATAAGCCGGTTGTCTGCGTGCTGCTCGATCACGTGCGCCGTCCAGCCGGCCATCCGGCTGGCGGAAAAGACCGGTGTGAACAAGTCAGTAGGGATACCGAGGTAGTGGTAGACCGTTGCGGCGAAGAAGTCGACGTTGGGAAACAAGCCCTTCTCCGCCAGCACGACCTCCTCCATGCGGCGGGACATCCGGTAATAGGTGTCGTCGCCACTGGCGCTAGCCAGATCTTCGGACATCTTGCGCAGGTGGGTTGCCCGCGGGTCCTCGGTCTTGTACACCCGGTGCCCGAAGCCCATGATCTTCTCGCCCCTGGCGAGCCGTTCGCTCACTTGCCTGCTGACGGCTTCCAGCGGGTCTCCGCCTGACTGCCTGATTGCCGCCAGACCGCGCATGACCTGCTCGTTGGCTCCGCCATGCAGCGGCCCGGACAAGGTTCCGAGAGCTGCGACCACGGCCGAGTGCATGTCGGCCAGCGTCGCTGCGCACACCCTGGCAGCGAACGTCGACGCGTTCATGGTGTGGTCGGCGTGCAGCACCAGGCAGGTGTCGAGAATCTCGGCAGCCCCGGGGTCCGGGCGCTCGCCGGTGAGCTGAAGCAGGAAGTTGGCAGCAGTGCCGAGGCCGGGATCAGCGGCCAGAAGGTCCCGGCCAAGACGCGCTGCGTGGTAGGCGGCGATCAGCACCGGCTGCTGGGCGGTCAGCCGGGCAGCCTTGCGCAGGTTTGCCGCAGGCTCATTCGACTCGGCGTCCGGGTCGTCGGCGCTGCCGAGCGACACCAGGCTGCGGAGCGCTTCCATCGGCCGCTGATGCCGGGCGATAGCAGGCAGGTCATCGCTGGCCAGCGCGCCCGGCTGGCGGCCAGCGGTGAGCTCGGCCCGGTAGCCGTCCAGCTCCCCGCGATCCGGGGCATGGCCGCGCTGCAGCAGGAAGGCGACCTCTTCGAAGGAGGCGTTGCCCGCTAGCTCGTGAATGTCATAACCACGGTAGAAAAGCAGCCCGGCCTTGCCGTCGATGTCGCTCAGTGCAGTAGCTGCGGCAACGACATCTGCCAGGCCCCTGGCTGGCGCCTCCGCCATCTGTCCTCCTCGCGCACCGCTCGGTGGGCAGTGTACTTGCGTGCCCTGGCTTCTCCCGACTTGCCCCGACCGTGCAGGCTTTACGCCCGGCCGGCATGGATTTGACAAGAGCTGGGTAACCCTGAGGTGACACCTCACTAGCTGGCCGGACATGCCGGAGGCACGTCATGGAGACCCCCCACATCCGGATCGAGAGCACCGGCGCAGTCATCAGGCTGCGCCCGGACGTGACCACTATCGGCCGAGGCAAGTCGGTTGACGTCCACCTCGATCACCCCAGCGTCTCGAAGCTGCACGCCGAGATCGTCCGCAGGGGACCCTACGCCTACGTTAGTGACCTGGGTTTATCGCGGCACGGCACGAGGGTCAACGGCAAGGTCGTAGCGCAGCGGCTGCTGGAGAACGGCGACGTGCTGTCGTTCGGATCACAGCGTTGCCGGGTCGGCGGGCTGGCTGCCGAGGACACGTTGCCAGAGACCGAGCCGCGCCGGTCCGCTACGCCGGAGCTGACCCGGCGCGAGATCGATGTCGTGGCCGCGCTGTGCAAGCCGGCGCTGTGTGATGAGGCGTTCGTCACTCCGGCGACAGCCAGGGATATCGCGGCCGACCTCGTGGTGACCGAAGCGGCCGTGAAGCAGCACCTGCTGCGGCTGTACCAGAAGTTGAAGATCGCCGAGGGGCCGAACCGGCGGGTCAGGCTGGCCAACGAGGTAGTGGCACGAGGCCTGGTCCGGCCGCTCCCGGCAGCCGGCGATACCTCGGTGCACCACGCAGGACAGGCCTGGCCGCGCGACACTGCCGCGCCATCTCAGATCGCGAGCTGAACCGGTAGCGCTCAGTGGCGTGCTGGTCCAAGGCCGCGGTGAGCGACCGGCCGGTGCGTCAGCGAGCGGGCAGCCCGCTCGTCGGCTCAGAGCCGGCCGAGCCAGCGGGCTAGCTGCCTGCCCAGGTCGGTCACATTGCCCGCGTAGTGGTTCACGGCCGGATGGGCGAACGTGGCCGCCTGCAGCTGGTTGCCCAGGTGCCAGTCTGGCCAGTAGCCGGGTGTCGTGGTAGCGGCAGCGACTATCACGCCCGCCACTATCGCCGCGACGCCAAGCGAGCCGATGGCCGCCGCCGGGGCCGAGCGCGCGACCCGACCATAGAACAGGCTGAGCGGGCGGCGGCAGGCGCGCGAGCCCGGCCCGATGCAATAGCAGGCCACGAACGCGCCGGCTGCATAGCCACCCGCCCGCGGCAGCTCACCCTGGCCGCCTGCCAGCACGGAGAGGACTGCGGCCACGGCGGCGAACAATAGTGCCAGCGGCACCCGGAGCAGGAAGCTCAGCACCGAGCGGCAGACCGCCCAGGGGTAGAAGGCGGTGACCGAGACAGCATCACCGGACCGCGCTCCCTGCCGCGACCGGCGGCGGCACAGCCATGTGGTGGTCACGTCGGTCGCGTGCAGCAGCACGAGGAACCCTAGCGCGGCTGCCGCTCCGGCAATCGGCAGTAGCACGCTGATCGCCACCAGCGCTGCCAGCGTCGCCAGCACCAGCGGTAGCCGGGCCGCCTGGCCCGCTGATCTGGCACCAGCGTCCGGCCGGGCTGGCGGTGCCTGATCTCCGGGAAGCTGGCCGCGCCCCGCTGAGCCCGGAAGCATTGACCCTGGCGGAGGCGCGGACCACGGTTGCCGTGACCCTGGCGGCACGGTAGGCGTTCCGGTCAGCTGGCCAGGGCGGGCTGGTGCTGGGCTGTAGCGCACTGGCGTCAGCAGGTCGGCGAAGTCGTCCTGCGGCCGTGCGCCAATCGGCCTCGTGCCCGGCCAGACTGGCGAGGCGGCCGCAGGCAGCTGCGCGGCAGCGTCAAGCGCGGTGCGCGGTGCCTGACTGCCAGGGGCCGCTGCGTTGAGGGCGGCTCCGGCAGGCGCGGGCACTAGTGTTTCCGGCTTCAGGCCTGCTGCGGCTTCGGCTAGCTCGGCCGAGGAGGGTCGTCGACTCGGGTCCCTGGCCAGGGCCGCCAGCACGATCGGCCGCAGCGCGGCTGGCATACAGTCCAGCTCAGGCTGGCCGTGGACGATACGGTAGAAAATAGTCTCGAACTGCCCCGTGCCGAACGGGGGTTTGCCGGTGGAGGCGAACGCCATCGTCGCAGCCCACGAGTGAACGTCGGAGGCTGGACCGCTCGTGTTGCCTTCAATGACCTCAGGAGCGAGGTAACCCGGCGTTCCCATGAACATGCCGGTCATGGTCAGCCGGGTCGAATCCAGGGCCTGGGCGATTCCGAAGTCGATGACGACGGGCTGGCCGTCTACCAGCATGACGTTTCCTGGCTTCAGGTCGCGGTGCACTACGCCCGCCGCGTGCACTGCCACAAGCGCTCCAGCCAGGCCGCAGGCCAGGCTCGCGAGGGCGGCGCCGGCGAGCGGCCCGCTGTCCGCCACCACGTCGTCAAGGGTCCGGCCGGCCACATATCTGGTCACTATGTAGGGTTGGTCGCCTTCAACGTCCGCATCGACGACCTCGGCCACAAACGGGCTATGCACCCGGCGCATGGTCGCCACCTCGCGCGCGAGCCGGCGGCGCGCGGTCGCCTCGGCGGGCACGCCCTGGCGCAGGACCTTAACCGCAACCAGGCTGCCATCAGGATCGCTGGCCAGGTAGACCACGCCCATGCCGCCCTCCCCCAGCTGCTCTCGCAGCAGGTAAGGACCGAGCCGGTCCCCCGAGTGGGCGTCCATAGTGCTACAGCCTACGGTCCGCTTCGCGACGGTGACTGCCCGACAGCATCCACAGCTAGCTCCCAGCGACCAGCCGACGCAGCGCCTCGGCCGTCTGGGCGTTCTGTTCCGCGTGGCTGACCAGGGCTTTTGCTAGCTCCGCTGCCCACTGGCCAACCTGGACCGGTTGCCTGGACAGCACGACGCCACGTACTTCGCGGCAGATCTCGGCGGCCGGCGCGCCGCCGGTCAGCCGGAGCGTCATGACCTGCTCGCCGAGCCGGACCGTGATCTTCGACACCGCCCCAGGGCGGCCTTTCATCCGGTCCGACATCGACCGGTCCCGGTCGACCGTCACGCAGTTGTCTGGCAGCGCATCGCCAAGGGACTCGGTCAGAACCTTGGCGTAGATCGCGATATCGCTGCTGTCGGCGCGCAGCGCCGCCGTCACCATGTCCAGCGACGGGCTGTCTGCGGGCTCCATCATCGCTGCCGCGTCCTCATTCTCGGTCGGTTGCCGTCTCGCAGGTCACGCTCATGTTCTCGCGCGCGCCGGGCACTGGCTAGCTCCAGGCACCCGGTCACCGGCCGCTGAAGGTAGCCTTCCCAGGCCCATTCTCCAGGAAGCTGCGCATCCCGGCGCGAGCGTCGTCAGTGCCGAACAGGCCGGCGAAACTGATTCGCTCGAACTCGAGCCCGGTGGCCAGGTCCGTGTCCAGGCTAACGTCCACGGCTTGCTTGGCCGCAGCAATCGCGATTGCCGGGCTGCCGGCGTATGCGGCGGCCATTTCCAGCGCCACGCGATACACCCGATCGTCGGCCACGACCTTGTCGGCAAGCCCGATTGCCAGTGCTTCGGCCGCGTCAACGAACCTGCCGGTGAAGATCATGTCCTTGGCCTTCGCCGGACCGATCAGCCTGGGCAGCCGCTGAGTGCCGCCTGCACCGGGTATCAAGCCGAGCAGGATCTCTGGCTGGCCGACCTTGGCACTCTGGCCGAGCACCCGAAAGTCCGCGCACAACGCTAGCTCGAGGCCTCCGCCGAGCGCGTAGCCGGTCACCGCGGCAATGACCGGCTTTCTGATTCCGGCCACGGCATTGAGAGCGCTCTGGAGCCTGCTGCTGCTCTGCGTCATCTGCGCATAGCTGGCGTCTGCCATTTCCTTGATGTCAGCGCCGGCCGCGAAGAGCTTCTCCCCGCCATACAGGACGACTGCGCGCACCCCGTCGTCCGCGGAGACCTGCGCCACCGCAGCCGCAAGATCGGCCTGAAGCGCAGCGTTCAGCGCATTCATGGGCGGCCGGTTCAGCCTGATGGTGGCAACCGCTTGCCCGGTCTCAACGACTACCAGGTCGCTCATCATGTACCTCCCGTGCCGAGCCATGATCCTACGCAGCCCGGACCGGGGGTAGCTAGCCGGAGCGGTGGCGCTGCCGCGGGAGCTGATCAGCCGACCCGTCGAACCCGTCGGAGGGCCGGGTATGGCAGTCGCACTGGCAGCTCAGCGAGCTGCACGGGTTACTAGTCGCCGAGCCGGTGCACAAGCCGAGCAGGCAGGGTGGCGACAGCACGAAGTCAAGCTCCATGTTGTGCATGGCCGGCGGGTCGCTCGCTAGCACGAGGTCGGCTGCTCTGGCGAGTGCGCGTGCCGCCGGCAGGAGCCGGGACTCCAGGCTTGTCTTGGACACTCTGCTAAGGCACCGGCCAGCGCCCTCTGCGTCGGCCCGAAGGAAGGCAGCGAAGGCATCGAGGCAGGCCTGCTCTTCCGCTGTACGAGTGTGCTGGCCGCCGCGAGCCCGGCCGCGACCTTGTCGCGACCCGTCCAGGGAGAGCGACACTCCCATCTGCTGCCCCCTACTCCGCGTACCAGCAAAGACACGTCCTAACCGTGCATCACGCTACTGCCGAGTTCTGCGAAGGGTCAAGACTTCGGGCGAAGTTCTTTGCGTTCTGCAATTCGCACGACAGGTGCTTAACCTGGGTATATAGCCACGTCAGTGGGCCTGAATGGCTGGACAAGGTGCGAAGTTTGTGCGAAGGTACGAGCATGGCTGAGCGACCCGATCCGCCCGCGTGGGGCATGCTGATCGCTGCCGCGCTGCGCGAGGCCGGGATGTCGGCGCGCGAGGCCGCTCGCCGCGCTGGTATCAGCGAGGGCAGGTGGCGGCAGATCGCCGGCGGGTACCAGGTCGTTAGTCCCGGCGTTTACGCCCGCGTTCGTGGCCCCGCAGCGACACTGGCCAGGATGGCGACTGTGGCCGGGTTGACGCCGCAGCAGCTGACTGAGGCTGGCCGCGACGATGCCGCCAGGGTCATGCTGCGGCAGCAGGATCGGCCGGCCGGCGATGAGATGCTCGCGCGCGTCCGCGCCATGGATACCGATCAAGCCCGTGAGCTGCTCGCGACGATCGCGCTGCAGCTTGGCGTCGATCTCACCGAGACCCAGCAGGACGAGGGCGATCGCAGTTACGGCACTTGACAGGTGCTGAGAGGCGCAGATCTCAAGTCGTGCCACTGCCGGGCAAACCAGCCCCTGATGGCGAGATCAGGCAGACAACTGACGCGAGCCGCAACAGCGGGGGTAACGGCCGCGACCACAAGCCGCGGACTCGGCGGCCTTGACCCCGCGGCCTCAGCGATCCCGGCTCATCTGGCGGCACCGGGGCGCCCCGGTGAGTCCTAGTGACCAGACAGAGCGATCAACAGCGCTGCGGAGCCTGCTCACCGGCCGCCGTAATGCCCCCCCGGTAACGCCGTTCACCTCCCGGCGAGTTCGAAACGGGTGGATATCTGAACTAACTGCGCATAACCGAGAGAACCTGCCCCAGGACCGCCACTGGGGCAGGCATCGGCTCGGTCATTCCCCGGACGCACGCTGCAGTGAAACGCCCTGCCAGCCATTCAGGAAACCACGGACTTCGCTCTCGCTGTACCGACGGTGACCACCGGGGGTACGGATTGATGAGAGCTTTCCGCCGCGCGCCCAGCGGGTAACAGTCTTCGGGTCCACCCGAAGCATTGCAGCGACCTCGGCCGGGGTGAGAAGGCGGTTGTCCGGCTTGATCTGAGTTCTCACGAGGAGGTTCCTCTCGCACTTGGGGGTAATGGTCTGGTGACAGAACGTAACGATTCAGGACCGTCACTTACTGACATCGTTGTATCACAGGATGTCACAACGACCCTGGCTTTGCTGGCGTTCTCACTAGCACGGCCGGAATTTCCCTTGGCTGGCGGGTGATGTCCGTTGCTATGACGACGCGGTCCGCAGGGACGCGGTTTACCCGGCAGCCCGAGAGTTCTAGCGTTCCATGTCGGAATTAAGGGGCCAGATCACCCGGCGTAGCTAACAATCCCGGCCGCGTCCGTTATCGACGGGTAGCCGACGCCAATAGCGAAGCTGCCCAATGGCAGGGTTGGCCAATGGCAGGGTTGCACCGACCTCAGCCGTTAGCGCAAGTCGCCGTTGACCATTCCGGCTGGCGCATCCGGCAGCGTAACGAGGCCAAGCTCGGCAGGGCCTGCCAGCAGCCGGTGCTTCGGCAGCACTCGGACCGTGTAACCGAACGGGCCCGGCTCACCGAGCTCGGCTGCGCCGGTGTACCTGGCAACGCCACCCGGCCCGGCTTCGCCGTCCAGCTGGAGGGCCGACCGGGACGGGCCGATGATCTCGTCGGACTCCCCAGCCCGGCCGTACACGGCCTCCACCGTGACGTCGTCCGGCGTCAGCGTCCCGAGCGCCACGCTGGCCCGGACGATCAGGCGCCCGCCAGGGCTGAGGTCGCCGTCGTCGGCCTCGACGTGCTCGACCCGCACAGCGGGCCACGCCGCGATCACCCGCTGTTTCCAGGCGGCAAGCTCCCGTGCGCCGTCAAAAGACGCGCTGCCCGGCGGTACCGGGTCGGTCAGCGCACGCGACGACCGGGCGGCAGGCGCATACAAGTCGGTGACGTACTGCCTCACCATCCTCGTCGCCAGCGCGCGCGGCCCCAGCCCGCGCAGGGTATGCGACACCATCTCCAGCCACCGGGCAGGCAGCCCGTTGCCGCTGGTGTCGTAGAACAGCGGCGCGACCGACTTGCCGATCAGGTCATACAGCGCTGCCGCCTCGAGCTCGTCCCGGCGGGCCGGGTCGGGCACTCCGTCCGCGGACGGGATTGCCCAGCCGTTGTGGCCGTCGAACCACTCATCCCACCAGCCGTCCAGCACCGACAGGTTCAGGCCGCCATTGAGCGCAGCTTTCATCCCCGAGGTGCCGCAGGCTTCCAGCGGCCGAAGCGGGTTGTTCAGCCAGACGTCGCAGCCCTGAACAAGAATGCGCGCCAGCGCCATGTCGTAGTCCGGCAGGAAGACGATCCGGTGCCGCACATGCGGCTGATCAGCAAACCTGACGAGCTGCTGAATCAGCTGCTTGCCGCCGTCGTCTGCCGGGTGCGCCTTGCCGGCCACCACTATCTGGACCGGCCGCTCCGGGTCCAGCAGCAGCTCGGTGAGCCTGGCCGGGTCGTGCAGCATCATCGTCAGCCGCTTGTAAGACGGCACCCGGCGGGCAAACCCGATCGTGAGGATGTCGTCGGCGAGCACGCCGTCGATCCAGATCAGCTCAGCATCGGACGCGCCGCGCTGCTGCCAGGATGCCCGCAGCCTGCGCCTCGCCTCCGCCACCAGGTTCGCCCGCAGCCCGCGCCGCAACTCCCAGATCAGGTTCGCGTCTGCGGCCGCGCGGTCCCAGAACGTCGGATCGTCCGCGGGGTCCGCGACCGAGCCGGCGGTTGCGCTACCCAGAGCCTGGTCAGCCGAGCCTGCAACCAGTTGCACGACTTCCGGGGCAACCCAGGTAGGTGCGTGCACGCCGTTTGTTACCGAGGTAATAGGCACGTCGGCAGCGTCAAAGCCTGGCCACAGCCCGGCGAACATCTCGCGCGAGACCGAGCCGTGCAGCTCGCTGACGCCATTCACCCGCTGCGCGAGACGCATTCCCATGACCGCCATGTTGAAGACGGCCGGGTCACCGCCGGCGAACGTTTCCGCCCCGAGAGACAGGATCTCCGCGACTGGCAACCCGGGGGCAGCGCCGCCCTCTGCGCCCTCGAACTGGCGCGAGACCAGATCACGCGGGAACCGGTCGATGCCGGCCGGGACGGGCGTATGGGTGGTGAATACGGTGCCCGCGCGGCACAGTTCCAGCGCCTCGTCGAAGGTCAGCCCTTGCTCGGTGTACTCACGGATGCGCTCGACGCCAAGAAAGCCGGCGTGCCCCTCGTTGGTGTGGAAGACCTCGGGTTCGCGATGGCCGGTACGGGCGCAGTAGGCACGTACCGCCCGGACGCCGCCGATGCCCAGGAGCAGTTCCTGGCGCAGCCGGTGGTCGGTTCCGCCGCCGTACAACCGGTCGGTGATCTCCCGCAGTTCGGGGTCGTTCTCCTCGACGTAGGAATCGAGCAGCAGCAGCGGCACCCGGCCGACCTGAGCGACCCAGATCTGCGCAGACAACTCGGCGGAGTCAGCCAGCGTGACACTGACCCGGACTGCGGCGCCGGTCCCGTCACGCAGCAGGGTGAGCGGCAGGCCGTTGGGATCGGAAGCGGGGTAGCGCTCGGTCTGCCAGCCCTCGCCGGTCAGCGACTGGGTGAAGTAACCGTGCCGGTAGAGCAGCCCCACGCCGATCAGCGGCACGCCCAGGTCACTTGCGGCCTTCAGGTGATCGCCGGCCAGGATGCCCAGGCCGCCTGAGTACTGCGGAAGCGCCGCGGTAATCCCGTACTCGGGCGAGAAATAGGCGATCGCGGCCGGCCATTGGGCGCTGGCTGATTCACCCTGGTACCAGCGCGGCTGGGTCAGGTAATCGCGAAGGCCGGCACCGGCCGCGGCAAGCCGCTCCAGGAAGCCGGGGTCCGCCGCCAGCTCGGCCAGCCTGTCCTGGGGCACCTTGCCGAGCAGCGCCGCCGGGTCCTGCTCAGCTAGCTCCCGGCTGGCGGGGTCAATCGAGGCGAACAGCTCCCGCGTCCCGGCGTGCCACGACCAGCGCAGATTCAGCATCAGCGACCGCAGCGGATCGAGCGCGTCGGGAAGGACCGGATGGATAGTGAACCGGCGGATAGCTCTCACGGACAGTGACCTTAATGCCTCCAGCGCAGAGCACACGCCACGGGTCGCCGGCGGCCAGCCACCAGGCCGGGGCGGCGACTCCGAGAGTGACCCCGGCGGGAACGTGCTGGTCATGGTCACAGCAGCCGTCCTGGCCGCGGCCGCCTGGCCCGGCGGCATGGCCCCGGATCCGCCGCGACCGGAGCCTGGCGAGCCCGCAATCGCAGCTCAGCCCTATCTGGGTGACCCCGTTCGGCATTGGCTGCGCTCAGATGGGTAGCTTTCATGCGTGATCGGGAGGATCCCCATACTCGATGTTCAGCCGGTCGTCAGGGTCGCCGGCTTGGTAGCAGGTTCGCCGGCCAAGGCAGTTCCGGGCGAGAGCTTCCTGGTCAGCGCCACCGTGTTTCGCGAAGGTCACGAAATGCTCGGGGCTGCCGTCGTGCTGACCGACCAGAACGGCGTGCCTCAGCCGATGGTCGGCATGCGCGAGCTGGCCGAGGGCACTGACCGTTACGGTGCCGACGTCAGTGCCACCAGCGAGGGACTTTGGCACTTCACCGTCGAGGCCTGGGGCGACCCGATCGCCCGCTGGCAGCACGACGCGGCGATCAAGGTTCCGCTCGGCCAGGACACCGAGCTGATGCTGGCGGAGGGCGCGCTACTGCTGCGCCGTGCCGCCGATCAGATTCCTGATGCGAAGACGCTGCCGGCCGGGGAGGCACGGCGCGCCAGGGCCGCCAGGAACGCCCTTACCAGCGCGGCGACGAAGCTGACCGACCCGCAGGTCGCCCCGCTAGACCGGCTCGCTGCCGCCGGGCAGGCCGGTGTGATTGCCGCTCTCGGCACGTTCCCGCTGCGGGACCTGCTCACCAGGACGGAGAGCTTTCCGCTCATCGTCCACCGGAAGCGCGCCCTGTTTAGCTCTTGGTATGAATTCTTCCCGCGCTCGGAGGGCGCGGTGCTCGACCCGACGCACCGGCGCAAGCCACAGTCGGGCACGCTGAGGACGGCGGCGAAGCGGCTGGACGCGATCGCCGACATGGGTTTCGACGTGGTGTACTTGCCGCCGGTGCACCCGATCGGCACGACCGCCAGGAAGGGCCAGAACAACACGCTCGTCGCCGGGCCGGGTGACCCGGGATCACCGTGGGCTATCGGCTCGCCGGACGGCGGCCACGACGCCCTCCACCCTGATCTCGGCTCACTCGATGATTTCGACGCCTTCGTCGGCAGGGCTCGGGAACTGGGCCTGGAGGTCGCGATGGACCTGGCCCTGCAGGCCTCGCCCGACCACCCGTGGGTCGCCAAGCACCCGGAATGGTTCACTACCAGGGCTGACGGGTCGATCGCGTACGCGGAAAACCCGCCGAAGAAGTACCAGGACATCTATCCGCTGAACTTCGACAACGACCCCGAGGGCATCTACGCCGAGGTGAGCGGGCTGGTCCGGCACTGGATGGACCACGGCGTCCGGATCTTCCGGGTGGACAACCCGCACACCAAGCCGCTGCCGTTCTGGCAACGCCTGCTCGCCGACATCGCAGCCAGTGATCCGGACGTGATCTTCCTGGCCGAGGCGTTCACCCGGCCGGCCATGATGCACGCGCTCGCGGCCATTGGCTTCCACCAGTCGTATACGTATTTCACCTGGCGGAATACGGCGGGCGAGCTCACCGAGTACGGCACCGAGCTGGCCGGCCCGGCGGCGCATTACATGCGGCCAAACTTTTTCGTCAACACCCCGGACATCCTGTGCCAGTACCTGCAGCACGCCGGGCCGCCCGCGTTCGCCGTGCGGGCCGTGCTGGCCGCGATGCTGTCCCCGTCCTGGGGCGTCTACTCCGGCTATGAGCTGGGCGAGAACATCCCGCTGGTGCCCGGCAGCGAGGAGTACCTGGACTCGGAGAAGTACGCCTACCGGCCGAGAGACTGGCAGCGAGCCAACTCGCGCGGGCTGACGATCGCCCCGCTGCTGCGGCGGCTCAACGAGATCCGGCGGACGCACCCGGCACTGCACTGGCTCCGCAATCTGCGCTTCCACTACAGCGACCAGCCCGACATCCTGTGCTTCTCCAAGCGCACTAGCCCAGATTTCGCCGGCGTGCCGGACATCGTTCTAGTAGTGGTAAACCTGAACCCCAACGAGACGCGCGAGGCTACTGTCTGGCTAGACAGCGCGGCGCTCGGACTGGATGCGGCAGCGGGATTCAGGGTCGTCGACGAGCTCTCCGGGCAGGAATTCACCTGGGGACTGGGCAACTACGTCAGGCTTGACCCCGCGCTCGCGCCTGCGCACATCCTGTCCGTGGTGCAGTGATGCTGGTCACGCATGATATTCCCGTGCATTCTCGTTAAGTAGGAGGGCGGCGGCCGTCGGCACTGCTGTCAGTAACACAGAGAGCACCGAGCGGGAGAGCAGGAGTGGAGCAGGCCGGGCACGCAGGCGGGCACAGCGCTATGGCAGATGGCCCGGTGCATGAGTTCAGGCCGGCCGCGAGCGAGCCGGTGCCAGACTCGTTCTCCTTCGAGAAGCCGCGGGACCCGCACTGGTACAAACGCGCGGTCTTCTACGAGGTCCTCATCCGCGGTTTCAGTGACTCCAATGGGGACGGTACCGGCGACATCCGCGGCCTCATCGACCGGCTCGACTACCTGCAGTGGCTTGGCATCGACTGCATCTGGCTGCTGCCGATCTACGCCTCGCCGCTGAAGGACGGCGGCTACGACATCGCGGACTTCACCGCGATCCTGCCCGAGTTCGGCACCATCGGCGACTTCGTCGAGCTAGTGGAGCAGGCTCATGAGCGAGGCATCCGTGTCATCGCGGATCTAGTCATGAACCACACCAGCGATCAGCACCCGTGGTTCCAGGCCTCTCGCTCCGATCCGGGCGGGCCATACGGCGACTTCTACGTGTGGGCTGACGCTGACGACGGCTACGCGGACGCTCGAGTGATCTTCGTCGACACCGAGCGTTCGAACTGGACCTACGACGAGGTACGCGGGCAGTACTACTGGCACCGGTTCTTCGCCCATCAGCCCGACCTGAACTACGAGAACCCGCTGGTGCAGGACTCCATGCTCGAGGTGCTGCGGTTCTGGCTCGACCTCGGTATCGACGGCTTCCGCCTCGACGCGGTGCCCTACCTGTACGAGCGCGAGGGCACGAACTGCGAGAACCTGAAGGAAACCCACGAGTACCTGAAGCGGGTGCGGGCCGAGATCGACCGGCTCTATCCCGACCGGGTGCTGCTGGCCGAAGCCAACCAGTGGCCCGCTGACGTGGTCGAGTACTTCGGCGACGCGAGCGTCGGCGGCGACGAGTGCCACATGGCCTTCAACTTCCCGCTGATGCCGCGCATCTTCATGGCCGTGCGGCGGGAGCAGCGCTACCCGATCTCAGAAATCATGGCCCAGACGCCGCAGATACCTTCGGGCTGCCAGTGGGGCATCTTCCTGCGCAACCACGATGAGCTGACGCTGGAGATGGTCACCGACGACGAGCGTGACTACATGT
>Ga0335075_10007582_pt1 | contig 16684 bp, 13 predicted proteins | sample Lox_Sample_24_FD_206723 | JGI IMG/M metagenome (GOLD analysis project Ga0335075, IMG submission 206723) | Soil microbial communities from Loxahatchee National Wildlife Refuge, Florida, United States - Lox_Sample_2.4 | ecosystem: Environmental > Terrestrial > Soil > Wetlands | place: USA...
CCGTTCGCAATGGCACCTTCAGGTCCGCGCCGCAGCGCATATGCAGCGTCCGCAGGTCGCCATCGGGCACGGAAGCGCCCATGGACCGGCGCGCCAGCGCCATGCCGGTAACATGCCGCTTCAATGCCGCCCAGCTGTCGAAGCGCAGGTCGCGGGCGATCAGGAACTGAGCCTCGGCAAGCCTCGGGGGCCTGCTTCCGAAGCGCGCCAGCGCCGCCGGCTCCCCGGCACGCGCCGACTTCAGCAGTTCCTTGGCGCGCTTTTGCTGCTGCTCGAGATTGAGGCGAAAATCGCGAAGACGATTCGCCGCGTGGTCATCGGCCATGGCAATCCCCTTTTCGTGCGCCTGCGCCCGCCCAGGCAGAAAAGGGATGCAAGGACCCAGCATCGTCAGGTCGTCGTGTCGTGGGCGCAGCCCTTTCCGCGGACGTGGATGCTCCGACCGAGCCCGCCCATTGTAAGCTCGGGAACCGAACCCAGGAAGCACCCCATGGAGTCGAGTGCCACAGACACGAAAGGATGGCCCACGTTCTGGATCGCGGTGCTTGTAATGGTGTCGGCCTTCGGTGCGCTGAGCTGGTTTGCGCTGCACCGCGATGATTACGTGACGCCGGCCGGGCGCAATCCCCTGTCCCTGCGTGCCGGCCAGCCGGTGTCCTACCTGCTGCTCGAAACCCAGGACGCCGATATTGCCGACGGCTCCGGTCCCGCCCTACGGCGGCGGTCACTGCGGGTCATCGTCCCCGTGGGTATTTCGCGGGCCGATCTGGACGCCACGTTGCGTCAGGTGATGGCCGTCGAGCGGCGCAAGGCGGCCGCCGCCGATCAGATCGAAGTGCTGGCCTATGGTCCGAACGACAACACCAAAGGACCGTTCACGTACGGCAGGGCCGACTGGGCGCGAGGCTCCGGAGACAACTACTCCGTGGAGATCTCGCCCGGCGTCGGCGACAAGAATTAACGGCGGACCCCGGCGCCGCGACCGCGCCGTTCCTGGCGGATTTGCGAACGATACTGTCGGGTTTCCGACGCGCCGGCAATGCTAGTCTTCCACCCAACGACGGAGGTGACTGCCTTGGCCAATCACATCGCACACTTCGAGATCTTCGCCGACAACGTCGAGCGGGCCCGCAAGTTCTATGAGCAGGTTTTCGCCTGGCGATTCGAGCCCGGAGGGCCGCCCGACTTCTATCACATCTTCACGGGCCCTCCGGTCGAGCACGGCATCGCACGCGGCCTCATCGCGCGCCGCCAGGGTCCCGCATCCCAGGGGGCCATCAACGGCTACCGGTGCACCATCAGCGTCGTCTCCATCCGCGAGTTTGCCGACACCGAAGGCAATATCGCCTGCGCGATGCAGTACGCGGACGTGACATGGGCAGCATCGAATCACTGAGGTCCTACGTGGAGGGTTACCCCGAGGGCGGCCGCATCCCGCCCCATGCCCACGACTGGGATCAGCTGGCCCTGATCAGCGGCTCGGCGGCCATCGTGGAGACGGAGGCCCTGTATGTCGTGCATCCACTGCTGAAGGGTCTGTGGTTACCCGCCGGCGTCGAACATTCGATCTATTCGCCGCGACCCTTCTATCTGCACACGCTGTACTTCGAGGCCGGCACCGTGCGTACCGACTCTCAGCCCCAGGTGCTGGGGATCGACGCCTTGACGCGTGAACTGCTCCTGCTGCTGTGCACGGTCCCGAGTCCCGCGCGGCGCGGCGAACGGCACGCGCACGCGCTCGCCCTGATCGAGGCAATCCTGCCGGAAGCAAGACCGGAGTCCTTCTCCCTGCCCCGCCCACGGCACGAGCGCGCGCGCAAACTTGCCGACTACTTTGCGACGCAGGTCGGCGACGCTCGCTCGGTCGAGATCATCGCCGGTGAAATCGGCGGCGCGAGCCTGCGGACCTTCGAGCGGCTGTTCGCGGAGGAGACCGGGTTGAGTCTGGCCGCATGGCGCCGCCACAGCCGCCTGCTGACTTCACTGTCGCTGCTGGCCGATGGCAAGAGCATCGGCGAGGTCGCCCACGCGGTGGGCTACGAGAGCACCGCGGCGTTCAGCACGGCGTTCAAACAGTGCTTCGGTGTCTCGCCCTCCGGCTACGCGTAGCAAGCGCCGAAGCTCAGGCATCTCCCGACCGGTCCGACACCAGGGCGGCCATCGCCCGCGAGCGCTCGGTCCCCTGCGCCTCAAGTCCCGCCACGACGCCGAGCCGATCGGCCGGCCCGCGGTTCTGGTTCACCTTCCATTTTCCCTCAAGTCTCGCGATGGGGATTTCGACCCCCACGATGCCGCCGAGCATCTGTTCGATGTAGTCCACCGGCGCATCGGAGACCCGCCAGGGCTGCGCCCGGCCGGCCTCCTGCGTGGCCGTCAGCTGCGTGACGTGTTCCAGCAGCCAGCCCCGGTCCGCCACCGCCCTCGCCTTGCCGTACGCATGGACCACGGCGTAATTCCAGGTGGGTACGACCTTGCCGTCGGCCTGCTTGCTCGGGTACCAGGACGGAGTGATGTAGCACTGCGGCCCCTGGAAGATCGCGAGCGCTTTTCCGGCGCCTGCCACGTCCTTCCAGACCGGATTGGCGCGGGAGACATGCCCGCGCAGCGTCCCCTTGTCACCCTCGGTCGGGTGAACCATGAAGGGAATGTGATTCGCGATCAGCTCGTTACCCGCCGCGAGCACGAATGTACCGAACGGGTGGGCCCTGATCAGATCGTGCAGCACGGTGAGCCGTGTCTCTGCGAATTGCCGTGGCGCATACATGGAGGTATCAATAGCACCCGGGGGAAGGGGCCACAAGCGTCCATGTGCCATGGTGGGACCGCCTGAAAAATCGTACCTCCTGTGGTTCACGCAGCGCGTGGGCACCACGCTCATCGCCCGGGCGCTGGCGGCCTGCGTTCGAGCCGGTGACCGATGAGGTCAACGATGCCTGGTATGCCCGCTATCTCGCGGATCGCCAGGCGCTCAGGCCCGCACGTTGATGGCGTAGCCACCGTCCACGGTGAGCTTCGCGCCGTTGATGTAGGCCGCGCGGTCGGACGCGAGGAACACGACCGCGTCGGCCACCTCGCGCATGCTGCCCCAGCGTCCCGCGACGATGCCCCAGTTGCGGCAGGTCTGTTCGAGGAATTTCTCCTTCGAGATCTGCTGCTGCCCGGCAGCGCCCGCCGCCCAGTGTTCCCGCCACTCGGTGGCGATCAGTCCGGGAATCACGGAGTTCACCGTGATCCGCGCCGCCGCCAGGTCCGCGGCCAGATAGGACGTGACATGGTTCATGGCCGCGTTGTTCAGGCCATGGGTCAGGGCGGAGGTGAGCACGCTCGAGCCCGCGATGCCACTGATGTTGATGATGCGGCCGCTGCCGTCGGTGGGCATGTGCGGAATCATGGACTGGGTGACGCGCAGCATACCGAGCGTCTTGGTGTCGATGTCGTCGCGCCAGTCGGCATCCGGCCAGCGGATCTGACGTTCGGGCCGCTTGATCGGACCGCCCGCATTGTTGACCAGGATGTGCAGGACGCCGAGCTGCGCCCGCGCGCGGTCGACGGAAGCGGAAACGGCCGCGGTATCGCGGATATCCGTAGGCAGGGCCAGCGCGGGAACGCCGGTCGCGGCAGTGATGTCATCCGCCGCGTCCTGCACCGCAACCACCGTGCGCGCGAGCAGCGCCACCCGGACGCCTTCCTGCGCCAGGCCGAGCGCGATCGCACGCCCGATACCCTTGCTGCCTCCCGTGACGAGCGCCGCCCTCCCCTTCAGTCCCAGTTCCATCGGCCTAAGGTTCCTTCCCGGCCCGGGTCCGGAATCCCGCCTCGCGCCAGGCCTTCATGCCGCCATCGAGCGCCACCGCGCCCTGGAAACCCATCTGGCGCAGCGTGGCGGCCGCCAGGGTCGGGATGCGGCCGAACTCGCAGTAGCACAGGATCCGGCGGGTCGGGTCGGTGAGCTCCTGGTTGACCCGCAGTTCGAGCTGGCCCCGCGGCAGATGCCGGGCGCCGGGGATGTGGCCTTCCTCGAAGGCATCGCGTTCGCGCACATCGAGCAGCACCAGATCGTCATTCCGAGAGGTGATCCGGCGGTTGAGCTCCTCCAGGGACATGAACGGCACGATGGCCGCCGCCTCGGAAAGCATCTGGGCCACGGTCTTGCCGCCGCTCATGTTGGTGCGCAGCGCCTCGGTGACATGCGTGGGCATCGAGAGATTCAGGTTGCGCATCATCTCGACGAAGGCATCCCGCTCGCGCTTCTGCAGCCGGGGGTTATCGGCCAGCTCCTGGCCGATGGTCGAGTGGGTGCGTCCCTTGTACTCATGCGCCGGGAATATCATGAGTGCGGGATCCAGCCTCAGCAGGTGATTGAACAGGCTGTCGAAGAGCGCCTCGGCATTGCCGCTCGGCAGGTCCGTGCGGCCGGTCGCGCCGATCAGCAGCGTATCGCCGGTGAAGACCCGGTCGCCGATGCACAGGCACATTGAATCCGCGGTGTGTCCCGGAGTATGCAGCGCCTGCAGCCGCAGCTTCCCCACGGCGAGCAGTTCGCCACCGCGCAGCCGCAGATCGACGAACGGCGCCGGGCTCGAGCCGTGCATCACGACCGGGACATCGAGCTGGCGCGCGAGCTGCTGGGTGGCCGAGAAATGATCGGCGTGGGTGTGGGTATCGATGAGATACCGGATCTGCAGCCCGCTACGGGCCGCCATGGACTTGTAGCGGTCGATCTGGCTCAGTTCCGGGTCGATGAGGGCCGCGGCACAGCTGTCCTCGCAGCCTATCAGGTAGGACCGGCACCCTCCGGTCGCGACTGCTTCGAAGATCATCTTTCTCCCCTCCCGCAGATTGGGCAACCGGCGGAATCGGGTCCGCCCGCCGTGTCATTCCTCGATAAGGGTCCTTCCCGGTGGCGTCGGCGGGACCCGCTCTGCCTGTCCGTCCGCATGATCGACCATGAATGACGGCAACAGGAAGACCAGCGGCAGCGCGATCATCGATACGACGCCGTTGGCGATCGCCATGGTGCTGAAAGGCAGGTGATACGCCTCCATCGCCTTCGCACCCAGCCAGTCGGCTCCAAAGAGCGAGAGGTTGCGGACGCTGACCATCAGCGAAAAGCCCAGCGCCTCGCTGCCGGCCGGCGTCGCGCGCATGTAGAGGTCGGTCAGGGCCATGTCGGCGGCGGCCCAGCCCAGTCCCCACATGCTTTCGATGATGTAGGCCTCGGTCATGGAATCGTAGAACGCGTAGCCGATCTGCGCGATGGAGCCGGCGAGGATGCAACAGAACAGCAGTCTGCGCAGCGTCCAGCGCTTGGCCGCATATGTGCCATAAAGCGCCGCGACGCCGATGGCGAAAATGCCGTTCAGGAAGAGCATCAGACCCTGCTGCCCGGTGCTCATGTGCAGCACGTCCTGCTGCCGGTAGAACAGTGCGGTCTGGATACCCGGCGCAAAATAGAACAGGAAGCTGAAGCCCGCCGCGGCCCACATGGTCCTGGCCCTGACGATCTTCACGAGCTGCCGACCGGCATCTCCCAGGAGCTTCTGCGAGTCGACCTGGATCCGCCTTTCCTTGAGGAAGAATATCGTTGCCGGAACCGGCAGGAACATGATTGCGGCGCTGACGCCGCTGGTCCAGCCGATCGCCATTCCCGCAAGCACTCCGCCGAGGGGTCCGCCGACGACGCTCGCCGTCTGGTAGGCGAACTGGAACACCGATGCAAAGCTGCCGGAGGAATTGAGGGCCTGAGCCTTCTCCGTCATGTAGCCGCCGACGGCGGTGCTGCAGATCACCATGAACACGTTGATCGCGATACACACCGTCAGCAGCGTCGAGTACACGTGCGGCGTGAAGATCAGACCGATGAAAGCGGCGACGGAAAGGATCGAGCCCGTCAGGATGTAGCTCTTGCGCCGCGTACCGAACAGCGGGAAGGCATCGATGAAGATGCCGAAGAAGGGTTTGAAGTACCAGGCGATGCCGAGCCAGAAGAAGAAGGCGGCGGTGGAAGCCTTGCCTTCGTGCAGCTCGTTCTTGAGAAGATTCTTGAGCGGTATCAGTCCGATGGCGTTCTGTTGACTGAGGCTTACCGCGGTGATCCCGAAGAAGACGACGATGGCGGCATGGAGCAGCTCGCGCCTGAAATTCCCCGCGGCCGCTGTCGCAGAGCCGGTGTCCGGTTGCTGGGTTCCGATAGCCAATTCCTTATTCCCGCCGTGACTTGGGGCCGTTTCCGAGGGTGCCCGCGCGAGCATAGCAGACAATATTCGCCTGCCGGGGCAGGACCGCTGTTGCACGGCGCAAGACGGTGATTGCTGCCCCGGCGTAGGCTGCGCCCCTGGATGTACTTCAGTGAGAGAACAGCATCGCGATCCGGGCCCACAGCAGCCTCGCAAAGAACTTCGGCGGAAAGGCCCGATACACCGGGACATCCGCTGGTGCCCCGCCCGACCGCCTGAACCGGCCCTGAATGCCCATCTGCACGCGGGGCGGTCCGGCCCCAAGGCGTGGCCGGAAGACGTTCACCCAGTGGCCCTTCTCGAAGTCGAGGTACATCGGCGAATTGCAGCACCCCGCCACCACCCGCCGGGTCGGCGAGCTGTCCTTCAGGCGCAGAACGCGTAGCAACTCGCGGCCCCGCGTACATTCGAAACGGTCCTTGCGATACAGCACGTAGGCCGTGCCGCCATCCGCGTCGAGAACCGCAGTGGCGCCGCTCAACGCTTCGATCTGACGCGCTCCTTGCTGACAGTCATCGCAGTAACAGGCCACCACCATGATCGGTGCGCCTTGCGCCGCACATTCGACCCTGCCACACGCACATGAGACCGGCATCATCGTCATTTTTTCAGTCAGGGCGGCGCTCGGCCGGCTCATTCCCTTCGTCGAGGAATTTCTTCATGGACGGGACGGCACGATGATCCTGGGGAATGCAGCCATGAAGCGGCGGTCACGGGCCGGATGAGCGCTCCAGGCGGGCGAGCGTCGCCGGGGTGTGGATCCTGGCAGCCCAGAGCGAGGCGTTCGTGGCGTCGCCCTGGGCCGCATAGAGCTCACGCAGGTCGGCGAAGGCGGCCTGCGTCAGATAGAAGTTTTCCCCGCGACTGGCCTCGAGGCCGCGAGCGGCGGCGAGCAGCACCGGTTCGGCCTCTGCAAAACGGTGCATCAGGCCCAGGCAGACCCCGATATCGGCCTCCACGCCCTGGGTTTGCCAGGTATCGGCTCCGAAGCGTGTTTTCTTCCCCGCCTCGCTGGTGCGCAGCGCCGCAAGCCCTGCGGCCGGCTCGCCTGCGCGGCAGGCTGCATTTCCGTAGACCTGCCACGCCCCGGCCGTGACCTGGTGTCCGGGCCCCAGCACCGCCCCCAGACCTGTTGCCGCGGGCAGCGCCGTCGCGACTGCCTCCTGGTAGCGGTTCTGAAGGTACAGATCATTGGCGAGGGAGACCTCGGTCATCAGCGTCTCCGCGTGCTGCGGTCCCAGGACCCTGGCGCGCCTGGCGAGCAGATCCCGCAGCAGTGCCTCGGCTTCCACCGGCCGGTGTGCGGCCGCAATGGTATCCGCCAGATTCAGCTCGGTCGTCATCAGATACGGCGCATCCGCGGACATCGACTTCTTGCCCAGCGCGACGGCCGCCTCACCGCTCGCCAGCGCCGCGGCAAAGTCACCGCGGCTTTTGTTCACGATCATGATGTTGTTGAGCGCGTGTACCGCGCGTTCGTTCCAGCGGCGGGTCTGGAAGGTTCGGGCACAGGCCAACTCCCGGCGGAACGTGGAGTCGGCCGCGTCATCCTGCAACGTCGTGCGTTGGATCTCCCCGAGGATATCCAGTGTGTCCGCGTAGGCACCGTCCACGGTGCATTTGTCGTGCAGCAGCGCCAGCGTCTCGCGCGTCGGGGCCTCCGCCTCCCTCACGTGCCCGCTCATCAGCAGCAGCAGGCTGCGGATGTTGAGGGCATCGATCAGGTCGCGCGGATCGCCGTGACCACCGCGCACCAATGCCATCTGCCGATCGTTCAGCGCCAGGGCCTCTGGGTAGCGTCCCAGCGCCTTCTCGGTGCGGGAAACGACGCCCAGCACCGATGCCGCGACGAGTGGGTCCGATGAGATGTCCGCATCCGATTGGTTCATCACCTTGTCGAGCAGGTCACTGACCATCACGTCGCGGCGCCCGATACCGGGGTTGGCGGAGGTCAGCAGGTGCTCGAGGAACTGACCCCGCTGCGCTGCCATCTCGCGGGCCTGGGTGGCACGGTGGGTCTGCAGCAGGGTGGCGCCGGCCAGAAGCCCGGTGGCCACCAGCGCCAGCGCCGCGAGCGCGGTGCCGAGACGATGCCGCCGCAGGAACCTGGCGCCGAGATAGAGCGCGGTCTGCGGCCGCGCCAGGATCGCGCGGCCCTCGAGATAACGCCTGAGATCCTGTACCAGTGCGTCGACCGAACTGTACCGGTCCGCGGCATCGGGGCGCAGGCATCGCCTGACGATGCTGTCGATGTCTCCCCGCAGCAGGCGTTGCAGTCGCGGCAGGGTGGTCGCCCGCGAGCGCGCCGCTGCGTGGTCGATCCTGGCCGTGGAAAGATGCTGCGGCTGCAGTCCCTTGAAGGCCCGCTCGATGGCAATCGCGGCCGAGCGGCGCCCGCCTTCGACTTCGCCGGTCAGCAGGCAGAAAAGAGTCGCGCCCAGCGAGTAGATGTCGGAAGCCGTGGTCAAGGGTTCGTTGCGCAGCTGCTCCGGGCTCGCGTAGGTCGGCGTCGCAAGGATGGTCGTCGTTACCGAGTCGTCGGGTTGGATCAGCTTGCTGGTGCCGAAGTCCAGCAGCTTCACCACTCCTTGTGCATTGACCAGGATGTTGGAGGGCTTAAGGTCCAGATGCACCACGAGATTGCGATGGGCGTGGGCGATCGCTTCGCAGACCTGAAGGAAGAGCCGCACCCGTTCCTGAACGCTCAGGGCTCCGCGATCGCAGTATTCGTCGAGGTGCACGCCGTCGACGAAATCCATCACCAGGTAGGGTTGGCCGCTATCGCTGATGCCGGCGTCCAGCAACCGCGTGATGTTGGGGTGGTCGAGCATCGCGAGGATGTGCCGCTCGCGATGGAAGCGGTCCACGAATTGGCGTCCCGCCGCATGCGGCGCAAGTACCTTTATTGCAACCCGCTGCGGCGCACCGCCCAGGTGGCGCTCGGCGAGGTACACCGTGCCGATGCCGCCCGCGCCGATGACGCGCAGCACCGTGTAGGGACCCAGCCGCTGCGGCAGTTCCGCGCATGCCGACACCGCAGCCGGCAGCGGGCCGGTGGCCGAGTACCGGTCCTGATTGGCGCCGTGAACCATCCGCAGCACCCGCGCCCGCAAGGCGGAATCGGTGCAAGCCGAATCCAGCACCCGCTCCCGCTCGGGTTCGGGCGTGCGATCGATCAGTTCGAACAGCGTCTGGAGTTCCTGCCAGGCCTCGGCGCGGTCCCCCATCCAACCTCCCCGCCTGTTTTCATCAGTACCGGCCGGATTCTGCGGATGATCCTATCGCCTGTACCCGGCTGCTGCCATCACTTGAGCGGCCCACGACGCCAGGTGAAGGATTATTGTCCATATACCCCACTGATGCTGCATCGCGGCAAAACGGCAGGCCGTGACCGAAGCCGGTTCCGCATCCAAACCTGCCGCCGACGGCAACTAAGTCACGGGCAGATGCGGCTTTGCGCCGAAGGAGCTCGTCCGATGGAGACATTCCGCTGGTTCTTTCCCTTCTTTGTGATCGGGGGAAGTTTCGTGCTCGTTGCCTGCTGCATGGTGATCGCAGTGTGGTCCGAACGGGCGTCGAAAAAGGCGCGGGACCAGGCCGTACAGATCCTGATGCTGTACGCACAGCGCGGCGAGGCGCCCCCGCAGACGGTCATCGATGGGCTGGCCATCGTGCGGTCCAGGCCGCAATCGAAACCGGCCAAGCCAGAGACGCGGGGTCGCCATTTCTAGGAGTTCGCAAGTTGCGCCGTCTTCGCCCTCGGCGCTGAGCTCCCGCCTGGGAGACGGGGAGAGATCGGGCTTACCGAATGCCGATCTCGGTCCTTTTCGACGGGTCCATTGTAGGAGCGGCGATCGAATGAGCCAACGCCCTCAGAACATTTGCAGCTTAGTCGCCCTACGACCTTGCGTTTGCAATCCAGGCTGATGCCAGCCAATCCAGCCCGATCTATTGCAGTGCATGTGGGGCTGACGCTTCACTCGCGGGCGTTGGATAGCGGGCGCGTGCATTGCCGCCTTCGGTGAACCAACGAGGTAGCGCGCAGCTTCCCACCGGGTGTGATCTACGTGTGAACTGTGCGCCACGCAAGTTGGGAAAATGGCATTAAAATGGCATAATATATGGCATGAAGACAACCATTGATTCCGCCGGACGCATTGTCGTTCCCAAGTCCTTGCGCCAGGCACTTAACTTAAAGCCCGGTCAGCCGCTCGAGATACGAGCGGGCGATGGACGGCTCGAAATTGAGGTCGCTGCCACGCCAATGAGCTTGAAAGGGAAGGGCAAAGCGGTCGTTGCGGTTCCTCAGATCGAGCTGCCAACGCTCACCGCCGATGCGGTACGGGAAACACTTGAGCAGATACGAAGGTGAAAGCGGCCGACACTAGCGTCGTCGTTGCCGCGTTTGCGTCATGGCACCAGTACCACGATCGAGCCCGAGATGCTCTCGATCACGGATTGCGCCTGATCGATCACTGCGCGCTCGAAACCTACTCGGTATTGACTCGGCTGCCGCCTCCGCATCGTTGTCCGAGTGATGTAGTCCGCGATTTTATCAGGGCTCGCTTCGACGATCCCTTTCTTCGTTTGGACGCCCGAGCCTATAAGGCCTTTGTGTTGAAGCTACCTGAGTACGCGGTTGCGGGCGGAAGTGCCTACGACGCACTCGTAGCGGCAACGGCGATCGCCCACAGAGCTGAACTCGTAACTTGTGACCGGCGCGCCGCATCCGTTTATGAAACGTATGGAGTCCGAGCCACATACCTCAGCTGAAGTTCGGATACTGGCGGGACTCAGCCGTGAAGCCAATGCCGCGGCGTGTCGATTCCGCCGGCCTCATCAGTTCTCGGAATAGCCGAAAGGATGGCATCAATGGCCTCATCGTGCTGGGAGAGCTTACGATCCAGACGGGTCTGTAACTCCTCGAAGCGACGTGCCAGTTCGCGGTTGGTGCTGAGCACTTTGCGTAGCTCGACGAATGCACGCACTAGGTAGACGCTCATTTCTACTGCGCGCGGGCTATTTAGAATGTAGCGGCCTGGATCGCACCGTGCTCGGTAAAAGCCAGCGGGAGCTTACGGCGACCACCCCAACTTGATGTCGCAAAATGCGACTTCAAGTTCGTGAACTCCTCGGCAATAAGCTCAAATAAGAAATCATTGGGAAAGCGCTTTCGATTGCGGCGGACTTGCTCGTTGAGACGAAGCGTCGTGACGCCGTACAGTGCGGCGAATCTCGTGACCGGGACGGCAGCAACGCACATTGACGCACATTGGCCCGCATTAGCGTGGAATGGAGCGGGTGATGGGAATCGAACCCACGTTAGCAGCTTGGGAAGCTGCAGTTCTACCATTGAACTACACCCGCAACTTCTTGATTCAGTTGCTTAATCGGCAACGAGGCGATGCCGTCGGTGCCACTTCGCGTCCCGCCAAGACTACCACTTCCTGATGGACTGCCGGCAGCAATCGATGGTGCGGATCAGGTCGCCGCGGAGCGGTGCGCGTGCGTGCCGACGCTGCGGCCGGTCCGTTCGGCCTGGAAAAGATCCTTCCACATCCGCGTGCTCTTCAGGGAACGCATTTCCGTCGGCAACTTGTCGGCGATGGATCCTGCCTGATTGAGCAGCGCGCTGCGGTTCGGCTCACCGGTCAGCGCCGAGGCGTACAGGACCGTCGCGTAGTCGAGTCGTTGCTGCGCGTCATCGCGATTATGGGCGAAGCGGCTCTTCTGCCAGGCGACTACCGGCTTCAGCAGGGCCCGCGCCTGCACGGTCTCGCCCATCCGGGCCATGGCGATGGCCTGCAGGACGATGAGCTGCGACCGCACGTTGAGCGCCTGCGCGTCGTTGTGCGCCTCCGCGCGCGGTATGACGGGAGCGATCGCGGCCTTCGCCGCGGCATAGTTGCCCAGGGCTATTTCGGACGTGGCGATGATCAGGGCCGCATTGATCGGACAGCTGCCGATTTCGCTTTCGTGTCCGTACGGCATCTTTCGCGCCAGACCGCTTTTCAGCTCCGGCTGCGCAAACGCTATGGCGTCCCGGAAATCACTCCTGAGCAACGCGATCCTGGCGCGGGTATCGACCAGCGTGCACCTGGCGCTGTAGGTCTTGAAACTCGTCTCACCGAAGGCTGCCCCGGCCTGGACGACGACGGGCTGCACTTTGCGCAACATCGCTTCGCCTGCGTCGCGCTCGCCCAGATCGGCCTCGAGCCGTGCCATCGCCGCATAGTGGCCTGCAATTTCATCGCTGTAATTGACCGGGGAGGCGGCTCCGAGAAGGATGTCCAGGGCCTGCCGGCGCGCCCCCAGCGCCGCGCGCGGACGACCCAGCCGCTCGTCATGCAGGGCGATGTTGCCGGCATCGAACGCAACCGATCCGCGGGTATCCACGTTCTCCGGGTCCACCCGCAGCAGCAGCAGGCCATCATCGAGGGCCCGCTGCACGAACTGGTTGGAGTCGGCCAGACGCAGATCCACTTCGGCCGGCGATGAGGCGAGCAGGTTCAACTGGGCGCGCGCCTCCAGGGCAACGATATGCCCGGGATTGCGGGCCAGGACCGCATCGCTCAGTTGCATGCCCTGCTGCGAGACTTTCCGGAGCTCCTCGGTGCGCCCTTCGCGATAGAGTTCGACGGCCTCGATGCTGAGGGTCGCGGCATAGTCGGCGGTCGCAGGCAGATCGGTGAGTTTCAGGGCGCCGATGCTTGCGTATTCCTGCTTGGCGCGCGCCGTCAGATCGAGGGCCTGCTTGCCGCTCTCATAACTTGCGACACTGGTGGCGACCTCGCCATAGGCGCGGCGGACCGCCACCGATGGATGCGGAGCCTCGACATAGGGCCGAAGTACGGCCTCGGCACGGACGTTGTAGCCGCGGGTGTGGTCGGTGGCGGTACCCGATCGATCATCCACGTCGGCGAGCGCCGCAAGCCCGATCCCGAGGGCAATCGCGGATTCCTCGGAGTTGTCGCCGTTCTCACGCAGCCGCTCCAGCGTGGCCACCGCATCCGTCAGGCTGCTGCGCGCACCTTTGAGATCGAAAGCCTCCGTCTGCGCGATCCCGTAGTGCACACGGGCCAGTGCAGCACTGCGCCGCGTATCGACGGTCTGCAGGCTCGCCGGCAGGGAATCGTAATACTGGGTCTCCCGCTCGCCGAGCTGTTTCACCAGCGCGCTGGTTCCAAAACCGGCGAGCTGGACGGCAAAGTCGTCGTTGAGGTAGCCCAGCAGGTGCTCCGCCTGGCTGCGGGCGGACTCGGCCTCCATGCGGCTTGATTGCGCCGCAGCCTCGGCACGCCGCGCGCGCCCCAGGCTCACGAAGGCAAGGACGAGGGCGACGACGGCGCAGGCGGCCAGCGCCGCGCAACCGGCCGCGATGCGCCGGGCGCGATGCAGCGCATGGCGCGCCGCCAGTTCGCGAGCCCGCTGCTCGGCCAGCAACCGCTCGGTGCGGTCCTGCGCATCGCGCTCATGCCGCAGGTCGCGGCTGGCCTTGACGACCGCGCACAGGACATCGTGCGTGAGCTCCACACGACGCACGTCCAGCCGTTCCTCGATGCGCAGCAGCCGGCGGTTGACCAGCAGTGCCAGGGTGCCGGGCGCGGCGCCCGCGGCAGCGAACAGCGACGCGATGCGCTCCTCGGCAATGTTCTCCCGGTACCCGGAGTCGGTCAGGAGCACATCCTCGATCACCTGCCGCACGGCCGGCGGCTGATCGGCCATCGCCCGCTCATAGAACTCGTTGAGGATGGTCGCATGCGAGCCGGCGAGCAGGTCCAGGGAGATCTCGGCGCGCCCTTCGGCGATGCGCTTGTCGTTCAGTTCGCGACAGATGAGGCTCAGCAGCGAAGGTTCGACTTCGGCATTGGCGATCTCGGCACCGCCGGCGACGAAGCGCACGATGGCCGCCGCCACATCCTCGCTGACCAGCCGCCCGCCGGGGCGGCACACCGCCTCGAGGGCCTGGCTGCCGGTCATGGGGGCCAGCCGCAGCCGGTTCTGCGTCACGCTGGGCATCGAAGCCTTGAGGCTTTCGAGCGGCGCCAGGTAGTCCTCGCGCAACGAGATCACCACCCGGTAGTCGCCGCGCGCGAAGTCGAATTTCTCCGCGGCCGCGTCATCCTGCTCGAGCCTGGCTTCGAGCTCGCGCGGCGGCCGGTTTTCCACCAGATCGGACAGGTCCGCGATGAAGCGCGCGGCCCTGGCGCGGCCGAAGTCATCGGACTGCGCCAGCGTGAAGATTTCCTCGAACTGGTCGAAGATCAGCAGCGGAATCAGCGTCCGGCCAGCCTCGTCCCGCAGCACATCGTCGCGATGGTGCAGGAATTCCCAGAGCGATTCGCCTTCGACCGCCACGCCGACCTGCGTCCACTCGCCCGCCCGGCTGGCCGCGGCCGCGATGGCGCCCTTGATCTGATCGGCAGGCTCGGGCGCCTCGCGCGCGTAGTCGATGCGCACGTAGACCGGACAGTACCCCAGGCCCCGCAGCCGCGGCACGAGGCCGGCCCGCAGCACCGAGGTCTTGCCGAGCCCGGACTGGCCGAACAGGATGGTCAGGAGCTTGCGCTGGACACGCCGGCCGAGCTCTGCAACCTCGGCCTCGCGGCCATAGAAGAAGTCGCGCGTCTCCTCGGTGAAGGAGGCAAGGCCGAGCCACGGGTTCTTGGCATCGAGGGCCGCCGCGGCATCGGAATCCGGCATGGTATGAACGGCGGCGCTCATGGGCCCCGCCTCGTCAGTTCCTGCAGCCGTCGCGCGAAATCGGGGGGCACTGCTCCCCCGGGCAGGCTGTTGAAATGCAGCGCCCGAAACCGGTCGGGGACCAGGGCCTCCTCGGCCGTGGTGCCATCCACCGTCACCGGCAGCACGAACAGTGCGCCGTCGGCCATGTTGCGCAGCCGATCGATGGCGTAGCTCCACTCGCGCCGGAAGAACGCCTCGGTACGCCGCTGCGTGGTGGCCGAGATGACCGGGATGAAGTACGAGCAGCGGGCAACGTTCTGGCGGATCTTGCGGTCGTAGTCGTCGCCGGCCTCGAGCCGGTCCAGGTCGAACCAGGTGGTGACGCCCGCCGCCTCCAGCCCCGCCTTGATTTCGCGCACCGCCGGCAGATCCTCCCGCGCATAGGAGATGAAGATGGCGTTCTCCGGCATTTCACGCGCCGGCGGCAGGAATCGCGACGGCGCGGCCACGATCGCGGCGGCAGGCCTGCGTCGCGCCTGCCAGCGTTCGTGCAGTTCGGCCACGAAGTTCTCGGCTCCCATGTAGATGCGCGTGCGCAGGCTCACCTGCTGCAGGAACGCCACCAGCCGCTCGTCCGAGCCGGAATGACCGTCGGCCAGCACCTCGCCCACGTCGCGCGGGTCGGACAGGCGCTGCCGTTTGGCCATGCGCAGGAACAGTCGCGCCAGCCAGTTCGAGAAATTGCTGCCGATGAACAGCAGGTGGCTGTGCTCGAGCTCGTGGAACAGCTTTTCGGGAGCCAGGTGCTCGTTCTGCAGCGCGCAGATGAACTCGAGCAGGTCCTCGTCGGACACGACGTACGTGGGCGAGGCCGAAAGTTTACCGAACAGGTGATAGACCACCGGCCGGGTCAGCCGGTCGCGCTCCGCAGGCAGGTCGGCGATGCGATTGGGTGCGTATGACAGTACTTCGGTCAGCGCCGAACCACCGAACCGCACCGAGTTGAGCGCGCCTTCGAGCAGCGAGTCGAACGTGGTGGAGACGAAAAGGTCGAAATCGGTGATGGCGGCGAGACGCCTGAGGGCGAGTGGCGGTTCGAAGGCGGCATCCTTCATGATGCCGCGAAGCCGCACGTACGCTTCCTCGCGCCGGCCGCGGGTGGAGAGGTACCAGCATACGACGTCATTCAGGGTGCACGGCTCGGGGAGAAGGGACAGATCGACGCCGAGCTTGGCGGCCAGTTTCTCGGCGAGCCAGTCGTTGAGCAGACGCGGTCCACGATCGGTTTCGACCTGCAGCAGTTCGGGCCCCACGATGGGAATGACCCGATGCTCCTCGATGTAACTCAAAAGGTCATCCCAGGCATCGTCGTCCAGGGTGGCGACGGCGGGTTTGATCACAGTTGCGTTCAAGCAGACCTCGGCGGGTTCTGGCGCGCGCGGCAAGCATACCGCAGATGCGCGGCCGTGATTGAATCCGGCCGTATAATGCCGGCATGAAACCCGATCTGAATCTGCTGCTGGAACTGCGGGCGACGCTCGATACGCCGATCGTCGTGGGGGAGGTGCCCGAAGGCAGGCGCCGGGTGGTGCCGGTCACGGGCGGAACTTTCTCCGGTCCGAAACTGCGGGGCACGATAATGCCCGGCGGCGCCGACTGGCAGTACCTGCGCAGTGACGGGGTGATGGTGGTCGAAGCCCAGTACCTGCTGCGCACCGACGACGGCGTCATCATCCAGGTCAGCAACCGTGGCATGCGGCACG
>Ga0335075_10007583_pt1 | contig 16684 bp, 15 predicted proteins | sample Lox_Sample_24_FD_206723 | JGI IMG/M metagenome (GOLD analysis project Ga0335075, IMG submission 206723) | Soil microbial communities from Loxahatchee National Wildlife Refuge, Florida, United States - Lox_Sample_2.4 | ecosystem: Environmental > Terrestrial > Soil > Wetlands | place: USA...
TCCGGCGCCGAGCCGTGTACCGGCTCGAAGATCCCGGGGCCGGCGTCGCCGAGACTCGCCGATGCGGCGAGCCCGAGCCCGCCGGTCATCGCCGCGGAGAGATCGCTGAGGATGTCGCCGAACGTGTTCTCGGTGACGACCGTGTCGATCTGCTCGGGCGACGTGGCGACCTCCATCGCGAAGCTGTCGACGAGCGCGTGTCGCAGCTCGACGTCGGGATAGTCGGCGGCGACCTCGCTCACGACCCGGCGCCAGAGCTTGGACGTGTCGAGCACGTTCGCCTTGTCGACCGACACGAGTGAGCCGCGCCGCGTCCGCGCGAGCTCGAACGCGCGACGCGCGACGCGCTCGACCTGCGCCGGGTGGTACTCGCAGGTGTCGAACACCGTTCCGTCCTCGCGAACGCCGCGTTCGCCGAAGTACAGGCCGCCGACGAGCTCGCGCACGACGAGCAGGTCGATCTCGCCCTGCGCCGCCGGCCGCAGGTTCGCGTACACGTCGAGCGCCTTGCGAACGCCCAGCAGTCCCTGCTCGGGCCGGACGCTGCCGCCGTCCCACTTCGGGCCGCCGACGGCGCCGAGCAGGACCGCGTCCGCGTTGCGGCACGCGGCCAGAGTGTCGTCGGGAAGCGGCGTCCCGTACTCGTCGATCGCAGCGCCGCCGAAGGGCAGCTCGACGAGCTCGACCTCGACGGGCAGCAGATCGAGCACGCGCACCGCCTGCGCGAGCACCTCCGGCCCGATCCCGTCGCCCGGCAGCAGCGCGATGCGGCTCAGCGGGAAACCTCCCGCTTCACGAGGCCGAGCACGAACGTGATCAGCTCCTCGACGCCTTCGTCCGAGAGCGGGCCGCCGTTCACGCGCTTCAGGTAACCCACGAGCCACGCCTCGCGGTCGGGGTCGACGAACGCGATCCCATGCTCCTCCTTGTACTGCGCGAGCTCGGCCACCTTGCGGATACGCGCGTTGATCGTCGCGACGAGCTGCACGTCGAGCGCCGCGATCTCGTCGCGGGCAGCAGTGACGAACGTGTCCTCTTTTGAGCCTCCCTCGGGCTGACGGCTCATGCAGCGACTCCGAGGTCGTCGAGCAGCGCGTCGACATCGGCGTCGATGTCGACGACCTCCCCGCTCGCGTCGGCCAGCTGCGGCGTCTTCAGGCCGGTGCCCGTGACGAGCAGGACGACACGATCGCTCTCGCCGAGCCGGCCCCGGCGCACAGCCTCGCGCAGCGCGCCGAGCGCGGCGCCGGTCGCGCCCTCGCCGAAGATGCCGCTCTGTTCCGCGAGCAGCGAGATGTTCACGCCGATCTCCTCCTCCGGCACTGCGTAGACGCCGCCACCCGATGCGCGCGCCGTGGCGATCGCAAGATCGCCGTCGGCGGGATTGCCGATCGCGATCGACGACGCGACGGTCTGCGGGCGCACCGGCGAGACAGCGCGCTCGCCGGCAAACGCGTTCGCCACCGGCGCGCAGCCGGCGGCCTGGCCGCCGAAGAGCTTCGGGCGTCCGCTCTCGATCAGCCCGAGCCGCTCGAACTGCTGGAAGCCCTGCCACACCTTGGTGAACATCGCCCCGGAGCCGATCGGCGCGACGACGGCATCGGGCGCCTCCCAGCCGAGCTGCTCGGAGATCTCGAACGCGAGCGTCTTCGAGCCCTCGGCGTAGTACGAGCGCAGGTTCACGTTGACGATGCCCCAGTCGACCTCGGAGGCAAGCTCGCTGACGAGCCGCGAGCAGTCGTCGTAGCTGCCGCGCACGCCGTAGATCCGCGCGCCGTAGATCGTCGTCGCCGCGAGCTTCTCCGGCTCGAGCGCGGCGGGACAGAAGATGACGGCGGGGATGCCAAGCGCGGCGGCGCGCGCCGCGACCGCGTTCGCGAGGTTCCCGGTCGAGGTCGCCGAGAGCGTGCTCAGCCCGAACTCGAGCGTCTTCTGCGCTGCGACCGCGACCACACGATCCTTGAACGAATGCGTGGGGTTCGCGAGATCGAGCTTCAGATGGAGCTCGCCGATGCCGAGCGCTGCGGCGAGCCGGGGTGCGGGGACGAGCGGCGTCCAGCCGGGTGAGGACGCGCCGTCGGCAGGCGCCTCGGCGGGCAGCAGGTCGACGTAGCGCCAGAGCGAGCGCGGCCCCGCCTCGATGCGCTCGCGCGAGATGATCTGCCCGATCGCATCCCAGTCGTAGACGGGCTCGAGCGGGCCGAAGCAGCGGACGCAGATCCCGCTTGCAACCGCGGGATAGGACGCCTCGCAGATACGGCATCTCAACGATTCGACAGCCATCGACCCTCTCCACGATACTTCAGGAAATGAAGTTTTATCGGATAGACGATCTGCCGCCGTACGTCTTCGCCACGGTCGACCAGCTGAAGCGGGAGCTCCGGCGGGAAGGGCGCGACGTGATCGACCTCGGCTTCGGCAACCCCGACATCCCATCGCCAGAAACGGCAGTCGAGAAGCTCCGCGAGGCGGCCCTCAACACGCGGAACCACCGCTACTCCGCCAGCCGCGGAATCGAGCAGCTGCGGCGTGCCGTGAGCGAGCGTTATGCGTCCGTCTTCGGCGTCGAGCTCGACCCAGAGACGCAGATCGTGAGCACGATCGGCGCCAAGGAGGGGCTCGCACATCTGATGTGGGTGCTCGTCGATCGCGGCGATCGTGTCGTCGTGCCGACGCCCGCGTACCCGATCCACCGCGTCGCGCCGCGGCTCGCGGGCGCCGATGTCGTCACCGCTCCGGCCGAAGGCGGGATCGACGCGATCGAGGACGCTGTCCGCGCGGCGCGCCCGCGCGCGCTCGTGGTCTCGTATCCGCACAACCCGACGACCGCCGTCGCGACGCCCGAGGACATGCAGCGGCTCGTGGATCTCGCGCGCGAGCTCGAGTTCGTCCTCGTCCACGACTTCGCCTACGCCGACGTCGCCTTCGACGGCCACAAGCCGCCGTCCGTCCTCGCGGCCGACGGCGCAGCCGAGTGCGCGGTCGAGCTCTACAGCCTGACGAAGTCCTTCTCGATGGCCGGCTGGCGCGTCGGCTTCGTCGTCGGCAACGCCGAGGTCGTGGCCGCGCTCGCGAAGCTGAAGTCGTACCTCGACTACGGCACGTTCCAGCCCATCCAGATCGCGGCGACGGTCACGCTGCGCGAGGCCTCCGAGTACCCGGCCGAGGTCTGCGACCTGTACCGCCGCCGGCGCGACGCGCTGATCGACGGGCTCGCACAGGCCGGCTGGCACGTGGAGCCGCCGCGCGGAACCATGTTCGTCTGGGCGCCGATCCCGGAGCCGTACCGCGACCAGGGGTCGCTGGAGCTCGCGCTGCGGCTGGCGCGAGCTGCAGGCGTCGCGGTCAGCCCCGGGATCGGATTCGGCGACGGCGGTGACGGCCACGTGCGCTTCGCGCTCGTCGAGAACGAGCAGCGCATCCGCCAGGCGACGCGCGCGATCAAAAGGCTTCTGGGCCCTCCTCCCGGCGGCGCTGTCTAGCTTCTGGGTCGCGAGCACCAGGCGATGCAAGGACGCAGGGAGCGAGGACGCGGCAGCGCGCCGTGCGATCGCGGGCCAGAAGCGGGCAAGTGTCGCCGGGAGGCGCGCCAACTAGGTTCGGGCTCCTTCGGCGGCCGAGCCGACCCGCTCCGCGTACTTGACGAAGACACCGCTCGTGTAGCGCGGCTCCGGCTTGCGCCACTCGGCGCGGCGCCGGTCGAGCTCGGCCGGGTCGACGTCCATGTCGAGACGGCGCGCATCGACGTCGATCGTGACCTGGTCGCCGTCGCGCAAGAGTGCGATCGCTCCACCGCGGGCTGCCTCCGGGGCGACATGACCGACCATCAGCCCGTGTGTGGCCCCGGAGAAGCGGCCGTCGGTGATCAGCGCGACCTCGTCGCCGAGCCCCTCGCCGACGAGCGCGGCCGTGACGTGGAGCATCTCGCGCATGCCCGGGCCGCCGGCGGGGCCCTCGTAGCGGATGACGACGACGTCGCCGGGCTGGATCGCGCGCGCCTTCACCGCGGCGAAGCAGTCCTCCTCCGAGTCGAACACGCGCGCCGGCCCACGATGATGCAGGCGCTCGTGCCCGGCGAGCTTGACGACGCAGCCGTCGGGCGACAGGTTCCCGTGCAGGATCGCGAGCCCGCCCGTCGGCTTCAGCGGATCGTCCCAGGAGACGACCACCTCCTGGCCGGCCGTCTCCTCGACCGCCGCCCCGACCTCGCGGAGCGACCGTCCGTCGACCGTGCGCGCCTCCGCATGCACGAAGTCGCCGTCGACGAGCTCACGCACGACGAGACCCACTCCTCCCGCCTCGAAGAGGTCGGTGGCGACGAAGCGGCCGCCCGGCTTGATATCGGCGACGATCGGCGTGCGGGCCGAGATCGTGTCGAAGTCGTCGATCGTCAGCTCCACTCCGGCCTCGGCCGCGATCGCGAGCAGGTGCAGCACACCGTTCGTCGAGCCGCCCGATGCCGCGACCGCGGCGATCGCGTTCTCGAACGCCTCGCGCGTCAGGATGCTGCGCGGCCTCACGTCGTCGACGACGAGCTGCATCGCCAGCTCGCCGGCGCGCTCGGCAGCCCCTTTCTTCGCCGGATGGTTCGCAGGAATCTCGTTCAGGCCGACCGCGCTGACGCCGAGGAAGTCGAGCACCATCGCCATCGTGTTCGCGGTGAACTGCCCGCCGCACGCGCCTGCACCCGGACACGCGACGCTCTCGAGCTCGTGCACGTCCGCGTCGGAGGCCTTGCCGGCGGCGTGCGCGCCGACGACCTCGAAGACGTCCTGGATCGTCACGTCCTTGCCGCGATAGCGGCCGGGAGCGATCGAGCCGCTGTAGAGCACGAGGCCGGGCAGATCGAGCCGTGCGAGCGCCATCACCCCGGCCGGGATCGTCTTGTCGCAGCCGACGATCACGACGAGACCGTCGAACAGGTGGCCGCGCGCGACGAGCTCGATGGAGTCCGCGATCACCTCGCGCGACACGAGCGAGGCGCGCATGCCCGTGGTTCCCATCGAGACGCCGTCGGAGACGGAGATCGTATTGAACTCGAGCGGGGTGCCACCGGCGCGCTTGATGCCCTCCTTGACGTGGTGCGCGAGCAGGCGGTGGTTCAGGTTGCACGGCATCGTCTCGATCCACATCGACGCGACGCCGATCAGCGGCTTGGCGAGGTCGTCGTCGGTGAAGCCGACGCCCTTCAGCATCGCGCGCGCCGGCGCACGGTCGACCCCGTCGGTCAGCGCGGCGCTCTGGCGCTTCGCCGGATGCGTGCGGTCGTAGACGCTCACGTGACGTGGGCTCCTCGTTCGGTCACCGCGAGCGGCAGCACCTGCGTGTCGGCGGAAAGCGAGTGGCGGAGTGCGTCCGCAACGTCCCCGGCGCGGCGCTTGTCGGCCCAGACGACGACCGAAGGACCCGAGCCGGAGAGCGTGACGCCGACCGTCCCCTCGGGCGCGTTCGCCTGCAGCTCGCGCAGGAGCGGGGCGCCGTTCGCGCGATAGGGCTCGTGCAGGCGATCGTGGAGCGCGTCGCGAAGCAGCTCCGCGTCGCCGGCGACGATCGCCGCGCCGAGCAGAGCAGCGGCCCCGGCGTTGACCGCTGCGTCGTCGTGCTTGATCGTGAACGGAAGCCCGTTCCGCGACTGCGCGGTGCTCGTGCGCGCGCCGGGGACGGCGACGACCGGCGAGGCGGGCATGTCGGCCGCGATCCGTTGCGCGCGCGGAGTGCCGTTTCGCTGCCAGGCGAGGCACACGCCGCCGTGGAGCGCCGCGGCGAGATTGTCGGCGTGACCCTCGAGGCGTTCCCCGAGCGCCAGCAGCTCGGCCGGAGAGGCGCGACGATTCGCGGCGGCGGCCGCGGCGACCAGTCCGAGCGCGATCGCAGCCGCGCTCGATCCCAGCCCGCACTCGAACGGGATCCGGTTCACGAACCGGAAGCGGTAGAGCTCGTACGGCGCGATCAGCGCGAATGCGCGCAGCGCCAGATGAGATGCGTCGTGCGGCACCTCGTCCGCGCCCTCGCCTTCCACGTCCACGGCGAACGAGCCTTCCTCGACGGTCACCTCGTTCCAGAGGTCGAGCGCCGCTGCGGCGGCGTCGAACCCTGGACCGAGGTTGGCCGTCGAAGCGGGTGCGACCACCCGGATCATCGGAGAGCCTCCAGCACCGCTTCGAGCGTCGGCTCGACGAGCTGCGCCGCCGACACGTCGACCGCGCCGCTGTCCTTGAGCCCGTGACCGGTGACGATCGCGGCGGCAACTCCCTGCGCCCCGAGCTTCGCCAGCGCCGCGACGCCGGCCGCGGATGCCGGCTCGCAGAAGACACCTTCCTCGCGTGAGAGGCGCTGCCACATCTCGCGCAGCTCGTCCTCCGTCAGGGTGACGATCGTGAGCCGGCCGGCGGCGACGAGCTCGTCGACCTCCGCGCGGTGTGCCGGATCGCCGATACGGATCGCCGAAGCGAACGTGGTCGGCCGCTCTGCGGCCTGGCCGACGACGAGCGCGGGATCGATCCCGGCCTCGGTGCAGCCCGCGGCGACCGCCGTGACGTTGCCGCCGCCGCCGTACGGCAGCGCGATGACGTCGGGCGCCTCGCCGAGCTGCTCGACGATCTCGCCGACGACTGTCTTCTGCCCGTCGATGCGGTCGGGGTTGAGCGAGTTGACGAGCGCGAAGCCGTCCTCCCCCACGAGCTGCTGGCAGAGGCGCAGCGCATCGTCGAAGGTCCCGCGGATCTCGATCACCTGCGCGCCGGCGGCATGCGCCTGCGCTCGCTTCGCATCGGCCGTTGCGCCGGCGGGTGTGAGCACGATCGCCCGCAGCCCGGCACGAGCCGCATACGTCGCAGCGGATGCGGCGGTATTGCCGGTCGAGGCGCAGACGACGGCACGCGCGCCGCGCGACACCGCGCGCTCGACCGCCACCGCCATGCCGCGATCCTTGAAGCTGCCGGTCGGGTTCAGCCCTTCGCACTTCAGGTGCAGCTCGAACCCGAGCGCCTCGGAGAGCCGCGACGCCGGCACGAGCGGAGTCGACCCCTCGCCGAGCGAAAGCCAGGTGGCGGTGGCGGTCAGGCCCACCCGAGCTCCGTCACGCCGCGCGCCGAGACGACGGGGAGCGGCCGCGACCGCTTGTGCACTTCCGGCAGCCGCTCGAGATCGTCGAGCGCGTTCTCGAGGGCGCCGGCCCGCGCCTCGTGGGTGACGACGTGAAGGGCGGCGCCGTTGCCGTTTTGATGCTGGAGCAACCGCGCGATCGAGATCTCGTGCTGCGCCAGTCCGATCGCAACGCGCGCGAGGGCACCCGGCCGGTCCTCGACCGAGAGCCGGAAGTAGAACGGCGAGCGCGAGTCGCCCTGCGGCAGCGGCGGGAGCTCGCGCCACGCGGCGTCGTTCTGCAGGAAGCCGGTGCCCAGCGTCCCGATGACGCTGGTGATGTCGGCGATCACCGCCGACGCCGTCTCGGTGCCACCCGCGCCGGGGCCCTCGAGCGTGATCTCGCGGATCGCGTCGCCCTGCAACATCACCGCGTTGAACGCGCCGTCCACCTTCGCGAGTGGATGCTGCTTGTCGACGAACGCCGGCTGGACGCTGACGTCGTAGTGGCCGTCGACGAGCCGCGCGACACCGACAAGCCGGATGACCATGTCGAGCTCGTGCGCGGCGGCGACGTCGACCGGATCGATCGACGTGATGCCGGTGGTCGCAACGTCGCCGATCGGCACACGCGAGTTGAAGGCGACCGTCGCGAGGATCGCCATCTTCGCGGCTGCGTCGGCGCCGGAGACGTCGTCGGTCGGATCGGCCTCTGCGTAGCCGCGTGCCTGTGCCTCGGACAGCGCCGCGTCGTAGCTCTTGCCGCCCTCCATCTCCGTGAGCACGAAGTTCGTCGTGCCGTTGACGATCCCGAGCACCCGGTGCACGTTCGTGACGACGAGCGACTCGCGCAGCACCTTGATGACCGGGATCGCAGCGCAGACGCTCGCTTCGAACCGCAGCTGGACGCCGGCCGCCGACGCGGCCGCGAACAGCTCCGACCCGCGACGCGCGACGAGCTGCTTGTTCGCGGAGACGACGTGCTTCCCGCGCGAGAGCAGCTCGAGGACGTAGGCGCCGGCGGGATCCAGCCCGCCCATCACCTCCGCGACGACCGCGATCGAGTCGTCGTTCGCGATCTCGGTGAAGTCCTCGGTGAGCACCCCGGCGCTGGGCCGGTGATCACGCTCCTTCCCGAGATCCCGGACGAGCGCCTTGACCACGCGGAAGCGGTGGCCGGTCGCGCGCTCGATGTCGTCCGCGGACTCCGTCAGGAGACGGTCGACGGCAGCGCCGACCGTCCCGTACCCGAGGAGGGCGACGTCAGTCTGAACCGACAGTTGCCGCCTCCTCCTTCACGTTCAGCGCTCGCAGGCGAGCCCCGACCTGCTCGATCTGCTTTGCCGCGAGCTCGGCGCGCTTCTCGTCGAGGATCGGCTGGCCGCGGTCCATCTCGGCGACCCACTCCTGCGCGAACGAGCCGTCCTGGATCTTCGCAAGGACGGCGCGCATGTTCTCGCGCACGTGCTCGTCGACGACCTTCGGGCCGACAGAGTGCGAGCCGTACTCGGCGGTGTCGGAGATCGAGTAGTGCATGCGCTCGATGCCACCCTCCCAGATCAGATCGACGATCAGCTTCAGCTCGTGCAGGCACTCGTAGTACGCGACTTCGGGCTGGTAACCCGCCTCGACGAGCGTCTCGAACCCGAGCTGGATGAGCTGCGTGACGCCGCCGCAGAGCACCGTCTGCTCGCCGAAGAGGTCGGTCTCGGTCTCTTCCTTGAACGATGTCTCGACCATGCCGGCGCGCGCGGCGCCGATCGCCGCACCGTACGCGAACGCTGTGTCGCGCGCGTGCCCGCTCGCGTCCTGGGCGACCGCGACCACGGCGGGCGTTCCGTAGCCCTCGGTGTAGAGGCGGCGAACGACGTGGCCGGGCCCCTTCGGCGCGACCATGATCACGTCGTGGCCCTCGGGCGCCGCGATGCGCCCGTAGTGCACGTTGAACCCGTGCGCGAACAGAAGCGTCGCACCCGGCTCGAGATTCGCCGCGACCTCCTCGTAGACCGCCGGCTGTGCCCCGTCGGGCACGAGGAACGAGACGAGCTGCGCCCCCTTGACCGCCTCGGCGGGAGTCGTGACGGTGAGCCCGTCCTGCTCCGCCGCCGCCCAGGACCGGCTTCCTTCGCGCAGTCCGACGACGACGTCGACACCGGAGTCGGCCATGTTGAGGGCGTGCGCGTGGCCCTGGCTGCCGTAGCCGAGCACGGCCACCTTGCCGTCGAGGAGCTCGACGTTCCCCTGCTTGACGATCTCTGCCATCGGTTCTCTACGTCCTTTCGTTTCGGCTTGGGCGCCGCAACCCGATGCGGCCCGTACGGACGAGCTCGCGAACGCCGTACGGACGAACGAGCTCTTCGAACGCCTCGAGCTGCTCGGGGCGTCCGACGATTTCGAAGGTGATCGCGTCGCGAGCGATGTCGGCGACGCTCGCGCCGGCAACCTGGCTGAGCGCCACGAGGTCGGCGCGCTTGTCCGGCGGCACGCTGACGGTGACGAGCGCGAGCTCGCGCTCGACCGCCTCGTCCGCGGGTAGCTCGGTGACGCGCAGCACGTTCACGAGCTTGTGCATCTGCTTCTCGATCTGCTCGAGCGAGTGCTCGCTGCAGTCGACGCGGAGCGTGAGCCGCGAGACGTCGGAGTCCTCCGTCGGCCCGACGGCCAGGCTCTCGATGTTGTAGCCGCGCCGCGAGAAGAGCTGCGACACGCGAGCGAGCGCGCCGGGCTTGTTCTCGAGGCGCACCGAGATCGTGTGCGTGCTCATGCAACGACCCCTTCGACCGGCGCCTCGATCACGTCGACGGCGGCGGCGCCGGCGGGCACCATCGGGAAGCACTTCTCCTCCGGGTCGCAGCGAACGTCGACGACAGCGGTGCGTCCGGCGCTGAATGCAGCCGCGATCGCGTCTTCGAGCTGATCCTCGCTCTCGACGGTGAACCCGGCGCAGCCGTACGCCTCGGCGAGCTGCGCGTAGTCGGGCACGGCATGCGTCAGGTGCGTCTGCGAGAAGCGCTCCGCGTAGAACATCTCCTGCCACTGCCGAACCATCCCGAGCCACCCGTTGTTGAGCACGACGGCGACGACCGGCAGCCGCTCGAGCGCAGCCGTCGCCAGCTCCTGGCACGTCATCTGGAAGCAGCCGTCGCCGTCGATGCAGACGACCGTCGCGTCCGGCCGCGCGGCTTTGGCGCCGATCGCGGCCGGCAGGCCGTAGCCCATCGTGCCGAGCCCGCCCGACGTGATGAACGAGCGCGGCTGGTCGCAGACCATGTACTGCATCGCCCACATCTGGTGCTGGCCGACACCCGTCGTCCAGATCACGTCGTGGTCGAGCGCGGCCGCCGCGTCGCGGAGCGCCTCGACGGCGGTCTGGGGCTTCAGCACCCCGTCCGCCTTCGCGTAGCGGAACGGGAACTGCTCCCGCCAGTCATCGAGCTGACGCAGCCACGGTCCGTGGTCGGGAGCACCGTCTGCGGCAACAGCGCTCACCTCGGCGGCGAGCTGCGCCAGCCCGATCTTGAGCGGCCCCACCACAGGGATCTCCGCATGACGGATCTTCCCGACTTCGGCCGCATCGATGTCGAAATGGATGACCTTTGCGCCCGGCGCGAACGCGGACACCTTGCCCGTGACACGGTCGTCGAACCGCGAGCCGACCGCAATCACGAGATCGGCTTTGTTGAGCGCCCAGTTGGCGTACTTCGAGCCGTGCATGCCGGGCGCGCCGTAGTTGAGCGGGTGCGAGTCGGGCAGGCAGCCCTTCCCCATCAGCGTCACGACCGCCGGGAGCCGCGCCGAGTCGACGAGCTGACGCAGCTCCGCGCAGGCGTCCGCGTTGAGCACGCCGCCGCCTGCGTAGATGATCGGCCGCTCCGCCTCGACGATCGCGCGCGCCGCCTCGCGGATCTGGCGTGGGTGCACCTTTGTCGGCGGCTTCCAGCCCGGCAGGTCGACGTCCTTCGGGTACTCGAACAGGAACTCCGCTTCCTGCACGTCCTTCGCGACGTCGACGAGCACCGGCCCCTGGCGGCCGGTCCGCGCGACGTGGAACGCCGCCTTCATGACGTGCGGCAGCTCTTCGACGTCTTGCACGAGCCACGAGTGCTTCACGATCGGCATCGTGATGCCGGTGATGTCGACCTCCTGGAAGGCGTCGGTGCCGATCAGGCTCGACTTCACCTGCCCGGTGATGCAGACGAGCGGCGTCGAGTCCATCCACGCGTCGGCGATCGCCGTGACGAGATTCGTCGCCCCGGGACCGGACGTAGCGATCGCCACCCCGACCTTGCCCGACGCCCGCGCGTACCCCTCCGCCATGTGCCCGGCGCCCTGCTCATGGCGCGCAAGCACATGGCGCACGCTGGTTCCGCGCGCGATTGCGTCGTAGGTCGGGAGGATCGCTCCGCCCGGGATCCCGAAGGCGACGTCCACACCCTCGTGCTCGAGCGCGCGCAGGATCGCGTCCGAGCCGAGCATGCGGTTCTTCAGAGTCATTGGTCCCGCTCCGACCCCGGCAAAGCCGGCATCTCCGCTACTTGTTCGCCTCCGTCGAGCCTACGGCTCATCGCCACACCTCGTCGAAGTGGTCGACGTCGGTGCGCGACTGCGGCAGCAGCTCGATCACGGCGTCGGTGAACTCGCGCGTGTCGCGGCGCTCGCGGCTCGCAGCTACGCCGACGGCGCGCTCGAGCGTCTGGGACGCCGCGCGGCGCTGCAGCCCTTCGGAGAGCATCAGCGAGGTTGCGAGCAGCATCCCCATCGGGTCGACGACGCCGAAGCCGGCCTCGTCGTCCGGAGCGGTGCGACCGGGCGCGAACACACCGGGCCCGTCGTCCGGGAGCCACGCGTGCGCGACCGAAGCACCGGAGCCGGAGAAGGCGGCGGCGGCGTCGACGAGCGCGTCGACGAGATGGGTCTCGGTGACGACGACGTCGAGTGTGTGCGCATCGTCTCGCAGGCGCACGAGCGTCTCGCCGAGCGGTGCGAGCTCGAGCTCCAGGCCGTTCCAGAGCTCCGCTTCGCGCGCGACGGTCTCACGCCAGAGCGGCGAGTCGCCGACGGAGACGATCCGGCCGCGGCGGGAGGCCGCGCACTGGAAGGCGTGCGCGATCGCGGTCTCGTTCGCCCATTCGCCCACCGGGCCGAGGACGACGAGCTCGCGCCCCGGGCCGACGTGGACGCGTGCGACGCGATAGGCGAGGTGGAGGTCCGCTTTCACGCCGGCGAAGGCTGGTTCGTGCGGCGAGGCAACGAGGATCGCGTCCACGTCGCGATAGCCGGCGCGCGTCGAGGCGGGCAGCGGGTGCCCGGACCGCGTCACGGCCTCGCCCGCGAACGGAAGATGGCGGTCGTCGAGATCGAAGTTGTGCAGCTCCGCGACGCGGTCGAGGGCGCGCGTCGCGGCGGCCATCAGCTCGGGGCCGACTCCGTCTCCTGCAAGACAGGCAACTCTTTTGGTCATGCGGTGAAACCTCCTTCGCTCCTACGTCTGGGCGCACTACTCCTGCGATTCAAGTCGACGTGTGCGGCGTCTCCGGCCGCGTGAGCGAAATCTCCCCCTAGCGGGGGAGAATGACGATGACCGTAAGAATGACGAGCCCGAGCGTGCGCAGCCGCGCCGCGAGCGGCGTGGAGAGCGCAGATGCACGGGACGAACGAGTCATCGTGGATCAAGAGTGCCTATCGGCATCCGCGCTGTCAAGCTTTACTTTCGATAGTGCGGGGCGCTATGCTTTCGGAAGTGGCAACGCTCATTCGCACGGGCCTTCTGCTCCTTCCCCGTTAGGGGAGGCGTTTTGCGACATACCCGTGCCGCGGCTCCCCGCATTCGAGGGAGCAGTCCGCTCTTTTGGAGGATTGAAGCCGATGTCCATGCCGTTCTGGAAGTACAGCCCGTATCAGACCGTCGACCTGGCCGACCGAACCTGGCCCGACCGGGTCGTGGACCGCGCGCCGATCTGGTGCTCGACCGACCTCCGCGACGGCAACCAGGCGCTCGTCAAGCCGATGGACTCGGCGCGGAAGCAACGCATGTTCGACCTGCTCGTGCAGCTCGGCGTCAAGGAGATCGAGGTGGGCTTCCCGGCGGCGTCGAAGACGGACTTCGACTTCGTCCGCGGACTCGTCGACGAGGCGCTGATTCCCGCGGATACCACCATCGCCGTCTTGACGCAGGCTCGCCCGGAGCTGATCGAGCAGACCTACGCGGCGATCGAGGGTGCGCCGCGCGCGATCGTCCACCTCTACAACTCGACCTCGACCGTGCAGCGCCGGGTCGTGTTCCGGCTCGACGAAGCAGGCATCACCGAGCTCGCGGTGCGCGCTGCTGCGCTCTGCAAGGAGCTCGCGGCGCAGACCGAGACCGAGGTGATGTTCGAGTACTCGCCCGAGAGCTTCCACGGCACCGAGCTCGAGTTCGCGCTCGAGATCTGCGAGGCGGTCATGGCCGAGTGGGGCCCGACGCCGGACGAGCGGATGATCGTGAACCTGCCGACGACGGTCGAGGCGTTCCCGCCGAACGTGTACGCCGATCGGATCGAGTGGTTCCAGCGGCACGTGTCGGCGCGCGACGCGATCCTCCTCAGCGTCCACCCGCACAACGACCGCGGAACCGCCGTCGCGACCGCCGAGCTCGGGTTGATGGCCGGCGCCGACCGCGTCGAGGGGACGTTGTTCGGCAACGGCGAGCGCACCGGCAACGTCGACCTGATCACGCTCGCGCTGAACCTGCTCACGCAGGGCGTCGACCCGGGACTCGACCTGTCGCACCTCGACGAGGCGAAGCGGATCGTGGAGGAGTGCAACGAGCTTCCGATCCATCCCCGGCACCCGTGGGTGGGCGAGCTCGTCTACACGGCGTTCTCGGGCTCGCATCAGGACGCGATCAAGAAGGGCATGTATGCGCAGCAGCGTTCCGAATCGGAGTCGTGGGACGTCCCGTACCTGCCGATCGACCCGGCCGATCTCGGCCGCAGCTACGAGGCGATCATCCGCGTCAACTCCCAGTCGGGCAAGGGCGGCGTCGCATACCTGCTCGAGGCGGAGCACGGGCTCGAGCTGCCGCGCGGCCTGCAGGTCGACTTCGCGCAGCGCGTGCAGCAGATCACCGATGCGCGCGGCGGCGAGCTCACGGCCGACGAGCTGCTCGCGGCGTTCCACGAGCACTACCTGTCGCACACGGAGCCGTACGAGCTCGGTGCGTACACCCACTCGGGCGGCGACGAGGACAAGATCGTCGCCGAGCTCTCGGGCGAGCAGGTCTCCGGTGCCGGCAACGGCCCGATCGCTGCGCTCGTAGACGCGTTCGAGCGGACCTTCGGCGTCGTCGTGCAGGTGCGCGACTATCACGAGCATGCGATCTCGGCCGGAGCCGACGCAACCGCGGCCGCCTACATCGAAGCGGACGTCGACGGCGAACTCGTCTGGGGCGTCGGCCTCCACCCGAGCATCGTCACCGCGTCGCTGCGCGCGGTCGTGAACGCCGTCGATCGCGCAATCGCGCTGCGCCGCGCACTCGACCAGGCAGCAGCCCTCTTCGACTGAACCGCCGTCCGGCCCCTATGCTCGCGCGGTGAGCAAGCCGCCGCGCGAGCCCTACCCGCCCGATCCCGACGAGGAGGCGGAGCCCGTCACCGAGTTCGCAGGCGAGCTCGTCGACGCGACCGTCGTCGATGCGGACTGGGCGAACATCAAGGGCTTCCGCTTCTCGGCCCAGCGGACGGCCTTCACGCGCTGCCGCCTGACGGGCGCCGAGCTCGGCGAGGCGAGCCTGCAGGACGTCACGTTCGCCGACTGCCGCATCGACCTGGCCGGTCTGCGCGCATCGCGGCTCGAGCGGATCGTGTTCCGCGACTGCCGCCTCGGCGAGACGGAGTTCTCCGCTGCGAGGCTGAAAGACGTACTGTTCGAGGGCTGCGAGCTGCGCGAGGCGACGTTCTCCGGCGCGAAGATCGAGCGCGTCGAGCTGCGCGGCTGCGACCTCACGAGCCTCCGCGGCGTCGAGGCGCTGCGCGGCGCGCGCCTGCGCTGGGAGGACGCGATCGAGGCGGCGCCGCTCTTCGCAGCGGCGCTCGGGATCGAGCTCGTGGAGTGACTCAGAAATTCCCTGGGCTTCACGGGTGCGGCCCGTAGCCGTTCGCCTTGAGGAACGCCTCGTACGCGCTGTAGCTCTCGAAGAACTTCTGCTCGTTCGTGTTCGGGATGCGCGCGTAGTAGAGCCAGCCGGCGGTCACCGGATGCGCCGCCGCCTTCAGCGACAGCCAGCCCGGATTGCCGATCGGCGTCGGCGGCAGGCCCTTGAACCTCCGCGTGTTGTACGGGCTGTTGCTGTTCAGCTCCGCCTCGGTGATCGACTTCGTCGGCGGGATCTTCAATCCATAGCGCAGCGTCGCGTCGATTCCCAGCGGGATGCCGAGCCGGAGCCGGTTGTAGATCACCGCGGCGATCCTCGGGCGGTCGTCCGGGCGCGCCGCCTCCTCCTCGATCATCGAGGCGATCTTCAACACGTCGTACGGCGTCAGGTTCTTCGACTTCGCGTAGGAGAGGTCGAGCTTGGACCACTCGGTGCAGAACGCCGAGATCTGGTTCGCGACGATGTTCGAGCCGAGGGTGTTCACGTCGAAGGCGTAGGTCGCCGGGAACAGAAACCCCTCGAGGTTCTTCTGCACACCCTTGCCGAAGCACGGCACGACCGCGTGCGTGCTCGCAGCTGCGTACGAGGCCTTGGTCAGCGCAACGTGCTGCCCGGTGCCCTTGAGCTCACGGTCGGCCTTGTTCGCGACGACGCCGACGCGCTGGATCATCGCCGCACGCGTGAACCCTTCCGGGAAGACGACACCGAACTGGCGCAGGCCCGGCGTCGCGAAGACGACCGCCGAGAGGACGATGCGGAGACCCCACCCCACGCGCCCCAGGGTAGATCAGATCCGCTTGAGCGACGTCCGGCTCAACAGAAAGCCGTGTCCCAGCCGCGTCACGACGCAGCGAATGCCCGTCCGCTCAGCCGTGCACGTGAACGGATCGGCGTGGATCGACTTCCCGTAAGCCAGCCGGCGCGCGTTCTCGGGCGCGTTCGACATGCACTTGACGCCGCGGCAGATCGTCAGCAGGCCGGTGGGTCCCATCGTGACGCTCGTCGCATGCGCCGGTCCGACCAGGCAGTAGACGAACGTCCCCAGCCCTTTCACATGAGCCGCGAGCTCGCACTCGGGCGGGTTCGCTCCGGGCAGCTCGAAGAAGCGGTGCGTGCCGGCCGTCGCGGCGCCCGCAGCGGTCGCGAGCACCACCGCGGCGACAAGCGCGACGCTAATGCTCCGCGCCAAGCTCCCGTGACCGCTCGGTGGCGGCGTTGATCGCATTCAGGAACGCAGCGCGCACACCGGAGCGCTCGAGCTCGCGAATAGCCCGCGTCGTCGTGCCGCCGGGCGAGGTGACCGCCTCGCGCAGCTCGACCGGGTGCATCTTCTCGTCGCGCAGCAGCAGCGCGCTTCCGAGCATCGTCTGCACGACGAGTCGCGTCGACACCTCGCGCGAGAGGCCGAGCAGGAGCCCCGCCTCGATCATCGCCTCGGCGAGCAGCGCGAAGTACGCGGGGCCCGAGCCC
>Ga0335075_10007584_pt1 | contig 16683 bp, 15 predicted proteins | sample Lox_Sample_24_FD_206723 | JGI IMG/M metagenome (GOLD analysis project Ga0335075, IMG submission 206723) | Soil microbial communities from Loxahatchee National Wildlife Refuge, Florida, United States - Lox_Sample_2.4 | ecosystem: Environmental > Terrestrial > Soil > Wetlands | place: USA...
TATCTGTTTCATCATTCGCTCGTAAAGAGAATCAAGCCCGGGCGGAAACGAGCTCAACCTTGAGCGGATTCTTCCCCGTGGGATGCTCTTGAGGTTTTGACAGACCAAAGCCACCCAGAGGAAAGTATCATTTGCATTTGAGGACAGATGTTCGAGAACGGCGTCTCGCGTCTTGTGGTCGTATTTCTTGTCCTGTGCCAGCTGACACACTTTATGCTGGATATAGATGCTGACAGCCGCAGAGACAGACTCTGCATTAAGCTCGAGGCATAGCCTCACCTTACTTCCGGCCTTGTTTAGCTGCTCCTCGATGGGGGGGCAGTTGCGACTGGAGACAAGCCACTTGACATGAGGAGATACCGACGACTTCTGGATGATAAAGTCCAACAGTTTTGGCAAGCCTTCCATGCATTCGTCGAGCGCGTCGATAATTAAGTAAGTGCTTTTCAAGCTCGGGTCTTGCAGAATGTTTGTGAAGATATCGGAGAGAGCAACCCAAGCATTTGCATCTTCGAAGAGATTTTTGCCGGCGAGATCATGCTGCTTCTGAATATGCGAAATAAGCGATGGCTGCTGGTCGATAAGCAAGTACAGAAGACCTCGCAGGACGGCCGTGGCATTGTTGATTCGCGAATCGGTGGCCTGACAATAAAAGAAGGACAGGAGATGTGTCTCAGCAGCTGACTTTTTCAGCTCGTCAACAATCCCACAGAGCAGCATCGTCTTGCCCTTCCCGGGATCGCCTTTGATCCATAGCAGGTAGCTCTGCTGGTCATTACGCCATTGTTTGAAGTCGCAATTTTCCAGGATCCAGTGGTACGAGTCCGATATTAGGCCGCCCTTGGTCTCTTCAATACGGATCTTGTCGGCACGAGGGTCGGTCACGAATAGGTGCCGCAAACACTCTTTATCCTTCGAGGCATCGTCGATCTCCTTCCTAAGCCGTCTGACTGCTTTTGTCCTTCCCTCGCCATAGATGACCGGTATGGAGATTTCGAAAATGCCCAAGAGAGAGTACGCCCAGTCTTCTTCGCGTGTGGTCTTGCGGTTCTTTGCCCAGTCGAATTTCTGGTTAGCACTGAATTGAGATAACACAGGCCCCCGAAGCGCTAAAACGGGGATCCCCGTTATCTCATGGATCAGCTGCTCGAGAGACTGCTTATCACCAAGTCGGTTCCCCTCTTTGGAGAAGAATTCCACTGACGTAGGGGCGAGGAGCTCCTGAAGCGTCCAGCCTCGAGTGAACCATCTACTCTCCCGAAAAGCCTGTTTCCACGTGTCCTGAGCCTTCTCATCTCCTCTCTTCCGCTCAGTTGTCGAGACATCCGACAGGTACACGTAGCATTTTGCGGCGCGCTGATACCAGCGAAACATGGAATTGATTGACTCCGAGAGCTCGGAATCACTCGATTTCTTAATGCAACAAGAGTCCACCCAGAAGTATTGTAGGCCATCGCTAGCAGCTTGTTCTCCGCAAAAATGGATCTTGGCATAGCCAGCCTTGCTTTTGCCAGTACGGTTCGCTATGTCTTTAAAGGTGACCTCTTCACCATCCGCTCCCCAAGTGTGTGAAAGTATCGCATACGAAGGAATACTGTCTCCAAACTCAGTCAGGCTGAATTCGCCATGGGCTTTATGTTGCAAGAGTCGCATTGTTATGGCCAGATTTGAGAGGCATGGATAGACGTGAACACAAGGACTCGCCTCGTTGGTGGAAGATATCATGCGTAATTATCCGGATGCGCATGGAGGAGAAGCAAGATCGAAACCATCTAGCGGTGAGTTTATCAGACAACTTAAAGAATGAGAGTTTCGCAGGTAAGGCCTAAAAGCATAGCCAACTTTTGAGAGTGTGGCGCAGCAAGGGCACGAGTACCCAACCCAATTTCTGCGTATGGAGTACAGATAGTATTCTTATCAAATGACTCATATAATAACGGTTCAAATGAGTTAAGTGGATTTTATTCATCGGCGTAAGTGGATTTTATTCATCGGCGTAAGTGGATTTTATTCATCGGTGTAAATTGATGTAGATGTGTGTACCGAGACTTGGTGCTAAGAGTTTTCACCGCTGCCCTGCGCTAGGCGCTTTTGGCTACCTTTGCTATCCGACAATTCTTTCGCCTCGCAACTCTTGCGGCCTGAAACCCAAGAAACATGCTTGAGGAGTTGCTAGAGCCACCGTTTTCTCTGTGAACCGGTCACAGTAAGATTTGGATCGGAGAGCTCAAAATGCGAAGGATCTCTTCTTGTTCTTGCTAGTCCTGTTCCTGGTACTTTCAATTTCAAACCTGGAGGCGGTGGTCGTCTCGGTTGAACAACTGTTGGTTCACGCAGCCGAGGTGTATGAGTAGGCTGCTCTATGCTTGAACTTGTTCGTATCCAATATGTATAATGCGCAAATGCCCCTGTCCAAGCAGTTCATCCCAGTCCAGCCAAACGTCATTCAAATCAGAATGTCACGTTTTTAAGGCCCAAACCCACCAAAGCTCTATGGCATGCACAAACTATCACCGCAAATCACGATCCTCCCTTCGGCGTCGCATCGCCAACACCCAACCTCGATGAGCCCGCACTATGCGTCCTCACCGGCGCCGGGATAACCAACACCGTCTCCGAACCCACCAGACTCTCCCAACGAGCTTCCAAAATCACACTCGGAGCCGCGTCCTCACTGCTGGCCCTCCCCTCTGCCTCATCCTCATTCACAGCACCACCGGCCCCTTCAGACCGCGCCCTCGACGACGCAGCCGGAGAAACCAGCATGTCGGGACTCCGCGTCCCACCGCGAGGCTGGGCCGGAATGATGGTAACGGGCAGATCTGCGTCCTTGGTCCTCTTCGCGTGCCACTCCGTGAAGCGTTCGCCTTGCTCGGCGGCAAACGCGCCCAGACGCCCTTTGATGTTCCAACGCGAGTAGTTGTGGGTGGGAGTCGTAGCGCGACTGACGCTGGGTATTGGGATGGGCTCGATGACTTGGCCGCGTTGGACTTCGGCGGGTGGTACGGCGCGTTGGCGCTTGAAGGGGTTGGAGATGTTGGCGAAGTGAGAGGGGTGGGAGGACAGGTCATGTGTGGATCGATTTGAGGTCGGTGTGGTGGCGTTGGGGGGTTCATCGGCTTCGGATATCCGTGTTTGAGAAATAGGGGCGGCTTGTCGTGACGAGGTAGGCTGCGCTTCGACGGGTGTGATTTCCGGTGATGTCGGTATATTGACAGTATGGTATCGAATCGTATACACTGTGCTACCTGTACTGCTCGTATCAGCCCTGCTCACAGGAAAAGTAGTAGTGGGTCGTGGTGTCGGAATCGGAACGAACGGCGACAACCCACTTTCGCCGGTTGAAGTAGGCCTCGGTTCGGAGATGGACCGACCTAATGAAATTGGTCGAGTCTCGTTTTGTTGTGGAGGTGGGTGATTTGGTTTTTGCATCGCGTTTTCATTTTCCTTCTCTCGCAGATCAGATGCGAGGCCTCCTCCTGGGTCATCATCGCCATCCTCCCTTCTACTGTGAAGACCGGCTTGGAACCATCTTCGACTGCGAGGCCAATGAATCTCATCGATAGCAGTAATTTCTAGCATTGCATCACTGTCAAAGATCTCTCTTCCCAAGATGCCGTCCTTCTTTTCTTCTCTTTCAAGTGCCTCTATCCGCTCAACCCATTCCCAAACAATAACACTAGCGGCAGCCATGCCAACCCATCTAAAGTAGCTACCCCATGCGGCCACTGTCTCATTTGAAATATCTGTGACAAAGAACACGAGTGGCGTGAAAAGAGCGACAAGGGATAAGATTGCAACAAGTGAGATGTTCCACATGTTGCTGTGATAAAAGCCGAACCTCCTCTTTACGATTGCATAATAGATCACCCACGCCGAATAGAGTATGCCAAGTGCCAGCTGAAAGGCGCGACTGAGCATGGGGATCGCACTACGAAACTTCTTCGGCAGACCCAAAGGATTGCCCACAAACGAGTTGAGCGAGCTGAAGGTCGCGTCAAGGACGATGAACGCAAACCCGATCCACTTGATCAACACCTTCTCCTTGTGTCGTGGGAACAGCCGTATCAGCGTCTGGACCATGGCCAGCCAAAGGAAAATGTACGACACGATCCTGATCGCCTTGAAGCCGGTCCTGCTTTCGATGGCAACCCCCATGGCCACCGCGTCCATGAAGCCGTTCAGATACTGCCGCCGGGCGTACTTGAACATGTCGGCGGTGGCGATGGTCATGCCGATCGCCGCGGTGAGCGCGGCAACTTTCTGCAGCAATGGTCGCGACCCGACCCCGATCACTGAGGCTCCGCCTTGGGCGCCGGATATCACGCCCCGCCGACCGAGGAGCCCGTACCTACCGCTCGCGCCGCCGACGAAGAAAGTCCGAGGCGTTATGAGGAGCATGAAGACGAGCATCCAGGCTATCACCGTCGCGGCACCGGTCCCATAGATTTGAGGCGTGACGGACGCATAGAACGGGCCTTTGACGTTTATGCTGGAGAAGCCATGCGCTTCATCCCATGCGGAAGCCGCGTCGGGAGGCTGGCTGCATTCGAGCGTGAAGAGAGCATCGGACGCGAGGGTGACGGTAGAGGACGGACCAAGGGCGAGGATGATGTGGGACGGCAGGATGAAGGGGGTGCAGTGCTTTATGGTGGAAGAGGCTACGTCAGCGATCGATCATGGCTACAACATCGGGGAGCGCAAGTGCGAAGCTGAGGGTGGGATGTTGGGAGGCTGCGTACGTGATGGTAGACTTGGGTAGGTGAGGCGGGATCCGTCGAGTTACGATGCACCAAGCAAGGCATTAGAACTTTGAAGTTCAAAGGTGGCAAATAGGCACGCAGAGAAGGTAAGCACTTCCTTACTTCAACTATGAAGTATGCCTTCCAGAGGCATATATACACATCAACGCTCTAGAATAATGGGTCATATAGCTCTAAGCTCTGTATGATGAGACGAACTGTGTTTCAGAGCATACTAGGCCATTCCACTGACCTAAGCGAGGTGGGTAAAATGCGGGTCTGTTAAAAGTCGACCGCCAACCGAAAACATCGCCTCCTCGGACTGGCGTACAGTCCACCGCTATCTAGCGGCAAAGATTCAACACCAAACGCGATTCCAGAGTGTTGTGATATGTAGTTTGAAGCCATCTGGCGTATTACGAGCCAAGGTTATGAGCACGAGTTTCAAAACAAAAGAACTTTTCAAGACTTTCTTTTGAGCAGGCCACTCCTAGCATTGAATTGTGGGGCCAAACTCTCGACCCTAACCTCGACCGGCGGGCCTACTCAACTCAGTAGCGGTCGCCGTGCAGATGAGGTCTGCCTTCATGTCAATCCGGTTCGGTCTGATGGTCCACCAGTAGGCCTGAGGTAGCAGGGCCAGGATAGGTCCGTAACACGTTCTACATATATATTGTACATACATAACTACACTAATATACTTGGATTTCCCTTCAACACCACTCCAACTGATATCGAAATCACCAGCATGTAGAGTTGCTTTGATTTCTTAGCGAAATGCTAGCAATTATTAGTGCTCCGCCATGCCGCGCCTTCTCCGCTGTTCGCCACAAGGGACGTGGTAGAAATAGCCGGGGAGTGGTAGAAATAGTGTGGATTCCCCTGCTACGCCACCTTTTTTGGCCCTACCTGCCCTGAGCGAAGCTTCTCTCGACCAGCCTCTCATTCCTCAACTCTAGGCTTCTCCTCTTAACCTGTCTCGCTGATAGATGGATTTCTTCGGTATGGCCTAGCATTCTCGCATTGCCTGTATGCTCGTTAACGCCGATAGCCAGGTATGATATTTTCATCCGACGATCGAGCTGCCATGTTTGCACCTCTCCACCAGCGGACGACCACCCTCTGAGCCTGCCAAACCCCATGGGAAACCATGCGTCTTTTATATCTCGATAGCGATGGGACGCCCTTCCTAGAGAAATTTTCTGGCCACAAAGATTCCTCCGTATGCGACACTTTCGCATACGTGGGGACCGGCTGGCAGTGAGGTCACTTACGAACAGGCCTCCGAACAAGCCAAGCCGATTCAAGCCAAGCCAAGCGGCTTGACTTGGCTTGGTCCCTCCTCACCCATCAAAAGCTTAACCTCGCACGCTGTTACGGCCTTGCACTGATCGAACAGACACGAGCGAGAAGCAAGTGAAAAGCGATCAATTTGTTGGCTAAACTAAGAATCGTAAAGCTAAGGAGAAGAAAGAAAGAAAGAAAGAAAGAGAAGAGAAGAAAAGAAAGGGTTTGACGCGTTGAGTCATAAACAAGGAGTGTTGCCCGCGGCTAAGTATGATCCCGGCGTTACCCATAGGTTTCCGCGAAGTGTGATCTCGATATCAGAGAGTTTCAGAAAGTGTCGGGAGAAGACAAGCTCGTAACAAGATCCTACAACTGGAGAATCCTACATCTCTGCTACTCCCACCAATTTACCCGCCTATGCTACTTATTTCCACGACTCCCTGCTAACAACCCCCTAGTCGTGCGACAAGGCAGTTTCTGTGACGGGCTAGACCGCAAGAGGGGAAAGTGGATGAGAACACGATCCATTGCGACTATTTGTAAGAACACTAAGACAAGGAAAGAGAGAGAGAAGAAGAAGAAGAAGAGCAGGAACGCCTAATACATCCTCCTAAGATACTGTGATGTGGGTCCGTTTGCATGTGGGTCCATTTGCCAAAGATGTCCGTTTGCTATCCGCACCTCACAATGTGATATCGTCACAGTTCCTCTCTGATGTGCAGACAACTGGCTCTCATATTGCTACGGGATGCTAGCTCTATCGCCCATTTGCCTTAGGCTCTTAGGCGACGAGGTGTAGGGACCGTAAGGGATACACGGTGGGCCCCCAAGGTGGGTCCACGGACATGAGCTCGAAGATGAGGCACGGCACAGCATACCGCACAACACTCTCTCTAAATCTAGTGGGGTTCAAACTTTACGGGGTGTTCGCAGTGTAGAGGATAGAGAGCTGAAGCCTTGTGCGGCGTCCACACGATAAGGCTTGTATCCTTTCACAGCACGTGGTGGCCGAATTTGAGTCTGCTCTGGGCTAGTGGTTAATAAAAGTGCGGGGTGTAGATGACGCATTAGAGATCTCCTCTCCCTACATCTTGATCGACCTGCTTGGTTGTCCATCCCTTCCTATTGCTATCTGCCGTATTTTAGATTTTTAGTGGATTCCACAATCCCATTTCTGCTTTCAGAGCAGTCAAGAACCACCAATCTGCTTGTTGAAAGCCACCCTTCGACTGATACCTTCGTGCCATGTCTTCAGATCCTGAAACATGGATATTTCCACCACCAGGGGCTCAGTTCCCTCCCATAGCTGTCACAGCTGCCTTTGGTCCTGTTCATCTTCAGGACGTTATGATCCTTGAATGGACGCCCGCGACTGAAGTGCCTTCGGTGGCTTGGTGGTGCTTATCGTCCTCAGATAGTCCGTAACCTTATTTCTTCTTTCATGCTCTGCTGAAAATTTGGTTTAGTTGAAACTGGTATCACCGCCTCAACCGGGTCGCAATCTCCGCTACAATACAAATTCGTCAACACAGCTGACAGCGACGGAAACGAGTCAATATTCTGTCACTTTTCGTTCCTTAATACTTCAGACGGGAACACAGTTGTCTGGCAATACATAAACCAAGCGGCTGCGAGTCCAAATACATGGGCTGCTTCTTTATCTTCTCATACAAGCTCGACGTCGCGCGTCGCCACAGACTCTACTTCTACTTCTACCCCTACTCATACTCATACTCTCACTCCCACTTCTACTCCTACTTCTTCTCGTACTTCTACTCCTACTTCTATTTCTACTGCTACTCATACTCCTACTCCTACTCCTACTCTTACTCCTACTCATACGCCTATTCCTGCTTCTACTCCTACTTCTACTTCTACTTCTATCAGCAGGACCACTATCTCCTCAACGTCAAGTTCACCCGTGGCGGCCTTGTCTACCATGTCTAGGTCTCCCCCGACCATGCCAGCAACATCGACAATTTCTCAATCGCAAAAACTGTCTGCTGGAGCTGTCGCAGGGATTGCCGTTGGATCTATAATCGCTGGGATACTAGTAATACTGCTCGGTGTTTATATGATTCGCCGACGATTACAACAGAGAGCATTGGCCGACTCCTTGGACGCTACGGCTGAGCAGGACACCGAAGTGGGAAGTGGACGCGCCGGTGCAGATAGCAGAACCGATCACCGTCACCACGATGGTGGTGGGAATGGTGGCGAGACGTCCAGAGATATCGTCGATCTGGACCAAGAAAGGGAGGAAGGCGGCTAAGGTGAGGTTGAAGGCGGAGGTGATCCAGTTGAGCTGCTTGATCTGGTCTGGGGGTTGGTCAGCAAACATGTTTGAGAAGGTGCGAGTGAGTATATCCGCGAGAAAATATTCACCGCCCGTCAAAGATGGGCGGGTCACGGCTCAGCAATACACCTTTATGGGTCCGGTGCCTACCGCTCTTTACAGCCTCATTTAATCACCATCTCAACCGTGAACCTGCGTGAGTGTCTGAGCCGTTGTTTCCAGGGGATCTCTTCTCTCTGTGTGGTTGCTGTTTCTTGTGACGGTTGTCGCATGGGCTGTTTCCTGTTTCGCCGTAATCATTTCCTGCGAGTCTAGTCTGTCACATCCCTCGGGCTGGGTCAACCATCTTGGGGAAGAATTTATCCAAGAGTATTCGCACTTTGTCCTTGTTGTCCAGGAATTCTGTCTGCCCAACTTTGAGAAGGGGTATACTCGCGTAGCTGTCTATAGGGCCCATGTATACAGCCGCTTTCCACAGCCTTTCCGGGCTAGCGCTATCGAAAAACTCCCTCCAATGTGAGACTTTGGTTCGCTCGATCGTTCGACCATTCCCTGCGTTTAATGTGCATTTCCGTGAAGAGTGCCATGGTGATTGAGTCCTCTTTTCCTCTGCTTGCGCAACATTCTTGCCATCTCCGTGCTTTGTTGACTTGCTTTTATTGTGTCTTGAGTGCTGGTTTGAACCATCGTTTTGTGTATGGGGATGGTCTTGCTGGTGGTGTGTGTCTTTCCACCACAAGTTATCGTCATTTCAATAAAATCGTTCACTGTCTGGTCCAACTGGCTTTCGGATCTGATTTCTGGGAGGGGCTACATTGCAGTCTGCGTCATCTCCCGGAATTTCTCCCAGTCTACTGGCTCATATGCCCTGCGTGGTTTTGGCTCGGATCTCAGTTCCGGTTGGATGTTCCATTCTGAGTATGTTCCTCTGTTGTCAGATTCGTAGTTGTCGTGGTTGAGGTGGCACCTAACGATCCTCTGCTACTCCGTACTCCGTTGTTGTGGTAGATGACTGGCTCTCATATGGCTACTGGATACTAGCTCTATATACATGATACACGGTGGGCCCCAAGATGGGCCCTGATACACGGTGGGTCCACGGACAAGAGCTCGGAGATGAGGCACGGCACAGCATACCCACACAACAGCCTTGCTGCTCCGCACGGGCATGCTGGCCGTGTGTTGGGGACTCCTATCTTCGCTAGGAAGGCGTTCAGGCCTATCACCTCAGTTCGCAGGAGGGTGGCGATGGTGCTTTCTGGCCGTGTGAGGCCGTTAAATAGCTGTTTACTCCATGTCTCTCACGGCGTATGCCAGGTGGGTTCGGTCTTGCCTCTACCCGCCTTCTCCCAGCGTTCTCTCCACAGCTTCCTGTACCAATACTCAAGTCTGTGGCGTCTGGTTTGGGCGGTTGCTTTGCCATGCCCATGTTGGTGTTCCTGTTGTTGGTTTACTTCCTGGGTCTCTTCTTCGCACGCTTCTCTCGCCCGGGCTGACAGGGCCTCTCTCGGTGTAGTTTCTGCCTTTCGCTATTGCCGTTGACGGCCCGGGCCTGGTGCCCTTTTCGAATTTGTGGTGGTTGTTGCCCTCTGGGTCCGATCTGCTCGCAGCGCTGCCGTATGGCCACCTTCGCCGTAGATTGACCGGTGTTAAGGACGTGCTTATGTGCCTGAGCCTTTCTGTACAGCTGGATTGATGGTATGTCGGCGCCTTTTTCGAGCGCGGCCACCGGTGTACGCTCGTAGGCGCCGGTAATGCGTCGGAGGCATTTGTTCTGAAGCGTGGCCAATAGCCGGAGGGTGTGCGTCTGGAGGCCTTCGCCTTTTTCCCAGCCTGCCCATACCTCACACCCGTAGGTGACTGTAGTGAGACGGGCGCAATTACGTGCTTTTCCAGCAAAGTAAAAGGGGAAGGCGTAATACCCATCATAAATGCGGGGAAACAGTGATCGACGGTGATGAGGTCATATCGCAATGAAGTCGTAACAGCAAGACTGGAATAGAATGATAAAAATTGAGGATGGCCATCCATGCATCCAGTAGTTTTACATGACAACATGAAGAGCAAGTTGAAGATCAATGAAAACTCCTAAATTCATCATATAGTGAATAGCCGCTACATAATATCCTTGGATATTAAACCTTATGCTGCGAAATTTAATCTTCGACACCAGTGGTCTTGTGGTCCAGAGAAGTTGGTGACTGTGACGGCTCAAACACACATAGAATCACGGTTGAGATGGTGATCAAATGAGGCTGATATTGTAACCACTAAAGGTGAAGAAGAAAGAAGAGTTCAGAGCCTTCGGCTCTGAAATAGTGTGCGCAACCGCGCAACGCGAAGTACCGAAATGGCCCATGTGACAACTGTCACAGAGACCACAATGGTTAAGCCTGCTGCCTTACCGCGCAAAGGTTCGTGCTTAGGAAAGAAGAAATAAAAAAGAAAAAAAAAAAGAGGGGGTAGCCTCTATCAACCATCCTTAGCTTTGACTTGCCCTCTCCTCAGCTGTAAAGAATAAGGCTTGCAATTAGCGATAGAGCTCCTAACATGGCCACAGATAAACTGCTTCCTCTGCCCGGGCTCAACGCCCTAGAGGTCTGGGTATTAGTGGAACTGGGAGTGGTCGTCAAAATAGTGGTCGTGAGATTGGTCGTCGACGGTCTCGAGGTGGGTTGATAGCTGTCGAACCAAGACTGGACCTGGACGTCGGTGCTCTCCCACATAATAGGGATGCCTTCAGCGATCACAATTGGCTTGGTAACGACCACGGTAGACTTGACGTCTCCAGTTGGGGGGGTGATGGGCCAAATGCTAGAAGACTCGAAGTCTCCGCTTGAGACAGGCCAAACGTTGGTTAGCGTTGCAGGGCCGGGTGCAGTCGACGTGCAAGTGATGGTGTACGACCACGGAGCATCTGTGATACCTGGGGATGGAGTATAGCTTCTAGTAGAGTATTAGCCGAAATCACGAATCGAGATTCAAGGTTAAGAAAAGGAGAACCGAGCTTACAATGGACAACAAAGCCAAGCCCTAACGCTCTCTGGCAGCGCTGCTTCGGAATCATATGTGCCAAGGTGACCCGTGGCTAGCGATACAGCTAGGGTATAGCTACTAGGGCAGATACCTGGTGAGTAGTACCAAGGTTGCGCTAGTGGGATCGGCGTCGCGGCGGGGGGAATGCAGGCGTTGCTGGTATAGTCTGTTAAGTAATTGGGCAAGGCGGGGGGCCAGAGACCGATATAGTAGTAGGTGGTTTGGTCCGAAGGGGGTTCAAGTAAACCAGCAATATACTCTGATGTTGTCGCGAGGCACGTTGATGGTGGGATAAAAGTTGTGGTTAAAGGACCACGGTTATATAATCTAAAGTTATCGTACGGGAGCGCAGCCATTACAAGTGCATAGATAGGAAAGTTATAATGCAATTCATGATGGTTGTTTAAATGGCGCAGCAGAGGGGTAGTGAGAAGGGGGATAGGCTCCTCTTAACATTAGAAATGCGGGGTCTTGTTATACGGGGTCATGTGTTCAGCCTAGAGCCGCAATCATTGCTAAAACTTGCAGTGTACAAGTGACGCCAACCCTGCGAGCGGTTCGCCTAAAGAGCCTTGAGGAACGAAAGCACCTTTTCAGAACAAACACAACCTCTACCACATGCCTGCAGCTCGCCTCCATACCTCCAACCTTCAGATCTCTAAGAGGGCGAGTTGAGCGATCTGGACTACATGAACATGGAGGATGTGAGAGTCATGGATAATGTGTTTAATAAGGGTGTCGGAAGTTTTGGAGAGAGTGTGTGTTGTGTTGGAGTTGGAAGAGAGGGAGGTATTTTCGTTCCTCAAGGCAAATCCTGTCAGAAGACGATGTTTTCCTGTTCAGCAGCCAAAGCTTGTCGGGAATGCACAAAACCCACTTCGCAAGTGGATGGTGATCTGTTTCGAAACTCAGGGCAACAATATGCGCCCTTCGACCGATATGCACAAAGAGACGGAAGCGCCAGAGGTGATTGGAGTTTAATCCAAGTTAGCCCACACACCCAACGGGCAATCGACACAAGAGAAAGTCTTGAAGAAGTCACACCAATCGGATGGAACCGAGCTGTCCATTTCCCTGACCTTCGAGCAGAATACTCTCTCAATACATGGCTCGCTAGATACTCCCTCCTTGAACTACGAAAGATGCTTCGAGCGTCAAGGCCTGACGAACCCTTGCCACAGTGTCTTCCGCCTCTTGGAATGCCAATCCTCCAGACTACAAGCAAAACACTTCCGCTCGTTACGCACTCGTCAACGAAAGGATCCATTTTCAAACATTTGCTTATATCTGTTGAAAGCTTCCTAGCGTCTGTATCGCTCCTCGAAGACTTATGGAATTTTACTGAGAACTGCCCCTCAATTCCAGCTCTCTACTGTGATGCGATCCTAAGGCGGGACCAATACCGTGATAGCCATGAGCTTGATATCGCGCGCATCGTTATGGAGCACATTGATGCTCATCACGCAAGCATATCTTACGAGGTCAACATTGAGATCGGAGCTAGTTACATGGTCGACCCTCTCCCCGCGACCAGCGACAATAGATGCCGATGTCCACTGCAACGTCTTGACATGTCCAATATCCCAAGAAATCATCCATATGCGCTCGTTAGCGAAGCGCATACCCGCCTCACTGAGGTGGAGCAATTCAATGCATCAAGTGGACTCGTCGATCCGCTAACGGCAGCGAAGTATTTTCACTCATTCGAATATCGGATAGCACAAATTGTGCACCGTTCGAATCATTTTAACACAAATGAAGTTGTGAATCAACACGATTCACGTTCCTTCATTCCACTACGAGCTCGTCAGATACGACACAGTCGGAATTGGAGCAAGTTGTAAGCCGAATGAGCCTTAGAAGAGCTGCAAGCCAATCTCCGCATACCAACTTACGCGGTGGCAACTCCACTCTCAATTCATTCCCTTAATGAGGTAAGAGCAACAACCAATATCTGGTTTGGTGTCGAAGATTCCTGACGTGCATGTCGTAGAGCACCCGCCGGCCCTAGAGAAAACAGCTTTTGGGAAAGCTGAAGGCAACGTCCCCGTAACCGACACCGACATCCAACCTCTGGTGATAAGCCAACGACGAGAGGGGCGGCATCGGTACTCTGAATAGTGTGTTGAGAGGCCGGTCGGTAGGCTCATTCTGCCCGCTCCTCCGAAGGAGGCTATGAGTTAGCCGCAGGAGGCGTTGGGCACGGATGACTGTGTTCTTTGTGAGCCTTTCGCATGATTGATCCCGTTGCAAGGATTGATCAAGACCCCTATGGAAAGAGGGGGAATAGAGCCTGGTTGGATCACGATGGTGGAGGGATGGTCGTCACCCAGTGATGGAGTAGCTATTGCTGGAGGATCTCAAGTCCTTGGGTTAGAGTAAAGCGTTCTAACTCGACGAATTAAATTCAAACTAGCGGTTGAAGTTCCGCTGGCTCTGAAGTATTGAGCGGCAGCAAGCTAGAAAGATAGAGACAGTTTGGCCGGCAACGAAAGGCCGCGCACATTACCGCCAACCATCTGGAAGGGTAACTATTTGAGACTATGCGGGTTTTTATGAGCGAGAGGCTCGAGAAAAGTGGCGGAATGGCTGTATGCTGGAGCGAACAAGTATGGTGGCAGAGTGCATGAGACATCCGAAAGGTCGGCCGATGCCCCACAGGGTTTGGCTGAATGACTAAGCATATTTTTAAAACTGGTACGGAGTAGTTACCAACACCACCGTCCATCAACGCAAAAATTCCTGCCCAGATTTCAAAATACCAATCCGCTTTCCATCAACATCCGCTTTCCATCAACATCCGCTTTCCGTCGACACAAAATTTCCTGCCTGGATTTCAAAAATACCAATCCGCCAAAGGAAAAATGTCATGCGGCTCTCACCATTTAGATGGAGAGGAGAGGTATTTACCCCGCCGAGCCCCGAACCAGAAGTTGTTATTAATCCATATGACAGCGACCTTGATTCCCCTGCTTCAAATCCATTCACGAATGGTTCAAAACTCTCATTAACTGTTGAGCACGGATTCGACATTCCTATAGTTTTGACAACGGAAGTCACAGTTGTTAAGCTTATTCAGCCCACCACCATGTCGCCTGTCATGGAAGTCATGTTGCAAACGAAGCATGGACTCGAAACCAAGGCTATTCTTAAGCTCTACGACCGACGTTTTGCCACAGGATTGAGGAAACTAGAAAATGTCAAGCCATGGACTCCAACCATCGAGGAGCTTTATAGGCAATATGTTTGGAATGGCAAAGCGGAGAAGCTCTTCGAAGTCCTCGACGAGCCCTCGGATGACGAGGAAAGTGGTAATGATGATGATGAATACTGGGACGAGGAAGAATGCGATCCCAACCTGAAGACAGGTCAGAGAGAAGGCTATTTACATCACTACTGCCGGAAAATATGGGCAAACGAGGTGCGAGCTTACGAGACCCTACGAGACCTCCAGGGGGACATGATACCAAAGTTTCTGGCACCAGTATGCCTATCACACCCCAACACCGACATTCCCCACCATTTGCTCAAATATTTCGATATCATGGGCATCTTGATTGAATATATTGACGGATTTGAGCTCTTCGACATCAAAACGAAGGCACCCCAATCTCAGTGGCAAGCTATCTGCGAAGATGCCATCCGTACCGTCAATCTTGTCGGTGATTACGAGATTATCAATTGCGATGTACGCCCGGGGAATTTCCTTGTGAAGAAGGCCGAGTCTGGGGAAACATTTCAGGTATTCCAGATTGACTTTGCGCAGACGTCCTATAGGGATGGCTTGTCTTGGGAAATGTGGAAAGATCGCAAGGTTTTGTATGATGAAGAAGGTGCTGTCGGCTTGGTGATGCAAAAGGAGCTTGAAGGAGGTTTCAAATACAAGCCCTCTTACAAGTACCTACCCGAACTGCAGCAAGAATGACAAGTAAAGGAAACTAATGACGAAGTTGTCGAGTGACTCGAGTCAACACGAGCCACGTCAACCGCGGGAAGTTCAACATCGAGAACGACTACCGCCTTGATCGGCAACTTTCAGTTACCACAACAACCATTGCAGAAAACTCCGTCTTTCCCAACGAGTAGCCCTCCCACCTTTGAGCTTTGGTAACGACCTTTGGACTCCTGGGGCGCTATATCCACCGGGTACAACAACTTCCTGCAGGAAAATTCCAGAGTAATGCCTCGACATGCTACCGTGTGTCAAGATCACAGCATAGATGCCAAAGCAGGGGCTGTACTCTCTAAGAAAGCTGGTGAGAGTCACATCTTTCAACAAGAATTCTTCACAGGAATGAGTGAGAATTCTCACTTTGAGGTGGGAGAGTTCTGTATGTACCATTTGAGCCTCAGCTAAACCTGGTCCGAACTGGCTCCTCATCGATAGCCCGATAGGTTAATTTTGATACTGTGGCCAAGGGATGGTTCGGGCAACAAACACCTATGGGCAAAACTTGTCCTCCGCAATATCGCGCCGGTATAGGCATTATTCGAGAGAGAATGGTTTCGCCGCAAGTGGGTGGTCCAAGAAGTCGTCAAAGTGCAGGAGGTGACCGTGTTCGTGGGCTCCAAGACTATCCCTTGAACCATCTTTGCCAGTTTTGCCAGGTCGATGGAGCAGGAATCCATTGTGACATGGTTCAGCGCAGCTCCATTCGGCGACAGTCGCGCCGAATCAGATGGCTCCATGTTCCAGATAAGTCCCCTTTCTGCTGCGACAGAGAGACCGAGGATACGAATTACTTGGACCAACATATATCCATGGCATCATGGATGGGAAGGCATTGCAGTTAGGGATTAGTGATGAAGTGTTTGACATCCGGTGAGTGTACGTGGACCGGAAATCATGGTCGATCTTTTGGACCAAGCCATGGTAGAGTGGGTCTATTGCTGCGCACACCAGGCTGGTGCCACTGTGGAAGTTGCGACATCAGGATCACGCGAGGTATACCTATCTATTAGTAGTAGTTCTTGCTTAGTCTGACACGAGTCTATGCTTAAGCAGGCAGTGTCAATGTAAAGGGAGTGGCTATTCAGCCCACCTTCTAAACTTAGTCACGGTATGCGAGGCCTCTGACTAGTCGATTCACCAGCATGTACAATCTTAGCTCCCACGGAAGCATTTGAAAACATCTTAAAATCAAGCCCAAACACCTACAATTCGACGCGATAAGTGTACTAAACCGCCTGAAGAACTTGAATACGCTACCTCCGAGATTGCCGAAGCCGCTATTCAAAAGAACACCAAACAACAAGGCTTCACCGTAGCTCGCAACAAGCTATACAATGACAAGAAAGGGGAGCTTCGAAAATGCACCTTTA
>Ga0335075_10007585_pt1 | contig 16682 bp, 16 predicted proteins | sample Lox_Sample_24_FD_206723 | JGI IMG/M metagenome (GOLD analysis project Ga0335075, IMG submission 206723) | Soil microbial communities from Loxahatchee National Wildlife Refuge, Florida, United States - Lox_Sample_2.4 | ecosystem: Environmental > Terrestrial > Soil > Wetlands | place: USA...
GCTTCTGGGACGGCTGGAAGGTGCCTTTGACGCTCATCGAAACTTTGTGGCCAACGCCTCCCACGAACTGCGCACCCCGCTGGCCATGATGCGCACCTCGCTGGATGTCGCCGAGGCAAAGTCCCCTCCAGTGTCGCAGGACGCTTCCGTGCTGGCTGGCAAGGTCCGCGAGGGACTCGACCAGGCAGACCGCCTCGTCGAGAGCTTTCTCGTGCTCGCCCGCGCTCAGCGGGGCGTGATGACCGATCTCACAACGGTCTGTTTGGCGGAGGTCGTGTCCACCACGCTTGACGCCCGGACCTCAGACGTGACGGACATGGGTCTCGCCGTTCGGTTGCAACTGGGCGACGCTGACGTCATCGGGAGCCAGACGCTCCTCGCCCAGATGGTGGCCAACCTCGTCGGCAACGCCATCCGTCACAACCAGCCAGGCGGCTTCATCGACGTCACCACCGAAGCAGATGCTTTTGATGTGGTTCTCGTCGTGGAAAACGGAGGTCCTTTGCTTGACCCTGACCAGGTCGCACAGTTGTCGCAGCCCTTCAGGCGCCTCGGTGCGGAGCGAACCGGCTCGGCCAGCGGGGTGGGACTCGGGCTTTCCATCGTCGCTGCCATCGTCGCCGCTCATCGCGGCACACTCGACCTGCAGCCGGGACCCGACGGCGGCCTGCACGTACGCATCGAACTGCCCCGGGCAGGCCCGCCTAGCCCCAACGGAGCCCACGGGTGAGGGTGCTCGTGGTCGAGGACGTCCGGCGCCTCGCCGACGACATCGCCGAGGGCCTGCGAGACCAGGCCATGGCCGTCGACGTCGCCTATGACGGTCTGGACGCCGCCGCCAAGCTGGAGGTGAACCGTTACGACGTCGTCGTCCTCGATCGTGATCTTCCGGGTCTGCACGGCGACACGATCTGCCGGATGATCACCGAGTCCGCCGATCCGGCCATGATCCTTATGCTGACCGCCGCTGACAGTCCCGGGGACCGGGTGACCGGCCTCGGAATTGGGGCCGACGACTACCTGTCCAAGCCGTTCCACTTCCCCGAACTCGTGCTCCGAGTCCGCGGCCTGGCCCGGCGCAAGCCCACCGCACGTCCCCGGGTCTTGCGAAGGGCAGGAATCGAACTGGACCCGCTCCGTCGCGCCGTCACCCGGGACGGCCGACCGCAAGACCTCTCCGCCAAGGAGTTCGCCCTGCTGGAAGCGCTCATGAAGGCAGCCCCAGCTGTGCTCAGCGCGGAAGACCTTCTCGAACAAGTCTGGGATGAAAACGCCGACCCGTTCACCAAGACGGTGCAGGTCACGATCGGACGGCTGCGACGAAAACTCGGGGAGCCGGACATCATCGAGACCATCCCCGGCGTTGGATACCGCATCACCAGGCCGTGATTGACAGGCAGCGAGTGGCGAGCTTGGGACCGCGCCAGGCCTGGATGCGCGGGTCGGCCGGAGATGTCGGCCAAGGCATGCAGGCTAGTTGCGGCCGTGGGCGACGATCTGGCTCAGAGTGACATTTCAGCGATAGCATCCGTTATTGATCATGACCTGAACGCGGCCCGCTGATCGTGATGAGCGGCGTAGTTACGAAGGACGGATCTTGCGTTGAAGCTCGTCGGGCTGGACTGCTTCGGCTATGAGCTCAGGTACGCGCATGGCGAATACGTGATGTCAGGCGGCCGTGCCGCGGCGTCGCAGACCGGCACGCTGGTACGGTTGCGGACCGACGAGGGCCTGGACGGATGGGGTGAGATCACGCCGCTGGGGTCGACCTATCTGCCCACGTTCACCGAGGGCGTGCGCACCGCATTGCAGTTCCTGGCCCCGCACGTTCTGGGGCTCGACCCGACGAACGTCTCCGGCTTGCGGCGCGCTATGGACGCGGCGCTGATGGGGCATCAGTACGCCAAGAGCGCGGTCGACATCGCCTGCTGGGATCTGCGCGGCAAGGCAGCCGGATTGCCGATCGCCGCGCTGCTGGGCGGCGTGCTCCACAAGGACTTTCCTCTCTACGAGGCCGTGCCGCTGGGCTCGCCGGAGTCCATGGCCTCGTTTGCCCGAAGCCGCATCGCGGCGGGGATCAACCGGTTCCAGCTGAAAGTCGGCAACAACCCGCGCGACGACGCGGCCCGCACCCGGGCCGTCGTGCAGGCAGCAACCGACGACACGGTCGTCATCGCCGACGCCAACGGCGGCTGGAGCCTGCTCGACGCGCGCATCGCGATGAACTCCATGGCCGATCTTCCGGTCTTCGTCGAGCAGCCGTGCCGGACGACCGAGGACAGCGCGCTCGCCTCGCGCGGCAGCAAGCTTCCGCTCGTCCTGGACGAGTCGATCGTCACCTTGTCCGACGTCTACCAGGCCAAGCAGTCGGCCGACGTCTCCTCGATCAATGTCAAGATCAGCCGGGCCGGCGGCATCACCGGCGCCGCGCTGATGCGCGACGTGATGCAGGAGCTGAACCTCATGGTCTCGGTCGAAGACATGTGGGGTGGCGACCTGATCACCGCCGCGGTCAGCCATCTGGCGGCCAGCACCCGGCCGGAGAGCCTGCTGATGGTCTCGTTCATGAACGACTGGACCGACGGTCACATCGCCGGGTACACGCCCCAGTCGGTCAACGGCCGCGGCTCCGCCCCCACCGGCCCCGGTCTTGGCATCGAGATAGATACCTCGCTGCTCGGCGAACCACTGTTCTCCGTGCAGGTCTAGGAGCTCCGCAGCCCGCTACCGCTGCGTATAGACGCGTTGCCGCACCACCACCAGGCCTTCGGCTACATAGGCGGGAGCGACTACCCAGCGGGCGGGCGCATCAGGCTCGCAGCGGCGCCACGGTTCCTGGTACTCACTGTCCAGGTGAATGCCGGGCACGTAAGCGAAATACCACGGTGATTTAGGAGCGAACGCAGCATTGCGGCGAAGCTGGTTCGCCGTCTCTATCAGCTTCTCGACCGTTCCCTCATCGGCGATGCCGGGTACGGCAAGCAGCTCGTAAATACCCTCGCGGGACACTACCGGCAAGGAGAAGAGGCAAGCGCAAATATCGCGGGCGATCTCGGCCAGGACTCCGGGCTGGTCTATGTCAGTCCCTGGCTGGCCACGCTGGCTGGCCCAGTGCAACGCACCCATGAGATCCTGGTCCAGGAATTGCCGGTAGCGCCGGGCGGTCACCTGGTGCGCTGTCTGATCATCCGAGCGCTGGGCACTCGAGGGCGAGATCGCCGGGCCCGCCGCGCGGGCCCGATCTTCGAGGAAGTCGGACCGGTCTTCTAGGACATGGGCCCGCCTTTCCAGGATATTGATCCGGGTGGTCAGCGCTTCGATGTCCCGGCGGGCTCTGCGGGAGCCCGCACCGGGCCATATCCGTGCCAGCAGCCCTGTCTGCTCTGCCGGGGCTACCGAGCGTTCAGAGGCCCTCATGATGACCTCCGAAGTAGTGCAGCTTGATTTCCTTAGACGACTCCGGCCGCCGCCTGTCGCTCACACGAAATACCATCTCAGCTTCGCCCAGGATGACTGTGACGTCGATAGGGCGTCGGGATGTCGATTGCCACCAGGGCGTCTTAACCGGAAGATCGCACCCTCCAAGGGGCTTGCATTTCTCGATGATGTAAGGATCTGGCTCGGTAGTTGCGAAAATCTTGAAGGCGACGTGCCGGTCCCTGAAATCGACGGGATAAAACGGCGCTACTTCCCGCACGGTCCCGGCTTTGATGACCTCGCCTCGCGTGGCAAAAGTGCGTAGCTGGACACCGGTATCTTCCGGCCTGCTCCAGCGCGAGCGTTTCACCCGCCGATGCTCAGCCATCTGCTTCTCATGAGGTTGACCGCGGATTCCAAAGAATTGGCATCCGTAGGTATACTGCATACGGCGTGCATGGACGAACTGCGGGTTCAGCCCATAATAAACGGTTCCTCGCAGTATCGCTTCTGCCGACCTTGGGTCCGGCAGCCTTGTGAGCCGCTCCCTGTCAGCTATGTGCTGCTCAAGGCGACGCTGAAGGTAACGAGACCCGCCAAATCCCCCAACCAGCAGCACCTGCTCAACAGCAGAGCCTTCGGGAAGGTCGGCCTGCGCCTTATCGAACTCGGCCAGTATCTCCGCAATTAATGGATCGAAAACCTTGGCCAATATTTGGTCGCCCGGAATTTCAAGGTCAGTGTCCTTGGAGCCAGCGCCATCCGCATCGGTCCCGTACGATCGACTGTCCTTCCGTCGCGGGATCCTCACCCGGTACGTCTGACCAGCCGCGAAGTCCCAGGTTCGCTTGTCCACCTCCCAATTGGTCATGATCGTCGCCCAGTCGTCGGGATTGGGGGAGGTAGTACGCTGCCAGTCGTGCTCTTTCGCCAACCGTGACCACACCATCTCTTTGAACCTGGCATCGAGGAAACTGGAGCCGAGCCTTCCGCCCGCTTGGAATCCGATCTGATCCAGCGTATCGTCGTCAGTGACTTCGAGGGTACTAATGTCAACCGTCCCGCCGCCCGCGTCGACAACGGTAAAGCGTTCACCGAGTTGCTGGCCTTGCACCTGCCAGTAAACCGCGGCCGCCTCGGGCTCGGCCACGAGCATCAATTTCTCCCGGTCATCCGCCGGGAAGCCGGCGGGCCCCGCCACTTCATTGCGCAATACGGAATCGTATCCTTCGAGCCCTTCCACTGTTACGACTGGCATCGTGATACACCACCGAATATGTTCCTCCGGAACATCGTCGCCGGAATCCATGAGAGCCTTAAGAGCCTGGCGACGCAGCCAGCCCAGGTAATCAACGGCGTCCCTAATCGCCTGCTCGCGCTTAGCGGTGTCACGGGACGTGAGATCTAACTTGAAGTTCTCCTTCAGCTGCAGCGAGTCCGCCTCGCCCTTCCTCAGTCTCGTCACATATTCAAGGCTGGCTTCGTTGCCATAAGCGATGATTTCGCCAGAATCCGAGCGTAGCAGCACGGTACGGGTCTTGAAGTAGTTGAACGAATGTGCACGAGGCCAGAGCTGGTACACGGTTATATCATAATCACGGGGCAGTTTGGTGCGCCCACCAGTCTTCGCCCACGCGACCCCGCTCGCGTAGGTGCCAAAGTCGATACCGACCACGAGCTTGATTTCGGTCATAGATCAGCCCTCCAGGCCACGCATCACGATGTCCTGCATAACATCGTTGAGCAATTCATCGGCCTTGCGCCGCAGGCCATACTCGTCCTGTTCAGGCATCGAGCTGACGAGGTCTTGCAAGCCCTTGACGATCTCCACATCCCACTTCGCGTTTTCCATCGCGATGCCGTACCCGCCGATGATCATGGCTGTCACGCCAGGCTGCAGCCATTCCGGAACCCGGGTATGCAATCGGGGCAACCGCCGGGACCGTACAAGGTGGAAGACCTCGCCGAGTGCGCCGGCGCAGGCAAGCACGGTGTCGATCATGTCCCCAGCCAGATGGGAGCCCGCTGGACCGTTCGGTCGCGGGAACGTTCCGCAGATGCTCACCGCAGGGCTGGCTACGGGCTCGCCGTGTCCCGCGGTGCTGACTGCCCGCTGCGGCATCACACCCAAGCCCACGATGCGGATCTGGACATGGTCGGATTCGACATCGCCGTGAATAAGCACAAAAGGCAGGGGGTCCAGCGCGGCCCGTATCAGCTCTATGTCGAGGTCGAGGTCACTTACCGGGCGCATGTGGCCGCTCAGGCCGACCAGGGACTCGGTCCAGTCGGCCTTTTCCTGCGCCCGCCACCACAGCTGCCGGCATACGTCAATCCCCACCGAGCCTCTCAGCCGGTCAAGGAACGGGGCCAGAATCAGCGCTGGAATGGCGCCGTCGTGCGTGACCGATTTAGCGATCACGTGAATGTCCTGTACGGGGAGCTTGAAGGGACTCGCCTTCTGCCTCAGCTCCTCCTCACGGACACTGACTTGTTCCCACACCCGGACCCCAGCGGCGAACTCCTCCGCTCGCAATGAGCGCTCAAAGTCTGCTTGCGCGCCTTGCTCCCGCAGGTCGGCTTGGACTCTGGTCTCCTGCATCGAACGTTGGTGCGCCTGCTCGGCTTCCTTAGAGCGAATCCGGGCACGAAGCTGTTCGAGAAGAGCATCTGCTGCAGCCTGAAGGATGACGTCCCAAGGACCTGTGGTTATCCGAACCTCATTCGGGATGCTGGGAACAGGCCTGGGCGCTCCCGCCGGGGGCGTTCCGCTGCTCACAGCAACGGCACCTGTTCGAAGTCGGCGTCCGATGCTCCGGCCTGGATCACATAATGCTTCATCGCCACCCCCCAGTGACAGGCCCGCGCCCATCTGCCGTTGCTGGGAAGACGCACAACGGCTGACTGCGGATTACCGCTCTATTCCAGCACGGCGGAGACTACCGCGAAATACTGCGACAGCCGGATGTCCTCAGCGGTTCGCGCCAGGGAGAAATCGGCCGCGCTGGATGGCCAGGGCGCGACCCCGCTACGGTGGTCGGCGCATGGGGCCGCGATTGAACCAGCAGTGGCACGAGTGCAGGAGGGTGACCGGTGACCGTGACCCAGACAGCTGACGATGCAGGCAGGCTCACGAGCCCGTTTGGCTGGGAACAGCATTGCTGCCTGCCCGTGCAGGCTGAGTGTGACATCGCCCCGCTGCGCCGCTATCTCGACGCGGGTGTGAGCTATCTGTCGGTCAATGTCGGATTCGCGCCGCATGATATCGACGCCTCCATGCGTGTGCTGGGTTCCTGGCGGCGGCAGGTCCTGCTCAGCAGCGAGTTCGCCCTGGTGTCTACGGTCGAGAAGATGCTGGCTGCCCAGCAGCAGGGCCGGCTGGTCGTGGGCTTTGACCTGGAAGACACTAACCCGCTGGGCGGCGAGATCGGCATGATCCAGGCCTACTACGACCTGGGCGTGCGGTCGATGCTGATGACCTACAACGGCCAGAACCTGGCCGGGTTCGGCTGCCACGCGCCGCAGGACACCGGGCTGACCAGCTTCGGCCGTGCCGTGGTCGAGGAGATGAACCGGGTCGGCATGGTGGTCGATGTCTCCCACTGCGGCTACCGGACCTCCATGGACGCGCTGGAGCGTACAGCCAGCCCGGCCATCTTCAGCCACTCGAACATGCGCTCGGTGTGGGACCACGAACGCAACATCCGTGACGACCAGGCCCGCGCGTGCGCCGCCACCGGCGGCGTCATCGGGATCAACGGCGTCGGCATCTTCCTCGGCGACAACGACATCAGCGTGGCGGCGATGGCCCGGCACATCGACTACGCCGTGGAACTCGTCGGCCCGCAGCACGTCGGCATCGGGACCGACTTCGTCTTCGACACCGACGACCTCAGCCTCGAGCTGGCCAACGCGCAGATCTTCCCGGCCAGCTACCGCAGCGGCAGGCAAGTGGACTTCTTCCCACCCGAGCAGCTCGCGCCGCTGGAGGCAGAACTCGCCGACCGCGGCTACCCGGCCGCTGATATCGCCGCGATCATGGGCGGCAATTTCCTGCGCGTGGCACGGCAGGTATGGAAGCCGGCCGCCAGTATCAACCAGCCCACCGACAACCGCGGAGAGTGACCATTCCTTTGGGCACACGACAGCAGGTGGTGAGAACCACTGTCCAGGTGGCCCAGCAACCTCCGGAAGCAGACCGTCCGGGATCCCGTTATCTTGCCGTCCATGACAGCACCCAACGATCCGGCCGGGCCGGCGCCTTCCTTCCCCGATGAACCGATGGAGGCGCAGTTCGGCCCGCACCGGTTCTACGCAGGCGAGGGCGGCGGCAGCGAGCAGTTCCGGGGCGCCCGGTTCGACGTCGCGGACTTGCGCGGCGCCCGGTTCACCGATTGCGACATGACCGGCGTCACGATCCGGGACGGCTGGCTCGTCAACGTCAGCGTCTCCGGCTACGTCAGCAATCTCACGGTCAACGGCGTCGATGTGACCGAATTCGTCAGCGCCGAACTAGACCGACGGCACCCCGAGCGCGTGCAGTTCCGCGAGGCCCAGACGGCCGACGATGTCCGCGCGATGTGGGACACCATCGAGCTGCTGTGGGCGCAGGCAATCGAGCGAGCCGGGCGGCTGCCCGGGGCAGCGCTGGATCAGCAGGTCAACGACGAGTGGTCGTTCGCCCAGACACTGCGCCATCTGGTCTTCATCACCGACGCATGGGCCAGCCGGACGGTGCTGGATGAGGAAACGCCCTACCACCTGCTGGGGCTGCCGCAGAGCTGGTATCCGCCGGCGGACGCGGCCGCGCTTGGTATTGACCTGGCCGCGCAGCCCAGCTACGCCGAGATCCTGGCCGCCCGCGCTGACCGGATGGCCGTGATCCGGCGCATCGTGGCGGGCCTGACCGACGCCGACCTGGGACGGCTGTGCCAGCGCTCGCCTGCTCCGGGTTATCCAGGCGAGGAGAACACGGTAATCAACTGCCTAGCCGTGGTGATGGAGGAGGAGATCGAGCACTACCGGTTCGCGGTTCGCGACCTAGCCGTGCTGGAAGCCAGCTAGCCGGGGATAACCAGCCGGGATCGGGCGCCTCTGACCGCTGCGCGTTGTGTCCGATGCTGGCCAGGAAGCTCTCCGCAGCGTCCTGCACCCGCTCCCGGTCACCGGTGGCGAGCAAGTCGAGCAGCAGTCCGCGGATCGTCGCGATCACCAGGGTGGCCGTGCGCGCCGCGGTCGCCGGGTCGGTGCCTGGTCCCTGCGCGTCGATCAGGTCGCCCATCCAGTCGGCCACCACGTGCTCCAGGAATTCGGTTGACAGCTGCGGCGCCTGCAGGGCACGCCCGTAGACCGCGAAGAACAGCCGGAACTCCGGGTCCCGCCGTGGGTCAGAGGTCCACGTCCAGACCGCGTGCGCTGCTGTCGCCAGGTCAGGCCGCTGGCCCGGCGGGCCACTGGTGGCCGCGAAGACCCGTTCGCGCAGCCGCCCGAGGATGGCCTGGAGCATCTGGTCCCTGGTGCCGAAGTGATGCACCAGCGTGGCGACCGACACTCCGAGCCCGGCGGCGACCGGCCGCCATGACAGATCGGCGAGCCCGTGCTCGACCGTGTAGTCGACCACTGCGTCCAGCAGCTGGGCCCGCCGCTGATGGTCGACCGGCCGTCCGGCCATCACCACCTCCAGGTGCCGGTCTCGGTTTGACATTTCTAGCACGACTGTACCAATAATATTTCTAGCACGGTAGTACTAAGAATAGGAGACTCTTCCATGCCACGAGTCGTCGTATTCGACGAGACCGGCGCCCCGGAAGTCATGCGTATTACCGACGAACCGGTCAAAGAGCCCGCCCCCGAGGAGGTGCGGATCAAGATCGAGGCTGTCGGGGTCAACCCGCTCGACCAGATGCTGCGCGCCGGGACAGCGCCCCGGACCGCCCGGTTGCCGCACGCCCGCCTGGGCTGCGAAGGAACTGGCACCATCGACGCCGTGGGCAGCGCTGTCCAGGGATTCGGGGTCGGCGATGCGGTCATCATCACCGCCGTGCCCGACATGGACACCAACGGCACGTACGCCGAGTACGTCACCATGCCGGCCGCCAGGGTCATCAAGCGCCCCGCCAGCCTGGATGTCAATAGCGCGGCGGCGCTGTGGGTGACGTATTCCACCGCCTACGGCGGGCTTATCGAGAAGGCCGGGATGCGGCCCGGCGACCATGTCCTGATCACCGCCGCGTCTGGTGGGGTCGGCCTGGCAGCCATCCAGATCGCCAGCCAGATCGGCGCGGTCCCCATCGCCGTCAGCCGCCACGCTGACAAGAAGAGCGACTTGCTGGCGGCCGGTGCCGCCGCCGTCATCGTCACCGACGAGGACAACGTCGTTGAGGGAACGCGTCAGCACACCAATGGGGTCGGCGCCGACATCATTCTTGACTCCGTGATGGGACCGGGCCTGCCGGAGCTGGCCAAGGCGGCCAAGTTGGGCGGCACGCTGGTCACCGTGGGCCAATTGGACCCCCGGCCCGCACCGTTTCCCATGAACCCCCTCACCATGTTCCGCTACATGAGCTTCGAGCACACGCTGGACAACGTGGTCGTGCACCGCATGGCGGCATTCCTGGCAGCGGGTCTTCGCACCGGTGTGATCCGGCCCATCATCGACAAGGTATTCAGCCTCGACGACATCGTTCAGGCGCACCATTACCTCGGACAAGGACACCGGCTCGGCAAGATCGTCGTCACCGTCTGACTCTCGTGGCCACCTGACCGGCACACACCGGTCCGGCGGCCGGCACCGCCTTCCTCCCCCCAGTAATGATATCTTTAGCAGAGCTAAGGACATCACTACGCGAGGGAGGCCCGTGCGCGTCACGTCCGCAGCCAGCCGTGTGAAGTCCCGGTCAGCAATGATGACCGCATCCCTGCGCCAGCGGAACTACCGGCTGTTCTTCACCGGTCAGCTCATCTCGATGGCTGGGACCTGGATGCAGACCGTGGCGCAATCGTTCCTGGTCCTTGACCTGACCCACAGCGGAACCCAGCTCGGGCTGACCACGGCGGCCAGGTTCCTGCCGGTGTTCCTGTTCGGGCCGGCCGGCGGCCTGTTCGCCGACCGGATGGACAAGCAACGGGTGCTGTACGTCACCCAGACCCTGTCCGGGCTGCTCGCCGGGGCCTTCGCGGTCCTGGTCGCCACCCACTCCATCCGGCTGTGGATCATCTATCTTCTGGCCATCGCGCTCGGCTTCGTCAACGTGTTTGACAACCCCGCGCGCCAGAGCTTCATCTCCGAAATGGTGCCGCCAGCAGATCTGCCGAACGCCGTGACGCTCAACTCGGTCTCCATGAACATGGCCCGCGTCTTCGGAGCCGCGCTGGGCGGGCTGCTCGCCGCGTGGATCGGGCTTGCCCTTTGCTTCGCGTGCAATGCGGTGTCCTTCGGGGCCGTGCTGATCTCGCTCGCGGCGATGCGCCGCTCCGAGCTGTACCCGGCCCGCCGGGTGGAACGCCAGCCACGGCAGATCCGGCAGGGACTCAGCTACGTGCGCAGGACACCCGAGCTGCTCATCCCGCTCATCCTGATCGCGGTGATCGGCACGCTGGCGTGGGAGTTCCAGGTGACGCTGCCGCTGATGGCGAGCAAGGTCTTCCACGGTGGCGCCGCCGCCTACGGGGTGATGGCCTCGGTCATGGGCGTCGGGGCGGTGATCGGCGGCCTGGTCTCGGCATCCCGGCCACGGCCTCGGGCGCGCGCGCTGTGCCTGGCCGCCATCGGCTGGGGCATCGCCATCCTGGCCGCGGCCGCAGCACCGAGCCTGCCGCTCGAGCTCGGGACCATGCTCTTCGTCGGCTACGGCAGCATCACCTTCAACTCGTTCGCCAAGACCACGCTGCAGCTCGCGGCCACGCCCACGATGCGCGGGCGGGTCATGGCGCTGTGGGGCCTGGCCTGGCTGGGCTCGACGCCCATCGGCGGAGCCATCGTCGGCTGGGTCGGCCAGACCGCGGGCGCCCGCTGGTCCCTGGTCATCGGCGGGCTGCCCACGCTGGCCTGCGGCGTACTGGCGCTGCCCGCGCTCAGCCGGATCGACCGCCGCCGCGGCGCCGAGGCGGACGGCGAGCCGTCCGAGCCGGCCAGCGGCAAGGCCCTCACCCCGGCGGCGGGCCAGGGATAGCCAGGGCAGGCCAGGGCAGGCCAGGTCAGCCGACGACGACCAGGACGCCGGCCGCGGCGCCCAGATCCGTCAACAGGCGGTGCTAACCGCGTAAGGGAACGGCATTTCGTGCGTTGCTGCTTCCCTGCCGGGTATCAGCGCAGGCCGAAGGGGGGCCGCTGATGGGCCGCTATCTTGCATCGCGCCGGGCAGCCTGTTTCCTCGGCTGCGCGGCTGCCAGCGCCGCGATTGCGCTGCCGGCTCTGGCTTCGGCGACGCACTCGCCTGGGCCGGCCGGGACTCCAGCCTGGACGGTGTATCACGATGGCCCGGCCGGCCGGGGCGTCGCGCCCGGGGTGGGCTCGGTGGACACGGCGACCAGGGCGTGGACGTCACCAGCGCTGAACGGGCAACTGTACGGCGAGCCAATGGTGCTCGGTAACCGGGTATACGTGGCGACCGAGAACGACATCGTCTACGCGCTGTCCGCGGCGACCGGCACCGTAGCCTGGTCGGCAAACCTGGGCACCCCGGTGCCGGCCTCGCGGCTGCCGTGCTCGAATATCGATCCGGTCGTGGGCATTACCGGCACGCCGGTCATCGACCCGGCCCGTCACGAGATCTTCGTTGTGGCCGATGAGCTGAAGAACGGCACGCCCGCCCACATGCTGACCGGGCTGAACACCGCCACCGGCCAGGTTGAGCTGTCCGAGGACGTAGACCCGCCCGGCCAGCTCCCGGCCAACCTCCTCCAGCGCACCGGGCTGACCCTCGACGAGGGGCACGTGTACTTCGGCTTCGGCGGGAACGCTGAAGACTGCGGGCCCTACAAGGGCCGGCTGGTCGGCGTCCCTCTGTCCGGCGGGAAGCCGCACTTCTTCACCACCGATACCGGACGTGGCGCAGCGATCTGGATGGGCGGCGGGGCACCCGCAGTCGGGCCGAACGGTGACCTGTGGGTAACCACGGGCAATGGATCGGCGCAGTCCTACAAGGATCGGTACGACGACAGTGACGGGCTCCTCGAGATCTCGCCGTCGCTGCACCTGGTGCAGTTTTTCGCGCCCGCTAACTGGCCAGTCGACAACTCCGACGACCTGGACATGTCCACCGAGCCGGTACTGCTGCCCGACGGCCAGGTCATCCTGACCGGCAAGAACACGGACGTGTTCCTGCTCAACGGCAGGCACCTGGGCGGCGTCGGCAAGCAGCAGGCCATGATCGGCCCGGCCTGCCCCACCAACATCGACGGTGGCAGCGCCGACGCCGGGATGACCGTCTACCTGCCGTGCCTCGGCAACGTCATCGCGATCAAAGCCTTCAGCTCCCCGCCCAAGCTGCACCTGCTGTGGAGCTCGGGCGTCGGCGGCGGGCCACCGATCGTGGCCGGCGGCCTGGTCTGGACGATCGCGCAGAGCGGCAAGCTGTACGGTCTGGACCCGGCCAACGGCAAGGTTCGGCGGGAGACCACCATCGGCGAGCCCGCGAACCACTTCCCGACGCCCGGCATCGGCGCCGGCCTTATGCTCGCCCCCAGCGCCCATAACGTGATCGCCTTCCGCACGTCTGCGGGGTAGCGTTCCGGGGTGGGGGTCGTGGTCTGAGGGTGACGGCACATCGTTTTCATGGCGACGAGCGACGGTTCGAAGCCACGGCTGACTTCGTTGCCGCCCGCTTCCCGCAGGCCCGAAGCGCCGCTGATGTCGCAGGCGGGCAAGGAATGCTGGCCCGCATCCTCCGTAAGCGGCACAACATCGATTGCGACGTCGTGGATCCGCGTGGCTGGGTTCTTCGTGGTGTTTCCAGCCGCGCGGAAGATTACCGGGCCGATATGGCCGCCTATTACGACGTTGTCATTGGCCTGCACCCAGATAGTGCACTCCGCGAGGTCGTGAATTCGGCGCAGGTGCGGCCGGTTGTATCGTGCCCTGCTGCAACTTCTGGTCCCGCAGCACCCGGCTTGGCCGGGACCAGCTGCTCGATGCCATCGAGCAGCATCACGCCTCCTGCGGCCCGTCAGAACGGGTCATCCTGAACTTCAGCGGCCCGCATAACCGCGCACTCGTGCTGTTGCCTGATCCGGCGTTATACGCCGGTGGCGCCGTCGATGCGCTCCCGGAGCAGGTCCGCGTGGCCATTGTGGCGCGCGTACTCCTCGATCATGTGGACATAAATCCAGCGTAGGTTGACGTCCTGTTCCATGAAGCGGCCGGTGTCCGTCAGGGCACGCCCGGCGCAGTGCGCCCGGGCGCGGTCGATTTCCGCATGCCAGGTGGCCAGGGCGTCGCGCAGGGTGGCGCCCTCGGCCAGTTCGAAACCGCCGTCGGGACCACGCGGGTCGGCCTGCGGGTCATAGATCGGCGGAGCCTGTTCTCCGGCGAGCACCCGGCGGAACCAGTTCCGCTCCACCTCCGCCATGTGCTGGACAAGGCCGGTCAGCGTGACGCCGGACGGTGGCACCGAAGCGATGGCGGCCTGTTCATCGTCCAGGCCCTCGCACTTCCTGGCCAGGGTGGTGCGGTGAAAGTCAAGCCAGCTCTCGAGCGTGGTGCGCTCGTCGGCGTTCAGGGGCGGCATGGGGCGTTCGATGGTGCTCACCGGTCGATTATCGCCAGCGGCCGGCCCGCCGACGGGCCGGGCTGGCCAGGCCCGGGCGATGAATTTCTGGGTGATGGTGCGTCTGAGCTGTCGTCAGGCACCGGTGCGGGCGCCAGGGCGGCGGCTGCCCAAAGGAAAGGATCCGGGTCTCATGACCGACGATGGGAACCAGCCAGTTGCCGTGTCGCGGCGGATCTGTGCCCCAGCGCACGACATCTTCCAGGTTCTGGCCAATCCGGCGCGGCATCTGGAGCTAGACGGCTCGGGGAGCCTGCGAGGGGCCGTCTCCCCCACGATGATCTCCGGCGTCGGGGACGTCTTTGTGATGAAGATGCACTTCGCCCACCTGGGCGACTACGAGATGAACAATCACGTCGTCGAGTACGAGCCAGACCGGCGGCTCGGGTGGGAGCCCGAAGCCGGGCGCGGGCATCCGGCTGCCGCCCCGGACAGTTCGGACCCACCCCGCTGGGGGCACCGATGGAGCTACCAGCTGACCCCCGATGGCCCGGATGCGACCGTCGTGACCGAGATCTACGACTGCACACAAGCACCGGAGGACGAGCGCGCCGGGATGGACAACGGCAAGGTCTGGGTCGACAGCATGGCCAGGACACTGGAGCGGCTTGACGCGCTGTGCGCCGGGCCTGGAAGCCAGCCCAGTCCGCGGGCGCCCGTCAACCCAGCGCGCTGATCAGGTCCCGGTAGAGATAGAAGGCGGGCTTGGGGGTGTAGTCGTCGGTCATCAGCCCGAACTGGCAGAAGATCCCCGAGCCGGCCGAGCGGGCGTCGCGCAGGGTGTGGTGGGTGTAGCCGGTGACGTTGAGTGTCCCGGCGCCGCGGGCTATCACGTCGATGACGGCGCGCAGGACTTCGGCCTGGCGCTGGGGTGGCCGGCCCGGCCCGGTGGGCCAGCCGTGCTCGGTGATGATCAGGGGAAGGTGGCCGAGGCCGGCCGGAGCCAGGCTGTCCCGGCGATGCGCTTGCAGGAGAGCCTGGACAACGGCGCCCAGCCTGCCGGGCGGTATGGGGCGGAATACGTCGGGGAAGAAGTCCAGGCCGATGTAGTCGAGATCGGCGATGAACTGCTCCCCGCCGGCCCGGGTGAGATCCGTGAAGAAGGTGACGGCCGGCCCCATCAGCGGCGAGCTGTTGCAGCCGACCTTCAGGCCCGGATGGCCGCTGCGCCGGGCGGTGTCCTGGGCGGCGCGGACTCCGGCGATGAGCGCTTCGGTCACGCGCGGGTAAGCGCCGTCGAGGAGAGGATTGCCGGTGATGTTGGGCTCTTCACCGACCTGCAGGGTGGCCAGGTGCGGGCCATGCCGCTCGATGAGCGCCTCGATGAACGCGCAGTAGCCGTCGACGTCCCCAGAGCGTGAGTGGTACTGGGCGACCAGGTCGAGGGCCCGTCCTTGGCCGAGGTAGCGGTGGTAGCCCGCCGGCGCCTGCCGCGCCGTCGTGTGGCTGGTGTCGCCCGGATCGGCGTAGGCGTCGTAGGCCCGGACGATGAACGGGCGGCCACCGCGGCCCTGGAGTTGGCCGAGCGCCTGGCTGATCCGGTCCGGCCGGTCCGGTGGCCCGGCCGGGCCGGCGTCCCCCACCGCGCTGCCGGGGTAGATGCCAAAGATCAGCCCGGGCCGTGTGCTGCTGGTCAACGCGGTCTCTCCTTGTCGTGCTGTGCCGGGCGCGGCCAGGCCAGGCTTCCGCTGGCGATGTCTTCGATGAGCGCGAGCACCCAGTCCCGCTCGGCCCGCAGCATGGCCAGGGCGTACTCGGCCTCGATCACGAACAGCCAGGGCACGCCCTCGTTGCCGGTCGCTTCGTCCAGGCGCCGCTGGTCCTCGGCGATGAACGCGGCGAGTCCTCTGGCCCGTTCGGCGAGCGCGCCGGCGGCCCGCTGCGGCCCGAGTACGCCCACGTGGCTGACCGCGCCCAGGAACTCGGGGAATTCCCGGCGCGGCGTGCGGATCTGGAAGTCCAGCCGCCGGACCAGCTCTGTACGGCCGCTCCCGGTCAGCGCGTAGGGAGTCCGCCGCGGGCGGGCCCCCGCATGTTCGGCCGGCCGGGGTTCGATCCAGCCGGCGCGGGCCATCGCGTCCACGGTGTCGTAGAGCGATCCCCGGTTGACCGGCACGCCGCGCGCGGCCAGCACGCTGGCCAGCTGGTAGGGGTGCATGGGCCGTTCCAGCAGGGCGCCCAGCGCGGCCAGGGCGACCGGGTTGGCCAGGGCATCTCCAGGCATAGCAGAATTCTACTATCAGACTTCTGCTATCCGCGAGTCGTCCCGATCAGGTGGCTCCATGCTGGCTAGCCGCGACAGGCTGTATTCAGGACTTTCCTGAACGTTACGGATGGCCGCTGGGACCATCCGGGAAGCGGGACGTGGCGCCGTCCGTGCGGTTCTGGTGTTGCTATAGAGCCTGTTTCTAAAGGGTTCTGTGGGTGTGTGGTACAAGCCGGTGGCGGGCCGGCGTGTCGGGATGATCATGCTGGCGGGCTCTTGGTATGGCAGAGGCT
>Ga0335075_10007586_pt1 | contig 16682 bp, 15 predicted proteins | sample Lox_Sample_24_FD_206723 | JGI IMG/M metagenome (GOLD analysis project Ga0335075, IMG submission 206723) | Soil microbial communities from Loxahatchee National Wildlife Refuge, Florida, United States - Lox_Sample_2.4 | ecosystem: Environmental > Terrestrial > Soil > Wetlands | place: USA...
CTTGGTCGCAATGGCGAGCGCATAGTTGCGCACTGGAGGATCGATCTCGAACCGCGGCGGCGCGGCGCCCGCCGCCAGCCATTCGCCGGCATGCACATCGTCCAGCTTCGCGATCGCGACGTCGTCCCCGGGCCTCGCTTCGCCGAGCTTGGCCGTCTTGTCGCCCTGAACGGCGAAGAGCGATCCGACGCGCACGCTCGCGCCGCTGCTGCTGGTCAGTTCGGTGCCTTCCTTGAGCGGGCCGCCGAACACCCGGGCATAGCTCAGCCGGCCCATCGCGCCGCCATGGCTCACCTTGAACACGATCGCGCCCGGCCCCTTCGCGCCAAGCCGCTCCGCGGCCGCATCCGGCGCGGGCGTGTCGTGGCGAAGCGTCTTCAGCAGCCGCCGCACGCCGAAATCGCTGGCGGCCGACCCGAACAGCACCGGCACGATCTGGCTGGCGCCGGTCTCCTTGGCGAGATCGTCGAACACGGTCTGCCGGTCCGGCACCTCGTCCATCAGCAATTGTTCGAGCAGTGCATCGTCATGGTCGGCGAGCTGCTCCAGCATATGCGCCCGCTCCAGCGCCTCGCGGTCGGCGAGGTCGGCGGGGATGTCCTTCTGCTCGGACGGCTGGCCGGGGCGGTAATAATAAGCGCGCTCCAGCGCGATATCGACGAAGCCGGCGATCTTCTCGCCGTCGCGAATGGGGATCCAGCGCGCGATCAGCGGCGACGCGCTCATCGGCTGCATCGCCTCGAGCAGCTCCTGGATCGATCCGCGTGCCTGGTCGATCTTGTTGACAAAGATCATGTGCGGGACGCCGAGATTTTCCAGCTGGCGCAGCGTCGGCTCGGCGAGAAGCGCCCGGTCGGGATCGGGGTCGACAACGACGATCGCAAGGTCCGCGACGGCAAGGCCCAAGGTCGCATCGGCGGCGAAGCCGACGGAGCCGGGCGCGTCGATCAGCGCATAATGATCGTCGAGATAGTCGAAATGCATGAGGTTGAGTTCGGTCGATCCGCCGCGGGCGCGGGCCTCGGGGCTGGCATCGCCGACGCTGGTGCCGTCCGCGACCGAGCCTTGGCGCCCGGTTGTGCCGGCGGCAAAAAGAAGGGCCTCGGCGAGGCTGGTTTTCCCAGCGCCGCCAGGCCCGACAAGCGCGATGGTTCTGGTGCCGGCAGCTCTTCCAGGCATGATCGTCTCCTTCGTCCGCTTGCGCGGGTCCGCGAAGAAGACGCGGCACCGCGTCCATGAGGAAACAACCAGCTTCTGCCTGTTGGCGACGAGTCGCAAGAGGGGACGTGCACCCTTCGTCGCTTGCCCGGGCGCGGCCCGTCGCTTACATCGCGGCCCATGACCTCGACCAACGATATCCGGCGCAGCTTTCTCGATTATTTCGGGCGCGAGGGGCATGCGATCGTGCCCTCGGCGCCGCTGGTGCCGCAGAACGATCCGACGCTCATGTTCGTGAACGCCGGCATGGTCCCGTTCAAGAACGTCTTCACCGGGCAGGAGAGCCGGCCTTATTCGACCGCGACCTCGTCGCAGAAGTGCGTCCGCGCCGGCGGCAAGCACAATGATCTCGACAATGTCGGCTACACCGCCCGTCACCATACCTTCTTTGAAATGCTGGGGAATTTCTCCTTCGGTGACTATTTCAAGGAGCAGGCGATCCTGCACGCCTGGACCCTGTTGACGAAGGAATGGGGTCTCGCTCCGGACAAGCTGACGGCGACCGTCTACCACACCGACGATCAGGCCTTTGATCTGTGGAAGAAGATTGCGGGCCTGCCCGAGAGCCGGATCATCCGCATCCCGACCAAGGACAATTTCTGGGCGATGGGATCGGACGGCCCCTGCGGTCCCTGCTCCGAGATCTTCTACGATCATGGCGATCACATTCCGGGCGGTCCTCCGGGCTCGCCCGACGAGGATGGCGATCGCTTCGTCGAGATCTGGAACCTCGTCTTCATGCAGTTCCTGCAGGAAGCGGACGAGATTGTCGGCGATCTGCCCAAGCCGCAGATCGACACCGGCATGGGGCTGGAGCGCGTCGCCGCGGTCCTGCAGGGCGTCCACGACAATTATGATACGGACACGTTCAAGGCGCTGATCGCCGCGTCGTGCGAGCTGACGAAGACGCAGGCCGAGGGCGCGACCAAGGCTAGCCACCGCGTCATCGCCGATCATCTGCGCTCCTCGGGCTTCCTGATCGCCGATGGCGTGCTGCCGTCGAACGAGGGCCGGGGCTATGTCCTGCGCCGCATCATGCGCCGCGCGATGCGCCATGCCCATCTGCTCGGCGCGCCGGAGCCGCTGATGCACCGCCTGGTGCCGAGCCTGACCGCCGAGATGGGCGCCGCCTATCCGGAACTCGTCCGCGCCCAGCCGCTGATCGAGGAGACGCTGAAGCTGGAGGAAACCCGCTTCCGCCAGACCCTCGCCAACGGCCTCCGCCTGCTCGACGAGGCGACCGGCAGCATGAATGCCGGCGACACGCTTTCCGGCGCGACAGCGTTCAAGCTCTACGACACATACGGCTTCCCCTACGATCTCACCGAGGACGCGCTGCGGGCGCAGGGCTTCGGCGTCGACCGCGCCGGCTTCGATGCGGCCATGGCCGAGCAGAAGGCCGCGGCCCGCGCCGCCTGGAAGGGCTCGGGCGCCAAGGCGAGCGAGGATGTCTGGTTCGACATCGCCGAGGAACTGGGCGCCACCGAATTCACCGGCTATCTCGGTCATGACGGCGACGGTCAGGTCGTCGCCATCGTCAAGGACGGCGCGCGCGTCGAGAAGGCAGGCGCGGGCGACAAGGTCACGATCCTCACCAACCAGACGCCTTTCTACGGCGAAAGCGGCGGCCAGATCGGCGATACCGGCAGGATCAGCTCGGACAAGGGTCTGGAGGCCGAGGTCGAGGACACGTCCAAGCCGCTCGGTAAGCTCCACGCGCACAATGCGGTGATCGTGAAGGGCGAGGTCGCGGTCGGCGAGTCCGTCCATCTCTCGGTCGATGCTGATCGCCGGTCGAAGGTGCGCGCCAATCACAGCGCCACCCATTTGCTCCATGCGGCGCTGCGCAAGCGGCTCGGCACCCATGTGACGCAGAAGGGCAGTCTTGTCGCGCCGGATTATTTCCGCTTCGATTTCTCGCATCCCAAGGCGCTGAGCCGCGAGGAGATCGAACTGGTCGAGGCCGACGTGAACCGCTTCATCCGCGGCAACGAGCCGGTCGGCACGCGCCTGATGAGCATCGACGACGCGATGGCGGCGGGCGCGATGGCTTTGTTCGGTGAGAAATATGGCGACGAGGTCCGCGTCCTCTCCATGGGTCGTGAGGATGACGGCGCCTATTCGGTCGAATTGTGCGGCGGCACTCACGTCAACGCGCTGGGCGATATCCAGCTGTTCAAGATCATCGGCGAGAGCGCGGTCGCCTCGGGCGTACGCCGCATCGAGGCGCTGACCGGCGAGGCGGCCCGCATGTGGCTGGTCGGCCGCGAGGACAGGCTCAAGGAGGCTGCGGCGGCGCTCAAGGCATCGCCCGAGGAAGTCCCGGCCCGCGTCGCCAGCCTGGTCGAGGACCGGCGCCGGCTCGAGCGCGAACTGGCCGAGGCGAAAAAAGCCTTGGCCCTTGGCGGCGGCGGTTCGGCCGAGGCGGCCGGTCCAGAGCAGATCGGTGGCCGGGGTTTCATCGGGCAGGTGCTCGACGGCATGGACCCGAAGGGCCTTCGCGGGCTCGTCGACGAGGCCAAGAAGCGCGTCGGCTCGGGCGTGGTGGCGCTCGTCGCAGTCAATGACGGCCGCGCCACGGTCGCGGTCGGCGTCAGCGACGATCTTGTCGGCGCTCTCAGCGCGGTCGATCTGGTGAAGACAGCCGTCGCGGCCGTCGGCGGTCAGGGCGGCGGTGGTCGCCCCGACATGGCGCAGGGTGGCGGTCCGGACGGCGACAAGGCGGCCGACGCGCTTGCCGCGGTGCGCGAGGCGCTTCAGGCCGAGACTGCGGCCGCCTGACGCGCTTTCGGGCGTTTCGCATGGAGAGCGGGCTTGCGCGCCGGCGTCGTGCCGCGCAATGGCGGCCGCACATCAGCTCGAAAGGTTCCTGAGATGCGCGCATTCCTCTTTCCCGGTCAGGGCAGCCAGGCCGTCGGCATGGGCAAGGTTCTCGCCGAGGCAAGCGCGGCGGCGCGCGACGTGTTCGGCGAGGTCGACGAGGCGCTGAAGCAAAAGCTGTCGCTGCTCATGGCCGAAGGGCCGCAGGAGGAGCTGACGCTCACCGAGAACGCCCAGCCCGCGATCATGGCCAATGCCATCGCGACCCTGCGTGCGTCGGGAATCGACCTCGCCGCCAAGGCGAACTTCGTCGCCGGCCACAGCCTCGGCGAATATAGCGCGCTCTGCGCCGCGGGCACGTTCGATCTCGCCACAACCGCCCGGCTGCTGAAGCGCCGCGGCCAGGCGATGCAGGCGGCGGTTCCGGTGGGTCAAGGCGCGATGGCCGCGATCCTCGGCGCCGATCTCGCCACCGCACAGGTGATCGCCGAGACCGCGGCGGAGGGGCAGGTCTGCACCGTCGCCAACGACAATGATCCGTCGCAGGTCGTGATCTCGGGCCATCGCGAGGCGGTCGAGCGTGCCCTGCCGATCGCCAAGGAAAAGGGCGCCAAGCGCGCCATCCTGCTGCCGGTGTCGGCGCCCTTCCACTGCGCACTCATGCAGCCCGCCGCCGACGCGATGGCCGAGGCGCTCGGCGAGGCAAGCCTGCGCGACCCGTCGGTCCCGCTCTACGCCAACGTCACTGCCGCGCCGGTCGAGGAGGCCGGCGAGATCCGCCAGCTGCTCGTGGCGCAGGTCACGGGCATGGTCCGCTGGCGCGAAAGCGTCGCCGCGATGACCGACGCCGGGGTCACCCAGTTCGTCGAACTCGGCGCCAAGGTCCTCGGCCCCATGGTCAAGCGCATCAGCCCCGACGCGAGCGTGATCAGCGTGGTCACCCCAGACGACATCGACGCGCTGTTTAAGGAGATTTGATCGCCGGCTGCTTTGTCCTGCTGCCGATAGAGAAAAAAAGGGATAATTGCTCCGGCAGTCGGATTCGTTTCAGGGGGGACCAGAATGCGCCTTGGCAGGACCATATTACCAGTTTTGATCGTCGGTACGGCCTTTTCAGCGACCGCCTCGAGAGCGGCCGACAATCTGGATTGTGTCTCGACCGGTTATACTGCTGAGATCGCCGCCGAGATCGACTCTTTTCAGGGTATCTTCAATGCCGGGAACGGATGGGGTCCCGAGTTGCCACAGTCGGTGTTCGGCGCGGTCACGGGTCGGGCGGGGCAATGCGCCGAGCAGCATGGCTGGTCGCCAGAGGCGATCGAGGATGCCGTGTTCTTTCAGATGTTCTCGATCCTGCGAGGCGGTGTGGCCCGCGGCACTCCCCTGTCTTCGACGCAGATGCAGCGTGTTGATCAGGCCTTGGCCGGGCCTGATCAGGAGAGATTGCGTGCAATAGTTGGGCGTCAGGTGGACTCGGTGCTGGGCGGCGCAGAAGCGCCCGAGCCGACGGAGGCCGAGAACATGTTTATTGGGCGCCTCATTCTGCGAGCGGGTGTCCCGGTGACAGAGGAAAATGGCCACTATGTCGGCGCCTACATGGCTTCAGTCGTCATGCCCCAGGTGATCGCCGCGCGTTTTGCGGATCGCTGATACTGGCTTTTGGAGTAGAAACATGTTCGATCTTTCAGGAATGACCGCCCTCGTGACCGGTGCCTCGGGCGGGATCGGCTCGGCGGTTGCGCGGGGCCTTGCGGCGCAAGGCGCGCGGCTCGCTCTGTCCGGCTCCAATGCGGACAAGCTGGAAGCCTTCCGCGCAGAGCTGGGCGGTGATCATGTCACGCTCGTCTGCAACCTGTCCGACGGCGCGGCGGTCGACGCGCTGGTGCCGCAGGCGGTCGAGGCGCTCGGGCAGATCGACATCCTCGTCAACAATGCCGGCGTCACGCGCGACAATCTCGCCATGCGGATGAAGGACGAGGAATGGTCCGACGTCATCCGGATCAATCTCGAGGCCGCCTTCCGCCTGTCGCGCGCCGCGCTGAAGCCGATGATGCGCGCCCGTTTCGGCCGGATCATCTCGGTGACCTCGGTGGTCGGCGCGACCGGCAATCCGGGTCAGGCCAATTATGCCGCCTCCAAGGCCGGCCTGATCGGCATGTCCAAGGCGCTGGCGCAGGAGGTCGCGAGCCGCGGGATCACCGTCAATTGCGTCGCGCCCGGCTTCATCCGCTCGGCGATGACTGAGATTCTGCCCGATGCCCAGAAGGATGCCTTGCTCGGCCGCATCCCGATCGGCAAGCTCGGCGAGGGTGACGACATCGCCGCGGCGGCGGTCTATCTCGCCAGCCGCGAGGCCGGTTATGTCACTGGCCAGACGCTCCATGTGAATGGCGGAATGGCGATGATCTGAGCGGCAGCCTCGCGCCGTCCAGCACGACGGCGCGCCGCACCGCCAGAGCCAGGATCGCGATGGCGCTGGCCTGCCCCAGAGGCACCAGCGTCATCTCGGCCGCCGTCCGAGCCACGAGCGGCGTCAGCCAGACGAGCGCGAGCAGGCTCTTCTCCCAAGACAGGAAACCGCGCCTGAGGCCGTCGGTGGCAAGGAAGGCGATGCCCATCCCCAGCACGACGAAATCATAATCGAGGACATAAGGCGTCGAGAGCAAGGCGGCGGCGGTGGCAGCGGCATTGCGCTCGGCCGCCTTTCCGCACCGCGCCAGCCACAGCACCAGCCCGATCGAAGCGACAGTTGCGGCGGTCTGAACCGCATAAGCCGGGCCGATCGCGCCGCCCCACATCCGGATCATGCCGAACGGGCTCTGGATCTTGTGCCAGCCGGTCGCGCCGCTTTCGATCACGATGGTGCGCGTGAGCGGCAGCGAGTCGAGAAAGGCCTGCCAGACCGGCCAGCCCCAGATCAGCAAGGTCAGGCCGATCAGCGCGCCCGACGAAAGCGCCGCGCCGGCGATCGCGCGCCAGCGGCCCATGACGAGCAGCAAAGGCGGGATCAGCAGGGCGAATTGCGGCTTGTAGACGAGGCAACCGAGCAGGAGGCCGGCGACGAGCGGCCGGCGATCGAGCAGCAGCAGGCCTCCGGCGAGCAGAGCCGCCGTCAGGAAGCCGTTATGGCCGTGCCCGAGACAGATGAAGACCACAGGCGCGCCCAGCCCTGCCAGCAAGGCGGTGCGTCTCGGCACGATTCCGCGCAGCACCGTCGCCGCTGCACCGAGCGTAGAGACCTGCCAGACCGCAAGGCTCGCAAGATAAGGCAGCAGCGCCAGCAGGCTCGCGACGAGCAGGAAAGGCGGCGGATAATGCCAGCCGAAGAAGGGCACGCGCGCGCTGCCATGAATTTCCTGTTGCACGCGGTGATGCGCGGCCCAGTCCCACGCCTCCGCCGCGCGCCCCTCCAGTGCCATCTGCCCCGCGCTCCAGACATTGGAGAAATCGGTGCCGAGCGGGCGGCCGAAGCGGTCGAGCGTCCCGGTCGCGGTGAACGCGAGATAGCCGAGCACGATCAATGTCACGGCGAGCGACACTGCCGCCACCATGCAGACCCGTTCGCGGGTGAGCCAGTTTCCGTCGGCCAGAGGATTCCGCATGCTTTTCGCTACCGCTTGCACGCACAAGAAATGGTTAATTGCGGCCGCGGCTTGCGCTGCAGGTGGCATCGTCTAGCCTGAGCTTCGCCCCGGCAATCGCGCCGGGCGTCGGGCAAGGGGATGCCGGTGTCGAACCTCGTCGCAATGCTGGCCTATATGCTGATTGCCCAGGCGCCGTCGGACGCGGCCGTGGCCTGTGCCTCCGCGAACCTCACGGATGCGGACAAGAGCGCGGTCGCGCGCTCGATGATCGACAATGCCGACACCCCGCAGCTCGAGCGGATCGCGGCCCAGGTGGAGGCCTGTCTGAGGCCGACAGGCGCCGACCGCGAAGCGGGGCGGGCGCTGATGATCTTCGTCGTGGCGCAGGCGGCGGGGGAGGGCATGGCCCCGATGCTGACGGCCCAAGGGATAGAGCCCGTATTGATCGACCGCTGGTTCGCGGCGCAGCCCGAAGAGGCGCGCACGTCGCTCCCCGACGAAGCGGCCGGCGAACGGATCGTCCGCGGTCTGATCGCCGCGGGCGTCCCGACGGAGGTGGCGATCGCAAACGGAACCCTGATCGGCAATTACATCGCCACTTTGATCCTGCGCGAACAGGTGCGGGTCGGCCACCCGCCGGCTGAGGGGCGCGAGCCCTAGAAAACGCGGGCCCCTTGCGCGAGGGGCGCCGGAGAGGCTAGGGCGGGGCCAACGAATAGCCTCTAGGGAAAGGTGGACTATGAGCGAGACCGCAGACCGCGTTAAGAAGATCGTTGTGGAGCATCTGGGCGTCGAGGCCGACAAGGTCACCGAAGAAGCGAGCTTCATCGATGATCTCGGCGCGGACAGCCTCGACATTGTCGAGCTGGTCATGGCGTTCGAGGAAGAGTTCGGTGTCGAGATCCCGGACGATGCGGCCGAGAAGATCACGACCGTGAAGGACGCGATCGACTATATCGACCAGAACAAGGCCTGATTTGAAGAGGCCGTCCGCCGGCTTGGCGGGTTGCGAGCCGCTTTGAAAGAAAACGGCTCCCCGCCGCCGGTTGGGGAGCCGTTTGTCTATCTCGGGAGTTGAAGAATATGCGCCGTGTCGTGGTAACCGGTCTTGGCCTCGTGACGCCGCTCGGCGCCGACGTCGAGACGGCGTGGCAGAACATCATCGCCGCGAAGAGTGGCGCCGGTCGAATCACCCGCTTCGATCCGGAAGATTATGCCTGCAAGATCGCCTGCGAGCTGAAGCCCGCCGATCATCCTTATGGCTTCGATCCGAACAAGCGGGTCGACCACAAGGTGCAGCGCCAGGTCGATCCGTTCATCGTCTACGGCATCGATGCCGCCGGCCAGGCGATCGAGGATGCCGGCCTCACCGACATGAGCGAGGAAGAGCGCCTGCGCGCCGGCTGCTCGATCGGATCGGGCATTGGCGGCCTGCCGGGCATCGAGAGCGAGTCGCTGGTGCTGGAGCATAAGGGCCCGCGCCGCGTCTCGCCGCACTTCGTCCACGGCCGGCTCATCAATCTGATCTCCGGTCAGGTCTCGATCAAATATGGCCTGATGGGCCCGAACCATGCGGTCGTCACGGCCTGCTCGACCGGCGCACACTCGATCGGCGATGCCGCCCGGATGATCGCTTTGGGCGACGCCGACGTGATGCTCGCCGGCGGCGCCGAGGCGGCGATCTGCCCGATCGGCATTGCCGGCTTCGCCCAGGCGCGCGCGCTGTCGACCAATTTCAACGACGAGCCCGAGCGGGCGAGCCGTCCCTATGACAAGGACCGCGACGGGTTCGTCATGGGCGAGGGCGCCGGCGTCGTGGTGCTCGAGGAATATGAGCGGGCCAGGGCGCGCGGCGCGAAAATCTACGGCGAGGTCGTCGGCTACGGCCTGTCGGGCGACGCCTATCACGTCACTGCGCCGCATCCGGAAGGCTCCGGCGGCTATCGCGCGATGGAAATGGCGCTCAGCCGCGCCGGCATGAATCCGTCGGAAATCGACTATATCAACGCCCACGGCACCTCGACTCCGCTCGGCGACGAGCTGGAGCTGGGCGCGGTCCGCCGTCTGTTCGGCAGCGCGATCGACACTGTGTCGATGAGTTCGACCAAGTCGGCGATCGGCCATCTGCTCGGCGGCGCCGGCGCGGTGGAAGCGATCTTCTGTCTCCTCGCCATTCGCGACCAGATCGTGCCGCCGACGCTCAATCTCGAAAATCCGAGCGAGGGTACTGCGGGCGTCGATCTGGTGCCGCTCAAGGCGAAGGAGCGTCGGGTCCGCGCGGTCATCAACAACAGCTTCGGCTTCGGAGGGACCAATGCCAGCCTTGTGATGAAGGCCGTCTGACCCGATCTTCGGCCTCATGAAGCGCGCCTTCATCCTGTTGCTGGTTCTGCCGGCGCTGGCGATCATTGCCGCCGGCACGGCCTTCTGGATGCTTTGGGCGGGGCCTGGTCCCGTCCAGCAGCCCATGACGCTGATCGTCGAATCGGGATCGAGCGTCGCCAGGGTCGCGCAGCAGCTGGAGGATGAAGGGCTGATCCGCGGCAATGCCACCACGTTCCGCGGCTTTGCCCGTCTGTTCGGTGGTCATCAGCCGATCCAGGCCGGCGAGTTCCAGATCCGCGAACGCATGAGCCCGGCCGCCATCCTGACGCATCTCCAGTTTGGCCGGCCGATCCAGCGGATGGTGACGATTCCCGAGGGCATGCCCTCGGTGCTCGTGCACGAGCGGCTGATGCAGGTGCCCTACCTTACCGGCGAGGTCGACGTGCCGCGCGAGGGTTCGATCCTCCCCGACAGTTACAGCTACCGGCGCGGTGAAAGCCGCGCTGCAGTGCTCCAGCGCATGCAGGCGGCGATGACGCGCGAGCTTGAGCAGCTGTGGTCACGGCGCAGTCCGAACACTGTGGTCCAGAGCCCGGAAGCGGCAATCATCCTCGCCTCGGTCGTCGAGAAGGAGACCGGAAAGCCCTCGGAGCGACGCACGATCGCCGGCGTCTATTCCAACCGGCTGCGTCAGGGCATGCCGCTCCAGGCCGACCCGACGGTCATCTATCCGATCACGCGCGGGCGCCCGCTCGGCCGGCGCATCCTGCGCTCGGAGCTCAACGCCAATAATGGCTACAATACCTATCGCAGCGCCGGTCTGCCGATCGGCCCGATCGCCAATCCCGGACGTGAATCGATTGCGGCCGTGCTGAACCCCGAAGCGACGCAGGCGCTCTATTTCGTCGCCGACGGCACCGGTGGCCACGTTTTTGCCAACACGCTCGACGAGCATAATGCGAACGTGCAGCGCTGGTATGCGCTGCGCCGTTCGCGCGGCGAGATGTGAGGGGCTAGAGCCGCCGCAATTCCGCGTCCGGATGGAGCGACAGCGGCTCCGCCGTGACCTTTCCGGCCGCCCGGCTGGCATGGATCATCATCAGATCGTCGATCATCAGCCCGGCGCCGCCCTCGAAGAAGACGAGATCGCCGCGATGGGGCGCAATGCCCTTTTCGACCGGGGCGCCCAGCAGGCGCTGCTGATCGGCGAAACGCGGCGCCGCGATCCCGCACAAGGCGAGCGACAGCTGGACCAGCCCGTCGGCATCGACGCCCTGCGCGGTGCGACCGCCCGCGAGATATGGTGCACCGATCAGCCGCTCGGCGACGATCACCGGATCCTCGTCATGTTCGTCGACGGCCCGCAAATGGCTCGCCGAGACACAGCCATATTCGGTGGTCAGGCAGGCGCCGCATTCGGTGCCGTGCAACAGCGCGCCCATCGGCAGGCTGGCGAGCACGGGGGAGGTGATGCGATCGTCGGGTGCGACCGGCGCGGCGCGCTCGCAGACGATGTGGGTCGCGACGATCGTGTCGGCGAGCTCGATCGCTTCGACATAGCCGACGACATGGTCGGCGGTGCAATAGCCCCAGGCGAAGCCTCCGGCATATTCGAGCACGGCGAAGCCTTCGCCCGGCAGCAGTTCGGACACCGCCTCGCCGTCGGCGTCAGCCGCGACTCGCACGAATGTCTGGCGCGACCCGCAGGCGCGCACCAGCGGGGCGGCATAATGCGGTGCGAGAATTTTCCCGGCGAGGGCGATGTCGGACAGGTCGTCGCGATAGGCGTTGATCCGCGGATCCAGCCGGACGGAGCGGCCGGTCAGGCCGAACCTCTCAGCCGTGCTGGAGGAGGATTCCGCGCTCTTCCCCGGCGCGCCGGCCGATCTGGTTGTGCCCGATATTGCGTTTGAAGCTGTCAAGGAAGTCCTGCCCGGTTCTGGTCTTGGCAACGAACACGTTGCGACGGTCCGTTTCGTCGCGGACGCGGCGCAGATAGCCGAGCGAGCCAAGCGTATTCAAGGCGCGCGTTATGACAGGCTTCGAAACTCCGAGAATTCCGGCCAGCCCGCGAACCGTATGTGGGCCAGGCGTGAGATAGACCAGAAGCATCAACGCCATCTGGCGATTGGTGAGGTCGGGTTGTCCCGACCGCACATAATTGATGAGCGTGTGCATCCAGCTCTTGAGCGCTTGTTCCGCCACCGGGCTGCTCCGATTTTGCTTGAGGCTGCCGTTTCGGAGGTAAAACCAGCAAGAGCCGCTTTCGTTTCAGTCTTTTTACTCCCTGCGAGGAAAAGCGGGCCGGGCCTTATCGCGGATAGCGTCTCGCCAGCACGTCCCAGGCCGCGCGCAGGCCGAGCGCGTCGCCGCCTTTGGGCCGCCCCGGCCGGTTCGAGGCGCGCCAGGCAAAGGTGTCGAAATGTGCCCACGGCGTGCCGGCCGGGACGAAACGCTGAAGAAACAAGGCCGCGGTCACCGATCCCGCGAAGGGCGCGTCCGAAATGTTGCCGAGATCGGCGATGTCGCAGCTGAGCATCTCGTCATAATGCTTCCACAGCGGCATCCGCCACATCGGGTCCGACACCGATGTGCCGCCGGCCAGCAGCTCGTCGGCGAGCTTGTCGTCATTGGCGAAGAGGGCGGGGAGGTCGGGGCCAAGCGCAACCCGCGCCGCGCCGGTGAGCGTCGCGAAGTCGAGGATCAGTTCGGGCTTGTCCTCGGCGGCCCGCGCCAGCGCGTCGGCGAGGATCAGGCGCCCCTCCGCATCGGTATTGCCGACCTCGACGGTCAGCCCCTTGCGACTCTTCAGGATGTCGCCGGGCCGGAAGGCGGCGCCGGAGACGCTGTTCTCGACGGCGGGGATCAGCAGATGGAGCCGCACCGGCAGGTTCGCGCCCATCACCAGCCGGGCGAGGGCGAGCGCATGCGCCGCGCCGCCCATATCCTTCTTCATCAGGCGCATGCCCGATGATGGCTTGAGATCGAGTCCGCCCGTGTCGAAGCAGACGCCCTTGCCGACGATGGCGATGCGCGGATGGCGCTGGTCGCCCCATTCCAGCTCGATCAGGCGCGGCTCCCGGCCGGCCGCGGCGGCGCTGCCGACCGCGGCGATCATCGGATAGCCACTCTCAAGCTCATTGCCGAGGGTCGTCCGCATCCGCGCTCCGAACGCCTCGCCGACCTCCTGGACCGCGGCCTGAAGCTCGGCGGGACCGAGATCGAGGGCGGGGATGTTCACGAGATCGCGGACAAGGGTTGTCGCCTCGGCAATCGCGACGGTCTCGCCGATCCGCGCCGGATCGTCGGTGACCAATATGCGCGGACCCTTGGCGGTCTTCTTCTCCTTGTAGCGCTCGAAGCGATACTGGCCGAGCAGCCACCCCAGCATGGCCGGCCCCGGCCCCTGGCTCGCGACGCGGTAGGTCCCTTCGGGCAGGCTGTCCGCCGCCTTGGCGAGGCACCAGGGGCTGAGCTCGGCGACGTTGGCGACGCCGAGCACCGCCGACCAGCCGTCACGTTCTTCGGGCAGGATCGCGATCTGATAGCCCTCGCCCTTGAACCCTTGCGCCTGCATCGCCTGCCGGGCGCGTTCGGGCTGCGCCTTCAGCCACTCCTCGAAACCCTTCTTGTCGACGAGATGGAGTGAGGTGGCGGTCTGGCCCTTGTCGGGCTGCAAAAGCGTGGCGAGATCGGTCATCGCGTCAATCTAATACAGGTCCGCGCGCACGAAAGCCCCATTCGCCGCAGCGGCCATCGACCCCGTCAAGGTTACATGGTAACACGCCGCTCACGAGTTGCCTGCCATGAACGCTTTGTCCCCCATCGTCGGCGTCGGATCGCTGGACACCCGCGCGAATCGCGCGACCTGGCCTGCGCGCAGGATTGCACTGTTCGCGTCGCTCTTCTGGCTGCTGACCTTCACCGGCTTCTCGATCGGCGCCTCGCTCGGCGCCGTTTCCGATTATCGCTTTTGGGATCCTTCCAGAATCGCGGCGACGGTGATCGGCGCCCTGTTCTTCGCATCGGTCATGCACACGCTCGCGCATCGCGAATGCGGCTCGCTGGCCGGGGAAGCGAGGCTGGTCCTGAGCCGCGCCGCCATGGCCATCGCCACGATCGGCGTCGTGCGATTGCTGATCGATCTCCAGATCAATCCGAGCACGCCGACGCTCGATCTCGTGCTGCCCCTGACGGCGCGATGGCTGATCATCTGGATCGTCTATTTCTTCGGCTGGTCCGCTTTCTATCTCGTCCTGCGCTATCACAATGCGCTCGCCGAGCAGCGGCGGCAGCTGCTGGTGATCGCCCAGACGCCGCCGGAATCGGCGGCTCTGCCGCGAGCCGATGAAGCGGAGGAGGATCCGCTCGACGCCTTGTGGGCCGAGCGCAACCGCCAGCGCGTCCGCGTGCCGCTCGATTGCATCGAATGGGTCGAGGCGGAGGGCGATTATGTCCGCCTGCACGCCGGCGATACCGGGGGTACGATCCGCATGACCCTGAGCCATGCGGAAAAGGTGCTCGCGCGTCAGGGCTTCCTGCGCGTCCATCGCTCCGTCCTGTGCCGCCGGGATTCGATCGTGGCCGTGTCGCGAACCCCGACCGGCGCGATGCGCGCCGTGCTTGCAGGAGGCGACACGATTCCCGTCGGCCGCAGCTTTGCCAGCATTGTCAGCGAGATGGCCCGCCCGCCTGCCGGCTGAACGGTCCGATCCTGACACTCATCGTGCAGGACCGCGTTTCGTCGTGAAACCCTTCCGGTGGCGCCGCGGGGCGGACTAGCCAGCCCTCATGTCCAACTTGCCGGCCAATTCCGACCCGCGCCTCGATATGATCGTGATGGTGCTCGAGGAATGGCTGGCGGGCGAACTCGCCGCGTCGTCCCCCCCTCGCGGCGTGGACCTCCTCCAGCGCCTCCGCGCGCGTGCCGGCTATGCCTGCGCCGACAGTTGCTTCGACCCCGATGCTGCTCACCGCAATCTTGTGGTGGAAGCGACGGAGCAACTGATCGGTCAGGCGCTGGCACGGGCCGAAGCGCTGGTCCGGGTGAGCGAAGTCCCTCATTCAAGCTCCCCGGAGCCCGTTCGCAACGCGTTCCACCAGCGCCGCGAACGGGCGGAGGCTGAGGTTCTGCTGAACTAGGCCGCGGCCGCTCTTGGCCTGCTGGCCTGCCTGCGTCAGCAGACCCTGCCAGCCCCGGAAGTGTCCTTGGGGATCAGTTGCCGCCGTGCGCCGCTGTGGGCACCCCGTAAAGATCGTGGTCGTCGGCTTCCTCGACACGGACGCGGATGATGTCGCCGGCGGCGAGATGGCCGGCATCGCGCAGATGCACTTCGCCGTCGATCTCGGGCGCGTCGGCCTTTGAGCGGCCGGTGGCGCCGCCTTCCTCCGCATCCACGGCGTCGATGATCACGTCGATCTCGCGGCCGATCTTCGCCTGGAGCTTGGCGGCCGAGATGGCGGCGCTCTTCGCCATGAACCGGGCGTAGCGCTCTTCCTTGACCTCTTCCGGCACGGCGTCGGGAAGCTCGTTGGCCGTCGCGCCCTTCACCGGCTCGAAGCGGAAGGCGCCGACCCGGTCGAGTTGCGCCTCGTCCAGCCACTCCAGCAGATACTCGAAATCCTCGTCGCTCTCGCCGGGGAAGCCGACGATGAAGGTCGACCGGATCGCGATGTCGGGGCAGATGTCGCGCCAGCGGCGAATGCGCTCCAGCACCTTGGCCTCGTTGGCCGGGCGCTTCATCGCCTTCAGCACCTTCGGGCTCGCATGCTGGAACGGGATGTCGAGATAGGGGAGGATCAGCCCGTCCGCCATCAGCTGGATCGCGTGATCCACGTGCGGATAGGGATAGACATAATGGAGCCGCACCCAGGCGCCGAGTTCGCCCAGCGCGCGCGCCAGCTCGGTCATGTTCGGGACGATCTCGCGCCCCTTCCACATCCGCGGCTCCTTGCGGATGTCGACGCCATAAGCCGACGTGTCCTGGCTGATGACCAGCAATTCCTTCGTGCCGGCCGCGACCAGCTTCTCCGCCTCGCGCAGGATCGCGTCGGGGCGCCGGCTGGCAAGATCGCCGCGCAGGGACGGGATGATGCAGAAGGCGCAGCGATGGTTGCAGCCTTCGGAAATCTTCAGATAGCTGTAGTGGCGCGGCGTGAGCTTCAGGCCGGCGTCCGGCACCAGGTTCAGATAGGCGCTGGGCGGCATCGGCGCCGCGACATGGACCGCGCCGACCACATCCTCATATTGGTGCGCGCCGGTGATCGCGAGCACGTTGGGGAAGCGCTCGCGGATAACCTCGGCTTCCTTGCCCATGCAGCCGGTGACGATGACGCGGCCATTCTCGGCGATCGCCTCTCCGATCGCCTCCAGGCTCTCCTCCTTCGCGCTGTCGAGAAAGCCGCAGGTGTTGACCAGCACGACGTCCGCGTCCGCATAATCGGGCGACATCGCATAGCCGTCGCTACGGAGCTGCGTGAGGATGCGCTCGGAGTCGACGAGGTTCTTCGGACAGCCGAGCGAAACCATGCCGACCTTGGGCGGGGAGGGGAGTTCGATTTCCATGGGAGCGCGCCACATAGTGGCAGCGAGGCAAGATTGCTAGGCCATCCGCATCAGCGCCGTCGCCGACATTGCTGCGCGGGCCCGCAAATGGTAGAAATGACGCGGGCTCGATGGCGGGAGAAATGCCATGCGAAGGAGTGAGCGCGGAGTCCAGCTTTCCCGATGCACCC
>Ga0335075_10007587_pt1 | contig 16681 bp, 18 predicted proteins | sample Lox_Sample_24_FD_206723 | JGI IMG/M metagenome (GOLD analysis project Ga0335075, IMG submission 206723) | Soil microbial communities from Loxahatchee National Wildlife Refuge, Florida, United States - Lox_Sample_2.4 | ecosystem: Environmental > Terrestrial > Soil > Wetlands | place: USA...
TCAGCCCAGATTGCGCTGATCTCGGGTGATGTTTGCAACTCGGGCCTGGGCCGCCATACGGGAATGTCCCGTTATGCGTGGCGCTGGCAAATTCCAGACATACCTCTATTGCGATGCATATCGGCGGATATTTCGCCTGCCCGGACTCTGCGGACAGCACAGACCGCGACCGCCGGCTCTTCGTCGGAGCGCCCGGAGCGCCCCGCCCCGGACATCGCCCGCCGCCCGGCCCGGGAAGTGGCGGAACGCGGAATGCCTGGCGCCTGCGGGCACATGGGCCGCCCTTTCGTAGCGGCCGAGACGAGCGGGAAGAACAGGTTGGCGCCCTCGGGCTCGAACGGAATGTAGCCGACCGGTGCTCGGCGACGATACCGTCGCCGCCGCCATGATCGCCTCGTCCACCACGCCGAGATCGTCGCCTTGAAGGGAGGCAGCTATGCCTCAAAGACAGAGACCTCGGCCGCATCCCCGCAGCCGCCACCCAACCAGGCTAAAACCGACAACCACTAGGCCGACGGGGTCAGCATTCAATTGCCGATAAGGGTCACGAGTCGGCCGCGCTTACATTCCGCTCCCCCACACCGGCGCCGTGGACGGGATCCGTGGTGTGAGTGGTGTTGAGCCGTCGGCTTCCTGGAGTACTTCAGGCAGATGCGAGGGTCAGGGCCGCCGGTGGATTGGGGCTTGTGACCGCTGGCTGGCCCGCATCAGAGTTCTCCTTGCGGCCTAACGCGCCATGGCACACTAACCGTGTGGGGGAAGTGCTCTGTCCCGTGGTGTGCGGGCGAGATGATGAGCTGCGCATTCTGCGTAGCGCCTTTGCCCGGGCCTCGGCTGGGCAGGGGAATCTCGTCTTCATCACCGGCGAGCCGGGTATCGGCAAGTCTCGGCTGGTTCGCGAGCTGACGGGCTACGCGCAAGGGATCGGCGCGGTCGCGGTGACCGGCCGGGCAGTGCCAGGCGGCATGGGCACGCCCTACCGGCCCCTCACCGAGGCGCTGCTGCAGATTCTGCGGGACCGCCCGCTGCCGTCCGATGCCGGCCTCCGAGCGTGGCTGCCCGCGCTTCAGGCGATCCTTCCGAGCCTCAGGGTGGCAGGGGATGCCCGGCGAGCGGAGGATGCCGCGGCTTCACCGATCGCCCGGGGAGAAGCGGTGGTACAGCTCATCCGCAGGCTTGTCACGGATCAGGGGCTGCTGATCGCCCTTGAAGACTTGCATTGGGCGGATCCGGATACCCTGGCGGTCCTTGAGTACCTGGCAGACAACGCCGCCGGCGAGCGGGTCTTGTTCATCGCCACTTGCCGGAGCGAGTTGGACTCGGCCGCCGTCAGCCTCGCGCGCCGGCTGGCTAGCCGCCGTGCCGCCGTGCACCTGTCGCTGGGCCGCTTGGGCGTCGACGACGTGGAGCGGATGGTACTCGCGTGCCTGCCCGGTGCGGACGACCAGTTGCTGGCACGTGCACAGCTGGCGGCGGATGGCGTGCCGTTCCTTGTCGAGGAAGTGCTCGCCTCACCAGGAGTGCCCGATTCGTTCGCCGACACCGTCCGGGAACGGCTAGCTCGGTTCACGACGGCCGAGCGAGGCGTCCTCGAGGCGGCCGCGCTGCTCGGCCGCAGTTTTGACTGGCGGCTGCTGGCCGCTGCCTCCGGCGCCGAGTCCCCCGTTGTGTCGGCATCCCTGGAACGCGCCGTGGCGAGCCAGCTACTGACGGCCGAGGGCGAGGTCTTTCGCTTCAGGCACGCGCTGACTCGTGAGGCGGTCGCCGAGGGGCTGCTGCCAACCGCCAGACGGTCGCTCGCAGCCTCGGCTCTCGCCGCGGTCCAAGCCGCGCATCCCGGCCTGGGCAGCCCGTGGCGTGACGTCGCCGCCGACCTTGCCGCACAGTCCGGCGATACTGAACTGGCCGGGACTCTCCTCACGCGATCGGGCGAGGAAGCGCTGGACCGCGGCGCTCTCGCGACTGCCTCCGGGACACTGCGGCGTGCCGTCGCCATGATCACCGATCCGGCTGCCCGGGCCGGCGCCGAGGGACTGCTGCTCGGCTGCCTGGCACTGGCCGGACAGGCAGACGAGGCCCTGCGGCTGGGCGAGCGGATGATCGCGTCGGCCGCCACTCCGTCTGCTACCGGGCCTCCACTGGCTGAGATCCGTCTCCACATGGCGGGGGCCGCGATCGAGGCCACCCGCTGGGCGGCTGCCAGCGCTCACCTGGAGACCGCGAAGCAGCTGGACGCGGCGGACCCGCGCCCAGGACGCGGGCCCCGTATCGCGGTGCTCGCCGCGGAGCTGGCGCTCGCCCGCGACGACGTTATGCAGGCCAGTCAGCTGGCCCGGGCCGTCCTCGACGCGGCCGATACCGGTCCCGAGGCCCGCTGCCAGGCGTTGGAGGTGACTGGCCGCATCCGCAGGATGCGCGACCTCGGTGGCGCCCGTTCCGCCTTTGAACAGGCGCTCGGCATCGCGGAAGCCTCGGACCTGCCGGTCTGGCGGCTGCGAGCGCTGCACGAGCTCGGGACGATCGATCTGTTCGACAGCGGCGCGACCGATCGCCTGAGCCAGGCTCGCCGGACCGCGGCTGAACTAGGAGCGTTCAGCACCGCGGCCGTTCTCGACCTGCAGCTGGCCGCCGCCTACGATTTCCGGGTCGAGCTGGAACATTCTTCCCGACACGCCCGACTCGCCTTGTCAGCCGCCGAGCGACTCGACATGACCGAGATCCGGGCGAAGGCTCTGCTGTTTCTCGCCGAGGCCCACGCTATGCGTCAAAGGCTGGGGGAAATGGAGGAGTGCTTGCGGCAGGCCAGCGCACTGACGCCGGCCGACCGCTTCGTTGAGGCGCTCGGCTGGGGCGGCTGTCGTGGCATGTCCGCCTTGTTCCGCCGCGACCTGCCCGTGGCGGTAGCCGCCTTCGACCGGGCCGGCGCGCTGCTGCGCACGCTGCCGAATGCCGAGCCGGCGATGTTCCGTGCGATATGGCCACTGGCGCTCGCAGCGATGGCCGACGGCCGGGCGGCGGCCGTGCTGGCCGAGACCCGCCGGGGCACGGTCCCCCTGGCAAGGGTCAACCGCGGCGTGATCGGGTACGCCGAGGCCGTTCTTACGGGCCGTGGCGACGGTAACCGGGCGGGCAGACTAGCAGCCGCCGCTGATGCCGAGCTCGGTGATGCGACCCTTGGCCACCTGGCCCGGCCGCTGGCGTCCAGAGCGGCGTTTGCCGACGGCTGGGGCGATCCGGCGCTATGGCTGGAATCCGCACGCGCCGATTTCGCCGCCAAGAATTTCGGCGACCTGGCCGACTGGTGCGTGCAGCTGCTTTCAGGGCCAGTCCTCGACCGGCTGGCCGGACTAGGCATCACTCCGCGCGAAGCCGAGATCCTGGAACTCGTGGCCGCTGGGCTGGCCAACAAGGAGATCGCGGCACGCCTGCACCTCTCGCACCGGACCGTCGAGAAGCACGTCGAGAGCCTGCTGCGCAAGACCTGCGCCACGTCGCGCACCATGCTCGTGGCGCTGACCGGCCCGTGGCCGCACGCGCGGCCGAATGCGGCTACGTAGACGGCGATTACGTGGTTCCCCCGATGCCGCCCGTGGCGCGGCGGCCGCACGATGCATGCATCAGACACGAACGAGGAGGACACGGACATGACACTGGAAGCCAAGAACCTCGGCCAGCCAGAGGACGAGCGGAGTTTCGAGCACGGCGAGCTGCTCATGGTGCGCGTCGGGGGCAGCACTATCGGCCGCGCGGTATTCAGCCCCGGCTGGCGTTGGTCCACCGACGTCAAGCCGACCGCGGGCACGAGTTCATGCGAGCTCGCCCACACCGCAGTCGTGATCTCAGGACGGATGCGGGTCCGGATGAACGACGGAACCGAGGCCGAGTTCGGTCCCGGCGACGCCCACTATGTCTCGCCGGGCCACGACGCATGGGTGGTCGGCGAAGAACCCCTCGTCGTTATCGACTTCACCGGACCCGCGCAGATGGCCGGGGCGGGCGCGCAGGCGGTCTGCCATCCGTGCGGCGTCGAGTTCCGTGTCGGGCGGAGCGACCAGATCGATCACCTGATCGCCGCCGTGCAGGAACACGCGAGCGGATCTCACAGCCACGACCTGACGAGGGAGCACATCCTGTCTGAGCTGCAGCCTGCCTGAGCATCCCCCCGTTTACCGGACATGCTGATCAGACGTGACCGGTGGCGCTGGTACACGCAGCATGCCGGATCACCGTAGCGCTCTGGCTACGCCGCGATAGACAATGCGTCCGGCCTGCGTCACCGGGCACCACTGAGGTGATCTCAGAGCATTTCAGCCGAGGTATTTGTGCTCGAATTGGGTGAGGACGAGGGCGGCCCGGACTATCACGGTGATCCGCCGCGGGCTGGCGGTGATGCGCTGGAGGGTGGTCCCGCGCTGGGTGAGCAGGGCGAATCCGCGTTCTCCCTGGCTGCGGAGGCCGCGCAGGAGGCTGTTGCGGGTGCGGTTATCAGGGTCGAGCTGCTAGTTTCCGCCGGGATTCTTGACGGGGACGTGGATGCCTATTCCGGCGCCGTCGCAGCCGCCGTCGGCCAGGGCCGGCATTCCGGACGCGGCGGCTCGGTAGAGCAGGGGCAGGGCATGAGCACGGGCAGCCGTGATGTCGTGGACGTGGCCCGGTTCCGCCTCCGATGTCCAGATCCGCAGGCTGGCCATTTCAGAGTGACACGGCCAAGCTGTGCGGGTGAGCGTGCAGGCCAGGTCGAAGCCGACGTCGGCCTCATGCGGCACCTGCGCCGCGGTGCCGAACATGCTGAATACGTACTGCGCAAGATACTCCGAACGAGTCCCCTGATAGAAGTTCGTCGCGATAGCGCCCGGATTCCCCATGCGGCCTCCGTTGCCGACTCTCGGTAGCACCGCGCACCTGCCGCGGCGGCCCCGCCCAAACTCGACCACTCCCACTTGCTTACCTTCATGCTGATGGAATACGACAACGCCGATCAGACCCTTCCCGCGCACATCAGCACCCAAGTTCGCGTCACGGAAAGTAATCACCTGATCATTGACGAGGCGACCGTATCGCCGATTCCGTGTTCGTCGGGAGACTCGCCCGCATGGACCGCGATAGGGCGCATATCGTCCGCATCTGCATTCACGATGCACATCACGGAACCCTTCGCCAACACGTGATCACGAAACATTTTCGCATGACGTAAGAAAAGGGTAGCTATAGGTGCCCAGATCTTTCGTCATAACCAAATCATTCGTGATCATGGCGCCTTTCAGCGGGAAATGTGAGCGCGTCGGCTGCCGTCGCCAGTCCAGAGGATGTCGCAGCTCCAACGCTCGGCGCAACTACCCGTTCCGCCCCACAAAAGAAAATCCCTCGCCATCGGCAGTCGCGCTAGACGGCCAGATATGGGCGTGTCAGCTAGAGCGCGCCGCGGCTGCAAGAAAAGTGCATAACGGCGGATATCGAGCGCGCCCAGCTCGTCGCTCGGCTCAATGTCGTTGACACTCCCCGGCCGACAGCCTTGTGGTCAGTTACCGACAGTCGATCTCCGCGGTCTCGTCCCGCCACCAGCGGCCGATGATCATGTCGCTGGGGAATTCGCCGTCGCGGGCGAGCAGCGCGGCGTGGTCACGGCACGCGCTCTCGAATACCCGCGGCACGTGCTGGTCAAGGCGCGGCCGTGCGCTGGCGGTCGGCCGCCCCTGGCCGCCTTCAATGAGGTGCACGTCATCGCGGACGACACCGAACCAGAGTGCCCGGTCCATGAGCTTCACGGCTGCTTCACCGCCGTTGTTTCGTGAAGGTCGGAGGAGGGAAACGCATGACAATGAGCTGGCCTCCGCTTCCACTTGAGCAGTGGCAGCCGACGCGCGACACCGTGCACCGGTGGACCCAGATCGTCGGCAAGACCCGGCTCGCCCTCGAGCCCCGGTCGAATCACTGGTGGAACTCGAGCCTCTACGTCACCGCCCGCGGGCTCACCACGTCGCTGATGCCGTACTCCGGCAGCGGGGTCGAGGTCGAGTTCGACTTCACCCGGCACGAGCTGACGATCACGACCACCAGGGGCGAGACCCGGCGGATGGCGCTGGCGCCCCGGTCGGTGGCCGACTTCTACGCCGAGTACCGATCCCAGCTGGACAGCCTCGGCATCGAGGTCGCGATCAACTCCACGCCGTGCGAGGTCGAGGACGCGACCCCGTTCGAGTCCGACACCGCGCACGACGCCTACGACCCGGAGGCCATCCACCGGTTCTGGCTGTCGCTGGTCAGCGCCGACCGGGTGCTCGGCCGGTTCCGGTCCGGCTATCGCGGCAAGGCCAGCCCGGTGCACTTCTTCTGGGGCGCCTTCGACCTCGCCGTCACCCGGTTCTCCGGGCGGCCCGCGCCGCGCCACCCCGGCGGCATCCCGCACTGCCCGGACTGGGTGATGGAGGAGGCCTACAGCGACGAGGTGTCCAGCGCCGGCTACTGGCCCGGCGGGGCCGACGAGGGCGTCTTCTACTCCTACGCCTACCCGGCCCCGGACGGCTTCGCCGACCACCCGGTCGAGCCGACGGCCGCCTACTACGACCACCGGCTAGGCGAGTTCGTGCTGCCCTACGCCGAGGTCAGGAAGGCCGGTGATCCCGACACCTACCTCATGGAGTTCCTCGACTCGACCTTCCGGGTCGCCCGCGACCTGGCCGGCTGGCCGGACGGGCGGTAGACGCGAAGCCACGCGACCGTTCGAAAATCTAAGAAGTTGATCTTGCTCTTCAGCCGTCGGCCGGGCCCGCGTCGGGGGCGGCGGCCTCGGCCGCCAGCAGCGCGGCGACGGCGGCCTCGGCCTCGGCGTCGGCCGGGAGCACGGCGGGCAGCCGCGGGATCGTCGCCAGCCCGCGGCCGGAGTCGTAGCGGGCGATGATCCGCGGGTCGATGTAGGAGCTGCGGGCGACCGTGGGGGTGTCCCCCAGCCAGTCCGCCACCCCGCGGACCGCGGCGGTGACCGCGCTCTTGCGGGCCCGCGCGGTCGGCGCCGGTTCCGCGCCCGCCAGCAGCAGCGCCATCAGCACGGTGGCGTTCCAGGTCCGGAACTCCTTGGCGGTGTAGTGGCCGCCCGCGCGGGTGGCGATGTAGTTGCTCACCTGGTGGGAGTGGAGCGGACGCCAGGCGCCGCCCTCGGTGAAGACGAACAGCGGGTCGAGGTCGCTGCCGCTGCGGATCAGCGCCCGCACGGTCGCGCTGACCCCGTGGTCGGTGACGGTGATCGTGCGACGCTTGCCCTCCTTGGCGATGTAGTCGAACGCGACCCCGCCCCGAACGACCTTCACGTCGCTCTTCCGCAGCGTGGTGGCGCCGTAGTGGTGGTCGAGCTCGGCGTATTTCTCGCCCCCGATGCGGAACAGGCCGAGGTCGATCAGCCGCACCGCCGCGGCCGACACCCGGTCCCGGTCGAGCTCGCGCCCGCCGAGGTCGCGCACCGCGGCCGACCGCAGCACCGGCAGCGCCCCGGCGAACTGGAGCATGTGGGTGAACTTCTGGGCGTCGCGCTGCTCGCGCCAGACCGGGTGATAGCGGTACTGGGTGCGGCCGCGGCTGTCGACGCCGGTGGCCTGGATGTGGCCGAGCGGGTCGGGCGCGATCCAGACGTCTTTCCAGGCCGGCGGGATCGCGAGCGCGCGGATCCGCAGCAGCTCCTGCTCGCCGGTGATCTGCGCGCCGGACGGATCGCGGTAGCGGAAGCCGCCGGGGGCGCGCTCGCGGGTGATGCCGGGGCCGTGCGGGTCGCTGCGGGTCAGCCCGGGCACGGCGGCCACCGAGAACACCGTTTCTGCGGTCAACGTCACCCCCCAGAAGTCTCGCTGCGCAACAGGGAGCTTACCAGCAGCTATCACCGCGGCCCGGGCCGGAGGCGGCCGACTAAGCGGCCGATGAGGCGGCCGATTAAGAGATGCCTTAATCCTCGCTCGTGCGGTCGGCCGCCCGAGAGTTACAGTCACGTATACGCTTCAGCTGGAGACAGGGGGTGTCCGTCCATGGCCGCACAGGGCGCAGACGCGCTGGAAGTACTCCGGGACCTATGGCGGAGCCAGGCGCAGACCGAGCTCGACCTGGCCGCCGACTGCGAGACCAAGGCGTGCAGGAAGATGGCCGACGCGGGCGTCGGTTTCGACGACTTCGCCGGCCCGGGCGAGGCGGAACGGAGCGCGGCCTGGCGGGCCCGGCTCGAGCGCGAGGGCAAGCTCGGCCCGGCCGGGAGCCTGCGCGACCTGATCCTGCAGCCCGACGGCCGGGTCGCCGCTCACCCGGCGGACGCCGGCTGAGACCCACCCCGTGGACTACCCGGGAACCGTCCCCGAGCTCACCCAGCGCCTGCGCGACGGCGGTTACCTAGCCGACCGCGGGCTCGCCACCACCCTGCTCATGTCGCTCTCGCTGCGCCGCCCGGTGCTGCTCGAGGGCGAGGTCGGGGTGGGCAAGACCGAGGTCGCGAAAGTGCTGGCGGGCGTCTTCGGCCGCAGGCTCATCCGGCTCCAGTGCTACGAGGGCATCAGCACCAGCCAGGCGCTGTACGAGTGGGATTACGCCCGCCAGATGCTGCAGATCAGGGCGCTCTCGCCCGCCGAGGCGACCGACGAGCGGTCGGTCGACAGGCTGTTCGGCCCGAAGTTCCTGCTCGAGCGGCCGCTGCTCGAGGCGATCAGGCAGGGCGACCGGGCGGTGCTGCTGATCGACGAGATCGACCGGGCCGACGACGAGTTCGAGGCGTTCCTGCTCGAGATGCTGTCGGACTTCCAGATCACGATCCCCGAACTCGGCACGATCAGGGCGGAGTCCCCCCCGGTGGTGATCCTGACCTCCAACCGGACCAGGGAGCTGCACGACGCGCTCCGGCGGCGCTGCCTGTACCACTGGATCGGGTACCCGACGGCGGCGCGCGAGGCCGAGATCGTCGCGATCCGGGAGCCCGCGGCGGCCGGGCAGCTCATCGGGAAGGTGGTGGCGGCCGCCCAGCGGCTGCGGGAACTGGACCTCGCCAAGCCGCCCGGGGTCGCCGAGACCATCGACTGGGTCCGCACGCTCGGCGTGCTCGGCGAGGTCGAGCTGACGCCGGAGGCGGCCGGAGACACGATCGGCGCGGTCGTCAAGGACCGCGACGACCTCGAGCTGGTACGGGAGAACCTGGCGGAGATCATCTCCGGTGGCTGACCCGTTCACCGGCGTGCTCGTCGGCTTCGCGGACGAGCTGCGGGCGGCCGGGCTGACGGTCGGCACCGGCGACGTGCTCGCCTACTTCGCCGCGATGACGCCGCTCGACCCGACCGATCTGGTCGACCTGTACTGGGCCGGGCGGGCGACGCTGGTCAGCCGGCACGCGGACGACCCCGTCTACGACCGGGTGTTCAGAAAGTACTTCCTCGACCAGGAGGGGCCGGGCCGGGGCGAGCTGACGTTCAGCGTCGACTCGGTCGCGGAGGCGGAGGCGGCGCTGGTGATGCCGGGCACCGAGCCGGGTCCGGAGGAGGAGCGGGAGCGGCCGGCCCTCGGCTGGATGGCGTCCGACGTGGACGCGCTCAAGCACCGGTCGTTCAGCGCCTGCACGCCGGAGGAGCTGGCCGCCCTGCGCCGGATCATGGCGCGGATGCGGCTGACGCCGCCGCGGCGCCGCACCCGCCGGACCCGGCCCGCCGTCGGCCCCGGGACCGAGCCCGACCTGCGCCGGACGATCAGGGAGTCGATGCGGATGCACGGGGAGCCGCCCGGGCGACTGTTCTTCCGCGAGCGCAGGAACAAGCTCCGGCCGCTGGTGCTGATCCTCGACGTCTCCGGGTCGATGGCCGACTACTCCAGGCACCTGCTCCAGTTCGCGCACGCGGCCCTGCGCGGGGCGGGACAGGGCCCGGCCGCTCGGGTGGAGGTGTTCTGCTTCGGCACCCGGCTGACCCGCATCACCCGCGAGCTGTCCCGCCGGAGCATCGACGCGGCGCTGGAAGACGCGGCCAGAACCGTGGTCGACTGGGACGGCGGCACCCGGATCGGCCAGTCGCTCGACACGTTCGTCCGGCAGTGGAGCCGGCGCGGCCTGGGCCGCGGCGGGGTGGTGGTCATCTGCTCGGACGGGCTCGACCGGGGCGATCCCGAGGTCCTCGCGCTGGCGATGGAGCGCCTGGGCCGGCGCTGCCACCGCATCGTCTGGCTGAACCCGCACAAGGGCGACAACCGGGATTTTCGGCCCAGCACGCTGGGCATGATGGTGGCGGCGCCGCATATCGACCTGCTGCTGTCCGGGCACGACCTCGCTAGCCTGGAAGAGCTGGCGCGAGAACTGCCGGCGCTGAACTAGACCAGTGCTGAACGAGACCAGTGCTGAACGAGACCAGTGCCGAACGAGACCAGTGCCGAACGAGACCAGTGCTGAACGAGACCAGTGCTGAACGAGGCCAATGAGGAGAACGCTGTGCGGTGGAGTGTCGGCATCGAGGCGGAAGGCGACCGCGTCTTCACCCGGGAGGAAGTAGTCGAGCTCGCCGACGCGGTCGCCGCCAGCAGCGGCGTGGCCTCCGGCATCGGCACCAGCCGGTACGGCGCCCGGGTCGTCGTCGCCGCCGACAGCCGCGAGGACGCCATCGCGGCGGCGACCGAGGTCTTCCTCGCGGCGGCGCGGACGGCCGGGCTGCCGGACGCGCCGATCATCGCGACCGAGGCCGTCAGCGAGGCCGAGGAAGCCAGCGAGCTGCGATGATCCGGCTCGGCTCGCTCGCGGGGTACCCGTTCGAGGGCCCCCGGCTGCTCGGCGGGTGGACCGCGCCGCAGGCGGCGGCGGTCTACGCGATCATGTACAAGCCGGAGCCGGCCGCCAAGCCCGAGAACTACGCGGTGATCTACGTCGGCCACGCCGACGACCTGTCGGCCGAGCGGTTCCCGTTCAAGCACCCGAAGGCCCCCTGCTGGATCAGCCGGGCCGGGTCCAAGTGGAAGGTCTACGTCTGCGTCTACGAGGTGCCGGGCGGGACCGGCGCCCACCGCGAGCAGATCGCCCGCGAGCTGATCGCCGTCTACCGGCCCAGCTGCAACGAGCAGCAGTACGACCACGCCTGGAAGGACGAGTGGATCGGCGAGTACTCGGCCGCCCCGACCACCGCGCCGGTCACCCGGCGCGGCCCCGATCAAAGGCCGAAGAGCTAACGGCTTATCCCGAACGGTCCCGGCCGGCTCTCAAACGGCAAACGGCTTCTGTTCCTTTCTGCGGCCGTGCGGCGGGCTGGGACCAGCCGATGTCGGGGAAGGCCCGGCTGGCGGCGATCTGCCGCCTGCGGGCGGCAGCGCTAGGTGTGCAAGTGGATACTCGCTCTAACGGCGGATAGCAGACGGGGGAGGCTGTGGCTGCCGCGGATTTCGATGACGGGGGGACCGCATCGGCGGCCGACTGCACACCGTCGACCTGGACGGCTGCCCGGTGGATCTCGGCGGGTCATGGATTCACATGCCGACCGCAACGGTGGGATACATCGTCCTGTCGCCGACGGAGGACGGCCTCACGGTCGGGTTCCTGCGAATTCGACATCGACGTCGTCCCCGGCTCGCAGCCGGGCGATCTCGCAGCCGGGCCCGGACGCAGCCAGTGCGCCGCGCCTTACGGGTGCGACCCGTAGCCGACGGCGCCGAGCAGCCGGGAGCGGCGGGTGCCGGAGGCGGGGCGGGCCGGCTCGGGGACGGCGGGCTCCGGTACCCGGGGGGTGACGCCGGTGACGATGCCCTCGGCCATGCCGTAGAGCAGCGGCAGCGCCCCGGCGACGACGCCGCCGGTCCGGTTGATGTGATCGACGCCCGGCATGATCAGCCCGGCGTCGTCCTCGATGCCGTGCACGATCCCGGCCGCGCCCTCCAGCTTGGCGCCGATCCGGTCGAGCAGCGTGCCCGCCCAGTACAGGTACACGGCCAGGCCCGCGATCAGCGCGACGATGACGATCACGGTCAGGACGACGAGCACGGTCATGATTTGACCTTTCCTAGTACCCGGCCGAGGAACAGGTGGTGCTCGAGCCCCTCGGCGAGCACCGCGTCCACCCCGGTCGCGACCTGGGGGATGAGCACGGTGTCGGCGGTGTTGGCCTTGGCCGCGGTCAGCGTCGCGCCAATGGCGTCGACCCGGTGGTCGATCCGCTTGATCAGGTAGATGAGCAGGCTCAGCAGCGCCGCGACGGCGACCACGACGACGAAGCCGACGATGATGACGGACACCCACAGGGTGTGCTCGGTGGAGTTCATCGCAATGGGGTCCATCGCTACCCTCCCAGCCGGGCCCGGCCGCGCTGCAGCCCGGCGATGATCACGGTGGCGTGCTCGATGGTGGTGCGCAGCGCCGCCAGCGGCGCGGTGTTGCGCACGGCGCCCTCAAGCGCGACGTTGATCTTGGGCGCCTCGTCGCCGATCTGCTTGGCGAGCACCAGGATCGCCGCCACGAGCACGACGACCGCGAGCACGACGACGCCGCCGATCACGTAGCCGATCGTCCAGTCGGTGGTCATCGCCTACACCGTTTCGCAGAAGTCGGCGACCGGCTTGAGGTTCGCGTTGACCGAGGTCAGCCGGGCGGGCACGGTGGACGTGAGCTGGTCGACGAGCTGCACGCCGCCGGTCAGCGTGCGCAGCGTGCGGCGGATCGCGTACAGGTGGAGCACGATCCTGATCAGGCCGACCGCGGTGAACACGATGATCAGGCCCGCGACGGCGATGGTGAACCAGGCTGCAGCTGGCATGTTTTTTCGCTCCCTTCGCTTCCTTCGCTAGCCGAGTAGCTTGGCGACCGAGCCCGCGTAGCGGACCGCGCCGACCTTCACTTCCTCGATGGTCTTGTCGGTGACCGCGAGGCCCTCGGGGACGCCCTGGAGCTCGCCGATCAGGCCGACGCCGCCGGCCAGGATGTCGTCGCTGGCCGCGCGGATCCGCTCCAGGGCCGCCAGCACCCGGTTCAGCAGGTAGATCACCACCGGCAGGACCACCACGAGCAGGATCGCGTTGCCGATCCACCACAGCACCATGACGGGCCCTCCTTTCGCTGTTAGCTCGCCGCGGGTTGGTAGGGGAGAAAGAACCGGCGGAAGACCCGCATCAGCGCCATCCGGGTCGCCCGCAGCGCGATCGTCACGCCGCTGACCGAGCTGCCGGAGCCGGCCGCGGCGATCTGCTCGGCCGACTCGCCGCGTTCCAGGCGTTCGATCCGGTCCTGCATGTTGGTCGCGAAGTCGCGCATGAGAATGGCGGAGACGTCGGAGATCATGCCCCGGCCGTACTGGGCGGCCGCCCCGGACAGCTGCAGGTCCTGGGTGACCGCGACCTTGGTGCCGCGTCCCTTCGGCGACAGCGTGGCCCCGACGATCATGGCGGCCTGGCCGCGGCCCTTCTCGTCGGCGCCGGCCGCGTGCACGACGATGCGCTTGGCGGCGTCATCGCGCTCGGTGATGTCGGCCGTGCCGGTGAACTGCATGCGGACCGGCCCCATCCGGATCGCGACCCGGCCCTCGTACTTGTCGTCGCCGAGGTCCTTGGTCAGCTCGGCCCCGGGCAGGCAGGACGCCACCTGCGGGATGTCGTCGAAGAACTTCCACACCTTGTCGACCGGCTCGGCGACCTCGAAGTCGCTGGCGATTATCACTTCAGCACCGCCCTGATGTAGGCATCTGGGTCTTCCTCGAAGGTCCGGCGGCAGCCGGCGCAGCAGAAGTAGTAGGTCCGCCCGTCGTGCTCGAGCGGCAGGCCGGACGCGCCCGCCAGGACCGTCATCCCGCAGACCGGGTCGGCCGCCTCGGCCCGTTGCAGCTCGGTCCGCCGCGCGACCCGGGGGGCCGGCACCTCGGTCAGGGCGCCGGACGCGCGCAGCTGCACCAGCTCCGCCAGGATGGCGACCGCCATCTCCTCGTGGGTCGTCTTGCCGAGGTCGAGGCCGGCCGGCGCGTGCACCTTGTCCAGCTGGTCCTGGGGCACGCCGCGGTCGGCGAGGTAGCCGAGCACGGCCTCGCCGCGCCGCCGGGACGCGACCAGGCCGAGGTAGGCCGGGTTCATCGCGACCGCGCGCTCGATCATGTCCTCGTCGCCGTGCCCCTGGGTGGCGACGATGACCATCGACCGGCCGCTCGCGGAGTCCGGCCCGAACTCCCCGGTGCTGAGCAGGTCGGTGGACCAGTCCAGCGCCCGGGCGAGCTCGGCCAGCGTGCGCGTCATTGGCGAGCCGCCCACGATCACCAGGTGCGGCGCCGGCTGCACGGCCTCGATGTAGATCTCGAGCGCGCCCTCGCTCTGGCACGAGATCGGCACCACCGTCATCCCCTCGGGCACGGCCGTGCCGAATTGGTCGGGGGCGCCGAGCAGCAGCAGCCGGGCGTTCCCGTCCGAGATGACCTGCTTCGCCTCGCGGATCACGACCGGCTCGGCGCAGGCGCCGCCGATCCACCCGTCCAGCTGGCCGTCGGCGGTGATGATCGCGCGCGAGCCCTGCTTGCTCGACGAAGGTCCCTGCCGCCAGACGACCGTGGCCAGCGCGAACGCCTCGCCGCTGCGGGCCAGCTGGCCGATTCGCCCGAGCACTCCCAGACCGTTCATCCGACCTCCGTCTCCTCCTCGCCGCCCGGCCGCGCTAGTCCTGCCGCACCGGCGGGAAACCGGACACGTCCCGGCGGTAGCTGAGCGCCTCCCAGACCCGGTCCGGCAGCACCGGCATGTCGATGTTCCGCACCCCGGTCTCGCCGAGCGCGTCCATGACCGCGTTGACGAAGGCGGCCGGGCCGCCCACGGCGGCGCACTCGCCGATGCCCTTGGCCCCGATCGGGTGGTGCGGGCAGGGCGTCACGACCTCGCTGTGCAGCTCGAAGCCGGGCGTCTCCCAGGCGCTCGGCAGCAGGTAGTCCATGTAGTTCGAGCCGACGCAGTTGCCGTCGGCGTCGAACGTGATGAACTGCATGCTGGCCATCGCGTAGGCCTCGGTCAGCCCGCCCATGATCTGGCCCTCGACGATCATCGGGTTGATCCGCACCCCGCAGTCGTCGACCGCGACCATCTTCAGCACGTCCCACACGCCGGTCTCCGGGTCGACCTCGACGGTGACGATGTAGACGGCGAACGGCCAGGTCAGGTTGGGCGGGTCGTAGTAGGCGGTGTTCTCCAGGCCGGGCTCTATGCCGTCCGGCATGTTGCTGTAGGCCGCCATCGCGCACTCCTGGATGGACACCCCCCGCTGCGGCGAGCTGCGGACGTAGAACCGGCCGAGCTCCCACTCGATGTCCTCCTCCGACACCTCGAGCAGGTGGGCCGCGAGCTTGCGGGCCTTGGCCCGGATCTTGCGGGCGACCATGGCGACGGCCGCCCCGGCGACCGGGGTCGACCGGGACGCGTAGGTGCCCATGCCGAACGGCGCGGTGTCGGTGTCGCCCTCCTCCACCACCACGTCGTCGGCCGGGATGCCGAGCTCGTGCGCGATGATCTGCGCCCACGTCGTCTCGTGGCCCTGGCCCTGGGTCTTGGCGCCGGTGCGGAGGATCGCCTTGCCGGTCATGTGCACCTTGAGCTCGGCCGAGTCGAACATCTTGATGCCGAGGATGTCGTACTCCCGGCTGTTGCCCGCCCCGAGCGGCTCGGTCATGGTGGAGATGCCAAGGCCGAGCAGGCGCCCCCGCTTGCGTGCTTCCGCCTGCTCGGCCTTGAAGTTCTCGTAGTCGATGGCCTTGAGCCCGACGTCGAGGCACTTGGCGTACTGGCCGGAGTCGGTCAGGAAGCCGAGCGGTGTGCGGTGCGGGAAGTCGTCGTCGGCCACGAAGTTCATCCGCCGGAAGGCGGCCTGGTCCATGCCCAGGTCGTCGGCGGCCGCCTGCATCATCCGCTCCTGGAAGAACATCGCCTCGGTAACCCGGAACGAGCACCGGTAGGCCACGCCGCCCGGCGCCTTGTTGGTGTACACGCCGCGCGCGGTCAGGTGCGCGACCGGGACGTCGTAGGCGGCGAAGGCGGAGTGCATCAGGCCGATCTTGAACTTGCTCGGCTGCGCGTCGGCGAAGAAAGCGCCGTGGTCGGCGTCGGTGTGCATCCGGAAGCCGAGGATCTTGCCGTCCCGGCGCAGCGCCATCTCGCCCTTGAGGTAGACGTCGCGCGCGAACCCGGTCGAGATGAGGTTCCCGGTCTTGTCCTCGATCCACTTGACCGGGCGCTCGAGCAGGATCGAGGCCAGGATCGAGCAGACGTAGCCGGGGTAGATCGGCACCTTGTTGCCGAAGCCGCCGCCGATGTCGGGCGAGATGATCCGGATCATCTGCTCCGGGATCTCCGCCACCATCGCGACCGCGGCCCGGATGATGTGCGGCGCCTGGGTGGTCATGTAGACCGTGAGCTTGCCGGTGGCCCGGTTGAAGTCGGCGACCGAGCCGCAGCACTCGATCGGCGACGGGTGGCTGCGCGGGTAGTGCAGTTCCAGCTTGGAGATCACGTCGGCCCGCTCGAAGGCCCGGTCGGTGCCCGCCTTGTCGCCGACCTCCCAGTTGTAGACGACGTTGTCGGCCTGGTTGACCTTGTCGTCGCGGATCACCGGCGCGTCTTCCGCCAGTCCCTGCCACGGGTTCACGATCACCGGCAGCGGCTCGTAGTCGACGTCGATGAGCTCGCACGCGTCCTTGGCGATGTACGGGTCGTCGGCGATGACGCAGGCCACCTCCTGGCCCTG
>Ga0335075_10007588_pt1 | contig 16681 bp, 10 predicted proteins | sample Lox_Sample_24_FD_206723 | JGI IMG/M metagenome (GOLD analysis project Ga0335075, IMG submission 206723) | Soil microbial communities from Loxahatchee National Wildlife Refuge, Florida, United States - Lox_Sample_2.4 | ecosystem: Environmental > Terrestrial > Soil > Wetlands | place: USA...
GCCCTGCTGCAACCGCAGCCCCCGCCGCTGCGAAAGCGAGCACTGCCAGCCCTGGCCCGACGGCCCCACCTGCACCTGCAACATCGGCCTGAACTGCAAGAGGCACAACCTCATGAAACAAGACCCCAGATGGCACGCCACCCAGAAACCCGACGGCACCCGCACCTGGACCACCCCCGCCGCACTCCGCTACACCAGCAAACCCCGGACCTACCCCACCTGATGACCGAGCAGCAGCTGATGCGGCTCTGTGAATAACCCTCTACGGCTTAGCGTGCAGGTCCTGGCTGGTGAGGGCGTCAAGGTCGGCGAGTGCGGAGGGGTGCCGGCCGCGCCGATCCGCTGGAATATCTCGTGTGCCTGCCGGAGCAGGGGCTCGGCTCGCGAGGCGCTCCGCCAATCCAGGATGCGGACGATGGACGCGGCATATAACTCATGGGAGTACTCGCCTGCGAAAGAACCATGAACCGTTGAGCTGCAGGCTCACGGTGCGGGTGAGAGTGCGGACGGGCGTCGGCGCCGGACGGCCGGGCATTACGGTGCCGTGATAGTCAGTGGCTGATTGTAGTTACTGAACGTTTCTACGACATACTCGCTCTCTTCCGCGCTGCGCGCGGTTACCCGCGCCGTCGTCGTGGTCACCTGGTAGTGGTCCGTACCCACGCGTGAAGGGCCGGGAACAGCAGGCGGCGGCAGCCTCGATGAGGTATCCGTGGTCGCGAGCCACGACCCTTGCACCGGCTAGCTTCCCGAGCGTGCACCAGGGCCGTATCACGTAGGTGAGCAGAGTATTCGATGCCCTATTCGGCGGCTTGCCATCCCATACAGACTTCGCCTGCCTCGCCATCCCGTCCCGCCGGCAACAGCACCGAGATACAAGATAACGGCCCGCGGCATCAAGCAATGGGTCGCGGGCCGTTTCCGTGCTGACGTTACCTGCCGACCATGTAGTTCCCGGCGTCGTCCACGGCGACGCAGAACCTGGTGCCTGCGCAGGACACCGTATTCAGATCCGGATAAGTGGGGTCGATATCCTGTACGGTGCCGACCGCGGCGCCACGTATCTGGATGGCACTGTGGTTTATGTCCACGCTGACGCAGAAGGTGCGGGACCTGCAGGAGACAGCGGACAGGGCATTGGTCCCGTCTATATTGACCGGGCTCGTCCAGGTGGTCCCGTTGTAACCGATGATGTTCCCGGAATGGTCGACGACGGCGCAGAACCTGGCGCTCGGGCAGGATACCGCGTCCGGGTATGTGACAGTGTCTATCGTCGCCGGGGTCGACCAACTGCTCCCGTTGTACGTGAGGGCGCGCCCGTTACCGTCGACCGCGACGCAGAATGTCGAGGATCCGCACGACAGCGCGTACAGCCCGTAGCTGTCCGGTCGATGGCGACGGCGCTGCTCCAGGTCGTGCCATTGTAGGTAAAGGCATCGAACTCGTTGTCTATTGCCGCGCAGAACGTTGAACTCGTGCAGGAGACCTCGAACAGCGTGTGGCCTAGCGCGATGGTCTGCAGGGCAGACCAGGTGCTTCCGTTGTAGTAGCTCACTCCGTCACCGGCCAGGGCGGCGCAGAACGTCGCGGACGGGCACGATACCGAACTGAACCCGCCGGTCACCGTGGTAACCGTGACCGGAGCGCTCCACACGTGCCCGTCGAAGGTGAGCGCCTAGCCGAACGAATCGACCGCAGCGCAAAACTTCCGTGTGGGGCAGGACACCGACTTGATGTCCTCCTCCGAGGTCGCCCCCGTCGGCATCGGCTGGCTCCAGGTGAGCGACGGGGCGGCGTCAGGCGCTGTGGTGCTGCCGCTAGCCGCTCCCCCGGCCGTGAGCCCCAGCGTGACACAGCCCAGAGACAGAACCGAAGAGATGATAGCTCGATCCCAGCCTATTCTCATCCTTCTGCTCCTTGCCGTAAGCATCTCAGGATTCGCGGGCACCGCCCCGATGCCAGGGCGCGCCCGGTCCCATGCTCATCGAGGCGCCGCGGATCGCGCGGGAACGCGGCTGACTATAACGGTTAGGATGCCCGTGTGACTCCATCCGGTTATCTGCGCTATCCGCACCTGAACGGTGACCTGCTGGCTTTCGTAGCCGAAGACGACGTCTGGCTCGCCCCCACAGCGGGCGGCCGGGCCTGGCGGCTGACCTCTGACAACGTGAAGGCGGCCAACCCGCGCTTCAGTCCTGACGGCAGCAAAGTGGCATGGACGAGCTGGCGCGACGGCCAGCCCGAGGTCTACGTGGCCGACGCCGACGGGACCTCCGTTACCCGGCTCACGTACTGGGGTGATGACCGGACCCTTGTCCTGGGCTGGACTGGCGGCAACGAGGTCATCGCGATCTCCGCCACCGCCCAGCCTGACACGCACTTCACCTGGGCCTACGCGATCCCGCTTGATGGCGCCCCGCGCCGGCTGCCTTACGGCCCGCTCACCGACCTGGCGCTCGCCGAGGGGAACACCGCGCTGCTGAACGGCCGGTTTAACCGAGAGCCCGCCTGGTGGAAGCGTTACCGGGGCGGCACCGGCGGTCGGCTGTGGACCGCCACAGCGGCCGACCCGCTGTTCACCCGGGTACACCATGACCTGCCCGCTCAGTTCGGCGGCGTGATGCTGATCGACGGCCGCATAGTCTTCGGCGCCGATCACGAGGGCGTGGGCAACATTTACTCGTCCGCGCTCGACGGCAGCGACCTGCGCCGGCACACCGACCACGACGCGTTCTACGCCCGCCACCCCAGCTCGGACGGTCGGCGCGTGACCTACGCGTCGGCCGGGGATATCTGGGTGCTGGATGGCCTTTCCAGTTCTCCGCATGTGGCCGAGATAACGCTCGGCTCCGCGGCACCGGGCCGCGCGCCCAGGATGACCACCGCCGCCGACCACCTTGGCGCGTTGTCCGTCGATCCGTCCGGGCAGGCTAGCGTCGTCGAGGTGCGCGGCACCGTGCACTGGCTCACCCACAAGGACGGCCCCGCCCGGGCGCTGCATGTCGACAGCGCGGTCCGCGCCCGCCTGCCCCGGGTGCTCGGCGACAGCGCCAAGGCCGTCTTCGCCACCGATGGCGAGCTCAGGATCACCGATGGCCAGGCGATTCCGCTACCGGGAGCTGTCACGAGCCTCGCCGCATCCCCGGATGGCGCGACGGTCGCGGCGGCGACCGAGGACGGCAAGCTGTACCTGGCCGACATCGCGTCGGGCGCCGTGACGGAGCTGGCCGCGGGCGACGACGGCCCGCTGGACGGCCTGGCCTGGTCGCCCGACTCCGCGTGGCTGGCCTGGTCCCAGCCGGAACGGCAGCCGCTGTGCCGCATCCGGATGGCTCACGTCGAGGACAGGCGCATCGTGGAGGTGACCGACGGCAGGTTCCAGGACACCGAGCCGGTCTTCACCCTGGACGGCCAGCATCTGGCGTTCCTGTCCCGGCGCAGCTTCGACCCTGTCTATGACGCGCAGCTGTTCGATATGTCGTTCCCGTTCGGTGCCCGGCCGTACCTGGTGCCGCTCGGCGCGCTCACCCCGTCGCCGTTCGCGCCGCTCGCCGCCGGCAGGCCGCTGTCCGAACCTGAGCCGTCTCGTTCGGGAGGAGCTGATACATCAGAACAGACGGTGGTGCACGTGGACGCCGATGGCCTCGCCGACCGCGTGGTCACGGTCCCGGTGCCGGAGGCTCGCTATGGCAGGCTGCGTGCGGTGAAGGGCGGCCTGGCCTGGCTCCGCGAGCCGCTGCGCGGTGTCCTCGGCGAGAGCGGCGCGAGCCTGGACGAGGACGCGCCACGATCGTCGCTCGAGCGGTTCGACTTCGCCAAGCGCGAGGTCACGGAACTGGCCGCAGAAGCCGACTGGTTCGAGGCCAGCGGTGATGGCACCAGGCTGGCGGTCAAGGACAAGGACGAGCTGAAGGTGCTGCCATCCTCCGCCAAGGCCGACGGGCCGGACCAGGTGGTAAGCGTGGACCTCGCGCGGGCCAGGTTCCTCGCCGATCCGACGGCGCAGTGGCGGCACGCGTTCGATGAGGCCGGACGGGTCATGCGCCGCGGGTTCTGGACCGCGGACATGTCCGGCGTGGACTGGGACGGCGTGCTCGATCAGTACCGGCCGCTGCTGGATAAGGTCCGTGTCAGGGACGACTTCACCGATCTGATGTGGGAGGTGTTCGGGGAACTCGGCACCTCGCACGCGTACGTCTATCCGCGCTGGAGCGGCGGCTCGGGTTCTGTGGGACAGCTCGGCGCGGACTTGTCCGTGAACGACTCCGGCGAGTGGACCGTGGACCGGGTGCTGCGCGGCGAGTCATCGGACCCGCGCGCCCGCTCCCCGCTGGCCGCGCCGGGTGCGGCTATCCGCCCGGGCGACGCGGTGCTGGCGGTGGACGGCCAGCCCGTCGACCCCGTGCACGGCCCGTGGCCGCTGCTGGCGGGGACAGCCGGCAAGCCGGTCGAGCTGACCGTGCGGTCCGGTTCGGAGACGCGTCCGGTGATGATCGTACCGACCGGCGGACAGCGGCGGCTGCGTTACCAGGACTGGGTGGCGTCCCGGCGCGAGCTGACCCGTTCGCTCAGCGAGGGGAGGCTTGGCTACCTGCACATCCCCAACATGGTGGGGGAGGGCTGGGCGGACTTCAGCCGCGACCTGCGCACCGAGATGCATTTCGAGGGCGTGATCATGGACGTGCGCGGCAACAGCGGCGGGCATATCTCCGAGCTCGTCGTGTCCAAGCTGACGCCTCGCGTGTACGCCTGGGACGCGACCCGCTGGGAGCGCTCCAAGCCGTACCCGGGCGACGCCCGGCTTGGACCGCTCGTCACGCTCGCCGATGAGATGGCCGGTTCGGATGGCGACATCGTCACCGCGGCGATCCGCTCGCTCGCCCTCGGCCCGGTGGTCGGCACCCGCACCTGGGGCGGCGTCATCGGCTTCAGCGAGCCGTACGAGCTCATCGAAGGCACCCGGATGACGATCCCCGGGTACTCGTTCGCGTTCGACGAGTTCGGCTGGAGCGTGGAGAACTACGGTGTCGACCCCGACGTGGAGGTGCAGATCACGCCGGACGACTGGGCCGCTGGCCGCGACCCGCAACTGGAGACCGCGGTCCGCCTGGCGCTTGAGGCTCTGGACAAGCGGCCCGCCGCCGGCCCGCCCGACCCGTCGACCGCACCGCACAAGGCCCGCCCTCCACTCCCGCCCCGGTCCTGACCCGAGGGCCAGTGCCGCCACACCACTAGGTCCGGTGCCGCCGGGGGCATGCGAGGCTACCGGTCCGTGCGACGCCCGCCGGTGCGTCCGGGTACTCGCGCGCGGCCGGTGAGCGTGCCAGAGTCCGATTTGTCGTGTGGGATCGACCCTTTGTGAAGCGTTCCCCCCCGTTTTCGAGGGGTAACGCCTCACGAAAGACATCCCAGGAGCTTAAGTGCCAAGCCGCTACGGAAGATTGAGGGAGGTTCACGAACTGGGGGAGTATCGCGCCGAACAGTATGTACGCCTTCGGGTTGGTGAGCCCGACGGCGAACCCATCCCAGGCCGCACGCTGTGCCGCTTGACCAGTGGAAAGTGTCGTCATACGGCGCTGCCGGGCGAGCCTGCCGCGTTCGCCCGGGGGCGGTGCCGTAGGCTTTTCCGGCGCGACCGCAGATGCGGCCAGGCGGCTGCTGCGCCGCTGCCGAATGTCGGTGGCCGCCGCTACGGTTGGGGACATGCCGAATAAGCCTGGCCCCGGTGACAGCTCACCGCCCTCGCGCCGGCCGCCGCCGGACCGTCGGCCGCCGGGCGGCCAGCCCACCCCGCACGACGCGGTGTTCCGCCGGATCTTCGGCGTGCCCGCCAACGCGGCGTCCCAGCTCCGCGCGGTGCTTCCGCCGGGCCTGGCCGCCCGGCTGGACCTAGGTCGGCTGGCTCCGGTGCCGGCCAGCTTCGTCGACGAGGCGCTGAAGTGGCGCTACTCCGACCTGCTGTTCACCGCCCCGCTGGACGGCCGGGACGCCTACGTGTACGTGCTGGCCGAGCATCAGAGCAGCGCCGACCCGCTGATGGCGTTCCGGATGCTCCGGTACATAACCCGCATCTGGGACCAGCACCTGCGCGACCACCCGCGCGCCCGGCAGCTCCCGGCCGTCATCCCGCTGGTCGTCCACCACGGCCGCACCCGGTGGGCAGGCCCGGTTCAGCTGCTGGACCTGATCGACCTCGACCCCGCCGCCATGAAGGAGGCGGAGGCGTACCTGCCCCGGTTCGAGTTCCTGCTCGACGACCTGGCAGACGCCGACGGCGCGCAGCTGCTGGGCCGGGGGCTGACCCCGCCGGCGCTGGTCACCCTGCTGCTGCTCAAGACCGCCCCGGGCAACCCGCGGGTCCCCGCCGAGCTGCGCCCCTGGGTCGGCCAGCTGCGCGCGGTGCTGGACCAGCCCGGCGGCACCGAGGCGTTCATCGCGCTGTTGACGTACATTGAGCTTGTCAGCGAGACACCCGCCAGCGAGCTGCGCGACCTGGCCGCCTCGCTGGGCCCCGACGCTAAGGAGGCGTACGTGACCACCGCAGAGATGCTCCGCGCTGAAGGCGAGCGCCTTGGCGAGGCCCGCGGCGAGGCCCGCGGCGAGGCCCGCGGCGAGGCCCGCGGCGAGGCCCGCGGCCTCGCCAAGGCGCTCGTGCACATGCTGACCGTCAAGTTCGGCCCGCTTCCCGAGGACGTTCCCCAGAAGGTGCACGCGGCCCCCAGCAGCCAGGTAGAGGCCTGGACCGAACGCGCCGTGACCGCCGAGACGCTGGACCAGGTCTTCCGCTTACCGGCAGCACCCCAGCCCCGCCCTGAGTACCGCTGCGCCACCGTGCCGTGCGTACGCAGGTCTTCATGCGCCCTCACCCAGTGATACCTCCCAGATCGCGGCGACGGGCATGGCGCGGAATCTGGGGCCGAACGGGAGGGTCTGCTGGCCCGTGTACAGCACGATCCCGGCGAGCAGGTCGTCGCCGAGGCGGCCGGCGAGGTGCCGCAGGCCGCGGAAGTCTTCGCCCTTGACGGTGGAGGATGCCTTGACCTCGATAGCGACGACCTGCCCGCGGCGGTTTTCCAGGACGAGGTCGACCTCCACGTTGTCCCGGGTGCGGTAGTGGTACAGCCGCTCGAAGTCGTCGGGTGCAAGTCAATAGGTTTTATGGCATTAGTCCCGGGTGATCCGGTCCCTGCCGGTGGCGCGCAACTCGGCCGTGGACGTGACGCCGAGCAACTGCAGGGTGCGGGTGTACTGGGCGCCGAGCAGGTCGAGTGCCCTGTCCACGCCCTGCTCGCCGCCGGCCATCAGGCCGTACAGGTAGGCGCGTCCCACCATGGCGGCGTCGGCACCCAGCGCCACGGCGACCGCGATGTCGGCACCGTGCATGATGCCCGAGTCGACGAGGATTGTCGCGTCCGGTCCCGCGGCCGCGCGCACCGCGGGGAGCAGGTCGGCCGGCGGGACCGTCCGGTCCAGCTGGCGGCCGCCGTGGTTGGACAAGACGATGCCATCGACGCCTGCCCGGACGGCCCGGACCGTGTCGTCCGGCCCGAGCGGGCCCTTGAGCAGCAGCGACCGGGGCCAGCGCTCGCGCAGTGCCTCGATGGTGGCCCAGGTGATCGACGCGTCGAACTTCGACGCGGAACTCGCGACCGTGGTGGCGTCGTTCAGGTCCGGCAGGTTGGCGAATTCCAGGGCGGGCCCGCGCAGCATCCGCGTCCAGTAGCCCGGCCGGGCGGCGATGCTGGCCAGGGTGCGGGCGGTGAGGGCGGGCGGGATGACCAGGCCGTTGCGCACGTCCCTGGTCCGGTGGCCGGGTACCACCACGTCGAGAGTGACCACCAGGGCCTGGTAACCGGCCGCGTCCGCGCGGGATACCAGGTCCTTGTTCAGCCCCTCATCGCGGTGGAGGTACAGCTGGAACCACAGCCTGGCCTTATCCGGCACGGCCCGGGCGACGTCCTCGATCGAGGTCGTGGCCATGGTGGACAGCGTGTACGCGAGGCCGTGCCGGTACGCCGAACGGGCCACGGCCGTTTCGCCCGCCTGGTGCATCATCCGCGTGTAGCCGGTCGGGGAGAGCGCGAGCGGGATCGGCTGCGTCTGGCCCAGCACCCCCGCGGCGGTGTCCACGGTGTCCACATCGGTCAGCAGCCGGGGCAGGAACCGCCAGCGCTGGAACGCCGCGCGGTTCGCCCGCACGGCGAGTTCCTCGTCCGCGGCTCCGTCCACGTAGTCGAACACGGGGCGCGGGATCAGCCGCCGGCCGGCCCTGCGCAGATCGTCGATGTCGTGACAGGCGGACAGGCGGCGTCTGGTGGCGTTGAGCTCGGTCGGCTTGAGCTGGACGAGCTGACGGATCTCCCCGGTTCTCATGCTTAGCGACGATACGCCTGAGTGCCATATATATTAAATCAGTCGGAATTACCGTGTTTACCAGCGGGGCGGCCCGTATCCTTGCGTTACCACCGGTTTCTGCCCCCAGATCCCGTTCGTCGTCGGCTCCGCCGCCGGGCCGCGCTGACGGGGGCCGCTCGGGCTGAGCGGGGGCGCGCGGGGGAGGGGGCGGGGGCCGCTCGGGCTGGGCGGGCGCGATGGCGATCCGGCTATGATGTCGGTGCGCCAAGATGAAACGATCGTGCGGTGACGTCCCAGCAGCAGACATCGATCCTGGTAGAGGATCATCTTGAACGGCGGATCCGCAAGCCCGTCGATCTGCTGCGCTGCCTCGTCGCCTGCATCGAGATCGTGGCCCTGGCAGTGGCCGGCGTGGCACTGAGCGCGACCACAACCGGGGTGGAAACGGATATCGTAGGCGCAAGCGGGCGCCTGCCGCACGCCGTGCTCGTGGTGGCCCAGCCGATCGCCCTGTTCGCCCTGCTCATCCTGCCGGTAGCGCTGGCGGTCCGCCAGCTCCTCCGGCGGCAGCCGCAGCGGCTGGCCGAGGCCATCGTCACCGGCATCCTCGCCGCTGCCGTGGTCGCCATCACCGACGCTATCTTGCAGCGGGGCTTCGCCGAGCGGCTGAACGACGCGATCATCATGTCGCCGGCCGGCACCACGGGCGTCCACGCCCTCGACTGGTACCTGGCCGGGCTCGTGGCCTACGTCACGATCATCGGCCTGACCGGCTACCCAGGGTGGCGGAACACCCTGTGGATCACCGTCACCATCTACTGCATCGTGGAGATCTTCCACACCGCGAGCACGCACGCCACCGTGCTCTCCCTGCTGATCACGCTGCTGGCCGGCCGGGCTATCGGCCTGGCCGTCCGGTACGTGGCCGGCTCCATGTCGCAGCGGCCGACTGCGGAGGATATCGCGGCCGCTCTGGAGGGACCGGACCGCCAGGTGAGCGCCATGCGGCGGACCCGGTCCGGCAGTAACGGGGGTTCGCGGCGGTATCAGGCGACGATGCTGGATGGTCATCGCCTCGACGTCGTCGTCTACGACAGGGATCAGCAGGCGGCCGGGGCGATCTACCGGCTGTACCGGTCCATCCGGGTGCGCGGGCAGGTGTCGCGCCGCTCACCGCTGTCGATGGAGAACGCGGTCGAGCGCCGTGCGCTGCTGTCCTATGCCACCGAGGACGCCGGGGCGCCCACGCCACGGCTTCGCGCCCTGGTCCCGGTCGGCCCGGAGGCGGTGGTGCTCGCCTATGACCATCACGAGGGCACCACGCTCGCCGCTATGAACCCCGGCTGTACCGACGCCGAGCTGAGGGACATCTGGGACGCGATGCGGCAGCTGCACGCCCACCGGGTCACCCACCGGCACCTCACCGCGGACCGGATCCTGCTCACTCGCGACGGCAAGATCATGCTGCTCGACCCCGGTGATGGTGACGTGGCGGCCACCGACCTGCAGGTACGGCTGGATACCGCCCAGCTGATCGCGGAGCTCGCCCTCACTGTCGGCACGGAACGAGCCGCCGACCTGGCTCTGGAGAAGGTCGGCGCCGGGGAACTGGTGGCCGTCGTGCCACTGCTCCAGCCGGTCGCGCTGGCCAGGTCCACCCGGGCGACGCTGCGCCGCCGGCGGGACGTCCTGCCCGCGCTGCGCAAGCGGCTGCTCGCCGCGGTACCCGGCGGTGAGGTCGCCCCGGTCCGGCTGGAGCGGATCAGGCTGCGCACGCTGGTCACGATCGTGGCCACGATGGCCGCCGTCTACCTGCTGGCCGGCGAACTGGCCAAGTCCAGCCTCAAGGACGTGCTGCATACGGCCGACTGGCACTGGAGCATCGTCTCGCTCGCCCTCGAGACGGCCACGTTCATCGGGGCGACGCTATCGCTGCACGGTTTCGTCTCCGACCGCCTGCCGTTCGTGCGGACCATGCTCGCCCAGCTGGCCGGGTCGTTCGTCAAGCTGGTCACGCCGGCCGCCGTCGGCGGGGCCGCGCTCAACATCCGCTACCTGCAGCGCCGGAAGATGCCGGCGGCGGCAGCTGCGGCCAGCGTGGGCGTGTGGCAGGCGGTGGCGTTCGTCGTGCACATCCTGCTGCTGGTGGTGTTCGTCGCGATCACCGGAACAGAGCACGAGCATGAGCTCAAACCGCCATCCTGGTCCTACTTCGTGCTGGCCGGCCTGGCCGCGGCCGCGCTCGCCGTGTTCGGCGTGCCGGCCGGGCGGCGGCTGGTGCGGGCCAGGGCCGCCCCGGTGCTCGGGCAGGTGCTGCCGCGCCTGTTCGAGGTGGCGCAGCAGCCGCGCAAGCTGGTCCAGGGCATCGGCGGCGTGCTGCTGCTCAACGCCTCGTACATCCTGTGCCTGGCCGCCAGCGTGGCCGCGTTCGGCCGGACGGTTCCGATCGCCAGCATCGCCGTGGTCTACCTGACCGGCAGCGCGATCGGCGGGATCTTCCCCACCCCGGGCGGTCTCGGTGTCGTGGAGGCCACGCTGACCGCGGGGCTGGTCGCGGCCGGCCTGACCGGCGCGGCGGCGGCCAGCGCCGTGCTGCTGTTCCGGCTGATCACGTTCTGGCTGCCGGTCCCGGCCGGCTGGATCGCCCTCAGCTACCTGGAGCGCAAGCAGGCGCTGTAGCGTTCTTCACCGGCTGGAACCTGGCCCGCCCGCAAGTGCCTACGTCAGAGCCGGAATGATCTCGTCGCGGTAGGCAGCGAGCGTCTTCTCCTCCTCGTCGTGCATCAGGTACACGGCGAACTGGTCCACGCCCATCCCGGCTAGCTCACGCAGCCGGCCGATGTGCTGGTCGGTCGGCCCGAGCAGGCAGAACCGGTCCATGATCGTGTCGGTGACGAACCCCACGGTCGGGTTGCCCGACTTGCCGTGGTGCGCGTAGTCGTAGCCCTCACGCTCGGCAATGTAGTCGGTCAGCTCGTGCGGCACCGGCCCTGAGGTGCCGTACCTGGCGACCAGGTCCGCCACATGGTTTCCCACCATCCCGCCGAACCACCTCAGCTGATCCCGCTGATGCGGCAGATCCGTCCCGACGTAGGCCGGCGCCGCGACGCACATCGTGATGGACGCCGGGTCCCTGCCCGCCCTTTCGGCCGCGGCCCGCACCGAGCCGATCGTCCACCGGGCGATGTCCGGGTCGGCGGTCTGCAGGATGAACCCGTCGGCCTGCTCGCCGGTCAGCTGGAGCGCACGCGGTCCGTAAGCCGCCATCCAGATCTCCAGCTTCCCGTCCTTCACCCACGGGATCTTTATCGGCTGCCCGTGCAGCCTGGCCTCACGGCCTTCGGCCAGCTCTTTGATGACGGTCATCGCGTCCGACAGCGTGGCCAGCGACATCGGCTTCTGCCCGATCACCCGCCGGGCCGAGTCGCCGCGCCCGATGCCGCAGACGGTCCGGTTCCCGTGCATGTCGTTCAGCGTCGCGAACAGGGACGCGATCACCGACCAGTCCCGCGTTCCCGGGTTGGTCACCATCGGGCCCACGGTCATGTGCCTGGTGGCGGCCAGGACCTGGGAGTAGATCACGAACGGCTCCTGCCAGAGCACATGCGAATCCCACGTCCAGCCGTAGCTGAACCCCGCCTCCTCCGCCAGCCGCATCATCTCGACCACCCGCGACGCGGGCGGGTTGGTCTGCAGCACGACCCCGAACTTCATAGCAGGTACCCGTTCAGCTCGCGGGCGAGGAACTTCCCGTGGCTCTTGCCGCCGACATACTCGCCGTTCTCGACCACGGCTTTCCCGCGCACCAGGGTGGTCACCACCTTGCCGGTGATCTCCAGGCCCTCGTACGCGGAGTAGTCCACGTTCATGTGGTGGGTTCGTGCCGACAGGGTCTGTGCCGCCGCCGGGTCATAGATCACGATGTCCGCGTCCGCGCCCGCCGCGATCACGCCCTTGCGCGGGTACAGCCCGAACATCCGGGCCGGCGTCGTCGACGCCACCTCCACCCAGCGCTGGAGGGTGAGCTTCTTGCTGACCACGCCCTGGTGGAGGAGATCCATCCGGTGTTCCACGCCGGGCATCCCGTTGGGGATCTTCGAGAAGTCTCCGCGCCCGAGTTCTTTCTGATCTTTGAAACAGAACGGGCAGTGGTCCGTGGACACGACGCTGAGATCATTGGTCCGCAGGCCGGCCCACAGGGAGTCCTGGTGATCCCGTGGCCGCAGCGGCGGCGACGCGACGAACTTGGCACCCTCGAAGTCCGGGCGGGCCAGGTCGTCGATCGACAGGTACAGGTACTGCGGGCAGGTCTCGGCGAACACGTTCTGCCCGGTGTCACGGGCCGAGGCGACGGCCTCCAGCGCGTGCCGTGCCGACAGGTGCACGATGTACAGCGGGCAGTGCGCCACCTTCGCGAGGGTGATCGCCCTGCTAGTCGCCTCGCCCTCCAGTTCCGGCGGGCGGGTCAGCCCGTGCTCCACCGGGTCGGTGCGGCCATTCGCCACCGCTTGAGCGACAAGCTGGTCGATCGCGATGCCGTTCTCCGCGTGCATCATGATCGTGCCGCCGTTGCCGGCGGCCTTCTGCATCGCGAGCAGGATCTCGCCGTCGGTGGCGTAGAACACGCCCGGGTACGCCATGAACATCTTGAAGCTGTTCACGCCATTGTCGATGCAGGCGTCCATTTCCTTGAGCGTCGTCTCGTTCACATCGGAGACGATCATGTGAAAGCCGTAGTCGACCGAGCAGTTGCCGTCCGCCTTGGCGTGCCACTTGTCCAGCGTGGCGAGCAGCCCCGTGCCCTTGGCCTGCACCGCGAAGTCGACGATCGTCGTGGTGCCGCCGTGAGCGGCGGCTCTTGTGCCTGTCTCGAAGGTGTCCGCGGAGAACGTCCCGCCGAACGGCATCTCCATGTGCGTGTGCACATCGATCCCGCCCGGCAGCACGTACATTCCGGCTGCGTTGATGGTTGTATCCGCCTGTGCCTGCGTGCCGCGTTGGAACACGGCCGCGATGCGTTCACCCTCGACCAGCACGTCGGCCTCGAGCGTTCCCGTGGCCGTGACAACAGTGCCGTTCCTGATAAGAGTGCTCATGTCCCGCCTCTTTCCGTGATCATGTTCTACGGCCCGGACTCCTCACGATCATGGCTGAACTAGCCGGTCGTAGGCGTCGGGGCGGCGGTCGCGGTAGAACTGCCACAGGTTGCGCACCTCGGTGAGCGTGTCCATGTTGAGGTCGCGGACGAGAACCTCGTCCTTGTCGTCGCAGGCGGCGTCGCCGATAAGCTGGCCGCGCGGGTCGGCGAAGTACGACTGGCCGTAGAAGTCGTTGTCGCCGAGCGGTTCGACGCCGACCCGGTTGATGGCCCCGACGAAGTACTCGTTGGCCACCGCCGAGGCGGGCTGCTCCAGCCGCCACAGGTACTGGGACAGCCCCCGGCTGGTCGCCGACGGATTGAACACGATCCGGGCCCCGGCCAGGCCGAGCGCCCGCCACCCTTCGGGGAAGTGCCGGTCGTAGCAGATGTACACGCCGATCCTGCCCACGGCCGTGTCGAACACCGGGTAGCCCAGATTGCCCGGCCTGAAGTAGAACTTCTCCCAGAAGCCCTTCACCTGCGGTATGTGCGTCTTGCGGTACTTGCCCAGGTACCGGCCATCCGCGTCGATGACCGCCGCGGTGTTGTAGTAAACGCCAGGATGGCGCTCCTCGTACATCGGCGCGATGATCACGATGCTGTGCTGTTTCGCCACATCCTGGAGCAGCCTGGTGGTCGGGCCGTCGGGTACCTGCTCGGTGTAGGAGTAGTAGTCGGCGTCCTGCACCTGGCAGAAATACGGACCGTAGAACAGTTCCTGCAGGCAGACGACCTGGGCGCCTTGCGACGCGGCGCTCTGGATGTGGGCCACCGCGGTCGCGATCATGGAATCCTTGTCGCCGGTCCACCGCTGCTGGACGAGCGCTGCACGGACGATCTCCGCCATCGAACCCTCCTGGCCTGGAATATGTAGACTCCCATCTTGCCCCCGGGGTGCCCACCTGGTAACCAGCGGGAACCCAATAAGCGCCTGGCCCCGCCGCTCATCTTTGGATGTTCCTCCACAGCGGTTGCGCGCCCCCCACCGCTCGCCCCGCCCCACCCCACCCCGCTCGCCCCACCCCACCCCGCTCGCCCCGCCGCTCGCCCCGCCCCCCGCCGCTCGCCCCGCCCCGCCCCGCTGCTCCGCCCCGCTGCCCCGCCCCCCGCCGCGCCCCACCCCCGCTGCCCCGCGCCCCGCCGCGCCCCACCCCCGCTGCCCCGCGCCCCGCCTCGCCGCCCCGGCGGGCTCCCCTTGCGGTAGGGGTTCGTGGCGAACGTACCCCCTCGCGGTCACCGGCGGTCGCGGGCGGCCCAGGGGAGCGGGGTGCCACAGATCCCTTGGCGGGCCCCTTGGCGGCGCGAGCCGGACGGCGCCCCATCACATCGCGACAGGGAGAAAACGGACACCGATGACTTATTTGCCGACGGGTACTTGGAGGGGGTAAGAGTACACGCGATCATCCCGTAAAGGGCTTCTGGCGGGAGGGGATGCCGCAGACCCGTCGCCGGCGGCCGGTGAGCCGGGGCATCGTCCCCGGAGGGCCGCCGTGACCGTCGAGAAATCGAAATAACGTGGAGTTTTACCGCGTCGTGGAAGTCTGTCATACGTATACGACGGTTAACCTTCCACGATGCGGCAGAACACCACGTTAAACCGATACCGGGGCCGACCAGCGAGTCACACTGGCACCGTGCGACACACAAGTAACTTCCGGTCCGCGTGCTGTCAGCCAAGAGCACGCCGTCAGCCAGCAGCCACATGGGCAACTGGGGCCTGATCGCCTTGAGGCTACTTCGGCTCGAGGAGGTTATAGACGGTCTCTCCGCCGATCGTCTCGGACTTGTAGTGGGCTTCGACCCAGCTGGTGATCTGGCTGAACGAGCCGCTGCCGCCGCCGAAGCCCCCGTCAGCGACGTAGTACGTGATGTCGCCTGCCTTGCCCCAGGCCTCGAACTCAGCCAGCGTCGGTGCCGGGTCGCTGCCGGTGAAACCGCCCATGGCCATCACGGCCTTACCGCCGCTGGCCAGTTCGAGGCTCGCCGCTTCCTGCGATCCCTCGACGGTTGCCGCCCACCTGGTCGTGGTCGCGCGCAGCGCCTTGACCAGGGCGGAGCTAGCGTTCACCGCGCCGCCTGGAGCGCCTCCACCGAACCCACCAGTCCCGGTCCGTCCGGTCCCGGTCCGTCCGGTCCCGCTGGGGGCGTTGCCCGTGCCGGCACCATTAGTCCCGCTGATGCCAGTGCCGCTACCCGGTGTGGTGCCATCGCCAGGGGAGGAACCGCTGGTGCCGTTGCCGGGGAGGGTGCCGCTGCCGGGGAAGGAGCCGTCACCGAATCGGCCGGATCGGAGTCCGGTTCCGCCTTCGAAGCCGCCTCCGCCGCCGAAACCTCCGCCTCCGCCGCCGAAACCTCCGCCTCCGCCTCCGCCGAAACCTCCGCTGGTAACCGACACCACGTCCGGGATGCTGCCGGAGTGCGGGGTCGCGGCTGTGCCGACCGCCCACGCGCTGGCTGGCAGGATCAGCGCGAGGCCGGTCAGGGCGGCTGTCACGGCGACGAGCCGTTTACCGGTCCGGGACCGCCAGGCGATTACGGCCAGGGCGATGATCGATGCCGCTCCCAATGCGAGCGCGACATAGGCGAGGGATCCCCGGTACGAGGAGTTATCCCGCCACAGCGTGACATCCCAGCCGACGTTCGCCAGCAGGGCCATCACGAGGAAGGCATACGCCACCACCCACGAGCGGTCGCGGCGCGCCCGACGCACCGGGGTCATGTTCTGCGTTTGTGCTGGCACAGCGTCCTGGTCCGACCAGATGCTCTGCGACGCCGCCGCGGCTGGCCAGGTCGGCATGGTAAAGCTCGCTGGCTTGTCGGCGGTCCGGGGCTGACGGGCGCGGTGCCAGGCAAGCACGCCGCCGATACCGATCAGCGCGCCGATCGCGGGGGCGAGAGCGACCGTGTAGTAGGGGTGGATGGTGCCCTGCATGTAGGCGAACGTGATCCCGGCGATCAGCAGCCAGCCGCCCCAGATGATCAGCCCAGCGCGGGCCAGGTCCGTGCGCTTGTGCCGCCAAGTCAGCCACAGTCCCGCGACGAGCAGGATCACGGCGGCGGGCAGCAGCCACGAGATCTCGCGGCCGAATTCGCCGCTGAACAGGCGCTGTATTCCCGCCGCGCCGCCGAAGCCGCCGCCCGCGCCGCCGCCCGCGCCGCCGAAGCCGCCGCCCGCGCCGCCGAAGC
>Ga0335075_10007590_pt1 | contig 16681 bp, 15 predicted proteins | sample Lox_Sample_24_FD_206723 | JGI IMG/M metagenome (GOLD analysis project Ga0335075, IMG submission 206723) | Soil microbial communities from Loxahatchee National Wildlife Refuge, Florida, United States - Lox_Sample_2.4 | ecosystem: Environmental > Terrestrial > Soil > Wetlands | place: USA...
CTCGCCCTCCAGCCGCAGCCGGTGCAGCCCGAGCCGCACGTCGTGCCGGGCCGCGAGCACGAACCGCAGCTGCGGCGGTGCCCGCATGACCAGCAGCTCAAGCTGCCGCAGCGTCTCCGGGCCGAGCTCGTGCACGTCGTCGATCACCAGCCACAGCCGACTCTCCAGCGGCGCCAGGTCCGCCAGCAGCCGCTCCACCACGCCCCACGCGTCCAGGTCCGGCGCCGCCGACGCCGCCCGCACCAGCCCCGCCCCGGCCCCGGTCCGGCGCAGCGCGCCAACCACCGCCACCCACAGCCGCTGCGGGTCCTGCTCCCCGCGCCGGGCCGGCACCCACGCCGCCCGCCCGGTCACCCCCGCCTGCCCCAGCCACGACCGGAGCAGCACCGTCTTCCCGCTGCCGGCCGGCGCCGACACCACCGTCACCCGCGCCGACCCCAGCCGCCCAGCCAGCGCAGGCCGCGGCACCAGCGCTGCGCTGGCAAAGTCGGCCCCTTCCCCCGCCAGGGAATTCGGTCCGCCCGCAGGATCCACGACCACCATCCTTCCACTGCCGCGAGTTGCGCCGCCATCCGGGCGCCTGGCCCGATCGGTGGCCGGCTGGCGTCGTCATGACTCTCACCTCATCGTGACGACGCGCTCTCACCCTGCTGGTTGCGACGGTGTTCCTGGCACCGGAACAAGGCGTCGACAGCCCAACACTGGAGGAAACAATGGGAAAGATCGCGCTTGAGGAGCACGTGGTTCTCAACCGGGAGGACCACATCGACCGGTGGCGCACGCTGGTGCCGATGATTCCGCGGCAGTTCTTGCCACCGATCATCTCCCGGCTCACCGACACCTCGCGCCGGCTCGACCTGATGGATCAAGGCGACATCGACCTGGCCGTGCTGTCGAATGTCGCCGTGGTCCAAGGATTCCTCGAGCCGCCGACCGCACTTCGGATGGCCAGGGAGTCCAACGACCACCTCGCCGAGGTCGTGCGGGCGCGGCCGGACCGATTCTCGGCCTTCGCCACGACACCGCTGCAGCACCCCGAGGAGGGTGCTGACGAACTTCAGCGCGCGGTCGAGCAACTCGGGCTGGTGGGAACCATGTTGTTCGGGCACACCGACGGCCGTTACCTCGACGACCGGTCCTTCGACCCGTTCTGGGAGCGCGCCCAAGACCTCGGTGTCCCGGTCTACCTGCACGCCGCCGATGCCGCGGCCGTGCCGGCCAGCCAGTCTGGCCGCCCCGAGCTCAGCGGCCCCACCTGGAGCTGGACGGCCGAGACCGCGACCCACGCGCTGCGCATCATATTCGGTGGGGTGTTCGATCGATTCCCGGGGGTGCGGGTCATCCTCGGGCACATGGGCGAGGCGCTGCCCTATTTCCTCTGGCGCCTCGATCAGCGAGCCGGCGCATTCGCCGATCACGCTCCAGAAGTCACGCCTTCCTGGCTGGTACGGCGCAACATGCGGGTCACGACCGCCGGCGCCTTTTCTGACGAGCCGTTGCGCTGTGCCCTGGACGCGATCGGCGAGGACAACGTCATGTACTCGGTCGACTACCCGTTCGAGTCGATGACCGAGGCGACCGAATGGCTCGACGCGGCCAAGCTCGATGCGCACGTCCGCGCGAAGGTCGAGCGCGAGAACGCCCAGGTGCTGCTGAAACTCAACCAGCACCAGGGTCAAGGCAACGGAGGGCACCAGTGAGAACACCATGAAGATCCGCCGAATCTACCGGGACGACGACACGCTCCAGACCGAGGTCGAGGCCGACGAGGGAGAATGGCGGCCGGCCACACCCCGTTCGGCGCTAGGTTACGATTCGCCGTTCACCGCGGAATGGGAGGCCGGGCACGCCCGGCACTACGGTGCGCGGCCCGGCGACCTGGTGCTGCCGTTCCAGCCGGTGTCGGTCCGCGACTTCTCGCTGTCCGAGCGGCACAACGTCGACGCCGCGCGCGGCTACGCGCGGCGGTTCATGCCCGGTGCCGCGCGGCTAGCCGCGGTCGTTGAGGCCGTGACCCGGCGGCCGCTGCCCGCGCTGCGGCCCAACCGCCTGTGGTACGCCCAGCCCATCTATTACCTGAACAACCCGATGACCTTCGTGCCGTCCGGCACGGCGGTCGAGTTCCCCTCCTACACCCAGGCGCTGGACTATGAGCTCCAGCTCGCCTTCGTCATCGGCGAGCCGCTGTACAACGCCGCACCCGACGCGGCCGAGACGGCCATTACCGCGTTCGCCGTCATGTGCGACTTCAGCGCCCGTGACGTCCAGATCCCGGAGATGAGGTCGGGGATGGGCCCGCAGAAGGCCAAGCACTTCCTCAGCTCCATGGCCACGGTCGCCGTCTCCGCCGATGCGGTCCTGCCGCGCTGGCGCGACCTGCGCGGGACGGTCACCATCAACGGCGAGGCGGTCGCCCGGCCGCACACCGACGGCTCCCGCTTCGGGCTCGGCGACATGCTGGCCCACGCCTCCGCCAGCGAGCAGCTCGTTCCCGGCGAAATGTTCAGCACCGGCGCGCTGGCCTCCGGCAGCGGCATGGAGATCAGCCGCTGGCTCGGCCACGGCGACACGCTCGAACTCGACCTGCCCGGCATCGGCCACATCACCCACGAGATCAAGTAAGCGCCCTCGCCGAGGTTGGCTGAGTTGCGGCCGGCCGCCTAGGGCAGGGATCGGTCCAGCGGATCGGGCGGCGATCACCTTGATCGGGTGATGGCCGCTCATCCCGTCCGCGGCCAGGCTCGGTCACATGACAGACATCGCACACAGCCAGCCGCTGGCGGGCGCCGACGCGTCTGCGGTCGCACCCCTGCGCCTGGTGACCGGGTACGACGGTTCTCCGCCCGCGATCAGGGCACTGGACGCCGCGGCTGCCCTGCTGCGGGGCAGGCAGGGCAGCATCGAAATCGTCTACGTGGTCCACCTGCCAAGCGTGGACAGGATGTCGGTCGACGCCCTCGCTGAGGTGGAGGCCGATTTCGACGAGGTCGAGAAGGAACTGCGCGCCTCGGCCGCCGCGCAGTTGGCGGGCCGCGGGGTTACGTGGGAGTTCCAGCGGCGGCAGGGCCTCATCGCCGGGCAACTGATCGCGGCGGCCTCCGTCATCGGCGACGAGCACCCGGGGGACGTCGTGGTGATCGTGGTCGGCAGCTCTTCTCAGGCCAGCCATCGCATCGTCGGCTCGGTCGCGGTCGGCCTCGCGCGCCACTGCCGGGTGCCGCTCGTGATCGTGCCGTTAGCAAGCGAGCGGCAGCGACGCGATTGCCCTCTTACCCGGGCCGTTCCGCGCCTGGGAACCCATCAGGAGGATCATCATCAAGCTCATTACCCGCGACGCGTTCCCGTGCGCGCAGGCCGCGGCCTCACCCACCGGTAACCGGTGATGGCCGCGCAGCGCGAGAGCGGGCCGCAGCGGTACGAGATCCGGGTCCGCGGCCAGCTGGGGGCGACGATCCGCTCCGCTTTCCCCGCCCTACGGGCCCGGGCGGACAGCGGCGACACCGTGCTGACCGGTGTGCTAGCCGATCGCGCCGCGCTGTTCGGCGTGCTGGCGGAGGCCGAGGCGCTCGGCCTGGAGCTCATCGAAGTCCGCCGCCTGCCGCCGGACGAGCCGGACAAGCCATCGTCATGAGGCCGCACCGCGCCGGGCCCGGCCGGACCAACCTAGGCGCCGGACTCGCCCCAGCGGCCGTCACCGGAGTCGCGCAAGGGGGGCGCGTTGAAGTAGTACTGTGCCAGCCGGAGGATCTGCGTCTCGTCCAGCTGATCGAGATCGACTCGGACGTCGGCTGTCACTTTGGCGGCGACGTCCCTGCGGTGCTTGTCGGCGTAGGCCACCCAGTGGTGAGTCGCGTTTGCCTTGCCCGCGCCGTGCCCAAGCAGCAGGATCGCGCCTGCTGGTGCCAGTGCCTCGGTGACCTCGCGCCAGTATTCGGGGCTGTCGTCTTCGTAAGTGCCGTCAGGATTCCCGGCATGGTGATGAACCTTGAGGAAGCGGCCATGCGGGTCGGCGGCGACCATATGCTCCGGCCGCTGGCCGGGTGACGCATCGGTGGGGTAGATCACGGTGTCACGGAAACTGATGACCGCGACAACGTTCTTATCCCGGACGAACTCCCCATCGCCGGCCATGGTCACACCTCTTTGCCCTTGCCCTTGAGTTCCTCAACGACCGCACCGTATCCGGCACTGGCCAGCATCCGGCGCAGGTCGGTGACCTGCTGGACATCGATGTCCTTATGCTTCGGAGGAGTGAAGACCTGGGTCTCCGCACCCACCTGGACGAGGTACTTGCCATCGTGGCGCTGCTCCGCCGATCCGGCGGCTTCGAGCAATGACAGCACGGCGTGCCACTCGATGTTATGGCTGGCCGGATGCTGAAAGATCTGCACGAGGGTATCGCGATGACGGTCGTTGAGCGGCTCAGGCTCTGAGGTTGACGACATCATTCTCCTTAGCCCCGGACGCTGATTCCAGTGCAGCTTGCAGGATAGAACGGCGGCGAGCCCGGCCCTGCGCCGGCCTCCAGCATCGACGGCCCGGCCTGGGGCTCAGTCCGGTTCCACCCGGACCGAGCGGGCCCATGGCGGCGCGTCTGGGGCCCGCTGGCCGATCAGCCCGACCACGATCCGCATCTTCTTCGGCGGTTCGGCTGGCCACGGCGTGTGCCCGTCGGTGAGCACGACCGTAACAGCGGGCCTGGGCCGCAGCGCGGCCGCCGCGGCGATGCCCGCGCCCATGTTGGTACCGCCGCCGCCGATCAGCTGCACCTGGCGGGCCGAGCTGACCCGCTGGGCCGGCCCGACCGCGGTGTCGCAGGCAAGCACGCGGACCTGCTTGGCCACCCCGAGGGCGCGCAGCAGGCCCTCGACCTCGGCCAGCACCATGGCGAGCAGGTCCGCGGTCATGCTGCCTGAGGTGTCGCAGACCACGGCCACTTCAGGCACCGGCCGCCGCAGCGCCGGCAGCACAACCTGGCCCGCCACGGCGGACCGGCGCGACGGCCGCCGGTAGGAGTAGTCGACCGCCCCGGCGACCTCGGCGACGGCCCGGCGCAGTTCGGCCGCGAGCAGGACACGCCAGTTGACCCGCGGGGACAGGGCCTCCTTGGCCCAGCGCAGCAGCCCGGCCGGCACATTCCCTGGCAGCTTGCCGTGCGCCATGACATCGAGCGCGACTTGGCGGCGTAGCAGGTCGGCCTGCCAGCCCGGCAGGCCGCCAAGCTGCTGACCAGGCCGCGGCATCCCGTCCGCGCCGCTTCCGCAGTCGACCCAGCCACTCGCGGTTTCCTCGTTCTCAGATTGTCCGGGACGGTCATCCTGTCCCGCCCACTGCCTGCTGTTCCCCTCCTGGCCGAACGCCTTGATCTGTTGGAAGTACTGCTCGGCAAGCAGGCCGTCGGCGGCGCGCAGGTCACGGGGGAGCACCGGGCTGCCGGGAAGCTCAAGCCCGGCAGGCACCAGGTCGTCGTTGATCTCGGCGTCCGCGGCGCGCACCCAGCCGCGGGCCTCGTCCGGCCGGACGCCCGCCGCCTGCGCGCGCTCGCTGTGGCCCCGAAGCAGGTGGCAGACGTGATGGACCAGGACGCTGCCCAGCTGCGCCGCGGTCCAGGCCGCGGTCAGCTCCGGGTCCGCGTGCATCCGCCAGCTCTCGTCGACGGACACGGCGCCGCTGCCCCGCTCCGCGATCACCTGAGCGCCGAACACCCCGGTGGCCAGGTACGGGAACTTGGTGGCGGCCCACAACCGGGCCGCCGCCAGGCCGTCAAGGCCGGTGCCGCTCACGCCGTGTCTCCCGCCGGCCCCGGGGCGCCCCTGCGCTCGCTCATGCCCGGAGCAGGCCCGCGTCGCGCAGCAGCGGGGCGAACCGGTGGATTTCCGCGGGCAGTGCCGCGCCCTCGGGACGGCACTTAGCCAGGACGCGGGCGGCCACGGCGGCCACGTCGGGTGCCACGTCGGCGGCCAGGCCGAGGACCTGCCAGCCGGCCGCCCAGCGTTCCGGCGTCGGGTCCGCGGCCACCGCGGCCGCGATCGCGGCCAGGACGGCGTAGGCCCGGTCCCCCCGTTCTGGCAGCCGGAAGGAGGCCGGGTCGGCCAGCACCTGCTCCGGATCTGGCAGGTCCATCTCGATGAGCCAGGCCAGGAACTCGACGCCCGCCCCATCGCCGACTGCCCCACGGACCAGCGCCGAACGGGCCTCGTCGCCGGTGCCTGCGGCGCCCGCGGCGGCCATCAGGCGGGCCGCCATCTCCCAGGTCCGCGGCGACGGCCAGCCGCGGCCCGCGGACGCCGCGTCGGACGGCGGAGCGCAGGCCAGCGCGGGCCGGACCCGCAAGAAGGCGGAGACCAGGCCGCGGGACAAGATCTCCTCGGCCTGCCACCCGTCGGGCAGCTCAGGTACCAACGGGGCCGCCCAGCCGCCGGCCAGCCCGTCCGCTACCGACCGCGGGTCGGTCTGCCAGGCCAGGTGGCACAGCCGGTTGGCCAGCGGCGCCGACAGGTCCCAGCCGTCGGCCGCCTGCTCCGGCGGGTTGGCCGCGGCGACCACGGCCACGGCGTCGGGCAGCATGAGGTCGCCCACGGCCCGTTCGAGCACCACCCGGAGCAGTGCCGCCTGCACAGCGGGCGGAGCGGTGGACAGTTCGTCGAGGAACAACAGGCCGTGCCCGGCCTCGGCCAGCCGCCGCGCCCAGGCCGGTGGAGCGAACCGCACCCCGTCACCGACCACGATCGGCAGCCCGGCGAAGTCAGAAGGCTCCCGGATGGAGGCGATCACCGTTTCGCACGGCAGCCCCATGATCTGGGCCATGGCTCGGATCGCGGACGTCTTGCCGGTGCCGGGCGCGCCCCAGAGCAGCACCGGCACGCGGGCCGCCACCGCCACGCCGAGCGCCTCAACCGCGGGGTTGTTCTGGCTCATACCTCCCAGTGTGGCGCATCCGCGGCATCCGGACGTACGTCAAGGACGCCGTCGGCCAGGCCCGGCGCGGTGGCGTGCACGTCAAGCGGTACCGGTTCGGTGCCCGGTGCGCGCAGGGCCAGGACGCGTGCGTCGGGCCAGCCCGCCTGCGCCACGGCGACGACCAGGTGCCGTCCGGTCAGGGCAAGCCCGGCCGCCCACACCCGGGCCAGCCAGCCGACCGGCAGGCTGACCCGCAGCCGCCGCTGCTCGGCCCGGCCCGTCAGCTCGGTCGATCCCCATCCGGGCCCCCGGTGCGGCGTCACCACCACCTGGTCAGGGTCGATGCCGAGCCATTCCTCGGCCACCGGTGCCAGCCGGGCGGTGATCGCGGCGACGAGCGCCGGCCTGATCTTCCGCATCGCTTCCTCGGGCTGGTCGGCGTGCGCCTCGGCGACCTGCCCGAGCAGCCTGACCTGGAATCCGTATCCCAGCGCGAGCAGCGACAGCATGTCGTTCCTGCGCCGCATGGCCCGCTCCCTGTCGTGCATCGCCTGCTGTTGCCTGGCCGAGGCCGCGGCTAGCGCAGGGGGTGGCCTGCTGGTCACGGACGGTGGCCGATAGCCTAGCTGCCCGACGCGCTGGGCTGCCCGCTCGGCCGTGTCGAGGTCATTCCAGCTGACCGCGATCTTGTCGGCCGGGCCGCGCGGACCGATGGCCAGCACGGACAGGTCCCCGGCGTGCTGCCCCCAGGCTTGCGCGACCTCGACGCACCGGACCTTCTCCCCGCCGAGCGCGGCGAGCACGAGCTCGGCCTCGGCGTCGGGATGGTTGAGCAGCCGCAGCTCCCCGGCTTCCCAGCGGATGACGTGCTGCCCCTGGCCGCACGGCAGGTGAGCCTCGCAGCCGGGGAGACAGCCAAACCACGCCCGGTTCTGCCCATCGGTCACGGCGGTGACCCCCAGCGGAGCGGCAGCCTGACGCGGACCTCGCCCGACCGCCCGGCGGCCAGCACCTCCACCCATTCCGTGGACCGCGGCAGCGGCGGCACGAGCAGCAGCCCGATCGAGTGTTCATGGTCGGCCGGATGCCAGCCGGCCGGGTGGGCCACGTGCCACCGGCCGCCGTCGTCGCGAAGCCAGAACGATAGCGGGAAGTCCAGGTTGATGCCGTGCGGCCCGAGCCGTTCTTCCCGCCGCACGCCCCGGGCGAGCACATGCAGCACCGTGGTCCCCTGGGTATTGTGCAGGCCGACCAGGGCGAGCCTGATGCCGTCAAGCACCGGCAGGGCGGCGGTCAGCGCCGCAAAGCCATCGCGTACCCGTGCGATGTCCGGTTTCCTGCGCTGGTAATAAGTCAGCAGGCTCAGCCAGGGTTCCGGCAGGTCGTCGGCTGGCGCCGCCGCGATCTCGTGCCCGTCGATCCGCAGGCTTTCGCACAGCGCCGCCAGCCGGGCGGGGATCGGGCTGAGTGGCGGCAGGACGTCGACGGCCTCGAGCCCGGCGATGATGCCGCCGAGTCCGGTACCCATGGACTGCACGACGCTGGGTGCGGCGGCGGGCAGTTCCGGCCGCATCGCCAGTGGGAACTGCGCCGCCACGAGGAGCTCCTCGGCCAGCTTGATCAGCAGCTGCTCGCCGGCGCTGAGGGTAGCCGCGCTGGCCTCGTCGCCGCCTCGGGGCGGCCCGCTCGCCGGATTCAGATTCACCCGCACCGCCCGACCGGGCGGCGCGGCGACCTCGATCCAGCGGATGCCGTCGGGCGGGGCGGGGCGCAGGTTGATCTGGCTGATCCACTCGGAGCCGTCGTTGTAGGTGGAGTCCAGTTCGTACACCGAGCCTCGGTCGTCGGTGACGGTGAACAGGCTGACAGGAAACCGTTCAGCCCGCTGCAGGCCCAGCTCGTGCTCCCGGGACAGGGTGGGTTTCCCCCACAAGACGATCAACCGCGCGTCCGAGCCGGTGTGCGCGAACGACATGAGGTACAGCTCGCCGCTCAGGTTGCCTTGGTGAAAAGGGACGGTCAGGCCGATCGGCACGAACCGGTCGGCTGTGCCCTCGCCCGGATCGTGATCCGGTGGCGGGGCCGCTGGCCCTGGCGACCCGGTGCTCCCTGTCGGTCTGACCCGGGCGAACCTGGCCCATAGCCCAAGGACGGCCGGCGGCGGACCTGGAGCGCCGGGCTGGAGGGGCGGCCTCGGGCGGCCGGGCTGGAGCTGGGCGGCCAGGCGGGCCGCCGACGCGGCGCGCACGGTCCTGGCCGGCGTTGCCCCGTGCAGCCGCCGGACGCTCACCGCTACGTCGAAATCGGCCAGGACGTCCCCCACGATCTCGTGGTCGAGCGCGTTCACGGCGATCAGGGCCTGTCCCACCACATATACCTTGACCCGGCCCGAGCCGGGTCCTCCGGCCCAGGGTGGCGGGTCAGGGGCCAGTTGCTTGCGCATCTCGGCCTCGGCCAGCAGCCGCAGAAAGGTTTCCGCGCCCTCGCGGTTCATGTTTCTCAGTGTCCGGCATTTCGCGGGTGCCTCGCACCTCGATCGCGTCCGTGGACCGCTACCGGGCCGGCGGTGTGCGCGGCGGTGGGCTAGCTTTGCCGGTTCCCGCCCGCCAGAGCCAGGCGGGCGGCGCTGATGTCCTGGCGGCCGTGACCGGCGGCCACGGCGACATGCCACTGGCGAGAGAGCGCCGCCAGCAGCGGCGGCGTCTCGTCACCCGCGGCGCTGATCGTCAGGTCCACGTCCTTCAGCGCCCATTCCAGTGGGAATTCGGCGCTGAAGTCGCCCCGGTCTATCTTGTGCAGCTTGGCGTCGGCGATCGGCGCGTCAAGCGGGCCGCCCTCGATGGCCTCGGCGAGTTGGCGGTGACTGATGCCCAGGCGGTCGGCGAGTTCCATGGTCTCGGCCACGCCCTCGACGAGGATGGACATGTAGGTGTTGACAAGCAGCTTCACCAGGCTGCCCTGGCCGGCCTCACCGAGCCACACGGTCTTGCGGCCGAGGATGCCGAATACCTGGCTCACTCGGTCAGCCGCCGCGGCGGGCCCCGATGCCAGGATCAGCAGCCGGCCCTGTTCGGCTGGTCCCTTGCTGCCCGACACGGGGGCATCAACGAACATGACGCTGGGCCGCAGCGCGGCCAGCCGGTCCCCGATGCGCCGGGTCGCCTCGATGCCGATCGTGCCCATCTGCGCCCACACGCACCCGTCCGCGAACGCGTCGGCCACACCCCCGTCGAAGGTCACTGATTCCACGGCTTCGGCGGTGGGCAGCATCGTGATCACCACCTCCGCATCCCGCACCGCCGCTGCCGCTGACGGCGCGACGAACGCGCCGTCGGCGCCGAGCGGTGAGGTTGCCGCTGGTGACCGGTCCCACACCCGCGTGTTCACGCCCGCGGCCACCAGGTTGCGGGTCATGGCGGACCCCATGATCCCTGCGCCGATTACCGCGACCGTCGCGCGGGTATCGCTGTCATTCGTCTCTACCATGACCGTTCCCTTTCCAGTTAGGCCGTTGTTTCCTGCTCGCTGCGGGTGACCTCCAGTCCCAGCCGGGACAAGGCGATCGCCGCCGGGCGGCCGACCTGGCTGCCGCCGGGCGGCCGACCTGGCTGCCGTCGGCGCTGGCTGGCCTAACGTCCCCGATGCGGTGGCTTTCCGAGCCTTCTCGCGGTAGATCAGTTCCCAGATGGCCGAATCGGTATAGCTCGACCAGCGTTTTCGGCGGGCCGGGGTGCTATCGGAACGGCAACTTTGTCGCAAAAATGACTTGGGCCGGCCGCCAGCCTGACGGCCGAGCCCGGACAGGTCAGGAGGCCTCAGATGACCCTCACCGTGACCGAGGCGGGACTGTCCCTCGCCGACCCGGCCGCGTACACCGACGAAGACCGGCTGCACCAGGCGCTCACCCTGCTACGCCGGCAGGCCCCCGTTCACCGGGTGGAGGCCGACGGGTACGACCCGTTCTTGGCAGTCACCCGGCACGCCGACGTCATGGAGATCGAGCGGAACAACGGCCTGTTCATCAACGCGCCCCGGCCGCTGCTGACGACCGCCGAGATGGAGGCAAGGCAACGGCAGAGCGCGGCCGAGGGGATCGCCCTGCGCACGCTCATCCACATGGACGACCCGCAGCACCGGGTGGTGCGGGCGATCGGCGCCGACTGGTTCCGGCCGCGAGCGATGCGCGGGCTTGAAGTCCGGATCGCCGAGCTCGCCAAGCGGTACGTGGACCGGATGGCCGAGTTCGGCGGGGAGTGCGATTTCGCTGCCCAGGTCGCCGTGCACTACCCGCTGTACGTGATCCTGTCGCTGCTCGGGCTGCCCGAGTCGGACTTCCAGCGCATGCTGACGCTGACCCAGGAGCTGTTCGGCGGCGGTGACGAGGAACGGCGGCGGGGCGCGACGCCGCAGGAGCTGCTTGAGCCCTTGCTCGACTTCTTCGCCTACTTCCAGGGGATAACCGCCGCCCGCCGGGCCGCGCCGACCGGCGACCTGGCGTCGGCCATCGCCAACGCCCGCGTGGACGGCGAGTACCTGTCGGACGTCGACACGGCCTCCTACTACGTCATCATCGCCACGGCCGGCCACGACACGACCAGCTCCACGATCGCCGGCGGCCTGCACGCGCTCATCGAGCACCCCGCGGAACTGCAGCGGCTGCGTTCGGATCCGGGCCTGCTGCCGACCGCGGTGGACGAGATGATCCGGTGGGTTACCCCGGTCAAGGAGTTCATGCGTACCGCCACCGCCGACACCTCGGTCGGCGGTATTCCGATCGCCGCGGGTGAGTCGCTGCTGCTGTCCTACCCGTCGGCCAACCGTGACGACGAGGTTTTCTACGACCCGTTCCGGTTCGACGTCGGCCGTGACCCGAACAAGCACCTGGCGTTCGGCTTCGGTGTGCACTACTGCCTCGGCGCGGCGCTGGCCAGGATCGAGACTCGCGCCCTGTTCGCTGAGCTGTTGCCGCGGCTGGAATCCGTCGAGCTGGCGGGTCGGCCGGAGTGGGTGGCCACGACCTTCGTCGGCGGCCTGAAGCGCCTGCCCATCCGTTACACCATGAAGGGATGACTAGCCCAGGCCGGTCATCAGCTCGCCCCAGGCGAGGGCGGCCGCCGACGACGGCTCGGTGAACCGGGCGAGCCTGGCCTGGCTACCCGGGCGGCGTAGGGGTGAATCGCAGGTATTCAGGTGATGGGCGAGGCTGAGGTGACGGCGCGGCCGCGCCTCGGGAGGCGGACGGTGATGTCGAGGCCCCCGGTGCGGACGGCGGAGGCGTGCACGGTTCCGTCGTGGACGGTGGCGATGGACGATACCAGGGCGAGGCCGAGGCCGAAGCCGTCGTGGCGGGTGCGGTCGCTCAGCCGGGTGAACGGCAGGAACAGGCGTTCGACCATGTCGGCGGGGACGACCGCGCCGGTGTTGACCACCCGCAGCACGGATGCCGCGTCGTGGGCGGCCGTCGAGATCGTGATGGTGCCGTCGGCGATGTTGTAGCGCTCGGCGTTGTCGAGCAGGTTGGCGACGAGCCGTTCGAGCAGCACTCCGTCGCCCGTCACCGGGGCTTCGCCGAGCGTGACGGTCGTGGTGATGCCGTTGGCGGGACGGCTCTCGAGTGCGTCCTCGACGACGACGGCCAGATCAAGCGGGCGTGTGCGGGCACGGGCCTGACTGGCGCGCGCGAGCACCAGCAGTGCCTCGATGAGCCGCTCGGAGTGTTCGACCGCCTGGCGAACCTCGGCGGTCATCGACACCAGCTCCGCACGCGTCGGCTCCGGTTTGGCCAGGACGACGTCGATCGCCGTGCGCATGACGGTCAGCGGCGTGCGGAGCTCATGGCTCGCGTTGGCGATGAACTGCCGCTGGCTGGTGAATGCGCGGTCGAGCCGTTCGAGCATCGTGTCGAAGGTGTCGGCGAGCTCACGCAGCTCGTCGCGCGGGCCCTGCAGGGCGATGCGCTGGGACAGGTCCTGCTCACCGGCCGCGCGGGCCGCCGCGGTGAGCCGGTGCACCGGCCGGAGGATGCGGCCGGCGACGATCCACCCCGCGACCACGGCGAGCAGCGTGACGCCGGCCAGGCTGAGCAGCGAGTAGGTCAGCAGGTGGGTGAGCGTCGCGGAGGCACCGGCCTGTACGCCGCTGGCGTACAGGCCGTCGCACTTCGCTATGGTGCCGGCGGCATGAGTCGGCAGGCTCCTGACGCACTGCGCGACCTGTCGCTGCACCTGTGCCGGGATGCTGCTGGCCGTCGTGTCCTGCAAGGTGTGCGCGACCAGCAGGTAGGTGATCAGTGCCAGCGCGGCCCCGCCCGCCGTGAACAGCGACGCCTGCAGCAACGTCAGCCGTGCCCGGGCGCTGAGCTGCCTGTTCACAACCGGTAGCCCACGCCGGTGACGGTCTCGATCAGCGGCGGGTCGCCGAGCTTGCGCCGCAGCCGCCCGACGGTCACCGCGACCGTGTTACTGAACGGGTCGGCGTGCGCGTCCCAGGCGTGTTCGAGCAGTTCCTCCGCGCTGACCGTCGCGCCGTCCGCGTCGGCCAGGCACTCAAGCACGCCGAACTCCTTGCGGGTCAGGGTCAGCGGGACGCCGGCGCGGCTGGCGCGGTGCCGCGCGCGATCGACGACCAGGTCGCCTCGTTGCACGACCGCGGGCGAACCGGGTCCGCGCCGCCCGAGTGCCCGGGTCCGCGCGATCAGCTCAGGGAAGGCGAACGGCTTGCCGAGGTAGTCATCGGCGCCCAGTTCCAGCCCGTCGACCCGGTCCTCGACGTCCGCTGACGCGGTGAGCATCAGGATGCGGCTAGGCGAGCCGTCGTGGACCAGCCGGCGGCAGACGCGGTCGCCGTGCACGGACGGCAGGTCGCGGTCAAGCACGATCACGTCGTAGCCGGTGCTGGTCACGGTCTCCAGGGCGGCCGCGCCGTCGTAGACCACATCGACGGCGAAACCCGCATCGCGCAGGCCCTCGCCGATCCGGTTGGCCAGCGCGACGTGATCCTCCACCACCAAGACTCGCACGTACACATTGTGCGCCCGCCCGGATGACATCCGTCTAACAAGCGCTGTTCGGCTCGTGTCACGGGCTACCCGCCAGACTGCGAATCGACAACCACGCACGGCGGGAATTTGAGGAGTCCCCGATGAGGATGCTAGAGCTGCGGCGGGTGTCCAGGTCCTATGGACGGGGCACGGCCGAGGTGCATGCCCTTCGCGAGGTCAGCCTGTCGGCCGACGAGGGCGCGATGGTCGCGGTGATGGGACCGAGCGGCTCCGGTAAGAGCACGCTGCTCACCATCGCGGGAACGCTGGAGGAACCGACGGCGGGCGAGGTGCTGATAGCGGGACAGCCGGTTGCGGGGATGTCACGTAACGCCAAGGCCCGGCTGCGCCGGCGCACGATCGGATACGTCTTTCAGGACTTCAACCTGCTGCCGGGGCTGACCGCGGCCGAGAACGTGGCGCTGCCGCTTGAGCTGGACGGGCTGTCCGCCCGCAAGGCGCGCGGCGCCGGGCTGCGGGCGCTTGAGCGGCTCGGCCTTGGCGAACGGGCCACGCACTACCCCGACCAGCTTTCCGGCGGGGAACGGCAGCGGGTGGCGATCGCCCGCGCGATGGTGGGCGAGCGGCGGCTACTGCTCGCCGACGAGCCTTCTGGCGCGCTCGACTCGCTCAACGCGCAGGCGGTGATGCGGCTGCTGCACGAGGCGTGCAAGGACGCCGGGATGACCGCGGTGGTGGTGACACACGACGTGCAGCTCACCTCGTGGGCAGACCGGACGGTGTTCCTGCGGGACGGCCAGGCGAGCGACCGGGCCGTCCCGGCGCCGGGCCCCGAGTCCCTGCTGGCACCGCGGGAAAACTCATGAGCACGGGCCTGGAGGAACGGCCAGCCGTCCGCAGGGCGTCGAACGGGGGCATTCCGGCTCGCCGCGCGGTCGTCCGCTGGGCGCTGCGGCTGCTGCGGCATGAGTGGCGGCAGCAGCTGCTGATCCTGGCGCTGATCACGGTCGCGGTCGCCGCCACCGTCGTGGGCGCGGCGGTGGCGACCACGACGCCGAGCCCGGCCACCGCTGCCTTCGGCACCGCGCAGGACCTCGCCACGCTCGGCGGCCCGGCCTCGCGCATCGCCGCGGAGATCGGGTCGATCGAGCACCGCTTCGGTACGGTCGACGTGATCCAAGACGAAACGCTCTCGGTTCCCGGCTCGATCAAGTCCTACAGTCTGCGTGCGCAGAATCCGCACGGACCATTCGGACAGCCAATGCTCTCCCTGATCAGCGGCCGGTATCCGACCGGTGCTGGCCAGGTGGCGGTGACCACCGGGGTTGCCTCGGACTTCCATCTCGCGGTCGGCAGCTCATGGACCGTCGGCGGCGTGCGCAGGCAAGTCACCGGCATCGTGGCGAACCCGCAGAACCTGCTCGATGAGTTCGCCCTCGTGGCGCCCGGCCAGGTGCCCGCGCCGACGCAGGTCACGGTGCTGTTCGACGCCCCGGGGGTCTCGCCGTCGGCGATCGGCCCGACCGTGGAGACCCCGCAGACGGTGGCGGCAAGCAACGCGGTCAACCCGGAGACGATCTCGCTCGCAGCCGCCGTGCTTGGCATGCTGCTCATCGCGATGGTGGGGGCGGGCGGGTTCACCGTGCTGGCGCAACGCAGGCTCCGCTCGATCGGCATGCTCGCCGCGCAGGGCGCCACGCAGTCAAGTATCCGCCTCGTCGTGCGGGCCAACGGCGTCGCCACCGGTGCCGTCGGGGCGGTGACCGGGTTCGCGATCGGCCTGGTGGCCTGGGTCGCCTACCGGCCGCACGTTCAGGCCAGCGCCCACCACGTGATCGGCGTGCTCCAGCTGCCGTGGACGGTGGTCTGGGTCTCGATGGTCCTCGCCGTGCTCGCGGCCTATGCCGCCGCGGCCCGGCCCGCCAGGGCGATCGCCCGGGTCCCGGTGGTGACCGCGCTTTCCGGCCGGCCGCCAGCGCCGAAGCCGGCCCGCCACCTGGCGGTCCCCTTTGGTCTCGGCTTCCTTGCCCTCGCGTTCTTCCTGCTCGGCCTGGCCGGGTCCGGCGTCGGGGACAGCGCCTCAGGGAACAGTTCGGCCCAGCTGCGCGAGGTGCTGCTCGGTTTCATCCTGCTCGTGGTCGCCGTGGTGCTACTGTCGCCGGCCTGCCTGGCGGTGCTTGCCAGGCTCGGCCGCTGGACGCCGGTCATGGTCCGCCTCGCCCTGCGGGACCTGGCCAGGTACCGCGCCCGGTCCGGCCCGGCGCTCGCCGCGATCAGCCTCAGCGTGCTGATCGCGTCGATTGTCGGCATCGTCAGTGCGGCCCGGTTCGGCAGTGCGTTCGACTACGTGGGTCCCAACCTGACGTCGAGCGAGCTCATCGTCTACCCACCTGGCCACAACGACCCAAATGGGCCGCCGCCGACCGCGAGCCAGCTCGCCGCGACGGGTACGACCGCGGTGCGCATCGCCGCCTCGCTCGACGACCGTTACCTGATCACGCTCGAGACGCCCGGCGGCAGCCTGCAGTCCGGCGGGACCGGACGGGGCTGGTCCGGTCCACTCTACGTCGCGACCCCGCAGCTGCTCAGCGCCTTCGGGATCACCTCGGCGCAGGTCAATCCGGCTGCCGACGTCCTCACCGCCCGGCCCGGCTTGTCCTCGACGCCGAATCTGCAGCTATGGGACACCCCCAAGGTTCCCCCCGGCACCCCGTGCACGCCGGGCAGCTGTCTGGCCAGCCCGCCGGTTCAGGAGAGCAGCGCGCTGCCGTCAGGCACCTC
>Ga0335075_10007591_pt1 | contig 16680 bp, 12 predicted proteins | sample Lox_Sample_24_FD_206723 | JGI IMG/M metagenome (GOLD analysis project Ga0335075, IMG submission 206723) | Soil microbial communities from Loxahatchee National Wildlife Refuge, Florida, United States - Lox_Sample_2.4 | ecosystem: Environmental > Terrestrial > Soil > Wetlands | place: USA...
CTGCGGGCCAGGCACCGCCAGGTTGAACGACTGGGAGGAAGGAACTTCGGTGCGATTCACCGAGCGATCGATCAGGTTTCCGGCACGGGCCACGTCGCTGAGGTAGATGATGGTATAGCCGACCATGAGCTTGATCTGCGGCGTGATCTCGACGGCGAAATTCAGGTTTCCTTCCGGCACAACACTGATGACGTTGCGTGTAAATGCGCCGCTATTACTGGCGACGGCATACAGACCACCGGGAACGGTGAGTGTGGTGCCGAAGAGCGGATTGTTGGCGGTGGTGCTGCCGGCGATATTGGCTTCCTCGCGCATGGTGCCGAGCGCGACCTTGGCCGTACCGTTGAGCGTGAAGCGCCACCACGTCAGTCCGGCCTTAAGGCCGATTTGTCCGCCGTAGAACTGGTTAAGCGTGCGGAAATCATCGACCACCGACACGTTGCTGCCGAAGGAAAGGGGCTGTCCGTCGAAAAAGGCCACGCCGGTCGGCAGCACGTTACTCGATTGCGACAGCGTCAGGTCGTCGCGCAGATTGAGATAGCGGAAGCCGCCTATCGGCGTCAGATAATAGCCCAGCTCGCTGTCGTCGCAAGCGAAACAGCGATACCACGGCAGCAGCATGTTGGCGTCGAAGCCGTAGAATCCCGTCGTGGAATCGACGTGGAACGTGCCGTTGAAGGCATTGGGCGCGGAGACGAACAGCACGGTTTCGGCGCCGGTGCGGGCATCGACGATCGGCCGCGCCAGCAGCGGATTGCCGCTGCCGTCGGATGAGAAGGTTTGGTGAATGCCCTGCTGTCCCAGGTAAAAGAAGCTGCCGTCCACGCCGAAGCTGTTGGCGCAGTTGATCCAGCCGCCGCTGATGCGGAAGCCGCTGTAAGGCCCGGTGTTGAGATTGTTGTTGCCGGCGAGTATCTGCGTGCCCGAATTTCCCAGGATGCCGGAGCCGAGCGAGGTCGGATTGGTCAGGTTGCCGGTCGTCAACAGCGCCGGTCCGCCTGGGGCTGGTTGCAGCCACCACAGCAAGTAGTCGGCATCCAGCCAGGTGCGCATGCTGCCGTCCGGCTCTTCTCCCGCGACAGCGGAGCCTGCCGCGGCGAGCACAACCAGAAGGGCAGCCAGATACCTTCGATTCATCGCTCATCCCCCTTACGCCCGGCAAAGCTCCCGCGCGTCGATTTGTCGTTGCAATCCTTCTGCAAGTGCTGCATCGCATCCTCCATAAACCCATCGGAAGCCCTAGACCATGATGTTCAGGAAAAGCCAGCGAAATGTGCTCTCTTCCTAAGTCTCTTATAGTTTTCGCTGTCGCCTCAAACAACCCTAATTTCCCATTTTGCCGTTCTTGGAATTCGAGCGGGCGGCTCTTGCCTGAGATGAACACTATGATGTTAAGAGTGTTAACGATTGTTTACATTGGTCTTCATGTAAAGTTGGTAATTGCTGAGACTCATCCACATCCATTTGTTTCCATCTGGAAACTGTCACCTTGAGCACGGAATCTCAGCCTTTGTTGATGAAATGTTTCTGAAAATGTTGCAACAGGGGAACGGACGCCGCGCCTGCGCGGAAAGACTGTCGAGCGGAGCTGCCTGTTGCCGATGCGGGCGACGGAAAAGAAAAAATGGATTTTGGGGATTATTCGCTCTACAACAGCTGAGACAAATACGGTAAACTTAAGGCCCATGATGAGGGCAAACTGTATCTCATCACAACCGAGCAGGGCGTAGGCGCCCTCTTGGTCGATGATTTCACCGCGCGAAGTGATTACACCTATGTCGATCTTCTTCTTGTGGAATGCGTGGCAGACTCCTTCTTCTTTCTCTCGGCCGAACAAAGCCTCGCGGCGCACCGCGAAACGTCGTCCGCTGCGTTCGCGCTGCCTGGGGCTGGAGCAGCTGGAAGATCGCGTGCTGCTTTCAGCGGATCTGACCGCTCAGCCGACGTACATCATCAACATGCAGCCGGGACAACCCTATCAGTCCGCGGCTCCGGTCGGTTACACTCCCCAGCAAATTCAGACCGCCTATGGCATCAATCAACTTTACGGGAGCATCGGCAACGGCGCCGGCGAGACCATCGCCATCGTGGACGCCTATGACGATCCGACCATAATTCCGGACGCCAACGCCTTCAGCAGTCAATTCAGCCTGCCCCAGTTCAACAGTCCGGGAGGCCCCACCCTCACCGTGCTCAATCAGACCGGCGGAACGGCCCTCCCGGGTACGGACCCGGCTGGTCCCGGCCCCAGCGACTGGGAAGGGGAGGAGTCGCTCGACGTGGAGTGGGCGCATGCCGTCGCTCCGGGAGCGAACATCATCCTCTTCGAGGCCAACAGCTCTAACTTCAGCGATTTGTTGACGGCCGTCGCCACCGCCGCCGATTATCCTGGTGTTTCGGTGGTCTCCATGAGCTTCGGCAGCCCCGAAGCGGCCGGCGAGACAGCCCTCGACAACGTTTTCACGACGCCGGCCGGACATCAAGGCGTGACGTTCCTGGCCAGCAGCGGCGACCAAGGCTCCTATGAGCCGGGCACCATGACGGTGTCCGTCAATTACCCAGCCGCCTCGCCCAACGTTATCAGCGTCGGCGGAACGTCGCTGATCCTCAATCCGGACAATAGTTACAACAGCGAGACGGCCTGGGGCAACGGCGTCAATAGTGGGACCCTAGGCGGCAGCGGCGGCGGCATCAGCCAGTATGAGCCGGAGCCTGCCTATCAGGAATCGGTGCAAAGCACCGGCTTTCGCACGGTCCCGGACGTCGCCTTCGACGCCGATCCCAACACGGGCGTGGCTGTCTATGACTCGTACGACAATGGCGCAGCCACGCCCTGGGACCAGGTCGGCGGCACCAGCTTGGCGTCTCCCTCCTGGGCCGGCCTCATTGCCATCGTCAACGAGGGCCGAGCCGCGAAGGGCGAATCGAGCCTGGACGGCCCCAGCCAGACCCTTCCCGAGCTTTATTTCCTCTATCAAACGAATCCCAGCTATTTCCACGACATCACCTCGGGGAGCAATGGCGCCTACAGCGCCGGTCCCGGCTACGACGAAGTCACCGGCCTGGGCAGTCCTGCCGCGAACCTGCTCTGCCCTGCCCTGATTGGCCTCTCGGTTCAGAACACGCTCAGCGGCGCCGTCGAGGGCCAGCCGCTCAACAACGTCGCCGTCGCCACCTTCACCGACCCGACCGGCGGCCAACCCGTGAGCGATTACACGGCCACCATCACCTGGGGCGACGGCGCGGTGACGGCCGGCACCATCGTGTCCGACGGCGGCAACACCTACACCGTTCTGGGCAGCCACACGTACATCAACGCGGGGACGTACTCGATGATCGTGTCGGTGGAGAACACGACCTACCAGGAATCGGGCAGCGACCTGAGCAGCGTCAGCGTTGCCGACGCGCCGTTGGAAGGTTTCGCTCAGGTGATCAACGGCCAGGTGGGATCGTACGTGAGCAATAGCCTGGTAGCCATCTTCACGGACACCGATCCGACCGTTCGCAACCCCTCTCAGTATTCGGCGACGGTTGAATGGAACGAGGGCGACGGCCTCACGGGCACCAGCAGCGGCACCATCGTCCGGCTCTACGGCAATACCTACGAGGTACTCGCCAGCTCTCCGTTCAGCATCGCCGTCGGTGGGCTGTCCACGGTGCAAGTCGTGATCCGCGATCTCGACGGCGGTGCCACTGTCACGGTCGATAGCGTCTTGAGCGTCCCGAACAATCCAGCCGTCCCGCCTTACGTCCCTCTGGACCAAAGCGATGCCGGCCCGGCCACGTCTCAATATGTCACCATGGACGATGCGCTGACCAATCTGCTCGTGTCGGAGCAACGGTTCTTTATCGCCCTCAACTTCGGGACAATGGCGGAAAAGCAGGCGGCCTTCTCGAACCTGGTCAACGCGTATTTCGTCTATCAGGCGGCCGTGTTCCAGTACGACATGAGCCTGCCGGGGTCGTAAGGATCCTTAACGCAAGCGGCTTGCGGCTTAGCGGAAGAACGCTAAGCCGCAAGCGGCAAGAAACCATTTCAACGCAGACCTTGCTCGCGGAGCAATTTGGCGGCCCAGGCGGCGTTGTCGCGCGACAGCGGCGGCACGGGATCGCGGCGATAATCGATGGAAACGTCGTAGGCGGCGTTGTCGTAAGCGGCGCGAAGCACGGCGCCGAGATCGAGGGGGACATCGGCATCCTTCCCGCGCAGCGGCACGCTTATGACCGGCAGTGCTTGCCGCACGCTCACCGGCCAGAATTTGCCGTAGGTGCTTTCCTGGCAACGTGCCACCACGATGCGGTAATCGCAATCTGCTCGCGCCAGCCGCGCCAGTGTCGGAGTGCCGGCGCGCAACAAGTCGATCTCGACCCAGTGGACCTCCGAGCTCAGGATCTCTCGGCGTTTGTCCAGGAAGCTCCTTCGTCCCGCCGAGCCGCGAATTTTGTTCGAGGGACTAAGCACTTCAATGACGGTCACCAGGGCTTTCGATTCGCGATGGCGAATTTCCAGGCGTGCTTCTTCGATTTCCTCGTCGGGCAGGAAGGGAATGCTCAACGGTTCCGCGACAGCGAGAGCCTCGGTTGGCTTTGCCTTCTTCGCTCCCTTGCGACGCGGCACTTTTTCGATGCGAACATCCGGAACACGATCTCGACCGGGATCGTCTTGATCGGAAACATAGACGCGCAATTCGACGCGCGCAACGTAGCGCGGAACCAATGTGGGATTCAACGCGGTTTGCATTCCGCTGATTAGCCCGTGATGTACGTCCGGCCACAGCTCCGGATCTTCCAGATACGGGTCCATTCCTGGGAACGGCGAAGGCATGGCGAAATCTCCTTGCTCTCTCGGATGATAATAGTCTACTCTTGCGGTTGTAATAGTCGCAATCCGATCGGCAACGAATCGCCGAGCATCTGTCCCTGTTCTTCCTGCTCCATCTCCGACACTTCCTCGACCATGCGCCGCCAATGTTCCGGAATCGACTGGCCGCGCAGCACGCGCAAGACGTTGTCGCGGTGAACGTCGTCGGTATCGAGAGCGCGCTGGCCGGTGCGACGCGCCAGCTGCGATAAACAGAACGCCCAGGCCAGACGCTCGCTCTGGTTGCCCGGCTCGAACGGCAGGATTGCCTCCAGCCATTTCTCGACGACCTGATGATGCACGACGGCGTTGAGCGGGCCGTACAGCAGCGCTCGCGCCCCCAGGCGCGTCAGCGCCCAGAAGCCGTAGGTCGGCACCGGGCTGCGGCGCAGCGGCTTGAGCAGGGCGGCGCCCAGCGCCTCCTTGTGCTTGACATCCAGACGCTCGAATGCGGCGGCGGCGCGCCACATCTCGGCCAGCTCGTTGGCGCCGGGCTTGGCAATCGCCTTGTTCTTGGCCGGCAGCAGCACCGGACGCAGGCGATCGTAGAGGGCTTGCTGCAAGGTCGAGTGCAGGCCGCCGGCCACGCGCCGCCACATGATCCAGGCGTCGGCGCCCGTCTCGGTCAGGCGCGGCGCCGCTCCGCGGGCACCCTTGCCGGCGTCGGCGCGCGGCGGAGCGGCCATCATTTTCCACAGATGCTCGATGCGGAACTTGTCCAGCGGATCGCCGAAACCCGGACGCAAACAATAGCCAACCAGGTTGTACCAGCGCGTCAGGTGCGACGGCGAGCGGCGGCGCTCGTCGGCGACCTCCGACAAGAACTCCCATAAGCGCCGGCACAGGCCGGTCGGCCAGGCGTGCCGCGGCGCATCGAGCACCGCCTCCAGCGCCTTCGTCAATTCCTGCGGTGTCAAGTCGTTGTCACCGGAGGCCGGCGCGTAGACGGCGCGAATGCAGCGCGCCGCTTCCTGTACCTGCAGCTCCGGCCAAACATCGGTAACGTTCTGCTCCGACTGGCCATCGCTCTCCGCGTGCGACGGCGTCTCCTGTACGAGATCGCGGACGTTGAACTCCAGCCGCCAGCGGTTCTGACCGTCGCGCGCCACGCAGAACAGCTCCAGCGTGCCGATAGCCGTCGAACGCGCCGCGAGCGTCACCGGCACCGATTTCGTGCCGCTGCGCTTGCCGCCGCGCAGGACCGTGTGCAACGGCGGCATGCGCAACAGCTGATCCGGAGCCACCGTCAGCAGATCGCCCGGCTTGTCGTCGCCGCGCACCGTCGAGGTGTACAACGGAAACATCACGGGCTGTCCCAGCGCCAGCTCCAGCTCCGGCTTGTCGAGAACGATGTCTTGCCCTTCCTCCATGTGCTGCGGCACGACGCAAACGACGGTGACGTTTTCGTCCTTCCCGTCGTCGGCGCTCTGGGCTTGTTGAACGCCGACGTAGTAGGAGCGAGCGATGCCGCCGCCAATGCGGCGTCCGCCGGTGTGCCGCAGCCAGGCGTAATAGGCGGCCCCCCAGGCGACGGCGAGATCGAGCGAGGGATTGGTCAGCACCAACGGATGCCAGGGATGCTCCGGCCGCTCGTACCAGTGGCGCAGCACCTCGACGACGCGCTCGCGCAGCGCCGCCGGCTGGAAGACGCCGCCGTTAAAGAGGATCGCTGTTATGGGACGGACCGGCGAGACGCCGGTCCCACCCGAAGACCCACCAGCCTGGTTTTTGAGGAAAGCGGCGAGATGGCGCGTGATGGCAGGGTCGCTCACGTAAGGCAGGCCCATCTCGTGCAGACCCGAACGCGCGCCGCGCTGCGGGGCGGCGTCGGCGGGGACCACCGGAAAGAAGCCATCGAGAATCACCTGCCGTACGTCCGCCGGCGTCAGCGGCGCGTGCAGCGTGCCGCCGATCACGGCCCGACCGCGGCCGATGACCGTGACGGTGTGACTTGGCGGCGCGTTCGGACCCAGCAGCGTTTCCTTGGCCAGCCGGCACGCCTGCGTTAGCACACCATATTGCACCGCGTCGAGCCGGCCCGCGCCCGGCAGCTTCGCCTCGACGAATTTGGCCACTGCCAGGTCCATATTGTCGCCGCCGAGCAGCAAATGATCGCCGACCGCCTGGCGCACGAAGCCCAGCTCGCCCTGCTGCTCGACCGCCTCGATGAGACTGAAATCGCTGGTGCCGCCGCCCACGTCCACCACCAGGCAGCGCGTCCCCGGCTTCAGCGCCGACGCTTCCTTGGCCGAGTGCGTCCCCTGCCAGCAATAAAACGCCGCCTGCGGCTCTTCCAGCAGAATCAGGTCTTCCAGCCCCGCCTTGCGCGCCGCCTCGACGGTCAGGTTGCGGGCCACATCGTCGAATGACGCCGGCACGGTCAGGACGACGGTCTGCTTCTCCAGGCGATCGTCCGGCCGATCCCTGGCCATCACATGGTTCCAGCTTTCGACCATGTGGCGCAGGTAACGCGCCGATGCCTCGATGGGGGAAATGCGCGGCACATCCGGCGGCGCGGTCCACGGCAACAGACCGGCCGAACGATCGACGCCGCCGTGACAGAGCCACGATTTCGCCGAGCTGACGAGGCGGCCCGGCACCTTGCCGCCGTGATTGCGAGCAAACTCGCCGACAGCGAAAGCGCGCTGAGGATCCCAGGGCAGGGCCGTCGCGCCGGGCGGCAGATCGTGCTGGCCCGGCAGATACAGAAACGACGGCAACAATTGCCTTTCCTTGACCTCGCCCGCCGCCGTCAGCTGCGGGATGGCAAACGGTTTGATGTCCAGACGATCGCCGCGGCGCGGATGTTGCAAATCCACATACGCCAGCGCGCTGTTGGTCGTGCCGAGGTCGATGCCGATCAGATAACGTGCCATAAGTGGCTCATCAATATCGAGAGTGTTGCGGGACGGTTATGTCGCCATCTTCATCATACGAGCTTGCCGCGGACCGTTGCCAGGCAAGGCGTGTGCCGCACATTGCCGCGGTTTTGGCACCCGATTTGAACACACTCTCTGGAAGGCCGCCAAGCGTGCGCGGCCACGGGAATTCGAGAAGAGGAGAAACTCATGACGCGAAAATACAGCCCCAAAGCTCAAAAAGAGGTCAAGGAAGCCATGCATGAGTTCAAGGAAGGCAAGCTCAAGAGCGGCAAGTCGGGCAAGAAGGTGACGAACCCCAAACAGGCTGTCGCCATCGGTCTGTCCGAGGCCCGGAGAAAGGGCGCCAAGGTGCCCGCGAAGAAGGCAAGCAAGTAAAAGTTGGATGTCGAAGCCGCTTGCGGCTTAGCGCGCTAAGCGCGCTTAGCCGCAAGCGGCTTCGAGAGCTGCTCGTTTGGCGTTTCGTACTCGCGGCCCCGCGTGGGGCCGCTCCTGGCTCTTTTTCCAAGGAGGTCTGGGCATGTCTCGATACTTGTTACCCGCTGGATTGGTCGCCCTGGTGTTGACTGCGCTCACCGTCGCCGCCCAGGTCCGGGAGAAACCCCGGCAAGCTCCGCCTGCCCCGGCCCAGGCCGGACAGAAAGCCCTGTCGCCCGACAAGGCTCTCGCGCCCAGTAAAAAAGCGGGCGTGAACAAGGATGGGCGCGAGGACGGCAAGGCCCGTGATCGCCGCGGACGCAGCCGCGTTTACCTCGGCGTCTGGACCGTCCCCGTCGAAGATCTGAGCAACCGGACGCGCAAAAAGATGAAGCTGGAGACCATGGACGGCGTGATCGTCGTGGACGTGAAGCCGGATTCGCCGGCGGATGAGGCCGGGCTGCGGCATGGCGATGTGATCACGCACGTCAATGGCAAGCTCATCGAGGATGAGGAGGAGCTGATTGACGATCTCAATGAGCTAGGCCCCGGTAAGCAGGTCAAGCTGGCCGTCATCCGCGACGGCAAGAAGAAGGAGATCACCGCCAAGCTGGACAAATCTCCCGCCAACGAGGATTCCGGCATGGGCATCCCGGAGGAAGTGATCGACGAAATGATGGGGATTTGCCATCACAACGCGCAGCGGATCGAACGGCTGGAGCGGCAGGTCTCCCGCTTGCAAAAACAGCTGGCGGACAAGGACAAGACCCATTCGACGAAGTCGGGACAGAAGTGACGGCCCGATTCGGTTAGCGACGCTTTCGGGAAGCGTCGCTAACCGAACACAATTATCGATAACGAGGACGAGCAATGGGGATTAAACGGGTAGTGCTCAAGCAATATCGGCGGCGGCTCATCGAGATGGGCGCCCGGCTGAAGAACGATGAATCGGGCGTGATGGAGGAGGCGCTGCGTCAAGCCGGCAGCGGCACGAGCGGCAATCTGTCCAACGTACCGATGCATCTGGCCGACCTCAGCACGGACGCTTTCGAGCAGGAGATGAGCGCCAGCTTGATGACCAACGTCCGGCAGACCCAGATCGAAGTCGCCGAGGCGCTGGATCGCATCGAGAGCGGCACGTTCGGGGCGTGCGAGCAGTGCCGCCGCGACATCGGCGAAGCTCGGCTGCATGCCGTACCCTACACGCGCTACTGCGTGGAGTGTGCCCAGAATGCCGAGAATGAGGGCGAGGCCGGCTTCCGTCCGACGCTGCTGTGAAATCCGCGGCGCTACAGGCTCAATGGATCAATCGAGCCATGCGGATCGCCGAGGCTGCCAGCCACACGGCCAGTCCCGTTGATCCAAGCAGGAAATAATAGCGGTACAGGCTGCGCGCGGAGAGCGGCTTTCCGTCCTCGGTCTCCGCGGCGCCGCTGCGAAATTCCAGCCAGCGTCCCACAAACATGGCCGCAAGGCCGGCGACATAGAACCCATCCGCGGCAGTCCAAAAGCTGTCGGCTTTGAGGACCAGGGCGAGCGCGCTCATAAAAAGCGTCATCGGCCCCGCCACCATCCACAGCAGACCGCCAATGACGGCTGTCCTCGGCGAGATGGGCCGCGGATCGGTCTCGCTTTGAGGGGCGGGAGCGGGCTTCTTCTGGCCGGGGTGGGTGTGGGGATCGAGCTGCGAAGTGGACATGGACATTCTCCCATATTCTGCCTGTGGACCGTCGAGGGAACATCCACCGGCGCAAACAATAATAGAGATGGAAAAACGACGAAATGAGAAGAGCTTCAACATCGTCACCAGCCGCCGCCGTTGGTGACGAAGAGCTGGAGATAGATTCCGTGCTCCGAGGTTGGATTGACGTTTACCGTCTGCTTCATGGTCTTCGCCCCAATTTGGCGGTCGGGAACCTAGGCTCCGAGAATTCCCCCCAGCTTGAAAATGACGAAGAAGACACCGAGCATGATGGCCCACAGGGCGGCCAACAGCATCATAAGCTTCAGCACCTCGGGCCAGGTGAGAGGAAGACTTAGCTCCCTGGGCTTCGACCGGGCAAGCCGGCGAGACCTTTTACGGAAAGCCAGGCCGTTTCGTGGAGAGGTTTTCATATTGTCCCATAGCGCATCGGGGCGAGATTGGTTGTCGATGCCACCACGTTTTCGCGATGAAGTTTTCATGCTAGAAAAGAAAGCATTTGGCGTGCCGGGGCTGTAGCTACTGGATGAGTGAGCAGGAACTTTCCTGGTCACAAGGAGTTAGGACAAGAGCCTGAAACCATTTACTCCCAAGCAAGCCGTGCGTATCAGGCGATTCGCAAGAGTCATCGTGCAGATTGCAGCTTCCCGGTCAGGGTGATGCCGGCCGCGGCAAAGACGGCAATCGCCTTGTCTCACCCTCTTCCTCGCGATCATGCGTGTTGCATTCAAGCCCGTGCAATTTGCACTTTTCCTGTCTTGGTCAGGAATCGATCGGTATGCGGAAAATGTTATAATTATAGGGGTTTTGCATGATGCGCTGAACGAGGCACGAGACTTGCTCGATTACCAACATCACCCTGGACCGATGGAGAGCGAGTGATTGGCACATCATGGCGTCTCCGCCTTTCGCAAGCCCCCCTGCCTTTTCATCGTCACCGATTCACGCAGCGATCTGGGGAAGACTTGTGGGGGTACGTGCGATGCGGAACCAATCCATGCTGAGCTGGCTGCTCCGAACGGCCGCGACCGTCTTCGCCATCACGGTCCTCTCGGCCCTCGGGGCGGCTGTGTTCGCCTTGCTTTGCGGCGCCCTTGGCTGGGTGCTTCATGTCGAGCGAGCACCTGTCGGATTTCTGTGGCTCACCGCTTCGGGTGCGATTGCGGGGTTCCTGGCGGGATGTGGGTGGGCGATTGATCGGATCACGAATCGGCGGATTTACTTCTCGCTTTCCCAGGACGATGCACGCCGCTCTGCCCTGCCCTCGCTGGATGGCAAAGCGGGCCAGCCCGCCACCCGCAACGAGAGACTCAAGAAAACCGTCGAAATCGAGGCACCGGTGACAGGGCCGCTCTTGCTCTCCTCGCCTCTGCGAAGCTCCCGCTGGAGCCGGGACACCTGAGAAGAGCTACTCCGCCGAGTCATCGGTCAGCGACCACGGTCACGCGCAGAGGGCGCTCCGCGGTACTTCGGCCCGAGACGGCGCGGATGCGAACATCCCTGTCGCCAGTGCGAGCGTTGGTCTCGGCCGTGACGGCGATGCCGACCGTGCAAGCCGGCTCTCCGGCTTTGAAGGACGACGTCCACGGCACGAACCGCAGGCAGGCGCCGGATGGGCTTTCCAGCATCACGCTCGGCGCCTCGGAGAGCGGTGAGCCGTCCGCGGTTTTCACTTGCATCTCGACGTAGCTCGTTCGGCCCTTTCTCAGCTCGACCCCTGCGGGCACTATCAGCTGCACAGGTGCGATCGGATCGGTTTTCGCAACGGGCTTCCGCTCCCTCGGTTGGACCGTGACGGTAATCGTGTGCTCGGTCTTCAACGTACCGGCCGCAACCAACACTCTCACTTGTTGTTCTCGCGGCTCGCTCTCGGCTGAGGCTTTGAGGGCGAACCCAACCGTGCGATCCGCCTGGCTGATTTTGAAATCGAACGCGGTCCACATTTCCCATACCAGCTTGCTTTCTGGGGAAGCGACCAGGGCGATGCTCGGCTCGGCGGGGAGAGGCTCGTGTCCCTTCATGGCCGCCTTGATCTCGACGTATTTGGTCTCGCCGGGATGCAGCACCGCTCGGCTCGGCGACAACACGCATAATCCAGGGGTGGGGTTGCTCCGCGGCTTTGTCACGATCGTGGGCGCGGGCTTCACCTTGGGGCCAGGCTCAGCCGATTTCCGCTGTTTCAGCTCCGGTTTGTGCTCGACTCTGGTCTTTGGCGGAGCTGCCGGTTTCTTCTCTGGCTTGTTTTCGATTGTTGTCTCTTTCTTCTCCGGCTTGGCGACGATGACCTTGATCGTGGCGACATCTTTCGTGTCTCCGCTGGCGGCGGCGACACGGATTTCGTGCGTCCCATGAGGAGCGTCGGCGGCCGCGAACAGCATCGCGTTGCTCTCGCTTTGGCCTTCGGACAGCTTCACCTCCGGGACCGTTATTCCCCTGGGAAGATCCTCGAAGCGAATGCGGATCGTCCCTGGAAAATCGAAGCGTTTCACCCGCAGCGGAAATACCAGGTATTGATCCGCCCGCAGCATCAGCGCAGGCGGCGCCAGCAGAGCGAACGAACCCGCGGGCTTTGGCGGCGAGGCCAGCGTTTGCAGGTCTTTCCGCAGATCCAACGTCAACGGATGCTCAGGCCGCACCTCGATTCGCCGCGTGAGCGTGTGCCCCTGCCAGACGATCTTGAGGGAATACCTGTACGTTCGGCCGATTTGCACGAGCGGCGACTCGAAGCGGCGCGTCTGGCCCGTCGATCTCGTTTTGTAGCCATTGACTTCCAGCTGCGCATCTTCCGGCAGCAGAATATCCAGACGCACCGGTTTTTTGTCCGCTGCCCAGGCCGGTCGAGCAACCTCAGCCAGCAGGAGAAGCGACAGCAAGAAGCCCCAGCCCCCGACGATCCTGTTGAATCGATTCATGGTCCACAACACCTATGGTTTTCTTTCCCAAATTCCATCACGAAAACACGAAAGTACGAAAACACGAAAGAAGGCAGCACCAGCAACCAAGCACATTTCTTTCTGTTTTCCTCTCGTCTTTTTCGTGTTTTCGTACTTTCGTGTTTTCGTGATGGCATTTATTGCGCCAAGCCGCGTGTCACCTGCGATGGCGAATCTTGCTGCGCATCCGGCGTTTTTTACGTCCCACCTTGCGGCGACCTTTGCCTCGGCGTCGCGTAGCCATCTCGCACCTCCCTCGGCTCAGCCCAGAATCCAGTGGGCCAGGTTGAAATAAAGCAAGATCGTGAGAATGTCGGCGGCGGCCAGGGCGATGGGTCCGGCGGCGACCCGTGGCTCCAGACGCAGCCAGCGCAGCACGACGGGAATCGTGATCCCCAGCACGGCCGCTCCAGTGACTCCGCCCGTGATCCCTCCCACCAGACAAACAGCCACCCCGAATTGACGCAGCCACAGCAGCGCCACCAGCGCCAGGACGGTGCCGCTCGCCAGGCCGAGCAGCATGCCGGTGGCCAGCTCGCTCCGCAGCTTCGCTATCAGCGAGCGGTGCGCTGGCGGCGCACTGTGCAGCCACTGCAACGTCAAGCTGACCGACTGGCTGCTGACGCTCTCGGCCAGGTTCAAAACCACCGGAATGAAGAACGCCAAGGCCACGACCCGACTCAGCTCGCTCTCGTAAACCCCAGAAAGGAAGGCGGCCAGTATGCCGGCCGCCAGGTTGCAGCTCAACCAGGGGGCGCGGCTGCGGAAGGCCAGCAGCGGCGAGCGCTGGTGGGCGTCGGTCACTTGCACACCGAGCAGCTGGAACAAGTGCTCGCGATTGCTGGCTTCGCTCAGCTCGCCCCGCTCATCGGTGTACAGCTCCATGTCCACCACGCCGAGGAGATGCCGCTCGGCATCCACAATCGGCAGCGCCAGCAGGCGGTGCTGGATAAAGCACTCGCAGGCATTCTCGACGGTGGCTTCCGCTGGTAGGGCGATGACGCGCTGCACCATGATGTCGGCCAGCGGCTGGTCGGGTGAGCTGAGAAGGAGTCGGCGCGTCGGCACGACGCCTTGGAGTCGGCCTTCCTCATCCAGCACGTAGAAATAAATGATGCGTCCCTTTGGCGGTTGCAGGCGCAACCCTTTCAGTGCTTCCTCGACAGTCTGGCCCAAGTTAACCCGCGTAAAATCCTGGTGCATGTGCGCGGTCACGGGATCCTGTAATTTCAGTCGCATGAACGGTGTTCCCATGTCAGCGGCTTTCGATGGAAATGGCACTCTCCTTTCACCAGGATAGCGGCCGTTTCTCCGGAAAAAATGCTCGGACCTCTCACCCAGGTGTGTAGCCTGTGAGGAGATGAGGCGAGAGGCCGAGCAGGGTCGGGAGGCAGAGCCGTGTTCCACATCGGTACGGAGGAGACGGAGGAAGCCAGCTCGCCTCTGGCCCCTCCGTCCAGCGTCCGCCTTTAGGCTGGGCCACCGTTTCCTCCTGACTCCTTCGCAAGGCGTTTCATCACACCGGGCAGCTCCAGGTTTATTTCCAGCACGTTGATGAGCTTCACGCCGGCCAATCCTCCAAACGGGGCCGCCGCCTTCTGCTTCAGCAAATCCTCGATCGCGCTGCGAACCTTCGCCGGGTCGCCTCCCGTCTTCTTGACCCAGGCGTCCACCACTCGATCGAGCTGGTAGTGGGCGTTCGCAAGCGTGATGTGCGGGTCCAGTCCCGAGCCGGAAGCCATGACCATGTCGGCGGGCACCTCGACCAGCTCCACATGGGGATTATCCTGGAGCCACATGTCGAAAAAGTTCGCCTGGATGTACGCATCCTCCTTCACCGGCATGATCTTCTTCTTGGTCTTGCCGTCCTCCTGAACCTCGACGGTCCCCGGCCACGTCCCCGGAAACATGTGCGACCAACTGACGAAGAACGGCACGGCGAGATCTTCCGATTTCGGATCGGAAACGTCGGGATTCTCCTTCCGCCACTCTTCGAGCTCCTTATGGGGATGGGGAATGGAAACATTCTGCCAGGCGTGGACGTACTCGCTGTTGAGCTTGTCCGCCTTGACCCAATCCTGGGCCGAGGAGGGGTATCTCTTCGCCCACTGAGCGACGAGGTGCGGCTTGCCCTGGAAGCGGTCTTGCTGGAACCATTTTTCGATGTCCGGTCCCGCGAGCTGGTCCTTCTTCGGCCCACTGCGATATTTGACGATGGGACCGAGCGCCTGGGCGACGCGGTAGCGCAGCTTCGGATTGTTGGGCCCATAGTTCGAGCCGGCCGACGCGCCGCCGTTGTAGGATGCCGCCGACGGGCGCGGCCGGAAATACTCGTCGCTGTTGAACGGCTGCGCGATCAGGCGAGAGCCGACCGCCTTGCCGCCCTCGTCCATCACAAGACTGCCCGACGCCTTGTCCGGGAAAACGCTCTGGCCGATCGCCCACAAGGTCAGGGGATACAGCACACAGCAGATTAGCACCGTCAAACCGAGCAGCCACAAATTCGCGCGGAGATGCGCGTTCATAAGATCACCTCTTTCCTCGTTCCCAAGCTCCGCTTGGGAACGCTGGTCGCGAAGCTCTGCTTCGCCGCCCCATGCCTGGAACAAGATGTCCGCTGCGAAGCGGAGCTTCGCAGCCGTGCGTTCCCAAGCGGAGCTTGGGAACGAGGGAGTTACGACATACCGGGCAACAGCGCCAGCACCAGGTCAATGGCCTTGATGCCGAGGAACGGCACAATCACGCCGCCCAGGCCCCAAATCAGCAGATTGCGGCGCAGTAAAGCATCGGCGCCGACCGGACGATAGGTAACGCCCTTCAGCGCGATCGGAATCAACAACGGAATGACAATCGCGTTGAAGATGACCGCCGACAGGATGGCCGACTTCGCGGAATACAGTTGCATCACGTCGATGGCCTTGAGCCACGGCAGTGTCGAGGCAAACAGCGCCGGCACAATGGCGAAATATTTTGCTAGATCATTAGCGATAGAAAATGTCGTTAATGATCCCCGTGTCATCAGCAGCTGCTTGCCGATCTCGACGACCTCGATGAGCTTGGTCGGATCGCTGTCGAGATCGACCATGTTGCCGGCTTCCTTGGCGGCTTGCGTGCCGCTGTTCATGGCCACGCCGACGTCGGCCTGGGCCAGGGCCGGGGCGTCGTTGGTGCCGTCGCCCATCATGGCCACCAGCTTGCCGCCCTGCTGCTCTTTGCGGATGTAGCCGAGCTTGGCTTCCGGCGTCGCCTGAGCGATGAAGTCGTCAACGCCGGCCTTGTCGGCGATGTTTTTCGCGGTCAAGGGGTTGTCGCCCGTGACCATGACCGTGCGCAGGCCCATGCGGCGCAGGCGCTCGAAGCGCTCGCGGATGCCGGGCTTGAGGATGTCTTCCAGCACAATCAGGCCGGCGATGCGGTTGCCCTCGCAGACCAAGAGCGGCGTCGCGCCCTGGCTGGCCACGCTATCGACCTGCTCTTGCAGGCGCGGCGGCAGCGTGCCGCCGTGCTGCTGAACGTGGCGGACAACGGCGTCGGCGGCGCCCTTGCGAATGACCCGGCCATCGGGGAGATCGATGCCGCTCATGCGCGTCTGAGCCGTGAACTCCACGAAGCGGGCGCCCGGCGGTAGGGCGCCGATCGGAGCACCCCCTTCCGCGGTGCGGCGATATAGCTCGACAATGCTCTTGCCCTCCGGCGTCTGGTCGGCGGCCGAGGCCAGGGCGGCAAGGTAGCCGACCTCCGTGGCCGCCAGCTCGCCCAGGGGCCAAAAACGCGTGGCGTGGCGATTGCCCATCGTGATGGTGCCGGTCTTGTCGAGCAACAGCGTGTCCACGTCACCGGCCACTTCCACGGCCTTGCCGCTCTTGGCCAGGATGTTGGCCCGCAGCG
>Ga0335075_10007592_pt1 | contig 16678 bp, 19 predicted proteins | sample Lox_Sample_24_FD_206723 | JGI IMG/M metagenome (GOLD analysis project Ga0335075, IMG submission 206723) | Soil microbial communities from Loxahatchee National Wildlife Refuge, Florida, United States - Lox_Sample_2.4 | ecosystem: Environmental > Terrestrial > Soil > Wetlands | place: USA...
ACTACACGGTCCGCAGCGGCGACTCGCTGTCGAAGATCGCCGAGCACTTCTACGACAAGGCCGCCGACTGGGGCTACCTGTACCACGAGAACGCCAAGACGGTCTCCAACCCGAACCTGATCTTCGCGGGCGAGAACCTGTACATCCCGGCCGACGTGCCCGCCGACTACAAGCTCGCGGACTACTACACGCCGAAGCACGCAGCACCGGCCCCGGCCGTCACGGAAACCGCCTCGGCCAACACGAGCAGCAGCTCCAGCAACTCCCACCACAACAGCACCGGCGGCAGCAGCACCGGCGGCAGCAGCAGCACCGTCGTCGTGCAGTCGGCCAGCCAGGGCGGCAGCGGTGGCTCATCCGGCGGGCTGAGCGGCACGCTCAGCTGCTCCGGCCTTGAGCAGCTCTGGACCTCGGCCGGCGGCAACTCGGCCGACGCGTTCATGGCGGCCGAGATCGCGGAGGCCGAGTCCGGCGGCAACCAGTACGCGCTGAGCCCGACCGACGACTACGGCTACTGGCAGATCAACGCCAGCAACGGCGCGCTCGCCACGTTCAACGCCTACGGCAACGCGCGGTCCGCGATCATCCTGTCGGACGACGGCAGCAACTGGAACGCCTGGACCACCTACCGCACCGGCGCCTACGAGGGCCGCTGCTGACCAGCAACCCGCACCATATAGCCGATCAGGCCGCGCACCTCCCCCGGGCGCGGCCTGATCGGCGTTTTGCCTAACGGCCGACCCGCATGATCTCGAACGGACCGTGACCGTCTCTCTCCAGCTCGATGTCCTGTCGATGGCGTAGCCGACATGAATCGAACAAAGAACCATGCAAGATCAATTTGATTACCATCGATCGAACGGGTACTCTGTAGGGAGAGGCAGGCAGCCCAGCGTGAGTAAGACGTAGCAGACGCATCCGCGGTGGCCGCCCGGCACGCCACCCGCCGCGGAACCCAGCGGGAGGGGGTGGTCGATGATGTGCACGCCAGACGGGTCGGGTTGCGCCCTGGCCGCCCCCGGCGGGGGCTTTGCGAGCGTAGCGGATGCGCTACGGGTCGGCCGCGCCCTGGCGGGGTACCTGAACTCCGCGACCACCGCCGACCTGGACGGCCCGGCCCGGGGCGAGGCCCTGGAGCAGCTCGGGGCGATCACGTCGCTGCTCGGCGCGGCGCAGAACGGGCTGCTGCGGCGGTTCGACGCCGACGGCGGCCACGACGCCGACGGGTACGCAAGCAGCGCCTCGTGGCTGGCCGCGAAGAACCGCCTGGGCTGGAAGGACGCCAAGGCCGCCGTCCGGCAGACGCGCCTCCTCGCCCGCCACCCCCATCTCGACGCCGCCACCACCACCGGGGCCCTCACCATCTCGTGGGCGCGGGAGATCGCCGGCTGGACCGGCCGGATCGACCACGACGAGCTCCAGACCGAAGCCGACAAGATCCTCGTCGACGCAGCCGCCGCCGGCGCGGATCTGGACGACCTGAGGCTCATCGCCCAGGCCGCCTACGAGGCCTGGCGCGCCCAGGAACCCGACCCGGAGGAGGACCCGCGCGGGCGGGGGTTCGGCGACCGGGACCTGTACCTGGAGACGACGATGGACGGCGCCGGCCGGATCCGGGGCGACCTCACCCCCGAGTGCGCCGCCGCCGTCACCGCCGTCCTGGAGGCCCTCGGCAAGCGCCGCGGCCCGGAGGACTTCCGCACCGCCGGGCAGCGGTACCACGACGCCCTCCAGGAAGGCTGCGAGCTGCTGATCCGGGCGAAGATGGTGCCGGACCGGGCCGGCGCCGACACCCGCGTCGACGTCACCATCCCCCTGTCCGACCTCCTGGAGATGGACGGCGCGTCGGTCATCGAGGACACCTGGCTCCGGGCGAGGGCCGGCCAGCACGGCTACCTGACCGGGAGGGACGCCGAGGCGGCCGCCTGCGACGCCCTCATCGTCCCGATCGTCACCGGCAGCCCCAACTGGCACCTGATCAGCGAGATGGTCGGCCTGGTCACCGACGCCTACAACCACGCCGGCCGCACGCCGGGAACCCCGCTGCCGCCGGAGGCCTGGGAGGCGCTCCAGTACGCCCTGGCAAGGCGCGCGATCCGGTTCGTCTCCGGCCCCGGCGCCCTCGCCTCCGCCCTGCGTCGCAGCCTCCTCGACAAGCCGCTCAACACTAAGAGCGCGATCCTCGACGTCGGCTACTCCGACACCATCCCCGACGCGATCCGCAAGGCCGTCATCGCCCGCGATAAGGGCTGCGCCTGGCCCGGCGGCTGCAACCGCCGCCCCGCCCACTGCGATGTCCACCACGTGAAGCACAAACGGCACGGCGGGAAGACCAGCAGCACCGACTGCGTCCTTTTGTGTCAATATCACCATGACATCTGTATCCACCGGCTGGGCTGGGAAATCGAACTCCTGCCCGACGGATCCACCCGCGCCACCAGCCCCGACGGCACAACCATCCTCCGCAGCCACGGGCCACCCCCGACAACCCAACCCAGCGGCTAACACCCCGCCCCCAACCCGACGCCCGCGACCGGAAACCACCACACCAGCCGCGGGCGCCAGCACGCCCCAACGCCACCGGGACCCCGCCGTTGACACCCGGCGACCAGGGTCCAATAAGCGCCTGCCGCTAACGCGGAGCGGCTAGGACGTCGGCGATGCCTTCGCGGGCTAGCTCGTCGGCGCGCTCGTTGCCCGGGTCGCCGGCGTGGCCCTTGACCCAGTGCCAGGTGACCTCGTGCGGTGCCATCGCGGCGACGAGGCGCTGCCACAGGTCGACATTCTTGACCGGCTGCTTGGAGGCGGTCCTCCAGCCGTTGCGCTGCCAGCCCGGCAGCCACTTCGTGACCCCGTCGAGCACGTACTTGCTGTCGGTGTAGAGCTGCACCGAGACCGGCCGGCTGAGCGCCTCGAGCGCGGAGATCGCGGCGAGCAGCTCCATCCGGTTGTTCGTGGTCGCCCGGTCCCCGCCATGCAGCTCCTTCACCACGGTGCCGTAGCGCAGCACCGCTCCCCAGCCACCCGGACCCGGGTTGCCGCTGCATGCCCCGTCGGTGTAGATCACGGCCTCGTCCATGCCGCACAGGCTATTCCCTCCTCCGCCCCAATACGCCGGGCTCTCCCAGGATGTCTACGCGATCCCGTCGGCCGCCATCGGCCACACCACGGTCGCGCTGACCGTTGCCGGCGGCCAGATTGTCCACGGCGACGAATAGCGGCCCGTCCGTCAAGGGAGCAACCGCGCGTTCGACGGGAAGTCATTTGAACCGGGCGTCGACCGGTCGGTGAACACCCGCCCCCGCGCGTGACCTGGCGGCATTCATGTGCTGTATTTATAAAGTGATCAACGCGCTGCCTTCGCCCGGCTCGGATGACCCAGCCGATCTGGCCATCCTGGCCGGGCTGACCGTACAAGACAACGAAGACGACGATCCGGTCCTGCTCTGGCCGGACGGCACTCAGGTCGACACCTGGCGCGAGGATTATCCGTACGACGAGCGGATGACCCGCGAGTACTACGAGCGCGCGAAGCGGCTGCTCCAGATCGAGCTGGTCAAGCTGCAGAACTGGATCAAGGAGACGGGCCAGCGCATCGTCATCATCTTCGAGGGACGCGACGCGGCGGGCAAGGGCGGCACGATCAAGCGGTTCACCGAGCACCTCAACCCGCGCGGCGCGCGGGTTGTCGCGCTGGAGAAGCCCAGCGAACGGGAGAAGACCCAGTGGTACTTCCAGCGCTACGTGACGCACCTGCCATCCGCCGGGGAGATCGTGCTGTTCGATCGCTCCTGGTACAACCGGGCCGGAGTCGAGCGGGTGATGGGGTTCTGCACCCCTGAGGAGTACCTGGAGTTCATGCGGGAGGCGCCGGAATTCGAGCGGATGCTGGTGCACTCCGGGATCTCGATGACGAAGTTCTGGTTCTCGGTCACGCGCTCCGAGCAGCGAACGCGGTTCATCATCCGGCAGGTCGACCCGGTCCGGCGGTGGAAGCTGTCCCCGATGGACATCCAGTCGCTCGACAAGTGGGAGGACTACACCGAAGCCAAGGAGGCGATGTTCTTCTACACCGACACCGCCGACGCGCCCTGGACGGTGGTCAAGTCCAACGACAAGAAACGCGCCAGGCTCGAGGCGATCCGCCACATCCTCGAGCAGTACGACTACGACGACAAGGACGAAGAGGTCGTCGGGAAGCCGGACCGGAAGATCATCGGGCCGCCCGCGCTGCTGTCGGAGAACGCCTCCATCCAAACGTTCACTAGATTGTGAGAGTGAGCATTACTGAGAAGGGCATCACCGAGACCGGCATCACCGAGATCACCTCCGCGGACGAACTGCGCGCGACGCTTGGCGGGTTCCCGTCCGGGCGCGCCGCGTCCAAGGACCGACCCGCCCTGCACCCGCTTCAGATTGAATGGCTGCGCAGGTCGCCGTTCTGCGTGCTCGCCACGTCGGACGCCGACGGCAACTGCGACGCCTCCCCCAAGGGCGACCCGGCCGGGCAGCTCATCCACGTGCTGGACCCCCGTACCGTGGCAATCGCCGAACGCCCCGGCAACAAGCGCGCCGACGGGTACCTCAACATCCTGTCCAACCCGCATGTCGGGCTCATCGCGCTGATCCCCGGCCGCAACGACACGCTGCGCATCAACGGCCGCGCCAGGCTGGTGCGGGACGCCCCGTTCTTCTCCGAGCTCGTCGTCCGAGGCCAGCGGCCGGTGCTGGCGGTGGTCATCGAGATCGAGACGGTGTTCTCGCACTGCCCGAAGGCGTTCCTGCGATCGACGCTGTGGGAGCCGTCGTCCTGGCCGGCCGCCGACGCCCTGCCGTCGGTCGCCGCGCTGAGCAAGGCGGTGCAGGACTCCCCGGAGACGCTGGAGGAGCTGGAGGCCCACTACGCCGTGGAGCATTACTCGAGGCTGTTGTACTGAGCCCAGAGCGCGGGGATCGTCACCCCGAGGCCGCCAAGCAGCCGGCGCAGCAGCGGCAGGGAGATGCCGATCACGTTGTTGTGGTCGCCGTCGATCGATTCGACGAACCAGCCGCCCAGGCCCTCGATGGTGAAGCCGCCGGCCATGCCGAGCGGCTCGCCGGTGAAGACGTAGGCGGAGATCTCCTCTTCGGTCGGGCTGCCGAACCGGACCGTCGTCGCCGCCACCGCCTCGGCCCGCTTGCCGGTCGCGACGTCGATCACGCAGTGCCCGGTGTAGAGCGTGCCGGACCGGCCCGACATCTGATGCCAGCGGGCGGCCGCCTCGGCCAGGTCGGCCGGCTTGCCGTAGGCGCGGCCGTCGAGGTCGAGCATCGAGTCGCAGCCGACGACGATCGCGTCGTCGAGGGAGGCGGCCACGGCCGACGCCTTGGCCGCCGCGAGCACGGCGGTGAGCTCGTCGGTCGACTCGGCCGAGAACGAGTCCTCGTCAACGCCGCTGACGATGACCTCGGGATCGAGGCCGGCCGCGCGCAGCACCGCGAGGCGAGCCGGGGAAGCTGAAGCTAGTACGAGGCGCACGCTTGTAGAACATACGGCAACAGATGACGGGGCGTAGCATCGTTGCCATGCGTTTCGGCCTCGTTGGCACTGGTTACTGGGCGAGTTCCACCCACGCGCCCGCGCTCGCCACCACTGCGGGGGCCCGGCTGGCGTCCGTCTGGGGGCGGGACGCGGAGGCGGCCGCCGTCTTGGCCGCCAGGCACGGTATAACCGCCTATGACGACTTCGACGCGTTCCTGGCCAGCGTGGACGCCGTCTCGTTCGCGGTCCCGCCGCACGTGCAGGCGCCGCTCGCGATCCGCGCGGCCGAGGCGGGCAGGCACCTGCTGCTCGAGAAGCCGGTCGCCCTGTCGGTCGCGGACGCCGACGCGGTCGTCACCGCGGTCGAAAAGGCCGGCGTCGCCTCGGTCGTCTTCTTCACCTGGCGGTTCAACCGCGAGATCCGCGCCTGGCTGGCCGACCAGCAGGCCCGGGGCGGCTGGTCAGGCAGCGGCTGGTCGGGCGGGGTCGCGGTCTGGCTGGGCACGGCGCTGGCCGACGAGTCCCCGTTCAACACACCCTGGCGACAGCAGAAGGGCGCGCTCTGGGACCTGGGCCCGCACCTGGTCGGCATGCTGTGGGCCTGCCTCGGCCCGGTGACGTCGGTGTCGGCCGTGCCCGGCCAGGGCGACGTGCGGCACCTGGTCCTCCAGCACCAGGGCGGCGCCTCCTCAACCATGACCACGGCGCTAGACGCGCCCGAGCCGGCCGAGGGGTTCAACCTGTTCGTCTGGGGCGCGGCCGGCCGATCGATCATGCCCGCCACCCCGGCCGACCCGGAGCAGTCCCTGCGCGTCGCCGCGGCCGAGCTCATGGCGAGCGCGAACTCGGGCCAGCCGAACCACCCCTGCGACGTCCGCTTCGGCCGCGACGTCGTCGCCGTGCTGGCCGAGGCCGGGGCCCAGCTCTCGACATTAAGTTCCGGTAGCAACCACCCGCGCCACTGTACCTACGTGCACGTGTCCGCCTAGGCTTTACCGATATGAGTAGCTCGCCCGCCGGACCGGATCCACAGCACCTGCGCGCCTCGGACGCCGACCGGGAGCGCGTCGCGGAAACGCTGCGTGAGGCCGCAGGCGAAGGACGGCTGACCATGGACGAGCTCGACGAGCGGCTCGACGCCGTGTACGCGGCCAAGACCTACGCGGAGCTAGTGCCGATCACCCACGACCTGCCCGACCACAGCGGCGCCGCACACGTGCCCGCGCCGTCCCGCCCGGCCGCGACAGACGTCCGCCAGTACGGCGGGGAGCCGACGTCGCACACCGCCGTCGCCATCCTCGGCGGTTTCTCGCGCAAGGGCGACTGGGTGGTGCCGGCGACGTTCAACGCGTTCATGCTCCTGGGCGGCGGCGAAATCGACCTGCGCGACGCCCGGTTCTCCGAGCGCGAGGTCTCCATCCACGTGGTCGCGATCCTCGGCGGGTGCGAGATCACCGTCCCCGAGGACGCCACCGTCAACGTCAACGGCGTCGGCATCATGGGCGCGTTCGAGCACTCGGCCCAGGGGATGTCCGGCAGGTCGGACGGACCGGTGATCAACATCAGCGGCGTCGCCTTCATGGGCGGCGTCGACGTCACCCGCAAGCCCCCGAAGAAGTCCAAGCGCGACAAGCTCGAGGCCAAGCGCCGCCGCGAACTCGAATAGCGTCGGCCGGTCGCATGGGTGCAGACGAGCTGACGGCGACGGTGGTCGGCGGCGGGATCGCGGGGCTGGCGTCGGCGGTCGCGCTGGCGCAGGCGGGGTGGCGGGTCACCGTGCTCGAGCGGGCGGCCGCGTTCGGTGAGGTGGGCGCCGGGCTGGCGACGACCGGGAACGGGATGACGGCGCTGGCCGCCCTCGGGCTCGGAGAGGCCATCGGCCAGGTCGCGTACCAGACCAGCACCGCCGGCATGCAGGACCAGGCCGGCCGGTGGATCATCCGCCTGCCCGACACCAGGTCCGACCCGCGGGCGGTCACCACGATCTGGGGACTGCAGCGACAGCGCCTCCACGGCGTCCTGCGGGAGGCAGCCCAGGCAGCCGGCGACATCGAGCTAATCACGGGCGCCGAGGTGGTGTCGGTCAAGCCGGGCGTCCCGGGCGGCGACCGGGCGGTGGTCACCTGGCGAACGGCGGGCACGGGGCACCGGGCCGAGGCAACGCTGCTCGTCGCCGCCGACGGCGTGCGCAGCGCGGTGCGGGAGCAGCTCTTCCCTGCGGTCCCGGCCCGTTACAGCGGCAGCACCAGCTGGCGGGCGGTCATCCCCGACACCGACTCCGGCGACCGGCTGGTCGAGGCGTGGGGGCCGGGCACCGAGTTCGGCTCGCTGCGGGTGAGCCCGGCCGAGATCTACTGGTACGGGTACTTTCGCAACCCCGAGGGGGCGATCTTCCCCGACGAGCCGGCGGCCGCCCGCGAGCGCTTCGCGACCTGGGCACCGTGGATCCGGCGGATGGTGGACGCCACCCCGCCCGAGCGGCTCATGCGCCACGACGTGTACCACCTGCCCGGCGGGCTCCCCGCCTACACAACCGGGCGGGTGGTCTTCGTCGGGGACGCCGCCCACGCCATGCTGCCCACCGCGGGCCAGGGCGCGGCCAGCGCGCTCGAAGACGGCGTGTGCGTGGGGCGGATGATCGCGGCGCCGGTCGCGGCCGACGGCGACCTGGCGGCGGCGCTGGCCGCGTTCGACCGCGCCCGCCGGCCCCGGTGCCGGCAGATCGCGAGGACCGCGATCATCACCGCCCGGCTGGGGTGCGACGTCGGCGGCGGCTGGCGGCAGACGGTCCGCAACGCGATCTTCCGCCGCCTGCCGGCCGCGTCGCTGGTGAAGGCGGGCGCGCCGGTCGTGCGCTGGACCCCTCCCTAGCCAGCCCGGCTGGCACGGTCAGATCGAACGGCCCAGAGTCGCCCGGGTCCGTTCGATATGACTGCTTTTGAGCCTTTTCTAGCGCCAGCCGAGGCCGGGGGCCACGTGGGTCAGGACGGACTCGATGACGTGGGCGTTGTACTCGACGCCGAGCTGGTTGGGGACGGTGAGCAGCAGGGTGTCCGCCGCGGCGATGGCCTCGTCCTCCTTGAGCTGCTCGATGAGCTTGTCCGGTTCGGCCGCGTAGCTGCGGCCGAAGATCGCCTGGGTGTTCGCGTCGATGTGCCCGATCTGGTCCTCGTCGGTGCCGCGGCCGCCGAAGTACGCCCAGTCGCGCTCGTCGGTGAGCGCGAAGATCGACCGGCTGACCGACACCCGGGGCTCGCGGTCGTGGCCCGCTTCCTTCCACGCCTCGCGGTAGGCGCGGATCTGGTCGGCCTGCTGGACGTGGAAGGGCTTGTCCGACTCGTGGTCGATCAGGGTGGAGCTCTGCAGGTTCATCCCCATCGTGGCCGCCCAGACGGCGGTCTTCTGCGACCCGGCGCCCCACCAGATGCGCTCGCGGAGCCCGGCCGAATACGGTTCGACCCGCAGCAGGCCGGGCTGATTGCGGAACATCGGGCGCGGGTTGGGCTGGGCGAAGCCCTCGCCCTTCAGTACCGTCAGCAGCACCTCGGCGTGATCGCGGGCCATGTCGGCGTCGGTCTTGCCCTCGGGCGGCTGGTAGCCGAAGTAGCGCCAGCCGTCGATGACCTGCTCGGGTGAGCCCCGGCTGATGCCGAGCTGGAGACGGCCGCCCGCGATGAGGTCGGCCGCGCCTGCGTCTTCGGCGAAGTAGAGCGGGTTCTCGTACCGCAGGTCGATGACGGCCGTGCCGATCTCGATCTTGCTGGTCTTCGCGCCGGCCGCGGCCAGCAGCGGGAACGGCGAGGCGAGCTGCTGCGCGAAGTGGTGCACGCGGAAGTAGGCGCCGTCAGCGCCCAGCTCCTCGGCCGCGACCGCCAGATCGATCGACTGCAGCAGCGAGTCGGACGCCGACTGCACCTGCGAGCCCGGCGCCGTCGACCAGTGGCCAAACGAAAGAAACCCAATGTGCTTCACGTCTGCTAGAACGCGGGCCCCTGTAACCGCATTCCTTGACGTGACAACTACTTTTACCCGTAGGTGGGATGCTGCGGCCAGCCGGCCGGCGAGTCCTCCCAGTCCTCCTGCCGGCCGTACGGGGCCAGGTCGAGGACGTTGTTGACGAACAGCAGCCGGTCAACCCCGCGGGCCTTGGTGAAGTAGGTCTGGTAGACGTCCTCCCCGTCGCGGAAGAACATGCTGAACCCGAAGTACCCCTCGCAACCGCAGTCGTCGGCGAACGTCGTGCCCCGCGAGGACACGAACGGCATCGTCCAGCCCATCTTCGCCTTGTACGCCTCGATCTGGGCGATCGGCATGTTGGAAACGGTCGCCCACGCGACGCCGTTCTCGGCCAGGCCGTCCAGGTTGGCGACGTTGTTGGTGAACCCGGTGCAGCCGGGGCAGAACTCGTCCGGGCCGTTGTCCATGAACTGGTAGACGGCGAGCTGCACGTGATCGCCGAACAGGTCGCGCAGCGTGGTGGTGCCGTCCGGCGTTTCGAACGGGTAGTTGTCGAACTTGACCATCGGCAGCCGACGCCGCTTGGCGGCGATCGCGTCCAGCGTCCTGGTGGCTTCCTTCTCGGCCTTGAGCAGCTCGTCGCGCGCCTGCCGCCATTCGGCGGCCGACACGACCTTCGGTCTAGCTGTGCTTGTCATGGCAGGTGGCCTCCGTATCTGGTCCTCTTCTAACGCAATGACTGCGCGCGGGACGGTTTCTAATCGGCCGACCGCCGGCCAAAGATCAAAATCGTCATCTCGAACGGACCCTGCATGGCTCCCTGAGGTCACAGGTTCCTGGGTCCGGGTCCCTCCCGGCCGAGGATGTCACCGGGGTTGATGAGCTTGCACAGGCCCAGGGACAGGCACCCGCAGCCGATGCACCCGGTCAGGTTGTCGCGAAGACGCTCGAGCCTGCTGATCTGGTCGTCGAGCTCGTCCCGCCAGGCCTCCGACAGGCGCTCCCAGTCCCTGCGGGTGGGCGTGCGGCGGTCGGGCAGCTGGTCGAGCGCGGCCTTAATGCGGCGCAGCGGGATCCCGACGCCCTGCGAGGCGCGGATGAACGCCACTCGGCGGAGCACTTCGCGGGGGTACCGACGCTGGTTCCCCGAGGTCCGCCTGCTCGAGATCAGGCCTTGCGCCTCGTAAAAATGCAACGCGGAAACGGCCACACCGCTGCGCTCGGCCACCTCGCCGACGGTGAGCTCTCCCGGCACGACTGCCTGTTCCTTGGACATGGGCTTGACCTCAACATTACTTGAGGTCTTAGCGTTGGGCGCATGATCCTCACCGACGCCGAGCAGCGTTTCCTCGCCCGCCAGCCCCGAGGTCACCTCGCGACCATCGGCCCCGACGGAACGCCCCAGGTGAAGCCGCTGGGCTTCACCTGGAACGCCGCCCTGGGAACGATCGACATCGCCGGGTACAACATGGGCGGCAGCGCCAAGTACCGCAACATCCAGTCCAATTCCCGCGTCGCCCTCGTCGTCGACGAGGTGACCGCAGAGAGCATGGAGGGCGCGCACTTCCTGGAGATCCGGGGCACCGCCGAGGCGGTCACCGGCCGCGCCTCGGCCGACGGGCACCTGGCGGCGGAGATGATCCGCATCCACCCGCGACGGGTCATCGCCTACAACGTCGATACCGAACAGCCGGGGCTGCGCGCACGAAACGTGGCGGTCGACTCCCGGCCGAGCGTGGCCTGACCCTGTGCTTGCCATCGCGGTGGCCCGGTTCGGCGGGCCGGAAGTTCTCGAGCCGGCCTCCGCGCCGGATCCCGTGGCGGCCGCCGTCAGCCTCGACGACACCGTTCCCGTCCCCGACGGCCTCGATCCGCTGCTCGCCGCCGCGATGATCCACGACGGCCCGACCGCCCTTCGCATCGTCAGGCTGGCCGACGTCCGCCCCTCGGAACAGGTCCTGGTGCTCGGCGCCGCCGGCGGCATGGGCGTGCTCCTCGTCCAGCTTCTGCGAGCCAGCGGGGCGCGGGTCATCGCCGCCGCCCGGGGGTCGGCCAAGGTGAATGCCGTGGGGGCGGCCGGGGCCGACGTGGTGATCGACTACGGCCAGCCGGGCTGGACGTCCTTGGTACTGGACGCTAGCGACGGGTCCGGTCCGGCCGTCGTGCTCGACGGCGTCGGGGGCCAACTCGGCCTCGACGCCTACGGGATCATCGCCGACGGCGGCCGTTTCTCCGCCCACGGGGCGCCAAGCGGCTCGTTCTCCGCGATCGACCAAGACGGGGCTCGCCGACGGAACGTAAGGGTCACCGGTCTCGGGGACCTACAGATCCGGCCGGGCGAACGCGCCGACCTCGCCCGTCAGCTCCTCCCCGAGGTCGTCTCGGGGAAAATCCGGCCGCTCATCGGCCAGACCTTCCCGCTCGCCGAGGCGGCTCGTGCGCACGCGCTGATGGAAGCCAGAGAGGCCATCGCCAAGACCCTGCTGATCTCGGTCTTATTCCGCCGGACTTACTCCACGGGCAGCTTGCCCGGGTCGGCGGTCACGCCCAGGTCGCGGGCGGCGGCCGAGATCTGCCGGGCAAGCTCGACGTCGCGCGAACTGAGCCCGCCGACGTCGTGCGTCGACAGCCGCACGACGACACTCGGGTACCGCAGGTCAACGTCGGGATGGTGATTGGCGGCGTCGGCCAGTACGCCGATCGCGTCGACCAGCGCGACCCCCGCCCGGAACGACCCGGTCCCGAAGTACGCGCACGCGACCCCTGACACCACCCGCCAGTCGTCGACGCCGCCGGCTTCGAGAAACTCCTGTGGACTGATCCGTTCAGTCATGCCAGAAACCTACCCGTCACGGGGAAATTAAAATGCCCCACGAGGGCGTGCTTGCTACTTTGCCGGTGTGGACGATGATTCCTTCCCGGTCTACGTCGCCGGTCGGCTCGCCGAGCTGCCGGGGGTGGAGGCGGTCACGCTCGGCGGGTCGCGGGCCGAGGGGACGAGTCGGCCGGACAGCGACTGGGACTTCTCGATTTACTACCGAGGGCGCTTCCACCCGCAGGCGCTGCGCGACATCGGCTGGCCGGGCGAGGTCTTCGAGGTCGGAGGCTGGAGCAAGGGCGTATTCAACGGCGGGGCCTGGCTGGAGATCGACGGTCGCAGGTCCGACGTTCACTACCGCGACCTGGACGTCGTCGACCGCGAAATGGCGGCGTCGCGGGAGGGCCAATTCGACATCGAGCCGCTGCTGTTCCATCTCGCGGGCGTCCCCTCCTATCTGGTGCTGGCGGAACTGGCGGTTAGGCGCGTTCTGCGCGGCGAGTTGCCCGCGCCCGAGTACCCTCCGGCGCTGCGGGAACGGGCACCGCGGATCTGGTGGGGCAGGGCCGAGCGGACGTTCGGCTACGCTCGCGCGAACCACGCTTCGCAGGGTCGCCTCACCCAGTGCCTCGGGCTCATCGCGCAGGCGACGTCACAGGCGGCGCACGCGGTCCTGGCCGCGCGCGGCCAGTGGATCACCAACGAGAAGCAGCTGATCGCCCGGGCCGGCCTGCGCCAGGTCGATGACCTGCTGGCCGCCGCGGGCCCGGACCCGGCCGTGCTGCGTGACGTCGTTGACGGATCCCGGTCCCTCTGCTCGGACGCGCTACGGGAAGCCGTCTCTATCGGCTTTTAATATCATCAGCCACTACTGGCCCAAGGACCTTGGCGAGCCGGAAGCTCTCGAAGACGCGGGGGTCCTGGAACACCACGTTGCGCGCGATCCCGCCGGTGGTCACCGTCAGCACCTGCAGCGTGTGCAGGCACAGTGCTCCCGTGTCGTCGGGGCAGTAGGCCGCCAGGGCGGGCTGGCCGTTCGCCTGGGCCGGGGTCATCCGCCAGCCGCTGCCGCGCATGGCGAATATGCGGGCGATGAAGCGGCCGTAGTTGACGCGTCCGGCGTACCACAGCGGGACCGGCGGCATCTCCAGGATCGCGTCGCTGGTGAGCAGCGTGACCAAGGCGTCCACGTCGGCGGATTCGAACGCGCGGATGTAGCGCTCGATCGTCTCCCGCACGGCCCGGTCATCGGGCGCAAGCAGTGCGTTCCCCTCGGGCGCGGCCGCCGCGATCGCGGCCCGCGCCCGCTGCAGGGCGCTGTTGACGGCAGCGGTCGACGTCTCCAGCTGGTCCGCGACCTCGGCCGCGCTGAACTGAAGTACGTCGCCGGCGGGGCCTGCTCTCGAGCGCGGTCAGACAGGCGTTGGTCGCGATCCGGTAGAGCCAGGTTCGCAGCGAGGCGCGTTCCGCGTCGTAGCGATCGCGGGCCGTCCACGCCCGGATCAGCGTCTCCTGCGCGACGTCCTCGGCGTCCCCCACTGAGCCCAGCATCCGGTAGCAGTGCACCACCAGCTCGTGCCGGAAGGGGGCGGCGGCGGCGTCAAAGTCCGCGTCGGCGGTGATGTTCACGCTCGCCCCCCGTCCCTTCCCGGTGCTGCCTGGCGTCGCTTCGACGGTATCTCCCCGCGGCCGATGAGTTCAGGGCCCGTCCCCGGTATGTACACCCGACCGCGAGACGCGAAGGGCCACCCCGGCCTGAGCTCAGGAGGAGCGCCATGAATCGCATCATCGTCATCCAATTCATCACCCTTGACGGCGTCATTGAAGACCCCGACGGATCAGCCGGCTCACCGGACGGCGGCTGGGCATTCCGCTTCGGACCGGAAGCGGTGGCGGGAGACAAGTTCAAGCTCGGCCCCCGGCTCGACACCGGCGCGCTGCTGTTCGGGCGGGAGACCTGGCAGCTGTTCGCCAAGCTCTGGCCGGGACGGTCGGACAAGTTCTCGACCCAGATGAACGTGGCGCCGAAGTGGGTGGCGTCCCGCACGCTGGACGACGTCAGCGCCTGGAACAACTCCCGGTTGATCGAGGGCGAGCTGACCGCCGAGGTTCAGCGCCTGCGGGGCGAACGGGACGTCATCGTCATCGGCAGCACCAGCGTGGTGCACACGCTGATGGAGCGCGACCTCGTCGACGAGTACCGGCTGCTGATCTTCCCGACCGTGCTCGGTCGCGGCGGTCGGCTGTTCGCCGGGCAGGCTCAGGCCGGCGATCTGCGCCTGATCTCGGCCGAGCAGAGCGGCGCGGGCGCCCTGCTGCGCTATGAGAAAGCCGGGCAGTAACCCGCCTGCCGATCAGATCGTGCATAAGCCGGGCCGCGTGAATCACCCGGGCAGGGTGATTCACGCGGCCGGGCGCCTGGATACCGTCCTGTTTGCTATTCGGACTCCACGCGATTCTTGGATGCTGAGGTGGCATGGCTATTCAGACGGATAATCCGGGCTCACCCGCGCTCAGCGCGGAGCAGACCGCGCAGGTGCGCACCCGGGTCCGGCTGATCATTGACATCACCGCCCGGGCCGGGAGCTACCGCAGGGGACTCCAGGCGGCGGCCGCACAGCTCAGCCCGGAGGAGGCGGCGATCATCGTCGACCTGGAAGAGCACGGCTTGCAGGTGCCCCAGCTGCGTGACGTGCTCCGCGGCGGTCACGTGCTCGTCGACGATCCGCAGCTGTACGAGAAGTGGCGCTTCGCGCAGGCCAGCCACCCGCGGATCTCCAGTCATCACCACGATATCGACAAGAAGCTCTACCCGGACTTCGGGATGCGCGGGCCGGTGGTTCGGGAGAAGCTCCACGGCCGGACCGCCCACGGCACCTGGGTACAGCTGGAGAAAACCCCGGCCGCGTTCGGCAAGGGCAAGCTGCCCAGCCTGGACGACCTCCGGCACCTCGTGGATTACTTCACGTACCGGATCACCCGCAGCAACGTCGGTCCGTGGGGCCTGTCGCGGATGACCGAGCGCCATCCGATGTACCTGTCGCCCGATCTCGCCGTGCCCACGCCGCTGACGCCGGAGGTCGCGGCGTCGCTGACCTCGGCCCTGCGCCGGATCGAGGAGGAGGACGACGCAACGGCCGCCTCGGCCGACCTCGCGGCCGGCTTCCCGCCTCCGGAACGGGCGGATCTGGCCAGTGAGCTCGGCCAGATTCTGTCCGGGCGGTCCGGGCGGGGCCTGTTCGGCAACTCCGACGTGTGGGTGACGGAGACGGCCTCCCCGGTGGCCGCCACGATCATGGACCAGGCTCGCACCGAGCCGCCAACGAAGGATCTATGGGCGGAAGCGGGGCTGATATGAGCGACGCGGCAGCGGCAGATTCGACCTCGCCGGAACCAAGCCCAGGTCAGGCCGCCGTTCCCGAGGGCCTCGTCTCCGCCGTAGTGGAGCTGGTCAATACCGGGCCGGTGTTGCTCGGCGCCTACACGCTGGCCGAGCTCACCGCGGTGGACGCGATCGTGGACTTCCTTGAGGCCCGGCCGTCGGATGAGGTTCTGGCCGAGGCCGTTCGGTCCCTCTCCGCCCGTCAACTCCTGGTCACGGGCACCGACGGGCAGTCCGCCAGGCAACAGGTGCGGGTACGCGGAGATCTCGGGATCGCGGTCGCCTTCGAGCAGCGGGCCCGGATGGTCCTCGACGCTCGCGCAACCGGGACCGCCCCCGGCGAGCCCTGGCGAACGCTCGTGATCCCCCAGCCCGAGCACATCTACCTGGTCGTGCGGATCGACGGCCTCGGCGTCCACGAACTAGGCCTGTACCCGTCCGACAAGACGTTCGACGACCTCGTCGCCTGGCTGCCGAAGGGCGACTTGGCCGATGCGCAAGCAGATGAAGACACGGCCGCCGTGCTCGCCTCTTCATCCCGGGCCGCGCTCGTCACCGTCACCAAGTACACCGCGCAGGGATCGGCCGAGACCGCCGAGTCAAGCAGCGACCTGGTCCTCGCTCGCCACGACGAGCGGTTGCACGTCTTCGGCCGCTCCCCGGAGAACCCGGCCACGTTGATCCCCCGGCAGATGGACGGGAAGACCGTTCGCGACGCGCTGACCGACCTGCTGTCGTGACACTCCGGCGATAGGCGCCGGAGCGCGGCCGGGTCTGAAGCTGACCCGGCCGCGCCATAGCGGCTTCCCGGCTCACGCGGCCAGGGGCTGGACCGTCAGCTGGTAGTCCTCCCGGATGCGGCCAGTATCGCCGAGGAGGACGAAGACGCGGGCGGCCCACGCGACCTCGCCCTCCTGCGTGCTCAGCTGAACCGTGAAGGTGATGACGTCGTCGTGCCGACGCGCATCATCGGCCATCGTGGCGTGGTACTTGCCGCTCC
>Ga0335075_10007594_pt1 | contig 16678 bp, 12 predicted proteins | sample Lox_Sample_24_FD_206723 | JGI IMG/M metagenome (GOLD analysis project Ga0335075, IMG submission 206723) | Soil microbial communities from Loxahatchee National Wildlife Refuge, Florida, United States - Lox_Sample_2.4 | ecosystem: Environmental > Terrestrial > Soil > Wetlands | place: USA...
TCGGTGATGTTGAGCTCGGCGGTGAACCCGGTGCCCCAGTCGGTCTGCACGCTGTACGCCGCGCTGCACGAGGCGGTCTGCGCTCCTGCGGACGGCGCTACGGCTGCTCCCGCTGCGGCCAGGCCGAGAGCGCCCACGGCGACCACTGATGCCACAGCGATCGCATTACGCAGCCTCTTGCGCAAGAGTCTCATTGAACATGCACCTCCGGGGATTGGATGAGCACGCGCCAGCACGGCTCTGTGGCAGCGGTGTGAAAGTGCTTCCGATGAGCCAACGACACGCTAAATCGGGTAGCTATACCGGTCAAGTAACCGCGGCGGCAACGCGGTAAAAGGGGACGCAGCGGCGGGATATCGAAATGGAACTTTCAGGAGAGCTTTACGGGCGTGCCGACGGGGTGTAATGATCCGGGCGTCCGGCACGCCCGGCACGGCAACGGCGGCGGTGACCGCAGGCGGCACGCGTTCGCACAGGCAGCGGGCACCGTGAGCAGATCGCGGGCACCGCGCGGCGTTCCGCTCGCGGCTGTTTCCCAGCCGCGCGCCGTCGCGCACCGTAGTTATCCGTCAGGAAGCGCGTAGGCGGTCTCTTCCCGGCGCTCGCCCCGCGAGCTTAAGCTGCACGCCAAGTGTGAAAGTGCTTTCCGGTCAGCCGACTAGATGTCCCAGCCCCGCGCTACCCGGCGAGGGAGGATGCTGATGCGGAAGCCAACCCCGAGATCTCCCCTGCGCTTGCTATACAGCGCCACCCTCGGCCTGGCGCTGAGTCCGGTGATCAAGGTCCCGGCCGTCTCCATGCCGCCGCGGAACCTTGCCCGCAGGATCTCCATCCGGGACACGGGCCCGGCGATCGTGGAGCAGGAACTCGGCGAGCTGCCGGTAGGCAGCGGGGTCCTCCTCGCCATCCAACCGTTGATGGGCCACGGCCATAACGGCAATCCCCTATGTATGCGGCGCCGACACGCTGGTGTTCGTCATCGACATCGTGGCCGCGCTGGGGCCAAGCCGCTAAAAGGAGAAAGGAGTTTAGCTATGGACCCCCCTATATGCAACCCTTCGAGGTTATGCCAAAACCTGGCGGGTATTCCGGGCAGCCGACTCGAGTCCGTTACCACCTCAAAAGGGATAAATTTGGGGACAGGCCGGACCGCGGGTTCCATGATCATGAATACTTCGTTCCTGATGAAGATAATTCATCGTATAAGTGCACGAATTATTCTCGGCGAAAGAAGCTTACCCGAAATTTCGGCCGGATATCGGACATGGCTTGTCCGCGCGCGTCGTGCCGGATCGGACTCAGGAGCCCGGCACGCCACCCTGACATGCCAGCTCCCGGGCCGCATGAAACTTACATTCCTTTCGGAAATTATCGGAACAGCCTCTTGGCGCGAGCCACTCTCTGCGCGAACTCGCAGGTGAACACGGACAAGAACAGATGTCTGCGATAAAGCACGGCCGGTTCAGGACAAGGGCCGGCACCGCTTCAAAGAAATAACGCCCCACAACGGTTGCACACGTTTCATCTACGTTACAAAATAATTCCCACAACTCGACCGGGGGGACGCGAACACCCAAACTCGTCGAGGAGAACGCGGTGACGGTCACAGACCCAATGATGCTTTCTGCGGCGCCCCCGACGCTTGCCGACGTCGCGCAACTGGCCGGCGTCTCGTCGGCCACGGCGTCGCGAGTCCTGACTGGCTCGGCCCGGGTACGGCCGCAGACTAGAGACAAGGTAGAGCAGGCGATGACGCGGCTCGGCTACGTGCGCAACAGGGCCGCGCGCTCACCGTCGGTGCAGCGAGCAGGCTCCATCGCCTTCGTCGTGTGCGAGGAGAACGTCAAGGTCTTCACCGACCCGTTCTTCGCCCGGGTGCTGCGGTCAGTGAGCAAGGCGCTCGCATCGGCCGACCTGCAGTTGGTCATGCTGACGCTGTACTCACCGCGCGATTATCACACGGTTTCCCGGTACCTGCGCAGCGGGCATGTCGACGGCGTGCTGTTCGTCTCCATGCACGGAAGGCCGGACTTCGATTTCGCCAGCCTGGGCATACCGCTGGTGCTGTGTGGCCGTCCGATGACCTGCGAAGGCACGTTGTCGTACGTGGACGCCGACAACGTCGGCGGATCCTGCACGGCGGTCAGGTACCTGCTCGGGACCGGTCGCAAGGCGGTGGCCACCATCGCCGGGCCGCCTGACATGGCACCGGGCGTCGATCGGCTCCTCGGCTACCGCAAGGCCATGGCCGAGGCCGGTGTTGCCGACCCTGGCATGATCGCCTACGGCGACTTCGGCCGGCTGGCCGGGGAACACGCCTTGTTCCGGCTCATCGATCACCGTCCCGCCATCGACGCGGTGTTCGCCGCCTCCGACCTGATGGCAGCCGGCGCGCTGCACGCGCTGCACCGGCTCGGTCGGCGCGTCCCCGACGACGTCGCCGTCATCGGATTCGATGACTCGCCTTCCGCACAGCAGACCGATCCGCGTCTGTCCACCGTGCGCCAGCCGGTCGAGGCCATGGGCGCCCGCATGGTCAGTGAGCTGCTCGCCCAGATCGCCACGCCCGGAAGGCCGCCATCGCACGTCATCCTGGACACCGAGCTGATCCTGCGCGGCTCGGCGTAACGTCCTCTCCGCCCTGGCCCGCCGTGGGACTTTCATTTCCCGGCCCGCCTTCCGCGCCACACATGGCGCGCTGACCTGCGGCTACCGTCCAGCGGGCCACCGCGGGCCACGCCATGGCTGGACAACCCACCATCCGGCGCGGCTAATGGTCTCAATCGAAGCGCTTCGACAGTGCTGGAGGATGGCCATGGTCAGGAAAAGAGCGGCAATTACCGGCGCCACGCTGCTTGTGGCGGCGCTGTTCGCGGCGGGGGCGCAGGCGCTGCCCGCGGCCGCACAGACGTCCGCAAGCGTGACGGTCAACGCGACGTCGGGACTTGGCACCATTCCGTCGGACGCGATCGGCCTGAACACGGCCGTGTACGACGGCGACATGAACGACACGGCTATTCCGCCGCTGCTCAAGGCGGCGGGCATCGATGCCATGCGGTACCCGGGCGGCTCGTACTCGGACATCTACGACTGGCAGACGCAGACGGCCGTGGACGGCGGTTACGTCGCCCCGAACACCAGCTTCTCCGACTTCATGACCACGGCGAACGCCGCCGGCGCACAGCCGATCATCACGGTCAACTACGGCACCGGCACGCCGGCCCTGGCCGAGGCGTGGGCCGAGGACGCGGCCAGTGACAACGTCGCCTACTGGGAAGTCGGCAACGAGGTGTACGGGAACGGCACCTACGGCTCCAACTGGGAGACGGACTCGCACTGCGACACCTCGCTGAACGGCTCGCCGGTGACCATCGGCAGCGAGCCATCGCAGACCTACGACTGCGGGCCTACCCAGTACGCGGCCAACTTCCTGCAGTTCCAGTCGGCGATCCACGCGGCCGCCCCCAACGCCAAGGTCTGCGCGGTACTCACCACGCCGGGCTTCTGGCCGGACGGCGTCACCAACTCGGAGTACCCGGAGTCGTGGAACCAGACCGTACTCACCGCACTCGGCAGCAACACCCAGTGCGTGATCGTGCACTATTACCCGGGGGGCTCCTCCACGGCGGCCATGCTCACCGACCCCACCGACATCAGCGGCATCATCTCCACGCTGCACTCGGAGATCAGCGAGTACGCGGGGATCAGCAACCCGTCTAGCATCCCGGTCATCGTCACCGAGACCAATTCCTCGATCGACATGGACACGATGCCCGGCGCCCTGTTCGCCGCGGACATGTACATGACCTGGCTGGAGAACGGCGCCGCCAACGTCGACTGGTGGGACGAGCACAACGGCATCGGCACTCCCTCCACCGTCGACGGCGAAACCGACTACGACGACCAGGGCATGTTCTCCAACGGATCCAACGGCAGCGGCTACACCGAGCCGGCGGTGGACACCCCGTTCGAGTCCTATTACGGCGTCGAGATGCTGACCAAGCTGGCCGCGCCGGGCGACACGATGGTCACGTCCACGTCGAGCGAGTCGCTGCTGCGGGTGCATGCGGTCCGCGACAGCAGCGGTAACCTCAACATCCTGATCGACAACGAGGACCCGTCGAACTCCTACACGGTCAGCCTGGCTTACAGCGGGTTCACCCCCTCGGGCACGCCGACTGTGTACACGCTCGCCAACAACGCCACGTCGATCACTAGCGCCTCAGGCAGCTCGAGTTCCGTCACGGTCGCGCCTTACTCGCTGACCGTGGTGCACATTCCTGGTAGCGGCGGCACCGGCGTCACCGCACCGGGCGCACCCGGCCAGCCGGTGGTGTCGAACCTGGCGTCTTCTACCTCGTCCAGCACGTCCGGCACCGCCACACTCAGCTGGCCCGCGTCCACCGCTGGCACCTACCCGATCGCGGACTACGACGTCTACCAAGTCGGGTCGAACGGCAGCTCGACGCTGGTGGGCACCACGACCTCAACGAGCCTGAACCTGACCGGGCTGACCATCGGTGACTCCTATACCTACAACGTGGTGGCGGTGGATACCCAGGGCAACACCTCGCTGCCTTCAACGCCGGTCACCCTCACCGTGCCGCCCCCGTCCAACGCGAGTTGCTCCGTGAGCTATTCGCTGGCGGGAAGCTGGCCCGGCGGCTTCCAGGGCGGCGTCACGATCACCAACAACTCCTCGACGGCAGTCGACGGCTGGACTCTGACCTGGACCTGGCCGTCCAGTGGCGAGTCGATCACCCAGATGTGGGGCGCCTCGTACACCCAGACGGGAACCGCGGTATCCGCCACCAACGCCAGCTATGACGCCACGATCGGCGCCAGCGGCGGAACAGTGACGTTCGGCTTCCTGGCGAACGACACCGGCCAGACAACCGCTCCCGCGGCCCTCTACCTCAACGGCAACGTATGCTCCAACAGCTGATCCCGCGGGCTCCGGCATTCCCTCTTCCCGACCACTTCCCTCCCAGCCACCGGACAGCATGACGCTCCAGAATCTGGGTACCGGCAGGTATTGCCGGTTAACCGAACTGGTACTCCTCAGCCAGGCGGCCGCCAGGCCACTCTCGCGGGGAGCCGCTAGATCCGCGGGGGGCCGCGAGGCCCCCCGCTCATACCCGAGCGAAATGATCTTGGATCGTTGGTTTGGCTATATAGCCGGCTTAGGCGAGCCGAGGGGAAAGTCATGGCATACGGGCACGCTGAACGCAACCTCGCCCTCATACGCCAACTCGAAGCCGAAACCGCTCAACTGCTTGGCGACGTGGCCGAGCCAAACCCGGAGCAGTGCCTGGCATTGCCGTCGATACCCGACCGGGGCCAGTCGGCGGCCGGAGATGTCAGGCTCGGGTCCGGTCTTCGGAGCGCGGGTCGCTGACCAGGGTGCCACTGTGCAGGACGCCGGCCATGGCCTGCTCTCGCCAGGCCGCAGTCGAGTCATACAGCTCTTGCCGGGTGTCCACGGTCGATATCAGCACTCCGGAGACGTTACGCCGCAGCCGGCCGGTGGTGATGCCGTCGGCGCGCACGAAAAAGGCTGGCCAGCAACTCTGCGGGGCTGAGGAGTTCGGGCAGCTGATCCAGACGTGATTGCAGGCGGCGGCGGTGGTCATGGCCGCCGGCATGGTGATGCCCGGGTACGTATGAGTAGCGGCCGGGTTGAGTTTCCTGAACCCGGTGCCGATGGCCGCGCCGATCATGGCGATCCGCCCAGGTGAGGCATGGGCGGCGTGGAAGGAATGGAAGACGAGCTGGACGCCGCGCTTTTTGTACTCGCGGTACAACTCGGGATAACGGTAGTCGTAGCAGATCAGCGCGCCGCAGCAGATACCGTCGATGCTCCAGACACTGAAATGGCCGCCCGGGCTGTAGTGAGCCAGATCACCGGACCGTTCACCGGAATCCCCACTGCAGAACCTCTTGTCGTATCGCTCGGCGATCTGACCCGAGTCGCTGATGACATACAGGCTGTTATGCGGCTTATGGGAACCGGTGAGCCGGTGAGCAGAACCGAGAACCACCCATAGCCGCAGCTGACGGGCATGCTCGGCTACCTCGGCGGTGGCGTCGTGGAGCCGGTCCCAGTCATAGCCGACGAATCTCTCAAAGTCTGTCCCGGCGTAGCCGGACAACGAGCCTTCCGGGAAATGGGCGACCCGCGCTCCGCGTCGGCTAGCCATGTTCATCTGACGCTTGACGTGACGAAGGTTGGCGCCGATATCAGCGCCGACGGGAAACTGACACGTCGCTACCTTGAGCACAGCCATCTGCCCATGATCCTCTGCCACCACGCCCCGCACTACGGATTTTTGCTTCCCCAAAGCGCCGCCGACGGCGGCGGGACCCCGATGACAACACCGCTGGTAATGCGCTTCAAGTGAGGCGACATTAGAGCTATCCGCTACCCGCTGCGGCATTGGGGACCAGTGATGACCGAGACGAGGCGAGAACCTCCTCGAGCTGTCCGGCGTCCGGGCAGTGGTCCATTGCTCGTCCGCATCCCGAGCGGGCAATTACGGCCCGTATTAGTGGGCGTGGGGCGGCCCGAGGTAGGGAAAGTGGGCCTGCAGGTCGTCGTGCGGCCTGAGGCCAGTCGGGGGGACCTGGCCGTGGCTGAGCCAGGCGAAGCGCATGCTGAAGACATCGTCGGTGAGGGCGCGGCCGTTGGGGTAGGTGGCGGGCTTAGTGCGGTCATAGCGGAGGATGTCGGGCAGCACCTGCATGGCGGCCGCCTTGGCTTCCTCGGGCGGGTAGCCGCCGTTTTCCAGGGTCCTGGACCACGGCCCCAGGTAGTTGGCCACGTCATCGGCGGGCTGCCGGGAGTCGAACAGGTTCTTCTCTCCGTCGGGGTTGACGAATGGGTTGATGGTCGGATTCCCACCGCGGTCCATCTGCTCCAGCTTGCCATCGCGGCGTCTGCTGACCGTGGCCCACACTCCGATCATCGGGCTGGTGCCCAGCATGTCACTGGGAACCTCCAGCACGATGGAGTCGATGTTGTTGCCGACGAAGTCGTCGTGCCCAGTCCACTGGAATCCGTGCAGGGCGCCCTCGACATCGGCGAAAAATGGGTCGCTGCGCAGCCCGGTAAACACCCGGACCGGGCCGGCCTGGATGGGCTCGGCCATGCCGTCGAAGCTGACCGGGAGGGATGGGGCAAGTACGTCACCGGCCGACTCAAGCTGGCGGGCCTCGGCGCCGGTAGCGCACCAGGCGGTCCCGGTCTGCTGACCGCCCTCGTACTCGGAGAAGATGAAGGTGAACGCGACATCGGATTGCGCGTCGCCGTCATTGTCGATGTTGATCCGGTATACCGCGCCGGGGTAGAACTCCGGGCCGGTCGTGGGCGCGGGAACCGGGGGCGGGGCACTGGTCGGGTTCGAGTCGATGATCAGTACCGTTTTGCCGGGATCGTCTGCTGACTTGAACACGAACACGTCAGTGAGATCAAGTCGCCGGTCATCACCGGGGAACTTGAGGTTGTCGGCGCTGAAGTGGTTTGACATCGTGGCTCCTTAGCGTGTCAGCTGCGGATGAAGTCCAGCAAGGCCATGTCGGATTAGCCGGCATGCGTCCAGAGGATGGCGTGCGGACCGCCTTCGACGACGTTGAGCTGCATGTCCGACCCATAGGTTCCCGGGCAGACAAAATCAGCCTGATCCGTTACCTGGCCCACGCCACAACCAGCTTCATCACTGATAGTATGCAAGTTACCACTGTGAGTTACGATGGTCGCGTCCGGCCTACCACACGTAACGAGGCGAGGGCGGGTTGCCCCAAGTGCGGTACTTCGTCGCGGTTGCCGGGAGCTGCACATGCTGATGCCCGGTCGATGAGCGTGTTATCCAAGTCGAGCATGAGCAGCGGCACACCGCCAGCCTATCGGGCGTTGCGGTTCCTCAAGCGTTACGCTCCACGCTGTCCGTAAGTCGGCCGACAGGATCGTTTGCTAACCGTGGCGTGCCCGGCGCGCCGCAGCAAGGACATCGCCAACTTCAGCACCCAAGGCGCCTGGCTGTACTTCATCGTCGAGAAGTAGCCGACGCATGACTTACGGCCGATGTCGGCATGGCCGCCCACGTCCAAGCGGAGAAGCACGACAAGGGCGACGATGACGACGGCGCGGCCGGAGTCCTCGTCCTGACGGGCTAATGGCCCGCCACCCGCTGAGACCCCTAATCAAACAAGGCCCAGGGCGCGAAAAGCCTTCGCGCCCTGGGCCTTAACGTTGAGAGCGGGTGACGGGAATCGAACCCGCGCTATCAGCTTGGGAAGCTGATGTTCTGCCATTGAACTACACCCGCGTGCTGTGTATGCGAAGACATCGTACCGGAAGACCGGGTAGGTTGCGTGCGTGCTGCTCTCTGACCGCGACATCAAGGCCGAGCTCGCCTCGGGGCACGTGAAGCTCGACCCCTACGCTCCCGAACTCATCCAGCCGTCCAGCATCGACGTCCGGCTCGATCGGTACTTCCGCGTGTTCGAAAACCACCGCTACCCGCATATCGACCCCGCAGTTGAGCAACCGGAGCTGACGCGACTGGTCGAACCCGACGGTCAGGACCCCTTCGTCCTGCATCCTGGCGAGTTCGTGCTGGCTTCCACCTACGAGATCGTCAGCCTGCCAGACGACATCGCCGGCCGACTAGAAGGAAAGAGCTCCCTTGGCAGGCTTGGCCTGCTCACCCACTCCACGGCGGGCTGGATCGACCCCGGGTTCTCCGGGCACGTCACGCTGGAGCTATCCAACGTCGCGACGCTGCCGATCAAGTTGTGGCCGGGAATGAAGATCGGGCAACTCTGTCTGTTCCGGACAAGTTCCCCCGCCGAGCACCCGTACGGCTCTACCGTCTACGGCTCCCGGTACCAAGACCAACGCGGCCCCACGCCGTCACGTTCTTACCTGAATTTTTACCGTACCAAAGTGTGACTCCGGCACACGGGAAGGCGACGCCCTGTTTGTTCCGGACCGGCCCATCGAGACATCGTTCGACTTCACCCCGTACTCACGCACAAGGCATCGGCAGGGTGCGAGGAAATAGGCCGTCCAACCTGAGCGCCGGACGGCCTCTTGTCTGCTACAGATAGCTAATGGCCTCGAGCACCCAAGGCACCACCGCAGTAGGATTTCTTGAGTACTCCTACTACTTAAAGTCGCCAAAGCGGCCTCGTCGCGCTTCGCGCGTAAAGGCACGCCAAGAGTCCACGCTATACGCGAGCGTCAACCCATTCGGGTTCTTCGAGTCACGGACGGCGATTTCACCGTTAGCCGGACGGACTTCGACGCAGTTGCCATTTCCCATGCTACGTCGTGGCTTACGCCAGTCAGGCGACTGCGAGGCCGCCTCTACCAGAGACATCGTTCGCTACACTCCGAACATATTGAGATTACGATTGTTAGATAAGAAGCAGGGCCTGTACACGACCTGCTAGGCCTGCACCGCATTGGTCTGGGTGCGACGATATTTCGCGCCGACCTTTGCGACGAGTTCAGTTGATTCTTGTGGATTCAACGCGATATCACAGAGATTTTCGAATACCTGTTCGTAACGCATAATATCCTGCGTCCGCTCGAGATAGAGCCAGCCTATCAGCCCCTCAACATAGACCACGCTAGGCACGGGCTCCGTGAACTGAATGATAGTGAACGTACTATCCATAGCAGGATGAGCACCGGCTTCGTATGGAATAATCCGAATTGTAACATTATGGATTTCTGACGCTTCGATCAGATGATCTAGCTGAGCCCCCATAACAGTTGGTCCGCCTACCGCTCGGTGGAGAACCGCTTCGTCGAGCACTGCCGTCAGTGGAAGCGGCGGATCACCGGCAAGCCTGGCCTGCCTCCGTCGTTTGACCTCTACGAATTCGGCCGCACGCTCCGGAGAGACCTCAGGTACCAGCACATCAGCCATGGCACGGGCGTAATCAGATGTCTGCAAAAGTCCTGGAATCGCCGTGGACTGGTACTGCCTGATCGCCGTCGCTTCCTGCTCTAGACCGACATAGGTAGCGAATGAGTCCAGTTCGTAGGACTGCCACCAGCCTTGCTGTTTCCCCTCGGCGGCCAGCCTACTCATCCGGGATCGCTCGGCCGGGTCGGTTACCTCATATAGATTACAAAGATCACGAATATCCCTGGCGGTCGCGCCGCGATGCCCTGTCTCCATACGGCTCACCTTGGATGGAGAGCACAGCAAACGTTCGGCGACCTGCTCTACCGTCAGGCCACGTTCCAGACGGAGCGCTCGGAGCAAAGCGCCGAGTTCCCGGCGGCGAACCGTAGGGCTGCGCACTTCCGGCACTGGAGGTCGCTTCCTTCCGCTCTCGCATCACCGGTCACCGTGTGGGAGATCACAGGTACGGGACGTCGGTATGGGCCCGGCGATACATGCCGTTGGCATTTGAGTATGTCACGTGTAAATGGCACTTGCCAACGACACACGCCGGAGGCACCATGAAAGCAGATCGCAAAAGGAGTTCTCAAGCGACCGCCGACAACGGGGTCGAGCGGTGACCCGAGGGTTACCGATTCGAAATCGCTAGCCCTCGGGCTCGCGATGGCCGGCGATTGAGGAAGGAGGCTCCGCCATCTCACCGCATCCGCTGCGCCCGCTTCTACTGTGCGCGAGCGTACGCCCTTCTGCCGGGCACCGAAGGCAGAAACGTCACGTTCCGGAAAGCGAACCGCTCATCCGCTGTGAGATTCCCCGGAAACAGCGCTGGGCCGGTGCTGCTACACCGACCCAGCGAAACACCACCCGTCCTCAGGTACCACCGAGAAGGGCTGTGACATGGTCAAAGGTACCAACCTGGTGTGGAAAGACAACCCCCGATGGCCAATCGGTAACGCGACGGAAACGATAAAGTTCCAGGCCGTCGGCTCGCCTTACCTCCGGGGCCCGGCAGTGCCCCGGCGCGGGCGACGCCTGCCGGACCCCATCCGGGCAGTCGCCGATGCCTTCCGCGCCGCGTGCGCTTCCCTTGCCGGATGGCTGGCGGGCATACCCCGCCGGGCGGGCGCGCGCTTGTTCGCCCGCAACGATGAGGAAGCGGGCTGGCGCGGCTGGCAGATCACCGAACTCCACGGCGGCCTGGCGCGCAGTTACCGCGACACGCGCTTCAGCGTGCTGCACCTCATCCGCGATATCGACGGCGACAACGACAACGACACGCAGGCGCCGAGCGCCTGCCCGCTGGACGGGGACCGCTGATGGCGTCCGGCCGACCGCAACGGCCGAACGACCCCAGCGTGATGTCGAGCCTGGAGTCCGCGGTCAGGGAAATCCAGCGTCCCGGCCTGATCGAGTCCGCCTGGAACTGGCGCTGGGAGCTGGGGGTAGCCGGGGCCACCGCCGGGCTTTCTGTTGCTATCGCGGTAGGTCTCGGCCTCGTCTGGCTGGCGGTGATCGCGGGTGCCGGGCTGGCGGCATTCGGCGCGCTGTTGCGCTGGCCGCCAGCCCGCAGGCGGATCATTGCCCGGGCCTGGTGCATCATCACGCCGCACCGGATCAGGGTAGGCTGCGTCAACGCCTGGGTACAGACCAGGCGCGGCAAGCTTCCCGTCATCCTGTCGACGGTACCGGCTCACTTCGGCGAGCGGGCTCAGCTGTGGTGCCGCGCCGGCATTACCGCCGCCGACCTGCTCGCCGCGCGTGACGTCCTCGCCGCCTCCTGCTGGGCGGCGGAAGTACGCGTCATTCCCAGCACCCGGCACGCGCACATCGTCACGCTGGAAGTAATAAGAAACCATTATCCCGAACGACCGGTGCAGTCTCCCCAGGACTGGCCCTTCTATCGGCACGCGGCGGCAGACGCCGCGGGGGAAGACGAAGCCCCCGGGGAGCCAGCGCTGGTCAATCCCTGGGGGGAACCAACCCGCCGTTCGGAAAGCTACTGAATTATTTATTGGGCTCCGGAGTCCCCGCCCCGGGGGGACCGGAGCGGACAGAGCGGGCGAGTACCTGGGCGACGTCGATGACTTCGAGGGTGTCCTTGGCTTCGCCCGCGGCTTTCTTGGCGTTGACGGCGTCGCCGAGCATGACCAGGCAGTAGGGGCAGGCCGTGGAGACGGTGTCCGGGTCCAGGGTCAGGGCCTCGTCGATGCGCTCGGTGTTGATCCGCTTGCCGATCCGTTCCTCCAGCCACATCCGGGCGCCGCCCGCGCCGCAGCAGAACCCGCGCTCCTTGCACCGGTGCATCTCGGTCGCCTGGACGCCAGGGACCTGGTTCAGGATTTCACGGGGCGGCGTGTACACCTTGTTGTGCCGGCCGAGGAAGCACGGGTCGTGATAGGTGAGTTTCTCCTCAACGGCGCCGGCCGGGGTGAGCTTTCCTTCCTCCACCAGGCGGGCGAGCAGCTGGGTATGGTGGATGACCTCGTAGTTTCCCCCGAGCTGCGGGTACTCACGCGAGATCGTGTTGAAGCAGTGCGGGCAGGACGCCACGACCTTCTTGACGCCCGCGTCGTTGAGCGTTTCGACGTTCTGCTGGGCCAGCATGGAGAACACGAACTCATTGCCAAGCCTTCGGGCGGGATCGCCGGTGCAGGTCTCCATCGGGCCGAGCACCGCGAACTTGACCCCCGCGACATGCAGCAGTTCGGCGATGGCCTTGGTGGTCTTCTTTGCCCTGTCCTCCAGCGCGCCGGCGCAGCCGACCCAGAACAAGTACTCGACATCCTCGCCGATCTTCCCGTCCACGACGGGGACCTCAAAGTCCAGCTCCGTGATCCACTCGGCCCGCTTGTCTTCGGCCATGCCCCACGGGTTGCCCCGGCGTTCGAGGTTGTTGAGCATGGTGGTGGCCTCTTGCGGGAACGCGGACTCGACCAGCACCTGGTGGCGGCGCATCCCGTCGATGTGGTCGATGTGCTCGATATCGACCGGGCATTCCTCCACGCAGGCGCCGCAGTTGGTGCATGACCACAGCACGTCCGGGTCGATGACGCCGCCCTCGTCTATCGCAGCGACCAGCGGGCGCTCCGCCTCTGTCTTGACCGCCTCGGGGAGCTTCTCCCGCTCCTCATCGGAGGCCGCAAGGATCCAGGGGGCCTTGGCGAAGGCGTGGTCGCGCAGGTCCAGGATGACCTGCTTGGGGCTCAGCGGCTTGCCGGTGGCCCAGGCCGGGCACTGCGACTGGCAGCGGCCGCACTCGGTGCAGGTCGCCATGTCCAGCAGGCCCTTCCAGGTGAAGTCCTCGATCTTGCCAAGGCCGAACACGTCGGTATCCGGGTCGGCCTCCTCGAAGTCCAGCACCTTCCCGTTGCTGCGCATCGGCTCCAGCGGGCCGAGCGCGTTAGGGCGCCGGGAGAACAGCACGTTCAGCGGGGCCAGGCCGATGTGCAGGTGCTTGGAGTAGACGACGAGCACCAGGAAGCTCATGACGACGCCGATCTGCGCCAGGATGAACACTGCCTCCAGGACCGAGTTGACCCCGTAACCGAGGGGATGCAGCCAGGAGCCGACCAGGTGCGAGGCGAACGCCCAGTTGTCATAGGGGAACACGCCGGTGTTGGCCTGCGCGCCCCGGTACAGCAGCAGCGTGGCGATCACCAGGAAAATCATGGCCAGCACCAGCCACGCCGCGCCCAGGTGTGACCCGGAAAACCGGGACTTGCGGCCTTGGGAGTGCGGGTTGCTGAGCAGCCGGATCACCGTGAACGTGATGATGCCCGCCAGCACGGCGACGGCGAACAGGTCCTCAAGGAAGCCAAGCACCGGCGAGTGCCCGATCCCCGGGATCGCGAACGTGCGGGAGAACAAGTCCCCGTAGGACTCAATGATCGTGAACAGCAGGATGATGAAGCCCCAGAACGTCAGCGCGTGCGCCAACCCGGGAACCGACCACTTCAGCAGCTTCCGCTGCCCGAACACCTCGGTCAGCTGCGTCGTGACATCCGACCAGAAGTGCTTCCTGGCGTAATCCACCCGCTCCGGCGCCGATTGCCCCGCCAGCGCCAGGCGCCTCAGCCACCACAGCCGACGCCCCGCGAACGCGAACGCGATGGCGGTCAGGCCTAGGCCGATGATCATGCGCAAGACCACGCAGGACCCCTCCTCCAGTGTCTGAGGCTCAAGCCTAGTCGCGACACCGGGCCTGTCCCACGAACCGCACCGGCTACAACAGTCCAGCCGTGCCGCACTATGCTACTCGCAAGTAATTTAGCGCGGAGGCTGGCGTCACGCCACCGAGCGTCAGCCCTTTCTGCTAGCCACGTGGGGAGGCTCCATCGTCGGGGACTCTCCGCCTAGAACACGCGGCTCACGGCCGGGAATGTTGTGCGAGCCGACTGGTTTGTTCTTGAGTAAGCCGGACGAGCGGGCCCCCGCGCCAGCTGCGACATTCCCGGCATAAGCCCCGCATCGGCGGGGTGACGCCGATACGGACTGAGGGCTGGGGGCCACAGCCTACTAGATCGGGGGCTGGGGGCCACAGCCCTCACTCCCGAGCCCGGGAACGGCTCGCGCCCGCGGAACGATTCTCCTATATCAGGACAAAAGGGATGCGCATCGGACTTGGGGTGCCCGGCGAGCAGGGCGATCACGGTGCCGGAAAATCGCCGGGCCAGGCGGGAATGATCCGGCGGCCGGCAAAGTTGAGTGTGATTGACTCAAGTCATTTGACACGAAGGCTCGGCCTGCGGCAGGCTTGAGCCCGGAAGACTCAACTTCACACACTACAAGGACTGCTCATGGCACGTGCGGTAGGTATTGACCTCGGGACGACGAACTCGGTTGTCGCCGTCCTCGAAGGCGGTGAGCCGACGGTCATCGCCAACGCTGAGGGCTCGCGGACCACGCCATCGGTCGTCGCGTTCGCCAAGAACGCCGAAGTTCTGGTCGGCGAGGTCGCGAAGCGCCAGGCCGTCACCAACGTCGACCGGACGATCCGTTCGGTCAAGCGGCACATGGGAACGAACTGGACCGTCACCATCGACGGCAAGCAGTTCAACCCGCAGCAGATCAGCGCTTTCATCCTGCAGAAGCTCAAGAGGGACGCCGAGTCCTACCTGGGCGAGAAGATCACGGACGCGGTGATCACCGTTCCCGCGTACTTCAGCGACGCGCAGCGGCAGGCCACCAAGGAGGCCGGCCAGATCGCGGGGCTCAACGTGCTCCGGATCATCAACGAGCCGACCTCGGCGGCGCTGGCGTACCACCTGGAGAAGGAAGGCTCAGCCAAGATCCTGGTCTTCGACCTGGGCGGCGGCACGTTCGACGTCTCGCTGCTCGACGTCGGCGACGGCGTGGTCGAGGTCGAGGCGACCAGCGGTGACAACCACCTCGGCGGTGACGACTGGGACCAGCGGGTCGTCGACTGGCTGGTGCAGAAGTTCAAGGCCGGTTACGGCACCGACCTGTCCAAGGACAAGATGGCGCTGCAGCGTCTGCGTGAGGCCGCGGAGAAGGCCAAGATCGAGCTGTCGCAGTCGATGGAGTCGCAGATCAACCTGCCCTACATCTCGCACTCCCCGGACGGCCCGCTGCACCTGGACGAGCGGCTCACCCGGGCCGAGTTCCAGAAGATGACCTCCGACCTGCTCGACCGGTGCAAGTCGCCGTTCCAGCAGGTGATCAAGGACGCCAACGTCAACGTCAACGACATCGACCACGTGGTGCTCGTCGGTGGCTCCACCCGGATGCCCGCCGTCGTGGACCTGGTCAAGCAGCTGACCGGCGGCAAGGAGCCGAACAAGGGCGTCAACCCGGATGAGGTCGTCGCCGTCGGCGCCTGCCTGCAGGCTGGCGTGCTCAAGGGCGAGGTCAAGGACATCCTGCTGCTCGACGTGACCCCGCTGTCGCTGGGCATCGAGACCAAGGGCGGGATCTTCACCAAGCTCATCGAGCGCAACACCACGATCCCGACCAAGCGCTCGGAGATCTTCACCACTGCTGACGACAACCAGCCGTCGGTGCAGATCCAGGTCTACCAGGGCGAGCGCGAGATCGCGGCGTACAACAAGAAGCTCGGCATGTTCGACCTGACGGGCATCGCGCCCGCGCCCCGTGGCGTGCCGCAGATCGAGGTCACCTTCGACATCGACGCCAACGGCATCGTGAACGTGTCCGCCAAGGACCTGGGCACGGGCAAGCAGCAGTCGGTGCAGATCACCGGCGGCTCGGCGCTGGGGAAGGACGACATCGACAAGATGGTCCGCGAGGCGGAGCAGTACGCCGAGGAGGACCGCAAGCGGCGCGAGGAAGCGGAGGTCCGCAACCAGGCCGAGACGCTCGTCTACAGCACCGAGAAGTTCCTCGCCGAGAACGATGACAAGGTGCCCGGGGACGTCAAGTCTGAGGTGCAGGCTGCGATCGGCGACCTGAAGAAGGCGCTCGAGGGCAGCGACACCGAGACCATTCGGACCGCCAGCGAGCACGCCGCGCAGGTCAGCCAGAAGATGGGTACCGCCATCTACCAGGCAGCCCAGGCGCAGCAGCAGGCGGCGGGCGGTAGCTCGGACGAGTCCGGCGCGCAGGCCCCACAGGACGAGGGTGTCGTTGACGCCGAGATTGTCGACGAAGGAGAAGGCGGAGCCGCCTGATGACAGCACCCGAGGACAGGGGCACCGGCCCGGTGATCCGTGACCACCGGCGGATCGACCCGGTAACCGGGCAGCCGAGAAGAGGCAAGCACGCGGCTACCGAGTCGGCCGGCA